>Ga0308166_1003679_pt1 | contig 12836 bp, 5 predicted proteins | sample PhyCR2_2_FD_202137 | JGI IMG/M metagenome (GOLD analysis project Ga0308166, IMG submission 202137) | Phyllosphere microbial communities from UC Gill Tract Community Farm, Albany, California, United States - DLSLCC.R2 | ecosystem: Host-associated > Plants > Phyllosphere > Unclassified | place... | reverse complement strand
GCGTCCGTCCGCCGCCAGCATGCCGATCTTGTTCAGGCAGATGTGCGGCACCGGGTCGATCATGACGTTGATGCCGCCGGCGATCGCCAGCGTGCAGTCGCCGGCGCGCAGCGCCCGCACGGCGTTGTGCACGGCCACCAGCGAACTGGAACACGCCGTGTCCACCACTTCGCTGGGACCATGCCAGTCGAACAGATAGCTGATGCGGTTCGCCAGCACGGTGCGCGACACGCCCGACAATGTATATGCCTCGATATCGCGGCCGGGCTGCAGCGACAGCGCGGCGTACTCGTCGCCGGTGGCGCCGATGAACAGGCCGGCGCGGCTGCCACGCAGCGCCCCAGGCCGCTGGCCGCCGTCCTCCAGGCACTTCCATACGGCTTCCAGCAGCATGCGCTGGCGCGGGTCCATCAGTTCGGCCTCGCGCGGCGCGATGGAGAAGAAGCCTGCATCGAAGCCCGCCACGTCGTCCATGAACGCGGCCCGGTGGACGTTGGTGAAGTTGCCGGCGCCGCGCGGATCGCCATCGACGGCGCGCCAGTCCCACCGGTCGGGCGGAATGCCGTCGCTGCAGTCCAGGCCTGCGCGCAGGTTGTGCCAGAACGCGTTGACGTCGGCCGCGCGCGGCATCACGGCGGTCATGCCGATGATGGCGATGGCGCCATCCGCAGGTGCGGCGGCCGGCACGGTGGCAGGAGCCGCCACCGCGACCGGCGCCGCCAGCTGCGGCACCTCGGCCGGCGCGGCCGGCGCGGCCGGCAGCAGCGCCGCCGCCAGCTGCTTGCCGTGCTGCTGCACCAGGTAGTCGCGGATCTCGGCCACGCTGACGTAGCGGAAAAACAGCGCGGGATTCAGCGCCACCTGCAGCTCGTTGGCCAGTTTCGCCGCCAGCAGCGTGTAATGCAGCGAATTGAAACCGAGGTAGCCCAGGTTGTCGTCCAGCCCGAACGCGTCGGCGCTACTGCCGAAGACGTCGGCCACCGCGGCGCTCAGCCATCCGCCCAGCACCGCGCCCAGTTGTTGCGGATCGCGGGTGGCGGCAGGGGCGGCGATCGCGGCCGGCGCGGTATCGACCAGCGCCGGGAGTTCTTCCGTCGCCAGCCGCTTGCGGTCCACCTTGCCGTTCGCCGTGATCGGCAGGGCGGGCAGCACATACACCTGCGCCGGCACCATGTAGGCCGGCAGCCGTGCCTTCAGGCTGTCCCACAAGGCGGCGTCGCGCAACTCGCCGGCCGGCACTGTGCCGGCGGCGGCAAAGCCGACCAGCCGGCGTCCACCCGGGTCGCCGTCGCGCACAACGGCCACGGCGCGTGCCAGGCCGCAGCCTTCCAGCGCCGCTTCGATTTCGCCCAGCTCGATACGGTAGCCGCGCAGCTTGACCTGCTGGTCGACGCGGCCGAGGAACTCGATATTCCCGTCCGGGTAGAAGCGCGCGCGGTCGCCGGTGCGGTACATGATGGCGCCCGGCGTTTCATGCAGCGGGTCCGGTACAAAACTTTTGGCCGTCAGCTCCGGCTCGTTGATGTAGCCGTCGCTGAGGCATTCGCCACCGATGAACAGGTCGCCCTGCTCGCCCGGCGCGACCGGTGCCCCGGCGTCGTCCAGGATGTAATAGCGCGCGTTCTGGATCGGCCGGCCGTACGGAATGCTGCGCCAGGACGGATCGCGCCGCTCCACCACATAATAGTTCGACCAGACAGTCGCTTCGGTCGCGCCGCCGAGGCTGACGAACCGGCAGTCGGGCGCGACGGCGCGCAGCGCGTCCGGCATCGCCAGCGGAATCCAGTCGCCGCTGAGGAACGCCAGGCGCAGGCGTTCCACAGGCTTTGCCGCGGCACCTTCGAGGAACGGCAGCAGCATCTGCAGATACGCCGGGGCGGAGTTCCAGAACGTGATCGGCTCGTCGCGCAGGTAGCCCGCCACGGCGAGCGCATTGCTGCGGTCCGCATCCGAGACGATGCGGATGCTGGCGCCATACGCCAGCATGCCGAACAGGTCGAAGATCGCCAGGTCGAAGCTGAGCGGATTGACGAACAGGACGCGGTCGCGGGCACCGAAGGCGAACTCGCGCGCCGCCCACTCCAGCAGGTTGATGACGGGACGGTGCCGCACGATGACGCCCTTGGGCGTGCCCGTGCTGCCGCTGGTGAAGATGATGTAGGCACGGTCCTCGGCCTGCGCCGGCTGCGGCGGCGTGAAGGCGGCCGGCTGCCGTGCGATCGCGTCGTTGTCGGCATCGAGCAGCAGCACGCTGCGTCCTGCCGGCGCGTTGGCAGCGAAGCGGCCGTAGTGGTTGACGGTCGATACGACGAAGCGGGCACCCGCCTGCTCCAGCACGCGTCCGATGCGCGCTTCCGGGTCGTCGATATTGAGCGGAATGAACGCCGCGCCGCATTTGAGCACTGCCAGCAGCGTCGCCACCAGCCGGTTCGAACGCGACAGCATCACCGCGACGAGATCGCCACGGCGTACGCCTTGTTCATGCAGGTAGCTGGCCAGTCGGCAGGCTTGCTGCTCCAGCTCCTGGTAGGTCAGCACCTCGTCGTCGCTGAGGACCGCCACGGCATACGGATTCGCGGCCGCCTGGCGTTCGAACAGCGTGTGCATGCAGACGGCGCGGTCGTACGGCCGGTCGGTCGCGTTCCAGCGCGCCAGTTGCGCCAGCCGTCCCGTATCGGCCCGCGCCGGTGCCGGCAGCGCGGCCCGCCAGGCGGCGGCGTCCGATGCCAAGCCGTCCAGCGCCGCGCAGAAGGCCGCGAAGCGCTCACGCAGCGCGGTCAGGTCGCAGGTTGTGCGGACGGTCCAGCACAGCGCGATGCCGCCATCGGCGCGCGACAGCATGCAGTCGAGATCGACGCCGGGCGTGTCGGACGCCGCGTCCAGTACCGTGATCCCGGGCCAGCCAATGGCCGGCGCGTCGAGGCAGTTCGTCAGCACGACGGCGCGCCGCACGTCCGTCCGCCCTGCCGCCTGCGCCGCCCGCAGGCCCTGGAACGGGTCGGCGGCCGCATGCAGGCGATCGGTGTCGAGCTGCCGCTGCAGCATGCGCGCCAGTGCCGGTACCGAGCCGGCCCGCAGGTCCGGCTCCACCCAAGCGAAGCGGCTGGCGTCGCCGAAGCCGTGCAGCAGCGCCGACTGGCGCACGCGCGGGCCGTAATCGACCACGCCCAGCGCAAATGGCTCATCGCGCTGGGCCAGCACGCCGCACAGCAGTGCCAGGACCGCCGCCTCCACCGTGCTACGGTGCTGCGTCGCCAGGCGCTCCAGCGGCGCGCCCTGCGCCACGTCGTGCGTCCAGCGTACCGTGGCGGCGCCGCCCTGCGCGGCGGATGCCATCGGCAGCGCGGGGCCAGCGGCCAGCGTGGCAAAGCGCCTCTGCCAGTACTGGACGTCCAGCGCGGCGGCGGGAGCGTTACCGCGCGTGGCGAGCCACGCCTTCCACTGCGCGCCCTCGCGGCTGTGTGGCTGGCCCAGGTAACGGCCGAACAACTCGCGGTAGAACATCCACGATACGTGGCCGTCGAACAGCGCCATGTCCAGCAGCGTGACCAGCGTGCCGGCACCGTCCGGGTGGCGCAGCATGCGCAGACGCAGCGCGGGCCACTGGCGATCGGCCGCGAACTCGGCCAGCAGCGCCTGTTCGGCCGCACCCACGGCGGTCATGTCGGGCGCATCCTGCAGCGGTATCGCATAGGCGGCGACCGCAGGACCGCATTCGAGCGCGCCGCGTGCGTTCGGGTAGGCGCGCAGCATCGGGTGGTCCGCCAGCAGGCTGTCGAGCGCCGCCTGCATGCGCGTCGCATCGAGCCGGTCGATGCTGAAGCTGCGCAGGATATAGCCGCTGGCGCGGCCGGGGTTGCGCAGCCGCTCGACCAGGTAGCCTTGCTGCAGGGTGGTCATCGGCACCGTGGTCGCATTGGCCAGCGCGGCATCCGGTACGGCGGCCAGCGGCGCACAGGCGGCAGCCAGGTCGGCCGCTTCCCAGCTGGCCGGGTCGGCGGCGACGCAGCGCAGCACGGCATCGAAGCTGGCGCGCAGGCGCTCGACGAAGCCGCCCTCGAACCACGCGGGCACGCAGTCGAACACGATGTCGATCGCGCCGCCCGCATCCTTGACCTGGCAATGCAGCGCCGTGCCGGGTGTCTGCGCGACGCCATGATCGACCAGCGCATTCCAGCCTTCGGTCGGCGCTGCACCCATCAGGCTTGTAAACACGACCGGGAACGCGCGCGGCGCACTGCCCAGGCCGCGCAGTGCGGCCATTGCGCTGACGTAGCTGTGGTTCATCGCATCGAGCAGCTGGGCGCTGTAGCGCGCGGCGCGTTGTGCCACCGATTCCTCGGCGACGTCCGCCACGAACAGCGCGGTGGACGTGAACGGCCCGACCACCTGTGCCATGTCGGGATGCAGCGGCGGGCGGTTCTGCATCGTCAGGATCAGGCCGAACCGGCTGCCTGCGCTCCAGGCGCGCAGCGCCTCGCAGAACAGCGTCAGCAAGGCGGCCGTGGGCGACAGGCGCTGCTGCGCGCAGGCCGCCAGCAGCGGCCCCGCCACGTCGGCCGGCACGCGCCACGCGATGCGGCTGCGGTTGCCCGCCTCCTGCGGCGCGTCCATGGCACCCGAATACGGCAGCGCCGGGCCATCGGGGCAGTCAGCCAGCCACTCACGCCAGTACGCCATGCAGCGGGCGTGGCCCTCGCTGTCGCGGAAGGCGGCCATGCTGTGGATGAAATCGCGGAACCGCAGCGCCGGCGCCGCCGGTACCTGCGCCGGATCGACGTAGCACGCATGCCACTGGCGATAGATCAGGTCCGCGCTGCGCGCATCGGCGATCCACGAATCCATGCTGACGTGGACGCGGCTGCGCCCCGCCGGCAGGTGCGTCACGCGGATCTCGTAAAGCGGCCATTCGCCGGGCCGGTAGCAGCGGTGTGACAGCGCGTGGCGCACCGCCTGCACCTGGTGCGCGGCGGCTGCATCGTCGTCTGCATGGTCGGCGCAGGCGAACGGCGGCAGCGCGTCGTCCTGGCGGATGCGCTGGCTGCCGTTCGCCATCACCTCGGCGCGCAGCATCGGATGGGCCGCGACGACCGCTTCCCAGGCCCGGCGCAGCCGCGCCACGTCCAGCCGCTCCGTTTCGAATTCCAGGTAGACGTGGCAGCCGGCCGGGTCGTGCCGCACCGGGTTGGCCTTGGCGGCCAGGTAGGCGCCCTGCAGGTCCGTCAGCGGGAACGGCTCGGCCGCGTCACGCGGATCGCGCACGAGGCGGGGATGGCGCATGGCGTCCGTGGTGGGTGCCGGGGCCTGCATTGCCGCCAGCACGCGCTGCTTCTCGGCCTTCGTCAGTTGCTTGAAGTCGTCAATATGCATACGAAAGAGAGGTGTCCCGGTTGGTGGAAAGTTGTTGGAACAGTGCGACGAGTTCCTCGTCCGACGGTTCCTCCGGCGTGGCCATTTTTTGCGGTGCCTGCGGTGCCTGGGCAGCCTGCACGGCCTGCGTCAGCGCGGTGGCGGTATCGGCGGCAACGATGTCCTGCACCGCCAGGTCGACGCCCAGCCGCTCTTCCAGCCGGAAGCGCAGGTTGATCGCCTTGACCGACTCCATGCCGTAGCCCGACAGCGGCGCATCGACGTCGATGGCTTCCGCGTCCAGTCCCAGCTCGGCCGCCAGCACGCCCAGCACGGTGGCCAGCAGCTCGCCGGATGGTGTCGCTGCTGCGAGTGGCGCGGCAGCCGGCGCGGGAGCAGGAGCGGATACGGCTTGCGGCGCGCCCTCGAACCAGCAGCGCTCCGTCTGGAACGGGTAGCCGGGCAAGGCGATGCGCTGCCGCTCCGCCGGCTCGAAACGCTCCTCCCAGCGCGGCTGGAACCCGCCCGCCACCAGCCGCGCCAGTTGTTCCATCTGCGCGAAGGTGGCATCGCGTTCCAGCGCGCGCCACCAGCGTTCCCCCTCTGCCAGCCATGCGGCGTCGGGCTGGCGCACCGGTTGCAGCGGCCAGCAGCCCGTTACGTCCGGACCATCGAGCCGTTCCAGCAACTCCTCCGGCGTGCGAAATGCCAGCAGCCAGCCGTGCTCGAAGCGTGTGCGGCCGCAAGCGAGCGTGTACGCCAGCGCTTCGGCCGACAACGGCTGCGCCGCATCGGCAAGATGCTCGCGCAGCCAGTCGCCCAGCTGCCGCCGGCGTGCCAGCGCCGCGGCCGGGGTGCGTCCCGTCAGCGGCACCAGGTGCCAGCGCGCCGCCATCGGCGCCGGTGCCGTTTTCGCGGCCGCTTCCTCGAGCACGCAGTGGCCGTTGCTGCCGCCGATGCCGAACGAATTCACGGCGGCGCGGCGTGGCCCCTGCGCCGGTGCGGTCCACGGCTGCGTGGCCGTGTTGACGTAAAACGGCGTGGCGGCGAAGTCGATGCGCGGGTTCGGGCTCTTGTAATTGATCGACGGGACCAGCGTGCGGTGGTGCAGGCACAACGCCGCCTTCAGCACGCCGACCAGTCCCGCCGCCGTGGTGAGGTGGCCGATGTTCGGCTTGACGGAGCCGATGGCGCAGCGCGTGCCGGTGCCGCCGAAACTGCGCGCCAGCGCCTGCACCTCGACGACGTCGCCAAGCGCCGTGCCGGTGCCGTGCGCCTCCACGTAGCCGATGCTGGCCGGCGCGATGCCGAGGCGGCGGTACAGCTGTTCCTGCAGGCGCGTCTGCGCCAGTCCGTTCGGCGCCGTGATGCCGTTCGAGCGCCCGTCCTGGTTGATCGCCGTGCCGCGGATGACGGCGTAGACATGGTCGCCGTCGCGCATGGCTGCCGCCACCGGTTTCAGCACCGCGAACGCGACACCTTCACCGTGAACGAAACCGTCCGCCGCCGCGTCGAAGGCGCGGCAATGGCCCGTCGGAGAGAAGATCCCCAGCTTGCTGCTGGCGACATAGAAGTCCGGATCGAGCGTCAGGCAGACGCCCCCGGCCAGCGCCAGCTCGGACTCGCCGGTGGCGAGACTCTGACAGGCCAGGTGCAGCGCCGTCATCGACGACGAACAGGCCGTGTCGACGACCATGCTGGGGCCGGCCAGATTGAGAAAATACGACAGGCGGGCGGCCAGCAGCGACATGTCGCTGCCCAGCAGCGTGGCCGCGTTGGGCGGCTGACCGTGCCGCACCCGCAGGCCGGGATAATCCGGCTCGCGGGCACCGAGGAAGACGCCCACGTTGCGCTGGCCCAGCTGGTCCGGCGCGTAGCCCGCGTCTTCCAGCGCACGCCACGCTTCCATCAGGCAGAGGCGCTGCTGCGGGTCCATCGCTGCCGCCTCGCGCGGCGACAGCTGGAAGAACAGCGGCTCGAACCCGTCGATATCGGCGAGGAAGCCGCCCCATTTGCTGTTGGCGCGGTCGGCGCGGCCGATGTCGGTGTCGTACAGCGCTTCGCCGTCCCAGCGGTCGGGCGGGATCGGGCCGACGCTTTCGACACCCTGCGTCAGGTTGCGCCAGAACGCGTGGCGGTCGGCGGCGCCGGGCACGCGCAAGGCGATGCCGATGATGGCGATGCCGCCCGCCGTGGAGGTTGCAGGCGCCTGCACCACGGCCACGGCGGCGGCATCCGTGCCGTCCAGGTGCTGCGCCAGCCGCGCGATGCTGGGGTGATCGAAGCAGCTGGCCACCGGCACGTCGCGCCCCAGTTGCGCGGAAGCGGTCGCGGAGAAACTCATCAGCATGCCCGAGTCGAGGCCCAGTGCCGCGAACTCGCTATCTGCCGGCACCTGTTCCGGGGCGAGGCCCAACAGCTCGGCGACGATTGCCGTCAGTACCGGCGCGCTGGCATGGCGTGTTGCCGCGGCGGCGACCGGCAACGCATCGCGCTGCTGTTGCAGCGTCACCCGGTCGATCTTGCCGTTCGGCCGGCGCGGCAGCGCGGGCACGAGACGGAACACGCCCGGCACCATATGCGGCGGCAGGCGCCCGGCCAGATAGTCGCGCAGCGCCTCCGGTGCCGGCGCCGTGCCCGCACGCGGCACGCAGTACGCGACGAGCCGCGTATGCAGGTCGCTCAGCGCCTGCGCCACGACGGCCACCTCGGCGACGTCGGCATGGTCGCCCAGCGCCAGCTCGACCTGTTCCACTTCCACGCGCAGGCCGTTGACCTTGGCCTGGTGATCGTAGCGCCCCGTCATGCGCAGCGTGCCGTCCGGCTGCTGGCGCGCCATCTCGCCCGTGCGGAACAGGCGGCCGCGCCACGCCGGACCGTCCGCGCCGATGGCAGGAAAACGTTCCGCCGTCAGTTCCGGCAGGTCCATGTAATCGAGCGCCAGGCTCGGGCCGGCGATGTACACCTCCCCTTCCTGGCCGGGCGCGACGGGCTGGCCCGCGGCGTCGAGCAGGTGGATCGTCGTGTTGGCGATGGGGAGGTAGCCCGGTTGCGTGTGCGCAGGCGCGCCCCCGGCAGGATGGTGCAGGTAGGTGTTGGTTTCCGTGCAGCCGAAATCGTGCAGCAGCACGACGCCGGGGAATTCTTCCAGGAAGCGCTGGCGCAGCGTCTCGCTCAACGGACCGCCGTTGATCACGCGCCGCAGCCGCGCGGGGTGGCTGGCGCCAGCCGCCTTCAGGTCCAGCAGGAGCTTGATCAGTTGCGGCGTCAAGGTCATGTGCGTGACGTCCTGGTCGGCCAGCCACGCGAACAGCGCCGCCGGTTCGCGCATGATGCGCTCCGGCGCGATGGCCGTCGGAATCCCGCCCAGGACACCGCCGAGCAGTTCCCACATCGACGGCATCACGTTCATCGGCGAGCGCTGCGCCTGCACGTCGCCCGGTCCGTACGGATAGTCCTGCCACATCCAGTGCAGGCGGTTGACGAGTTGCAGCTGGCTGTGGCGCACGCCTTTCGGCTTGCCCGTCGAGCCGGAGGTGAACATGATCAGTGCCGCCGCATCCACCGGCTGCGGCGGCAGTGCCGCCAGGTCCGCGCCCAGCACGCCGTAATCGATACGGTCCAGCATCAGCGTGGGCACATCGGCGCCGGCCGGCTGGTCCTGCGAAGCCGACGTTGTCAGCACCAGCGCGGGACGCGCGATGTCGCACAGCGACGCCAGGTAGGCGGTGGGGAACGCGCGGTCCAGCGGCAGATACACGCCGCCGACCGACCAGATGGCGAGGATGGCGGCAACCAGGTCCGCCGAGCGCTCGATGTGCACCGCGACGACCTGGCCCGGCTGCACGTTGGCCCGCTGCAGATGGCGCACCATCACGGCGATGCGCTGGCGCAGCGCGGCATGGCTCATCGTCCGCTCGCGCTCCGGCGTGGGCATGTCGATCAGCGCCACGCGTTCGCTCCAGCCGGCGCTGCGCTCCAGAAGCAGCCGCTCCAGCCGCTGGCCGAACGGGTAGTCGCGGGCGGGGCCCGCGATGCCGCCGGCCAGCGCCGGCGTCGCCGGGTTCTCAACCTTGGTCTCTGGCGCGCGCCATGCCGACGCCGCACCGCGCATCCAGTCGATCAGCGGTCCCATGGCCGCCTCAGGCCGCGCGCAGCGCTTCGACGACGCCCTGCACCGCGACCGTCACGTTGTTGGCGATGGCCTTCGATACCATGCAGCCGCGCTCCGCCTGCAGGAAGCAGCCCTGCACCGAGCCGCCGAACAGCATGCGCGCTTCCGGCGTCAGCTGCACTACCGGCTCGTGCCGCAGCGCCGTCATCACGGGACCGGTCGGGGTGCTGGCGAACGTGGCGCGGCTGCGGTTGCGCAGCGCCACATAGGCGATGCCTTCGAACTGCAGCAGCGCGGCCAGCGTCATCAGGTAGCAGCTGTTCGCGGCCGCCACCAGCATCTCCTCCGGGTTGCTGCCGCGTCCCGGCCCTCCCATCGCACCCGGCACGCTCACCGGATGCTGCAGGGCGCCGGCCGTGACTTCGCCGCTGCCCTGCATCAGATTGCCGTGCCAGACGCCGTCGCATTCGAAATGGTGTTCCGCTGCCATATGCTTTTGAATAGTGAGAGTGGTTGCGCGCGGCTGTCAGGCCGCCTGCGCCAGGCGTTCGCGCAACGCCTGCTTCATGACCTTGCCCGTCACGCCGACGGGAATATCGTCCGCTGCGACCAGCCGCACATCGGCCAGGCGCGGGCGCTGCCGGCGCGCCTGTTCCGCGTTGACCCGTGCCAGCATCGCGGTGCAATCGGGCGCTGCGCCGGCGCGGGGAAACACGAACGCCACCGGTTGCGCCGTGCCGTCCGCGCCGGGCAGGCCCAGTACCGTGCAGTCCAGCAGTTCGGCCTCGTTCTTCAGGATCAGTTCTTCCGTCTGCAGGCTGTACAACATGCCGTCGGCCGTGCGGATCGCATCGCTGATGCGGTCGACGTGGTAGAAGCAGCCCATGCTGTCGCGGTAGACCAGGTCGCCCGTCAGCCAGTAGCCACCCAGCTGGCTGCGGTACGTCAGCACGGAATCGTTCCAGTAGCCGCTCGTGACGCTGGGCGACCTGATCCCCAGCTTGCCCACTTCACCGACGGGCAGTTCGCTGCCATCGTCGGCCAGCACGCGGGCCTCTACCCATTCCTGCGGCCGGCCCACGCAGCGGTCGAAATTCTGGTCGCCCGCCGTGTACAGCGCCCGGAAGCTGGAGTGGCCCATCTCGGACGAACCCAGGCCGTCGATGAACTGCGAGCCCTGCACCTTCTGCTTGCCGCGGTAGTGATGGCCGTGCCGCACCAGCTCGCGGATATGCGCCTCGTGCGCCGCGTCGCCGCTGTTGATCCAGTTGTTGACGGATTCCAGCCGGCGTCCGTCCAGTCCCGTGGCCACCATCTCCACGTAGGTGGACGGGAACGACACGACGGTCGACGGTTCGAACCGCTCGATGCTGTCCAGGACCGCCGCGCCGTCGGCGCGCGAGACGATCATCAGCGCGGCGCCACACAGGATCGCGTGCATCGAGTAGGCGATGGCGGCGTTGTGCGAGACGGGGAGGCTGGACAGGTAACGTTCAGCACCCTGCGCCGGCGCGAGGTCCAGCAGATGACGGATGCCGTGGAACCATTTACCGTGCTGCAGCAGCACGGGCTTCGGCACGCCGGTGGTGCCGGAGCTGTGCGTGATCATCACCGGGTCGAGGTGGTCGTGCCGGAACGGGTAGCCGGCCGGCAGCGCATCGTCAACGCCGGCACTGATCTCGTCGCAGCGGGCGACGAAGCGGAATTCGTCCGCGCCGGTGTCGAGCGCCAGCAGCGCCGCATGCTGGGCCGCATCGGCCGCGATGGCGACGGCGCCCACGCGGCGGAAGTGGCGCAGCGCCACCGCGGGCTGCATGTTGCCGTTGGTGAGCACGGGAATCGCACCGAGTCCCGTCAGGGCCACGTAGTGCAGCAGATAGTGGATGCCGTTGCTGCCGTAGACGGCGACCGGGTCGCGGGCGCGGATGCCCCGGCCCGCGTACCATGCGGCCAGCGCATCGGCTTCGCGTTTGAGGGTCGCCAGCGACAGCGGCGCATCGTGCTCGGTGCCCATCAGGTGATACGGCACGTCGCTCCAGACCAGCGGCGTGTCGTTGTCGCGCGCGATGGCGGCAGCCACGTGCAGGAAGTTGCCGGCGCCCAGCGCGGGGTCCAGTTTCAGGCGATAGCGCTGCGCGGCGTCCAGCAGCGTGGACGGCGAGGCCGCGGCGGTTGCGGGCGGCTGCGCGGTGATGTTGATCGTCACGGCCGCTCCTCAGTAGACCGATGCCGGTGCCGCGGCGACGTGGCGCGTGAACTGCGCATCGAGCATCGTCAGCAAATGGCCGGGCTGTTCGTTCTGGAACACGTTGCGGCCCACGCACAGGCCCTTGGCGCCCGCGGCCAGACCGGCGGCCAGCAGCTTCTGCATCTCGTCATCCGTGCTGCGCGCACCGCCGGCGAAGAACACGTCGATATCGTCGGCCAGGCCGTCCAGCAGGGCCGGAATATCCGTCAGCGCGTCGGGCTTGGGAAGCTTGACGGCGTCCGCGCCCAGCTCCCACAACGAGCGCACGACGCGGCGCATGCCGTTGACGACCGCCTCGCTGCCGGCGTTCGGCTGCAGGCACTTGGCCATCACGAGAACCGGCAGGCCATAAGGCGCCGCCTGGTCGGTCAGCGCGCCGAGCAGCGCCAGGTTATGGCTGTTGTGCACCCCGTCGAACACCAGTTCCACGCTGACGGCATCGGCTCCCAGGCGCAGCGCCGTATCGACGCTGGCCAGCAGCTCCTTGCGGTGTGGTTCGGCGGCGCTGGACATCATGCCGTTCATCTGCAGGATGATGCCCTTGCCGTACAGGCAGCCCGTCGGCAGCAGGCGCGCGATCATGCCCTTGTGCGCCACCACCGCCGTTACCGCCGGATGCCGCAGCGCCTGCGTCAGCTGGGCCGAACGCTCCATGCCGGACAGGCCGCCGGAGGTCAGGCCATGGTCCACCGGCACGATCAGTCCATGTCCCGTGATGGGACGCACCACCCGCGACCAGCGGGCCATTTTCGTTTCAAGCATGATGTTCTCTCCAGCGACAGTGGTGGGGCACGCGGTTGGCGCGCGGGTGGACAAACTCGGGCGATGGAAAGGCAGGCGGCCGGCTATCGACGCCGGGCCGATGGCGCGAATGCGTCGGGCTGCCGATGGGCGCCGATGCCACGTCCGTGCCTGCCTTGACTTCCATGTTTGCTCCTGCCGGTTGACGAGGCGCCATTACATCGGAAATCGCGAAGCGGCAGAACTACCATGTTTGGTAGGGTGACGGAACCGCTGCGAAGGTCCCTTATTGAAAACTGCGCGCACGCGGGAAGCCTGCAACGGCGGGCGAAACGCAGTGGGGAAGTAAACGGCGGGCGACGTCGCGCGGCCCCGCCAAATCAA
>Ga0308166_1003678_pt1 | contig 12842 bp, 11 predicted proteins | sample PhyCR2_2_FD_202137 | JGI IMG/M metagenome (GOLD analysis project Ga0308166, IMG submission 202137) | Phyllosphere microbial communities from UC Gill Tract Community Farm, Albany, California, United States - DLSLCC.R2 | ecosystem: Host-associated > Plants > Phyllosphere > Unclassified | place... | reverse complement strand
AACTGGCTGTGCGACATGGCGCATGTCGACAAGCGCCTGGTCGGCATCACGCCGGCGATGCGCGAAGGCTCGGGCATGGTCCGCTTCAACCAGGAATACCCGGACCGCTACTTCGACGTCGGCATCGCCGAGCAGCATTCGGTGACGTTCGCGGGCGGCCTGGCGACGGAAGGCATGAAGCCCGTCGTCGCGATCTACTCGACGTTCCTGCAGCGCGCCTACGACCAGCTGATCCACGACGTGGCGCTGCAGAACCTGGACGTGACGTTCGCGCTGGACCGCGCGGGCCTCGTCGGCGCCGACGGCGCCACGCACGCGGGCAACTACGACATCGCCTACCTGCGCTGCATCCCGAACATGGTCGTGATGGCGCCGTCGGACGAGAACGAGTGCCGCAAGATGCTGACGACGGCCTACCGCTTCGAAGGCCCCGCCGCCGTGCGCTATCCGCGCGGCGCCGGTATCGGCGCGGTCATCGAGCCGGCGCTGGACGTCATCGAGATCGGCAAGGGCATCGTCAAGCGCGAAGGCAAGGGCGTCGCGATCATGGCGTTCGGTTCGATGGTGGCGCCGAGTCTCGGTGCGGCCGAAGGCTTGAACGCGACCGTCGCCGACATGCGCTTCGTGAAGCCGCTGGACGTGGAACTGGTGAAACAACTGGCGCAGAACCACGACTACCTGGTGACGGTGGAAGAGGGCTGCACGATGGGCGGCGCCGGTTCCGCCGTGGCCGAGGCGCTGGCGGAGGCGGGCATCGCCAAGCCGCTGCTGATCCTGGGCCTGCCCGACCGTTTCATCGACCACGGCGACCCGGCGCTGCTGCTGGCGTCCGTCGGCCTGGATGCGCACGGTATCGGACAGTCCATCCGCGAACGCTTCGGCATCGGCGAGCCGCGCCTGGTGGTCAACAACACCTGACGCCGCGCCTTGTTCGCTCTTGAAAACGCCATCCCGGCCCGGCCGGCGGTGGCGTTTTTTTGCGCCGTGCGTGACGGCGCGCTACTTGAACAGGTCCTCGGCGCGGCGGTACAGGATCCACGACGTGGCCACGTACTTGTCGCCGCTCGCCGCGACGTGGCCCTTGTGCGTGTGGGTAAAGCCGGCCGGGGCGATGACCAGCCGGCCCTGGCGCGCCTCGACCTTGCGGCCCTGGTAGAGGAATTCCGTCGCGCCGCCGTCCGCCACGTCGTTCAGGTAGAACTGGAACAGCAGCACACGGTGCAGGGTCTCGCAGCTCGCGTTCTGCGGATAGATCTCGGAATGCCAGTGGTGGTAGCCGCCACTGCCGCGCAGGTACTTCTGCAGGTTGATGGCGCCGAGACGGTACAGCGCCAGGATCAATGCGTCGAGGTGCGGGCGGCCGCATTCGTCGAAGTTGTCCAGCGAGAGCGCCACCGGCTGGCCCGTCGTCGGATGCGCCACCGTGGGCGCGAGGGCGCCCAGCAGCAGGGCGCGGTAGCGGTCCATGTACTCGACCAGGTGGCGCCGCACGGCCGTCGCCATCAGGTTGCACACGTCGTGCCATTCCTTGTGCTGGCTGATGGTGATGTCCCAGCTGTCCTTCTTTGCCACGTCCACGCCCATGCCCGTGCGGCCGCGCTGGTGCTTGTCGCTGGCCTCGAAGCGGTCGAGGATGTGGGCGCATTGCTCGGGCGCGAGGGCGCCGTCGTAGATGCCGATGAAATCGTCGCTCATGTCGTCCTCTCCGCCGGCACGTGCAGCGAGCGCGCCAGCAGGTGGCCGGCCAGCCAGCCGCCGATGAGGCCCCCGATGTGGGCCGCGTTGTCCGTGTGCGGATACAAAAAGCCCGCCGCCAGGTTGAACGCCAGGAACGGCAGCAGCGTGCCGCGCAGGTCGTTGACGACGGTGGGCGGGATGCCGCTGTTCTCGCGCCGCATGAACGCGAACAGGCCGCCGACGATGCCGAAGATGGCGCCGGACGCGCCCACGCTGTTCACGTGCGGATTCCACGTCACGCTGGCGATGCTGCCGCACAGGCCGGCGACCAGGTACAGCGCGCTGAAGCGCAGGCTGCCGAACAGGCGCTCGACCAGCTGGCCCACCTGCCACAGCGCGATCATGTTGAAGGCCAGGTGCAGCAGGCTCCCGTGCAGGAACAGCGACGTGAAGAGGCGCCACCATTCCCCGTGCAGCGTCCGGTCGCCCACGTTCGACCCCCAGATGACGAGTTGCGCCGAGCGCAGCATCGCGTCGTAGGCAGAGTTCCAACCCCAGCCCAGCATCGATCCCATCGCACCGCCGGGCAGGCTGCGGCGCACGAGCCACATGAGGAAGTAGATGCCGATGTTCAGCGCCAGCAGGGTCCAGATCACGGGCGTCGACGGGCTCCAGTAATCGATCCGGTCGTGGAAGGCGTTGCGTTCCGCGTGGGCCACGGCGAAGGCCTCGGTCTGGCGCGCGGGCAGCAGCGCGAGCAGCCGTTGCGCCGTCGCCGCGTCCGGCGCGGAAAAGCCGACGGCCAGGTTCTCGCGCACGCCCAGCACGTGGAAATATACGTCCTCGCCTTCGCTGTACGCGTTGACGATGTCGACCATGCGCAGCCGGTGTTCGGCGCGCGCCGGAAAGCGGAACGAGCGGTGGGTGCTGCCGCGCACGACGACGAAGTCGGGTTCGACGACGACCTGGCCCCTGCCCTGGAAGTGGAACGGATTGGCCGGCCAGTTGGCGCGGCCGGCGTGGAAGCGGACGTCGAAGGTTGCCGTCATCCGCACTCCGTCAGGTGCGCTTGCGTTCGTGCTGCCACAGTACGTCGCTGCCGCCCGCATGGCGGTTCAGCACGCGCGCCAGCACGAACATCAGGTCCGACAGGCGGTTCACGTACTGGCGCGGCTGCGCGTTGATCGTTTCGAGCTTCGACAGCGTCACGATGGCGCGCTCGGCGCGGCGGCACACGGTGCGGCACACGTGCGCGAGCGACGCGGCGCGCGAGCCGGCCGGCAGGATGAATTCCTTCAGCACCGGCAGGTCGGCGTTGTACTTCTCCAGCAGCGCGTCCAGGCGCGCCACCTGCTCGTCCTTGATCAACTGGTAGCCGGGGATGCACAGCTCGCCGCCCAGGTCGAACAGGTCGTGCTGGATCGTGACGAGCTCCTCGCGCAGGTCGCCGGGCATGTCTTCGCACAGCAGCAGGCCGACGAAGGAATTCAGCTCGTCGACGTCGCCCAGCGCCGCGATGCGCGCGCTGTCTTTACCGGTGCGGCTGCCGTCGCCGAGGCCGGTGCTGCCGTCGTCGCCCGTGCGGGTCGCGATCTTCGAAAGTCGATTGCCCATGCTTATATCCTGCCCACGAAAAAAGATAGCCGGAGCATACGCCAAATCCTTGGGATTGTGCTTACAATCGTTCCATGATTCCCTCGATTCCAGTCGACCCCGAGCGGAGGCGGCAGGTGGCCGCCGCACTGCGCGCCGTCCTTCCCGCGCGCGCCGTCCTCGCCGATCCCGAAGACACCCGTCCATACGAATGCGATGGCCTGGCCGCCTACCGCCAGTTGCCGATGGTCGTGACCCTGCCGGACGACGAGGCGCAGGTGCTCGCGATATTGAAAGTCTGCCGCGACCTCGACGTGCCCATCGTGCCGCGCGGCGCGGGCACCGGCCTGTCCGGCGGCGCGCAGCCGCTGGCGGACGGCGTCGTGATCTCGACGGCGCGGCTCAACCGCATCCTGCGCGTGGAACCGTATGCGCGCACGGCCGTCGTGCAGCCGGGCGTGCGCAATCTCGCCATCTCGGAAGCGGCCGCGCCGTTCAACCTGTATTACGCGCCCGACCCGTCGTCGCAGATCGCCTGCACCATCGGCGGCAACGTAGCCGAGAACTCGGGCGGCGTGCACTGCCTCAAATACGGCCTCACCGTGCACAACGTGGTGCGCGTGCGCGTCTGTACGATCGAAGGCGACGTCATCGAGCTCGGTGGCGAATCGCTGGATGGGCCCGGCCTCGACCTGCTGGCCGTGTTCATCGGTTCGGAAGGCATGCTGGGCATCGTCACGGAAGTGACCGTGAAACTCGTGCCGAAGCCGGCGCAGGCGCAAGTGATCATGGCCTCGTTCGACGACGTGGCGACGGGCGGCAACGCGGTCGCCAGCGTGATCGCGGCCGGCATCATCCCGGCCGGGCTGGAGATGATGGACCGGACGTCCTCGCGCATGGTCGAACCGTTCGTGAAGGCGGGCTACGACCTCGACGCGGCCGCCATCCTGCTGTGCGAGGCGGACGGCACGGCGCTCGAAGTGGCGGAGGAAATCGCGCGCATGACGGAGGTGTTGCGCGAGGCCGGCGCCAGCGCGATCACGGTGTCGCAGACCGAGGCCGAACGCCTGCGCTTCTGGTCCGGCCGCAAGAACGCGTTCCCGGCCGCGGGCCGCATCTCGCCGGATTACTACTGCATGGACGGGACGATCCCGCGCAAGCAGCTCGCGCACGTGCTGGCGCGCATCGAGGAGATGGAGACGACGTTCGGCCTGCGCTGCGCGAACGTCTTTCATGCGGGCGACGGCAACATGCACCCGCTGATCCTGTTCGACGCCAACCAGCCGGGCGAGCTCGATCGCGCGGAAGCCTTTGGCGCTGCCATTCTCGCGCTGTGCGTGGAAGTGGGCGGCACGATCACTGGCGAGCATGGCGTGGGTGTCGAGAAGATCGATTCGATGTGCGTGCAGTTCGGCGCCAGGGAGCTCGACGCGTTCTTCACGGTGAAGCGCGCATTCGATCCTGGCATGCTCCTCAATCCCAACAAGGCCATTCCGACACTCCAGCGTTGCGCGGAACTGGGCCGCATGCGCGTCAGCGGCGGCGTGCTGCCGTTTTCTAACCTGCCGCGCTTCTGACCATGCAGAATCTCGTCTTACACTTCCAGGAACTTGTGCGCGCCGGGCGCCCCTTGCGCATCCGCGGCGGCGGCACCAAGGACTGGTACGGGCAACGGCTCGAAGGCGACATCCTCGATACGCGCGACTACACCGGCATCGTCGATTACGAGCCGACGGAACTCGTGATCACGGCGCGCTGCGGCACGCCGCTGGCCGGGATCGAAGCGGCGCTGGCGGAGCGGGGGCAGATGCTGGCGTTCGAGCCGCCGCATGTCGGACCCGGCGCGACGCTCGGTGGCGCCATCGCCTCCGGCCTGTCCGGACCACGTCGTGCAAACGCGGGGGCCGTGCGCGACTTCGTCCTGGGCTGCAGGCTCCTGGACGGCAAGGGCGACGTGCTGTCGTTCGGCGGCCAGGTGATGAAGAACGTGGCCGGCTACGACGTGTCGCGCCTGCTGGCGGGTTCGCTCGGCACCCTGGGCCTGCTGCTGGAAGTCTCGATAAAAGTGCTGCCGCGTGCGCCGCGCGAAGCGACGCTCGTGTTCGAGGGCGTGAACGAGGTCGATGCGATCCGCAACCTGAACGAATGGGGCGGCCAGCCGCTGCCCGTCTCCGCCAGTTGCTGGCACGACGGCGTGCTGGCGCTGCGGCTGTCCGGCGCGAATGCGGCCGTCGACAACGCGATCCGCACGCTCGGCGGCGACGTGATGCCCGACTGCACCCGCTTCTGGGCCAGCGTGCGCGAACAGCAGCATCCGTTCTTCGCAGGGGACATGCCGCTGTGGCGCCTGTCCGTGCCGTCGACGGTCGGCGCCATCGTGCCGGGCAGCCCGCAACTGATCGAGTGGGGCGGGGCGCAGCGCTGGCTGCGTGCGCCGGGTGACGCGGCGACGGCGGAACGCATCCGTGCGGTCGTGGCAGCGTGCGGCGGCCACGCGACCTTGTTCCGCGGCGGCGACAAGAGCGTCGGCGTGTTCCAGCCGCTGGCGCCGGCCATCGCCCGCATCCACGAACGCCTGAAAGCCGGGTTCGACCCGGCCGGCATCTTCAATCCCGGCCGGATGTATTGAGGGACCATGCAAACGAATCTCGCCGATTTCATCAAGGACACGCCCGAGGGCATCGAGGCCGACGCGATCCTGCGCGCGTGCGTGCACTGCGGCTTCTGCACCGCCACGTGTCCGACCTATCAGCTGCTGGGCGACGAGCTGGATGGCCCGCGCGGCCGCATCTACCTGATCAAGCAGGTGCTGGAGGGCGAGACGCCCACGCGCAAGACGCAGTTGCACCTCGATCGCTGCCTTACCTGCCGCAACTGCGAGACCACGTGCCCGTCCGGCGTGAAGTACGGGCGCCTCGTCGACATCGGCCGCAAGGTGGTCGAGGAACGCGTGTCGCGCCCGTTCGCGGACAGGGTGAAACGCACGACCTTGAAGGAATTCCTGCCGCGTACCGGCCTGTTCAAGCCCGCGTTCAAGGCGGGGCAGATGGTGCGCCCGCTCTTGCCGTCCGCGTTGCAGGACAAGCTGCAGCCGGCGCGCCCGCCCGGCCGCTGGCCCGTGCGCGGCCACGCGCGCAAGATGCTCGTGCTGGCGGGCTGCGTGCAGCCGGCGATGGCGCCGAACGTCAATGCCGCGACGGCGCGCGTGCTCGACGTGCTCGGCATCCAGCTCATCGAAGCGCCGCAAGCCGGCTGCTGCGGCGCCGTGCGCTTCCACCTGAACGACCAGGACGGCGGCCTGGCCGACATGCGCCGCAACGTCGACGCGTGGTGGCCGTACGTGGAGCAGGGCGGCGTCGACGCCATCGTGATGACGGCATCCGGTTGCGGCGTGACGGTCAAGGACTACGGCCACCTGCTCGCCCACGACCCGGCGTATGCGTCGAGGGCGGCGCGCATCGCCGCGTTGACGAAGGACCTGTCCGAGATCATGTGCGACTTCGAGGGCGAGATTGCCCGTCTCCTGTCGGGCCGTATCCATGAGCGCGTCGCGTTCCACCCGCCGTGCACCCTGCAGCACGGCCAGCAGATCCGCGGCAAGGTCGAGGGCGTGCTGCGCGCGGCCGGCGTCGACGTCGTGCTGTGCGCGGAAAGCCATCTGTGCTGCGGCTCGGCCGGCACGTATTCCGTGCTGCATCCCGAGCTCGCGCACGCGCTGCGCGACCGCAAGCTGGCCAACCTGGAAGCGACGGGGGCGCAGGAATACGTCTCGGCCAACGTCGGCTGCATCTCGCACCTGCAGTCGGGGACGGTGACGCCGGTGACGCACTGGATCGAGCTCGTCGACCGCGCGCTGACGAGCGGCTGATTCGTCCTATAATGGTCTTGCCGTCGCGTTCATCCACAGCGCATGGTGCCCATCTTTACAGGACGTTTCCCGCATGGCCGAACCGCTTGCCTCCCGCCGCACTTCACGCAAACCCGCGTACCGCATCTCGACCGGGGTACCCGGGCTGGACGACATCCTCGGCGGTGGCCTGACCGCGGAGCGGGTGTACCTCGTCGAGGGAACGCCCGGCACGGGCAAGACGACCCTCGGCATGCAATTCCTGCTCGACGGCGTTGCCAAGGGGGAAGCCGGGCTGTACATCACCCTGTCGGAAACTGCCGATGAGCTCGATGCCGTCGCGGAAAGCCATGGCTGGTCGCTCGACGGGCTGGCCATCTTCGAGCTGGCCAGCGACGAGGCGCTCGATCCGGAGGCGCAGCAGTCGATCCTGCATCCGGCCGAGATCGAGCTGGGCGAGACCGCGCGTGGCGTGATGGAAGAGGTCGACCGCATCAATCCGGCGCGTGTCGTCTTCGACAGCCTGTCGGAAATGCGGCTGCTGGCCCAGAATCCGCTGCGCTACCGCCGCCAGATCCTTGCACTCAAACAATTTTTTGCATCGCGCGCCTGCACGGTGCTGATGCTGGACGACAAGACCAACCAGTCGGACCAGCATCTGCACAGCATCGCGCACGGCGTCATCAGCCTCGAACAGCTCGCCAAGGAATTCGGCAAGGAGCGGCGCCGCGTCAATATCATGAAGATGCGCGGCATCAAGTTTCGGGGCGGTTACCACGACTACATCCTCGACACCGGGGGCATCCGGATCTTCCCCCGGCTCGTCGCGGCGGAACACCTCACGAAGTTCATCCCGGTAACGCGCTCCACGGGATCCGACGGACTCGACATGCTGCTCGGCGGCGGCCTCGTCGCCGGGACCAATACGCTGTTCGTCGGGCCTTCCGGCGTCGGCAAGACGACCGTCGTCGTGCGCTGCATGCTGGCGGCGCTGGAACGGGGCGAGAGGTCGTCGTATTACCTGTTCGACGAAGGTATGGGAACGTTTTTCGCACGCGCCGCCGCCCTCGGGCTGGACCTGGTGCCGCACCTGGAGTCCGGACTGCTGACGGTGCGCCATATCGACCCGGCCGAACTGGCGCCCGGCCAGTTCGCCCAGATGCTGCGCGACGCCGTGGAAACCGACGGCGCCGTCTTCGTCGCCATCGACAGCCTCAATGCTTATCTGCAAGCAATGCCCGGTGAACAATTCCTGCTGCTGCAGATGCACGAGCTGCTCGCCTACCTCAACCAGAAGGGCATCACGACGGCGCTGATCCTCGGCGAGCACGGGGTCGTCGGCGAGGCTGTCCGGGACGTCGACCTCAGCTACCTGAGCGATTCGACGATGCTGCTGCGTTACTTCGAGTCGGGCGGCAAGCTGCGCCGCGCGATCACCGTGTCCAAGAGCCGGACGGCGCACCATGCGCTGACGATCCACGAGCTCCAGCTCGGTGCCGGCGGTGTGGAAGTGGGCGCCGCGCTCGAAGGCTTCGAAGGCGTGTTGACGGGCTTGCCGACCTACCGCGGATCGACGCCCATGATGATCGAATCCGATGCCGATGCCTGACCAGCCGGAAGAGCGCGTGCTGGTGCTCGCTCCGCACGGGCGCGACGCCGACGTGATCGCCGGCGTCGTGACGCGCGACGGCGTCGGGTGCGAAGTCGTCGCCGGTGCCGACGCGCTCATCGAGGCGATCGGGCAGGGCGCGGCGGCGGCCATCGTGGCGGAAGAGGCGCTGTCGGCGCTGACCCTGGCGCGCATCGCGGCGTGGCTGGCGGACCAGGAACCGTGGTCGGATTTCCCGTTCGTCGTCCTGCTGGCCAAGCGCTACGGCGCCGCGCCGGCGCAACTGAAGGCGACGTTCGCCGCCCTCGGCAACGTCCTCCTCCTCGAACGGCCGTTGAGCGCGGACACGCTGGCCACGGCGGCAGGGTCCGCGCTGCGCGCGCGCCGGCGCCAGTACGAGGCGCGCGAGGTGCTGGCGCAGCTCGCGGCACTGAATGCGAACTTGGAGGCGCGCGTCGAGGAGCGCACGCGGGCGCTGGCGCAGGCCAATGACCGGCTCACGGCCGAAGTGATGGAACGCGAACGCGCGCAGCAGGCGGTGGCGCAGGCGCAGAAACTCGAATTCCTCGGGCGCTTCACGGGCGGCGTGGCGCACGACTTCAACAACCTGCTGAACGTCATCCAGGGCAACCTGGAACTCATCGGCATGTTCACGCGCGAGGAATCGACGCAGGGCCGCGTGGACAAGGCGCAGGCCGCATGCCGGCGCGGCGCCAAGCTCACGGGCCAGCTGCTGACGTTCGCGCGCGACCAGTCGCTCGACCTGCGCCCGTTGCCGGTGCGGACCCTGTTCGAGAGCGTCGAGGAGCTCGCGCGGCCGGTGCTGGGCGCGGGCGTCGAGCTCGTGCTGTCGATCGACGCCGACGTGGACGGCGTGCTCGCCGACGCCAGCCAGGTCGAGATGGCCTTGCTCAACCTGATGATCAACGCGCGCGATGCGATGAGCGGGCGCGGGCACATCCACCTGCAGGCATCGCGCGCGCAACCGCCCGCCGGGACGCTGGCGGGCGGCGACTATGTCCGCCTCGCGGTGACCGACACCGGTCCCGGCATGTCGCCCGAAGTGGCGGCGAAAGTCTTCGAGCCGTTCTTCACGACCAAGGCCGTGGGCAAGGGCACGGGCCTGGGCCTCAGCCAGGTGTATGGCATGGCCCAGCAATCAGGTGGCGCGGCGTTCGTGCACAGCGTCCCGGGCGAGGGCGCGACGATCGAGATCTGGATGCCCGCCGCGCATGACGCCACGGGGTCGGAACGGCCCGCCGCGGTCGATCGCCGCAAGCTGGCTGGCCTGCGCGTGCTCGTCGTCGAGGACGACGAATCCGTACGCGCGGGGATCGTCGATGCCCTGCTGGCCCTCGGCTGCCACGTGTCGCAGGCGGGCGATGGCGGGGAAGGGTTGGCGGCACTGGAGGGAGACCGGCCCGGCCTGCTGCTGACGGACTACCTGATGCCGGACATGACGGGCGTCGACCTGGCGGTGCGCGCCCGCGCGCTGTTCCCGAGCCTGCCCGTGCTGGTGGCGACGGGGTACGCGGACATGGGCGCGATCGAACACGCGATCGGCAGCGACGCCGTGCTGCGCAAGCCGTTCCAGCTCGCGGAGCTGGGCGCGGCCGTCGCTCGCGTGGCCAACCTGGGCTAGCGCAATCGGTGGTATAGTCCATCGACCACGCAGTTAACCTCCGATGCCTCTCGGTCGGCGCAAGACTTTCATAGCCCGACCCGACCAGGAGCCACCGATGATTCCCCCATCCCATGCCGTCCCGCTCGGCCAGTTCGTGCGCGACCACCATGCGGCGTTGTGCGCCGCGTGGCTGGAACGCGCCGGCGCGCCGTCCGTCCCTGCGCACTGCGAACGCTTGCTACAGGCCTTCGCCGAGGCGGCGGACGATCCGCAGGCCGGCAACATCGAAGGCCGCGCCTGGCGCACCATGCGCGACACGCTCGACGACATCACCACGGCCCGGGCCGGCCGCGGCTCGACGGCGGCTGCGACCGTGGCCTTCGTGTTCGCGGTCAAGCAGCCGCTGGCCGACCTGCTGCAGTCGCACCACGCCGCCGCGCCCGCGGCGCTGCGGGCCGTCGACACGTGGGTGGACCAGATGGGCATGTATGCGCTCGACGCCTTCCAGCGCAGCCGCGAGCAGATCATCGCGCGCCAGCAACGGGAATTGCTGGAGCTGTCGACGCCGGTCATCAGCCTGTGGGACGGCGTGCTGGCCCTGCCCCTGATCGGCACGCTCGACAGCGTCCGCGCGCAAGTCGTGATGGAAAGCCTGCTCGACCGGATCGCCGCGACCCACGTCCATACGGCCATCATCGACATCACGGGCGTCCCCACCGTGGACACGATGGTCGCGCAACACCTGATGAAGACCATCGCGGCGGCCCGCCTGATGGGCGCCGACTGCATCCTCAGCGGCATCCGGCCGCAGATCGCCCAGACCATCGTGCATCTCGGCGTGGACCTCGCCGGCGTCGTCACGAAAGCGACGCTGGCCGACGCGTTTCTCCACGCGACCGGGACGGCGGCCGGCTGAAAAATGCGGGCCGTGGTAGCATCGGCGCCCTGTTTCAGCGATCGATGGAGGACCCGGTGAGTTTCGTGTTTCGACTGATATCCCAGGACGAGGATGCGGCGCCGTCCGTCGCCTTCCAGGACAGCATCAGTCCCGGCTACGTGCCGCTTTGGGAAGAGGTCGGCGTGTACGACGCCCTGTACAACAGCGACGGCCGCGAGGCCCGCGACATCTCGCGCGCGATCGCGTACGGCATCGACCGCATCGCCGCCGACGAAGCGCTGGGCCGCATGCTGCCGTCCTCGTGCCGCCAGGAGGAAGCGCTGCGCTTCCTGGAAAACGTGCACCGCGGCTGCACGATCCACGCGTCGGCGCGTGTCGAGACGCGCTGATTCCATGTCCCGGACCACCATTACCCTGAGCGGCGAGCAAGTCGACCGCGCACGCATCGACGCGCTGCTGGCGGAAGACACGCTGCTCGTCCTCGAAGATTGCGACCTCGCCGGCGCGGACCTGTCGCGCCTGAACCTGCAGGATTGCGCATTCATCCGCTGTGCCGTATCCGAGACGTCGTTCTATGCCGCGAACCTGGCGCGCACGCGCTGGCAGCGCTGCCGCGGCGGCCATGCGGATTTCGAATCGGCCGACCTGGTCGATGCACGGTTCGACGCCTGCGACCTGAACAACGCGGGCTGGCGCCGCACGAAGCTCGCCTCCGTCGCGTTCCGCGGCTGCAAGCTGACGGGCGCGCGCTTCGAAGAGGTGAGCCAGCTGGGGCTCTCGTTCGAAGACTGCCTGCTCGTCGGCGCCGACCTGCGCCGCATGTCGTTCCGCAAGGCGGTGCTGCGCGGGCTGGATTTCGCCGATGCGGACCTGTCGGGCTGCGACTTCCGCGAGGCGGTGTTCGAAGAAGGCTGCAGCCTGCGCGAGGCCCACATCAAGGACACGCGCTTCGATGCGGCCGATTTGCGCGAGGCGGACCTCGGCGGCCTGAAACTGTCGAATGCGAAGCAGTTTGCCGGCGCGACGATCTCCACGCGGCAGGCGGCGGAGCTGGTGCGGGGGCTCGGACTGAATGTCGCTTAGCGGGTCGGTTTGACGCGATCGTCCAGCATCGCGATATCGGCTTCGAGCCACACGGTCGGCCTGGCGTTCAACATGGACACGGGGTTCGGCGTCAAACTGAACGCCAGTGACCTGGGCGTGCCGCCGACCCTGACGTCGCCGCTGGCAGCAGCGAGTGGTTGCGGCGCGCACACGTCGGGACAGAGCGGCACGGCATCCGGAGGTACGACGCTGACGCTTGCCGTCGCAAAGGTGACAGGGCCGCGCGCAATCGCCATCGCGCCCCGCACGGAGACATCCAGGTTCCGTCCCTTCCACGGCATCCTGCAACCCGCAATCTCCCGACCATGAACACCGGCCGCGCGGCCAGCGTCCGCATAGACGGGGATCGTCCCGCTCACGTTGCAGAGCGGGGTTATCCTGGACACTCGTCCATGACTTGCTTCGACCAGTTTGATCGTCACGGTCATCCGGGCTTTGCGCAGTTGCTGAGGCTCGGGCGGCGGCGGGGGAATGGCGTGGGCAAGCGACG
>Ga0308166_1003677_pt1 | contig 12845 bp, 11 predicted proteins | sample PhyCR2_2_FD_202137 | JGI IMG/M metagenome (GOLD analysis project Ga0308166, IMG submission 202137) | Phyllosphere microbial communities from UC Gill Tract Community Farm, Albany, California, United States - DLSLCC.R2 | ecosystem: Host-associated > Plants > Phyllosphere > Unclassified | place... | reverse complement strand
ACTCCGGCGCCAGCCGCCGGCGACGGCGAAACAGGCGCGGCCCTGCGCCTGGAGGCCGTCGGCGTCACCCACGCCGGCCGCCGCCAGGCCGCGCTGCACGCCATCGACCTGCATATCGGGGCCGGCGAACGCGTTGCCGTGATCGGCGCCAGCGGCGCCGGCAAGTCCACGCTGCTGGCGCTGGCCGCCGGCGAACTGGCCCCGCAGTCGGGCCGCGTGTCGGCGGCGCCCTGCACCTGGCTGACCCAGCGCACCGAACTGTTCCAGGACAGCCTGCGCGACAACCTGCGCCTGGCCGACCCGCAAGCCACGGACGCCGGGCTGTGGCACGCCTTGCTCGCTGCCGGGCTGGCCCGGGATGTGCAGCGTATGGCAAAGGGCCTGGACACGCCGCTGGGCGAGGGCGGCCTCGGCCTGTCCGGCGGGCAGTCGCGCCGCCTGGCGCTGGCGCGCCTGCTGCTGCAGGGCGCCAGGTTCTGGCTGCTCGACGAACCGACCGAAGGCCTCGATGGCGCCACCGCCGCCGACGTGCTGGCGCGCCTGGATCGCCACGCCGCAGGCCGCACGCTGCTGATCGCCACCCACCTGCGCCGCGAAGCCGCGCTGGCCGAGCGCCTGCTGGTCATGCGCGCGGGCCGCATCGTGGCCGAGCTGCGGCGCGGCACCCCCGGATACGACGCGGCCCTTGCCGGTCTGCGCCAACACTGAACCCACACCACTTCAACAAAAGCAAAGAAAGGCTCTCACCATGGATCTCGATGTCGTCGGGCTCTCCCGGTTACAGTTTGCCCTCACGGCGCTGTACCACTTCTTGTTCGTACCCCTGACCCTGGGACTGTCGATGCTGGTCGCCATCATGGAGACGGTCTACGTGATGACCAACCGTCCGATCTGGCGCCAGATGACCAAGTTCTGGGGCGTCCTGTTCGGGATTAACTTCGCCATCGGCGTGTCCACCGGCCTGGTGATGGAGTTCCAGTTCGGGATGAACTGGAGCTACTACAGCCACTACGTGGGCGACGTCTTCGGCGCCCCGCTGGCGCTCGAGGGCCTGATGGCCTTCTTCCTGGAAGCGACTTTCGTCGGCCTGTTCTTCTTCGGCTGGGACAGGCTCTCGAAGCGCGCCCACCTGACGGTGACCTGGCTCACCGCCATCGGCACCAACTTCTCGGCGCTGTGGATCCTGATCGCCAACGGCTGGATGCAGAACCCGGTCGGCGCCGCGCTCAACCCGCAAACCATGCGCATGGAAGTCACCGACTTCTACGCCGTGCTGACCAACCCGGTGGCCCAGGCCAAGTTCGTGCACACCGTCTCGGCCGGCTACGTCGTCGCCGCCTTCTTCGTGCTCGGTATCTCGGCCTGGTACCTGCTCAAGGGACGCCACGTCGAGCTGGCCAAGCGCTCGCTGACCGTGGCCGCTTCCTTCGGCCTGGCCGCTTCGCTGTCGGTGGTGGTGCTGGGCGACGAGAGCGGCTACCTGTCGACCGAACACCAGAAGATGAAGCTGGCCGCGATCGAAGCCATGTGGCATACCGAGCCGGCGCCGGCCGCCTTTACCGCCTTCGGCTTCCCCAGCCAGGAAGCGCGCGAGACCCATTACGCGATCCACATCCCCTGGGTGATGGGCCTGATCGGCACCCGCTCGCTGGACGGCCAGATCCCTGGCATCCACGATCTCGTGCAACTGGCCGAGGCGCGCATCCGCCAGGGCATCGTTGCCTACGACGCGGTCGAGCAGATCCGCGCCCTGGGCGGCAAGGGCCCGGTCCCGGCCGAACTGCAGGCGACATTCGAGGCGCACGGCCAGCAGCTGGGCTACGCGCTGCTCTTGAAGCGCTACGTCGACGACCCGCGCCAGGCCACCGACGCGCAGATCGCGCAGGCCGCCGGCGACACCGTGCCGCAGGTCGCGCCGCTGTTCTGGTCCTTCCGCGTGATGGTAGGCCTGGGTATCTACTTCATCGCCTTTACCGCCATCTTCTTCGTGCTGTCGGCGCGCCGCCAGCTGGACGCCTACCCATGGCTCCTGAAGCTTGCCGTGTGGTCGCTGCCGCTGCCGTGGATCGCCGCCGAAGCCGGCTGGATCGTGGCCGAACTGGGCCGCCAGCCCTGGGCCATCGAAGGCGTGCTGCCGACGGCGGTGGCCGTGTCCAACCTCGGCATCGGCACCGTGCTCGGCACGCTGATCGGCTTCGTGGTGCTGTACACGATCCTGCTGGTGGTGGAAATGAAGCTGATGATGAAGGCCATCCGCAAGGGCCCCGAGGCCGACGATGCGCCGGACATGCCGCTTGCCGGCGCCGTCCGCGTCGCCGCACCCGGCCACGCCACGCCAGCCTGAAGCCATCCTGACACTCCGGAGTAAACAACCATGATTCTTCATACACTGCTCGACTACGACGTATTGCGCGTCATCTGGTGGATCCTGCTGGGCGTGCTGCTGATCGCCTTTGCGGTCACCGACGGCTTCGACCTCGGCACCGGCACGCTGCTGCCTTTCGTCGCCAAAAACGACCTCGAACGCCGGGTCGTCATCAACTCCATCGGCCCGGTCTGGGAAGGCAACCAGGTCTGGCTGGTGCTGGGCGGCGGCGCCATCTTCGCCGCCTGGCCGCAGCTGTACGCGGTCTCGTTCTCGGGCTTCTATCTCGCCATGTTCGCGGTGCTGCTGGCGCTGATCCTGCGCCCGGTCGGCTTCAAGTACCGCAGCAAGCGCGAAGGCGCGCGCTGGCGCGCTACCTGGGACTGGCTGCTGTTCGTGGGCGGTTTCGTGCCGTCGCTGATCTTCGGCGTGGCCCTCGGTAACGTGCTGCAGGGCGTGCCTTTCCGCCTGACGCCGGACATGCAGATCTTCTACGACGGCAGCTTCTTCGGCCTGCTCAATCCCTTCGCCGTGCTGTGCGGCCTGGTGTCGGTGGCGATGCTGGTGATGCACGGCGCCTGCTGGCTGGCGCTGAAGACCGAGGGCGCCGTGGCCTCGCGTGCCCGCAGCTGGGGCATGCGCGCGGCCGTGGGCCTGGTGGTGCTGTATGCGCTGGCCGGCTGGGCGCTGTGGAGCTTTGTCGACGGCTACCGCATCACCAGCGAGATCGTCACCACCGGCGCCTCGAACCCGCTGTTCAAGACCGTGGCGGGGCAGGGCGGCGCCTGGTTCGCCAACTATGCCGCCCATCCATGGACGGTCGCCGCGCCGGTGCTTGGCTTTGCCGGCGCCTTGCTGACGCTGTTCGGCCTGGCGCGCCGCTGGGAAGGCTTGACGATGGTGTTCAGCAGCCTGGCGATCGCCGGCATCATCCTCAGCGTGGGGGCGTCGATGTTCCCGTTCATCTTGCCGTCGTCGATCCAGGCCGCGGCCAGCCTGACCGTGTGGGATTCGTCGTCGAGCCAGCTGACGCTGTTCATCATGCTGGTGGGCAGCTGCATCTTCCTGCCGATCATCATCGGCTATACCAGCTGGGTCTACAAGGTCCTGTGGGGCAAGGTCGATGCCGACGGCATCCGCGATGGCAAGGGCCACGCCTACTAACTTATTTACATTGAAGGAGTCTGATCATGTGGTATTTCGCCTGGATCCTCGGCCTGCCGCTGGCGGCCGCTTTCGCGGTGTTGAACGCGATGTGGTTCGAGCTGGTGGATGACGACAAGCGCAAGACTTGAGTCTTATTTTCGGCGCGCGCCGCCCAGGCGCGCCTCGATCAATTCCAGCATCCCCTGCGCGGCGATCGACAGCGCTCTTTCCTTGTGCTGCACGATGAAGATGGGGCGCGTCACGGCATCGGTCTCGAGCGGGATCGCCACCAGGCCGGCGCTGCGGAACTGGAACAGCGTCAGTTCCGGCACCAGGCTCACGCCCAGGCCATGTTCGATCAGGCCGGCCACGGTGGCCAGGTGCTCGACTTCCAGACCCGAATGGCGCACCGGCAAATCGCGCGTCAATTGGTCCACATGCTGGCGCACGCTGGTCGACGGCGCCAGGTGGATCAATTCGCAGCCGGCCAGGTCGGCGATCCGGATCCTGGGCTTGTGCGCCAGCGCATGGTCGCGCCGGCAGACGAGATAGAAGGGATCGCTGCACAGGATGCTGGTATGGAATTCGGACAGGTTCGCGCCTGGCGCGGTCAGCGCCAGGTCGACCTTGCCCTGCCTGAGCATATGCAGGCATTGGTCCGAAAGCGCGTCGAACACGCTCACCACGATGCCCGGGTACGTGCTCCGGTATTCCGCGATCACGGCCGGCAACCCGTTTGCCGCCAGCGAGGGTAACACGGCCAGCGCCACCCGGCCCTTGCGCCGCGCGATGAAGTCGCCCATGTCGGTAAAGGCCGCGTTCAGGTCGGCGAGCAGGGCGCGCGCCACTTCCACGAACAATTCTCCCTCGGTCGTCAGCGTGACGTTGCGCGTGTCGCGCTTGACCAGTTTGGCGCCGGCCGCCGCTTCCAGTTTCTGGATCACCGCGCTGAAGGCCGATTGCGACAGGTGGCAGCGTTCGGCTGCGTGGGTGAAGTGACGGCATTCATCCAGCGCCAGGAAAGCTTGCAATTGTTTGGTGGAGATATTCGGCAGCATTCGTGGCGTAGATTTATCTGGAAAACAGCATAATCAATCGCAAGAATCCATTTTACAAGAGAATTTTTGCACTCCAGAATAGTTGCAAGTGCTGCATCGATCAGTACATACAACAACATCTGGAGACAATATGCTGGCCCTGCTCGGCTTTATTACCATTTTTGCGCTGCTTGTCGTCATCCTCGGCAAGAAGATGTCCGCACTGGTTGCCCTGATCGCGATACCGGTGCTGACCGCGCTGCTCGCGGGATTCGGCGCCGAGATCGGCGGCTTCATTACCACCGGCATCAAGGCGATCGCACCGATCGCCGGCATGCTGCTGTTCGCCATCCTGTTCTTCGGCATCCTGACCGACGCCGGCATGCTCGACCCGATCGTCAACCGCATCCTGAAGCTGGTCGGCACCAACCCGGTGCGGATTACCCTCGGTACCGCCATGCTGGCGGCCATCGTCCACCTCGACGGTTCCGGCGCGGTGACCTTCCTGGTGACGGTGCCGGCCATGCTGCCCCTGTATATCAAGCTGAACATGGACAAGCGTATCCTGGCCTGCATCGTGGCGCTGGCGGCCGGCGTGGCGAATGCCTTGCCCTGGGGCGGCCCGACCCTGCGCGCCTCGGCGGCGCTGCACATTCCCATCTCCGAGCTCTATCTGCCGATGGTGCCGGTGCAGGTCTGCGGCATGCTGTTCGTATTCGGCTGCGCCTGGATGCTGGGCCGCCGCGAGCAGCGCCGCCTCGGCCTGACGGGCATGGGCGGCATGGCGGCAAGCGGCCCCGCCGCGCCCACCCACCACGTGCGCGAACTCGGCGAAGAAGAACTGAAGCTGCGCCGCCCGGGCCGCTTCATCCCGAACGTGCTGCTGGTGCTGCTGGTGCTGGGCACCATGATCTCGAACCTGCTCGATCCGGTGGTGTGCTTCATGATCGGCACCGTGCTGGCCCTGATGCTGAACTACCCGCACGTGGCCGAGCAGCGTGCCCGCGTCGATGCCCACGCCAAGGCGGCGCTGATGATGGCCAGTATCCTGTTCGCGGCGGGCGCCTTTACCGGCATCATGAAGGGCACGGGCATGCTGGCGGCGATGGCCAAGCTGGTCGCGGCCAGTATTCCGGTCGGCCTGGCAACGCACCTGCCTTTCGTGACTGGCCTGGTCTCGATGCCATTGAGTATGCTGTTCGACCCGGATTCCTTCTACTTCGGCGTGCTGCCGGTGCTGGCCGAAGCGGGTACGGCGCTCGGCGTGCCGGCGGTGCAGATGGGCCAGGCGGCGCTGATGGGCCAGATGACCACTGGCTTCCCGGTCAGCCCGCTGACCCCGGCCACCTTCCTGCTGGTCGGCCTGGTCGGCATCGATCTCGCCGAGCACCAGCGCTTCACGATTCCCTTCCTGTTCGCCGCCTCGGTCTTCATGACCTGCGTGAGCGTGCTGTTCGGGCTGTTCCCACTGTAACGAAACCAAGGAGTGCAAGCATGAAAACCCTGCGCATCGGCGGCGGTGCCGGCTACTCGGGCGACCGCATCGAGCCGGCCGTCGAACTGGCCGAGCACGGCGAGATCGATTACCTGATCTTCGAATGCCTGGCTGAGCGCACCATCGCCCTGGCGCAGCAGGCGAAGATGAAGGACCCGGCCCTCGGCTACGACCCGCTGCTGGAAGCGCGCATGCTGGCCGTGCTGAAGACCTGCGCCGAGAAAGGCATCCGCATCGTGACCAACATGGGCGCCGCGAATCCGCTGGCGGCGGCCGCGAAGATCCGCGAGATCGCCGTCTCGCTCGGCCTGCGCAAGCTGAAGGTCGCGGCCGTGGTCGGCGACGACGTACTCGAGCAGCTGCAAGCCGGCGACTATCGGGACGACACCGGCGAACCGGTGGCGGCGCTGGGCCCGCGGCTGCTGTCGGCGAACGCCTATCTCGGCGCGCGGCCACTGGTCGATGCGCTGGCCGCGGGGGCGGACGTGGTCGTCACCGGCCGCGTGGCCGACCCGGCCCTGGTGCTGGCGCCGCTGATCCACACCTTCGCGTGGGCGATGGACGACTGGCAGCGCCTGGGGCAGGGCACCCTGGCCGGCCATTTGCTGGAATGCGCGGGCCAGGTCTCGGGCGGCTACTTCGCCGACCCGGGCTACAAGGACGTCGCCAACCTGGCGCGCCTGGGTTTCCCGATCGCCGTGGTCGGCGAGGACGGCAGCCTGGAAATCACCAAGGTGGCCGGTTCCGGCGGCGGCATCACCACCGCCACCTGCACCGAGCAGTTGCTCTACGAAATCCACGACCCGGCCGCCTACCTGACGCCGGACGTCGTGGCCGATTTTTCGCAGGTCACGATGACGCAGCTCGGCCCCGACCGGGTAGCCATCGGGGGCGCCGGCGGCCACCCGCCCAACGGCATGCTGAAGGTATCGGTCGGCTACATCGACAGCTACGTCGGCGAAGGCCAGATCTCGTACGCCGGTTCCGGCGCCCTGGCGCGGGCAACGCTGGCGCAGGACATCGTGGCAGAGCGCCTGAAGCTGACCGGCGTGGCGCTCACCGAGGTGCGCTACGACCTGATCGGCGTGAACGCCATCCACGGCGCCGCGTTGGCATCTCAATCCGCCGCGCAGGCTGCCGAGCCGTATGAGGTGCGCCTGCGCGTGACCGGCCGCACCGACAGCATGCGCGAGGCAATCCGGGTCGGCAACGAAGTCGAAACCCTGTATACCTGCGGCCCGGCCGGTGGTGGCGGCGTGACGAAATCCAGCCGCGAGGTGGTGGCGATCCGCTCCACCCTGCTGCCGGCCGCGCAGGTACAACCTGCGATCCACTGCGAGGAGATCTGAACATGAAGCTACGCGAGATTGCGCATGCCCGCGCCGGCGACAAGGGAGACATCTCGAACCTGTCGCTGATCGCCTACCGCGCCGCCGACTACGCGCTGCTGGAACAACACGTGACGCCCGAGCGCGTGCAGGCCCACTTCAAGGGCGTCGTGCAGGGCGAGGTGCAGCGCTTCCTGCTGCCGCAGCTGGGCGCGATCAACTTCGTCATGCAGCACGCTCTCGGTGGCGGCGTGACTCGCTCGCTGGCGCTGGACGCCCACGGCAAATCCCTGAGTTCCGCCTTGCTCGACATGGACATCGCGTAAGCCCGGCTTTTCGATTTCCACCGCATCCGGCGGCTGCCCATCCCGGGCGGGCCGGCGCATGGCCGCGCGCTTGCGGCAAACACCGCGCCGGCCGCTTTTTCCCATAAAAACAAGGAGACAACATGAAACCATCCCTTTTCGTTCCCGCCCTGGTCCTCGGCACGCTCGCGAACGGCGCCCTGGCGCAATCGAACCTCACGCTGTATGGCCTGATGGACGCCGGCATGGTCCACGAAAGCGGCGGCGCGGCCGGCAGTTCGACCAAGTTGAGCAGCGGCGTGGGCACCGCCTCGCGCCTTGGCTTCAAGGGCCAGGAAGACCTGGGCGGCGGCGTGTCGGCCGTGTTCACCCTGGAGTCGGGCATCCTGATCGATACCGGCGCCCAGGATGCGGCCGGCAAGGCCTTCAACCGCCAGGCCTTCGTTGGCCTGGAGAGCAAGACGCTGGGCAGCATCACGGTCGGCCGCCAGTACACGCCGACCTACAACGCGCTGGGGCAGGTGGGCGACCCCTTCGGCAGCGGTTATTCGGGCAGCGCCAAGAATTTGTTTCCGGTTGCCGGCCGCAACCTGCGCGCCGATAATTCGATTCTCTACACCAGCCCGAACTGGAACGGCTTCAATGCGAATGTCCTGTATTCACTCGGCGAAGTCTCCGGCAACAGCAAGGCCGAGCGCCAGATCAATCTGAGTCTCAACTATAGCGGCGGCCCGCTGAACGCGCGCCTTACCTATAACAACCGCAACAACGACACCGCCAGCGTGGAGAATCCAAGCGGGCGCAATATCATGCTCGTGGCGAACTACGATTTCCGGATCGTCAGGATGTATTTCGCGTACAGCGACGACGAGGGCCTGAACAGCGCGCCGCTCAACAATTCCACACCGCGCCCCTACGGTCGCGATTTCCAGCCCAGCCTGAAGGGCAACGATATGCTGGTCGGCGCCAGCATCCCGGTTGGCGCGGCGGGCACGGTCATGACCTCGTATATCCGCAAGAACGACAAGACGCTGCTGAACCAGGATGCATCGCAGTATGCGGTGGGTTACCTGCACAAGCTGTCGAAGCGTACCGGGGTGTATGCGTCATATGGCAGGATCATCAACAAGAACGGGGCGGGTTATACCGTCGGGAATAACTCGAATGCGGGTACGGGCGACAAGGCGTATAACCTGGGGATTCGGCACGCGTTCTGAGTCCATCAGCAGGATCGGATGCCAGACACCGGCCTCGATGTCGATGCATGCGGGGTATCAGACCGCGATGTGACGTCATGCGGCGGTAAAACGAGGCCCTCTCCGGCAAGAATCCGCCGAGTCGGGCATCATGTCGCGTTATTCACCTCACATGGAAAGAAATCCGCATGTCCGATCTCCTGCAAACCTTGCAGTGGCGTTACGCCACCAAGAAAATGGATCCCGCCAAAAAGGTCGCTCAAGAGAAGATCGACCGCATTCTCGAGGCGGTGCGCCTGACGGCCAGTTCCAGTGGCCTGCAACCCTACCAGGTGTTCGTGGTCACCAACGATGCCCTGCGTGAGCAGATCAGGCCGCATGCCTGGAACCAGTCCCAGGTGACGGAAAGCTCGCATTTGCTGGTGTTCGCTGCGTGGGATAACTACACGGCCGAGCGCATCAATGCGATGTTCGACCTGGTAAACACCGAGCGCGGCTTCAAGAACGAAGGGTGGGAAGCCTACCGCCAGCAATTGCTCTCGACCTATCCACAGCGCGACGCCCAGACCAATTTCGAGCACGCCGCACGCCAGGCCTATATCGGCCTCGGCAGCGCGCTGATCGCCGCCGCCGAACAAAAGGTCGATGCCACGCCCATGGAAGGCTTCGATCCGGCCAAGGTCGACGAGATCCTGCAGCTGCGCGAACGTGGCTTGCGTTCGGTGATCCTTCTGCCTGTTGGCTATCGTGCGGATGCAGGCGACTGGCTGGTCGACCTGAAGAAAGTGCGCCGTCCGTTCTCGGAGTTCGTCACCGAACTGGCGTAATCAAGACGCTGATTCACCCAGGCAGGTCAATGAAAAAGCCAGATCGACGGATGCGCGATCTGGCAAGCTGTCTAGCGGCGCTCGAACCAATAGACCGGCAGCGCGACGAGCTCCCTAGCCAGCGAATACGCATCGCGCTTCAACATAGTTAGCATGCCACGTATAAACCGTTTCGACGGAGGAGGGATGTCGCGCGCTTGGCCAAGTCGAATCCCACCTTTCATGACCGCCGATATGAAAAAAGCCAAACCGGCAAGCGCCTGGTTTGGCTTTCGAATTCTGTGGTCGGGGTGAGAGGATTCGAACCTCCGGCCTCTACGTCCCGAATAATGAACACTAATTCTTGGGATCAGAGTCCATGCGGGCTACGGGCAGTTTCTTAAAGAAGTACTACACTTCGTACTACACTGTCGAGTGCTTGAAAGAGCAAAGAATTTGCAAAGCGCCAACTGCTTGATTATGTTCGGCGCTCTTCCATAACACTCTGCGGCCAACGCTTCTTAAGTCAGCGCCCACCTGTCTCTCCCCGGTCCATTTTCACCGTGACCTCATACACTGACCACTGTAAGAGCCCCTCTAGCGTCGTTTAGTTAGCATCCAGCCGTGACAGGTCGCCCGAAACAATATGACGGTGAATTCTCGCAACATGAAAGATTTCCTGATACAATTCCTACTACACACAATAAATTTTACAGGACTTCTATGAGCGAAACGTCTACGAACAGCCTCAAAGAGCTCGAACGGCTCATCATCAGGGAGGTTCCACGTGATCTGTTTATGGCCTGTGAAGATGCCTATCACAGTGGAGACGGAAAGGGACGTCTGCAAGCTTCTGCGTTTGCAAAGGGCCATCGGCCCTCTGCTGCCGGACAAGTCAAGCATTTCTATATCAATGAGGCGTTCCACGAAGCATTGCAGGTCCACGGCGCTGAGCCGACGCCTCTTCGAGGTACTCGATTAGTGGTTGGACGAGTTGGCATATTCAATATCGTCAGGCTCAATGTGCCAGGACATAAATGGGTGAACTTACGCCGTAGTGCGACACGCACCGCGCTGGCAGAGCTCAATGACATTATCGAGCGCAAGTACGTGCAGAGTGATTTTTTCACCGAAGCCGGCGAGGCGACCGGGGGCACGATTTTTATCCTTGGTGTGATGGATGGGATCGATTCCAATGGGGTTGCTCAGCTGACACAAGTGATGCTTGCGTTGCCTGCGCCAGATATGAAATCTTGGCTATATATGAACGCGATCTCAGAATTTATAAACCTTTACGACGTGGCGGAGTCTATTGTGCAGGTCGACAACGCGCTGCCAAAACTCAAGATCCAACCAAAGAAACAGACTGGAAATGACCAAGGGAATCAATGATTTACAGCCTTTACGCCTCGAGCAAGCGCTTGCGGCCCGTGGCCTCAGCAAAGGCCAGTTAGCAAGTTTGGTTGGCGTAGCTGCGCCAACTGTAACAAAGTGGTGTAAAGGCGACCAGTCACCTGAAGCCGACACCTTTGACCGCCTTGCGTCGGTGCTTAACGTGCAACCGGAATGGTTAACACGCCCTTTGCTGCCGGCAGTTTCTGCGCCGCTTTACCGCAGCAATGCCGCCGCATTAAAAGCTGCTCGCGCCAAACTTGAGGCTCGGACTGAGTGGACACAGGAAGTTGCGTCACTTCTGAGCGATTACGTCGATTATCCAAAGGTCAATATACCCCAGCGTACTTTTCAAGACCCGGAGCAAGTCAGCGATGCTGATATCGAAGCTGCGGCTGACGAGTGTCGCGTACTTTGGCAGCTGGGGCGAGGTCCGATACAGAATCTTATCTTAGCAGCAGAAAGTGCCGGGATCATCGTCGTCCGCGAGGAAACTGAAATCTCCGCTATTGAAGGTCTTTCAAGTTGGAGCGAACTGTTGGGTCGGCCGATTGTATTGCTTTCTGCCGACAAAGCTAACGCGTTTCGTAGTCGCTTCGACCTGGCTCATGAGATTGGGCACCTTATCCTTCACAAGCACATACCTAGGGCTGAGGAGCGCGACCGCTACAATCAGATGGAGAAACAAGCACATAAATTTGCTGGCGCACTTCTGCTTCCGGCAGAATCGTTTGCCCGTGAGGTTCGTGTGCCGCCGAATTTAGACAACTTGCTTATACTTAAACAACGTTGGGGTGCATCCGTCGCAGCCATGATGATGCGAGTACACGCGCTTGGCTTACTTAGTGACGAGGAGAAATTGGCTCTCTTCAAGCGACGCTCCGCGCGATGGGGGGCCAAGGCCGAACCTGGCGACGATAAGTGGGAACCGGAAGTACCGCGTTTGCTGCGGCGCACGGTTGAGCTTTTAATAGGCGAAGGCATTTTAACGGCAGAGCGTATTCCGCGGCACCTAGGTTTTTCTCCTCGGGACATAGAGAAACTTTGTAATTTGCGCGATAACTATTTTGATACACCAGCTGAAGTACTTGACCTAGCTACGCTTCGCAAAGCTATGCCCGAGCGCGCAATGCCAGAGCGCGATACGAGCTCAGGTTCCGTATTGTCATTTTCTAAATATCGAAAGTGACAAGGTGTGGATGGCGCGCCCTCGTTGCTTTGGACTCGAGCAGGAGGCATGGACGCGACAACGGGCAGAGGAGCTGCTATACGTATGGGCAAAGTTCGTACGGATAGTGGCTGTTCTATAGATACAAGTGTCGTTTTAACCGACATCCAGTCAGAACTGTACAAAGCTCACATAGTTGAGCCGTCGCCCTACCGGTTCGGGAGTATGCGAACCCGACCATCGGTTCCTTCTGCGGCTCTTCTCCCAGGCGGCACGGCTACAACACGTCCGTCTCGCCCCTCCTTGGATGTATAACCTTTCGGGATTCCGACTACACGGCCATCTCGACCTTCCCGGAAGGTGCCTCCGTGCCTTACTGCCGTTACCCGCCCATCTCGTCCCTCTCTTGATGTACCACCCGGCGGAATCGCCACAACGCGGCCATCTTTGCCCTCGCGTGATGTGTAGCCATGTGGAACTTTTACCTTCTTGCCGTCGCGCCCAGTGCGGAAATGATGAGACACCCTACCTCCGTTGTGATGGACGTATTTAGTCCCAGGCAACGCGACGGGGAGTGTCCTCTTCCTTCACACTGAGCAGCTCAACC
>Ga0308166_1003675_pt1 | contig 12847 bp, 10 predicted proteins | sample PhyCR2_2_FD_202137 | JGI IMG/M metagenome (GOLD analysis project Ga0308166, IMG submission 202137) | Phyllosphere microbial communities from UC Gill Tract Community Farm, Albany, California, United States - DLSLCC.R2 | ecosystem: Host-associated > Plants > Phyllosphere > Unclassified | place... | reverse complement strand
CAGGTAGCCGATGTAGTTCTGGACGTTGGTGGCGTCGACGTTCAGGCGCTGGCCGGCGGCCGGCTTGGTGGCCGGCAGGCCGCTGACTTCACCCGTGTAGGTGGCGGCCGGCTTGTCGGCCAGCTGGACGATGTAGGAGCGGCGGATCTCGCCGTCCGCATAGGCGTGGGTGGCCGCGGCGACGGTCAGCGCGAACAGGACGGCCGAAGTGATGGGACGCAGTTTCATGGTCGGTTCCGGGCGATCAGGCGTTGATGGACGAAGCGGCGGACTTGCGGCGGCGCAGTGCCAGGGCACCGGCGCCGAGGGCGAGCAGTGCCAGGCTGCCCGGCTCGGGCACTTCGCCCAGCGTGACGTTGTCGAGGGCGAACTGGGCCTGGTAGATCGTCTGGTCGTCGATGTCCGCGGCCACCTTGCAGCCGCCGACGCCGTCGAACAGGCAGGCGCTGAACGTCACGCTGGTGAAGGCGGTGCTGGCGAACATGCCGGACAGCAGGGCCTTGTCGAACAGCGGATTGCCGCTGCTGTCGGTGCCGGCGAAATTGAAGCTCGTGCCGATCGTGCTGCCGCCCGCAAGCTGGCCGCTGATCACCAGCTGGCCGTACGAGTAGTCCGGCTGGCCGCCGGTCGGGGCGACGAACGCGTAGTCGAGGCTCTTCAGGAAGAAGGCATTGCCGTCGTTGCGCGCGAAGGTCAGGCCGCCGTCGGCGAGACCCAGGTAGAAATGGCTCGTGTTGTTGGTCGGGCAGCCGCCCAGTGCGCACACCGTCGGATCCAGTCCATTGGCCAGCGCGCCGACGGCGCCGCTCGTGCCCTGGTGGTTGTCGATCGCCTGCAGCGTGTAGCCGGCTTCGGTCAGCGTCTCGCCGCCGAGGTAGTAGCTGCTGGGTTCGAGGGATTCGAAGTTCACTACGCCGGCCATCGCGGGTGCCGTTCCCAGCAGCGCGAATGCCGCGGCAACGCCGACGGCCAGTTTGTTCAGCCCGGATTGGGCACGGGAAACGCAAGGAGTTGGGTGGATTGTCATGTCTCTCGCCTTGAAGTGAAAAGCGCGCCGGGTAGCCCGCTTCGGTGTTTTTTTACCAACTGCACGACTTTTCACTTTAGCAAGAAATCAATTTCTGCTTAAAAAAATTTACCCGAATTAATTATTTTCTTCTTGATTTGATACTGAACAAAATTTGGTTTTCCCTATGAAAACGCGATCTGGTTGCGTCATGAAATTGTCGTTTTTTAATTACAACTCGTTGCAAAGGCAAAAATTCGTCGACATCGGACGCGGCCCATGGTAACCGAAATGAAATATTTCTTATGGAGAATACATTTTGTTTATACAACATCGCGTCCCTCGTCATCCACGACGTTTCACACCGGCTGGCTGACGAGCATGTCTACCTTTGCACATGTTTATTCTCGCTTGGAAACTTGGGCGTAAATGGCCGTCGCCGGACGGTTCCTCAGCGCTCACAAACGTTCGCTTGAGCTAGATCAACGGAGTATGATGTGGCTTCCCGATGCCGAATGAGAGACCGATTCAGGATGAACGTTTCCGCGCATACCGAAGCTTTGTTCCGTCAGGCCGAACGCGGCGTGCTGCCGCTCGGTGAACTGTTCCAGGGCGCGCAGGCAATGGTCGAACTGGGCATGCAGCAGGAAGCGATCCGCCTGTACGAGACCTGGATCGCGCATACCGCGTCGCCGGCCGCCTACGCGGCCTGCTTCAACCTGGCCGTCGCGCGCGGCAACGTCGGCGACGATGCCGGCGCCGAACGCGAGTACCTGCGCGCCATCGCCATGGCGCCCGGCTTCATCGAAGCCCGGCTGAATCTCGGCACGCTGTACGAACGCCTGAACCGGCCCGACGAAGCGCTGGCGACGTGGCAGGCGATCCTGGCCGACGTGCCCGACCTGGCCGCGAAACCGGGACTGCAGGTGCAGGTGCTGAACAACCTGGGCCGCCTGTGCGAGATCCGCAAGCGCCTGCCGGAAGCGCTGGACTACCTGACGCGCAGCCTGCAACTCGAACCGGACCAGCCGAAGGTCATCACGCACTGGGTGCACCTGCGCCAGAAGCTGTGCATCTGGCCCGTGTACGAGGCGTTCGGCGGCGTCACGGTCGAGGAGCAGCGGCGCCACACGTCGGCGCTGGCGATGCTGGGCGCCTCGCCCGATCCGGCCGAGCAACTGGCCGCGTCGCGCCACTTCGTCGAGCGCAAGGTGCATCCCGCGCCCGAGCGGCTGGCACCGGCGGAAGGCTATGCGCACCGGCGCATGCGCATCGGCTACCTGTCGTCCGACCTGTGCTCGCACGCGGTGTCGATCCTGACGGCCGAGCTGTACGAACTGCACGACCGCGACCGCGTCGAGGTCTACGCGTTCTCCTGGAGCCGCGAGGACAATTCGCCGCTGCGCGCGCGCGTGGTCGGCGCGATGGACCACTACATCCGCATCGACCGCATGACGGACGAGGAAGCGGCGCGCTGCATCCGCGCGCACGAGATCGACGTGCTGGTCGACCTGCACGGCCTGACGCTCGGCGCGCGTGCCGACATCCTCGGCTGGCGTCCCGCGCCCGTGCAGCTGACATGGCTCGGCTTTCCCGGCCCGACGGCGATTCCCGGCGTCGACTACGTGCTGGCCGACGACTTCGTACTGCCACCGGAACTGGAACCGCACTTCACCGAGAAGCCGCTGCGCATGCCGCACACGTTCCAGATCAACGACCGCCGCCGCGCCATCGGCCCGACGCCCACGCGCGCCGCCAGCGGCCTGCCGGACGACGCGTTCGTGTTCTGCTCCTTCAACAGCAACTTCAAGTTCACGCCCGACGTGTTCGACCGCTGGATGCGCATCCTGCGCGCCGTGCCGGGCAGCGTGCTGTGGCTGGTGGCCGACAGCGAAGCCACCCGCGCCAACCTGGTGCGCGAGGCCGAGGCGCGCGACGTGGCCGGCAGCCGCCTGCTGTTCGCCGCGCGTGTGGCGCCGGCCGACTACCTGGCGCGCTTCCGCCTGGCCGACCTGTTCCTCGACACGAACCCGTTCAATGCCGGCACGACGGCCAGCGACGCCCTGTGGGCCGGGCTGCCCGTGCTGACCTGGGCCGGCCGCACGTTCTGCTCGCGCATGGCCGGCAGCCTGCTCTGCGCCGTCGGCCTGCCGGAACTCGTCACGCACACGCTGGACGACTACGAGGCGCTGGCCATCGCCCTCGGCAACGACCGTCCGCGCATGGCCGCGTTGCGCGCGCGCCTGGCGGCCAACCGCGACACGAGCCCGCTGTTCGACACCCCGCGCTTCGTGCGCGACTACGAAGACCTGCTGGCCACGGTCGTCCCGCGCCCGGCCGGCGTGGCGCCGGCCGACGCGCCGCCGCCGCAGCGCGCGCAGGCTGTTCCCGCCCCCGCCGGGCTGACCCTGCAGCAGGAAAGCATGCTGGCGCTGCTGCGCCCGGGCATGCACAGCCTTGTCGAAGTGGGCGGCGCGACGCTGGCCCAGGCCTGGCGCGCGCGCATGCCGAATTCGCACTACACCGCGGTCGGTGCGGTGGCCGCCGACACGGCGTTCGCGACCGCGCGCATCGGGCGCGACGCGGAAGCGCTGGAGGACGCCGACTGGCGCCAGCTGGCCGCCGCCCAGTGCTGGCTGTTCCCGGAAACGCTGGAGAGGCTGCGCGATCCGTGGACGTTCCTGACGCGCCTGCGCAGCCAGGCCGTCGGCCAGGTGCAACTGGTCGCCTGCGTCAACAACGGCCAGAACTGGCTCGTGCAGGCGCTGCTCGCGGGCGGCAACCTGCAGTACCAGCCCGGCGGCGTGCCCGACCGCCGCAACCTGCACCTGTTCACCCGCACGTCGCTTGCCGCGCTGCTGAAGGAATGCGGCTTTACCCTCGTTGCCATGAATACCGTGAATGCGCACCAGCCGCCGCAGGCGGTGCTGGACGCGATCCGTGCGCTGGCCGCGGCGACGGGCGCCGATCCCGAGCTGGCCGCGCAGGATGCCCTGCCCTACCAATACCTGGTGCACGCGATCGCGGCCTGAAGCCATCGACAACCTCATCCGGAGTGACGCAACCATCATGAATCCCATCGACGTCGACAGCATCCCTGTCATTTCGGTCTCCTACAATTCAGCTGAGCTGATCGAGGAGCTGCTCAGTTCGCTACGCAACCACTACCCTAATCCGGTGACCATCATCGATGGCTCGAGCGAAGAGCATTACCGCGCGATCGAAGCGGTGTGTGCCAGGTACGCGAACGTGAAGTTCATTCACTTCGACTACAACATCCACCACGGTCCCGGCATGGCCTGGGCGTTCCAGAACCTGGAGCTGCAGGGCCCCGTGCTGGTGCTCGATTCCGACGTCGTGGTGCTGAACCGCGGCTTCATCGAATCGATGCTGGAAGAACTGCAGCCGGGCATGTATGGCGTGGGGTATACCAATCACGTGAACGAGGGCGGCTTCGATGTGGACTACGAAGAAGGTGCGGTCCGCTACCTGCACCCGGCCTGCATGCTGGTCAATATCGAGGTGGTGCGCCAATGGCCGATGCCGACCCGCCATGGCGCCCCGATGACGGAGCCGATGCTGGCCCTGCACCGCGCCGGCAAGGACGACCTGATCAAGGGTATCCCGTGGCTCAAGGAAGACTTCAAGGTCGACGGCGTGAACCATTACCTGCGCCATGACTGGCAAGGCACGGTGAAGCGGGTCGGCAGCTATCACCTGGAGGCCTGGGAGCAGGCGGCGCGCGAAGCGGCCACCCTGCGGCTGCATGTCCGCAGCCTGCTGCCGGCGCGGCCGGCCAAGGTGGTCGAAATCGGCGCCAGCGACGGCGCCCTGGCACGGGCAGTGAAGGAAGACAATCCGGCCTGCGACTACACCGCGATCGCGATCGATCCGGACAACAGGAACCTGCAGAAAGGGGCGTGCAACCGCGTGCTCAACGAAGACGTGGATGCCCTCGGCGACGACTTCTTCCGCGGCTTTACCGACGTGGACTGCTGGGTGCTGGACCAGGTGCTGGAACGTATACGCCATCCCGAACGGCTGCTGCAGCGCATCCGCAAAGTGATGGCGCCCGGCAGCAGCATCGTGGCCGTGATCCCGAACGGCCAGCACTGGAGCATGCTGGCCCGGCTGTGCATCGGCGATCTGCGCTACGCGGATAGCGGCATCCTGGCCGCCGGCAATCGCCGCTTGTTCAGCCGTACCACGCTGTTCGAGCTGCTCCAGCAAAACGGTTTCGTCGTGGAACAGGGACTGCAGATGCTGAATACCCCGCTGCAGAACGAACAGATCCTGGCCGCGATCAGGGCGCTGGCCGCCGGTGCCGGTGCCGATCCGGACCTGGCTGTCACCGATGCGCAAGCCACGGCTTTCATCATCAAGGCCGTGCCCAAGTAAATCGCCTTATCGTTCGCCTTGGATTTTCCCATCATGAACAACCCGCCCTTCTTTTCCGTGATCGTGCCAACCCATGAGCGCGCGGTCCTGCTGCGCCGTGCCCTGGCGTCGATCAAGTCGCAGGCCTGCCCTGTGGATGTCGAAGTCATCGTGATTTCCGACGCCAGCGACCCCGCCACCGATGCCGTCTGCGCCGAGCTGCTCGGCAAGAGCGACATGTACGTCCGCCGCAATGGCAGGAACGGTCCATCGGCAAGCCGCAATCTGGGCTTGTCGCTGGCGAAGGGCAATTACATCCTGTTCCTGGACGACGACGATGCCTGGCATCCCGACTGCCTGGCGCAGTTCCATGCCCAGCCACATGTGCGGCTGGGCCTCCCGGTTTACGCCAATTGCTCGGTGGTCACCGAGCGCCGTTTGCCGCAAGGGCCGGAACTGTTGTCGGAAGTGGGCATGGACCTGAGCAATGGCCTGACGCTGGACGTGTACGTGAAGAACCAGGTGCACATGTCCTGCTTCGCATTCCCGAAGCATCTGCTGCAAGGCCTGGAGTTCGACCCGTTCATGCGCGCCTACGAAGACTGGGACTATCTGCTCTCGGTATTCGACCGCCAGATGCCGGTCCATGTGCCGTTCCTGGGATCGCGCGTGTTCGAAGTGGCGGACGACACCACCGACCGCCGCGGCAGCAGCAAGGCGGCGAACGACTTCAATGCGGTGCTGGACTACCTGTACGTCTACCGGCGCCATCCCGCACCCACGCCTGAACTGCGCCGGCAACGCGCCGATCTGCTGGCCCGGACCGGACTGCCGGTCGACGAAAATCTACTTTGACGCGTCACGAAGAGAAACCGAGCGATTTCCGGCATCGACGGCGTGCTGCGTGACGCCGCACTTTTCCGGCCGCGTCTACAATCCCGCCCAAGCCTATTTCACATCAGAGCATGACTTCACTGCCTCCTTTTTACTGCATCAGCCACAAGGATCCGGGCTGGCCGCTGCCGCCGTTCATGACGCTGGTCGGCACGGGCGGCTTCGTGCCCGCGCACGGGATCGGCATGAGCGTGCACTGCCCGCAACTCGCCTACAAGAACATGAAGCTGGGGGAATACGCAGCCCTGTTCATGATCCGGCGCCTGCTCGAGGAGGCGCATGCCGATGGCTTCGTCGGCATCTGCCATTACCGGCGGTATGCGCTGACCGTCGAGATCGGACAACTGCGCGGCTTCAACTTCCACGCCCATCCGGACGAGCTGCAGGCGCTGCCCGCCGCGGCGTTCATCGGTGACGGCGCCACGCCGATCATTTCAGCGCCCATCAATTTCCCCGGCAGCGTGTTGCAGCAGTACGCCGCCAACGCGGTCGGACGCGACCTGCTGATGTTCTTCGGCGACGCTGTCGACTGCGGCGTGATCGACAGTGCGGAGGCTGCTAATTTTCTTTCCGGCAACAGCTTCATCACCGCTGGCAATGTCGGCTTCATGCCCGTCGCGTGGTTCATCGAATCGATGCGCCAGCTGGAGGACGTCGTGGCGCGCTTCGCCCACAACCACTACATCCGCCGCGAAGGCTACCTGGAACGTTCGATGGGACTGTGCTGCGAGCGCCTGCATGCCCTGCTGCTGCGCAAGCAAGCGCTCGCGTACGGGGCGGACAAGGTGATCACGCGCCCTCTCACGGTACTGACGGAGACCGGACATCTGAACTGGACGAACGACAAGGACATCGCATGAAAGCAGTCATCCTCGCCGGGGGCCTGGGCACCCGCATCAGCGAAGAAACGTCGCTCAAACCGAAGCCCATGGTGGAGATCGGCGGCAAACCTGTCCTGTGGCACATCATGAAGGGATATTCCACGCACGGCGTGAACGATTTCGTGATCTGCTGCGGCTACAAGGGCTACGTGATCAAGGAGTATTTCGCCAACTACTTCCTGCACACGTCGGACGTCACCTTCGACATGCAGAACAACAGCATGAAAGTGCACACGCGCAGCGCCGAGCCGTGGAAGGTGACGCTGGTCGATACCGGTGACGACACCCTCACGGGCGGGCGCCTGAAGCGCGTGCGCGACTACGTCCAGGACGACGAGGCGTTCTGCTTCACCTACGGCGACGGTGTCTCGAACGTGAACATCACCGAGCTGATCGCATTCCACCGCGCGCACGGCAAGCTGGCCACGCTGACGGCGATCCAGCCGCCGGGCCGCTTCGGCGCGCTGAATCTGCAGGGCGACAGCATCGCCAGTTTCCAGGAAAAGCCGCAGGGCGACGGCGCCTGGATCAACGGCGGCTTCTTCGTGCTGTCCCCGCAGGCCATCGACTACGTCGAAGGCGATGCGACCACATGGGAAAAGCAGCCGATGGAAGGCCTGGCCCGCGACGGCCAGATGCAGGCGTTCTTCCACCGCGATTTCTGGCAGCCGATGGACACCTTGCGCGACAAGATGCATCTCGAAGAGCTGTGGAAGTCCGGCCGGGCGCCTTGGAAAACCTGGGAGTGAACATGTTCGGTGACATTTACCGCGGCAAGAAGGTACTGGTGACGGGTCATACCGGCTTCAAGGGCTCATGGCTGGTCCTGTGGTTGCTCAAGCTGGGCGCGCGCGTGGCCGGCCTGTCCAATGGCATCCCGACGCAACCGTCGATCTTCGAAGAAACGGGCCTGGCCGGCCGCATCGCGCACCACGTCGGCGATGTGCGCGACCTGGCAGCCGTGCAACAGGTCCTGGCGGACTTCCAGCCCGACTTCGTGTTCCACCTGGCCGCGCAGCCGATCGTGTCGACCTCGTACAGCGAGCCCGTGGAGACCATCACGACCAACGTCATCGGCACGACCAACGTGCTGGAAGCGCTGCGCCTGTACGACCGCGAATGCGTGGCCGTGATGATCACCTCCGACAAATGCTACGAGAACGTCGAGTGGCTGTGGGGCTACCGCGAGACCGACGCCATCGGCGGGCGCGACATCTACAGCGGCTCGAAAGGCGCGGCCGAAGTCGTGATCCACGCCTATTACTGGTCGTTCTTCCGCGCGCCCGGCTGCAAGGTCCGCCTGGCCAGCGGCCGCGCCGGCAACGTGATCGGCGGCGGCGACTGGGCCAAGGACCGCATCGTCGTCGACTGCATGCGCAACTGGTCCGAGGGCCGCAAGGTCGAGATTCGCAGCCCGCAGGCCACGCGCCCGTGGCAGCACGTGCTGGAACCGCTGTCGGGCTATCTGGCACTGGGCGCGGCGCTGCACGGCCGGCCGGAACTGTCGGGTGAAGCGTTCAACTTCGGCCCGCGCGCGGAACAGAACCGTACCGTGCTGGAACTGCTGGGCGACCTGTCGCGCCACTGGCAGTTCGCCGGCCCCGACCAGGCCTACGAAGTGACCGGCAACATCCCGTTCCACGAGGCCGGCCTGTTGAAACTGAACTGCGACAAGGCACTGTTCCACCTGCGCTGGGAAGCGAACCTCGATTACGCTACGTGCGTGCGGCTGGTCAGCGAATGGTATTACCGTTATTACCGCGAACGGGCCGACATGCATGCGCTGACGCTGGCGCAGATCGGCGAATACGAGGCGCTGGCGGCATCGAGGGATCTCGCATGGACGCGCTGACGCCCTGCACGGTCACGCCGCTCGCGCGCATTCCGAACCCGAAGGGCGACGTCTACCACGGCATGAAAGCAACCGATGCGGGTTACGCCGGCGTCGGCGAAATCTATTTCACGACCGTGCTCGCGGGTGCGACGAAAGGCTGGAAGCGGCATACGCGCATGGTCATGAACCTCGTCGTCGTGTCGGGCGCCGTGACGTTCCATCTGCACGACGCCGCAAACGGCCGCACCACGTGCCACACGCTGGGCGATGCCAGCTACGGCCGCCTCACGGTGCCGCCGGGCTGGTGGATGGCGTTCAGCGGCACCGGCACCGGCACGAATCTCATCTGCAACATCGCCAGCATCGCGCACGATCCGGCCGAAGCCGTGAACGCCGACCTGGCCACCTATCCCCTCGCATGAACATCCTCCTGACCGGCGCCGGCGGGCTGCTGGGCACGGCCGTCCGTGGCGCAGCCGCGGCGCGCGGCTGGCACTGCGCCCCGTTCGTCCGCACCGCACTGCCTGATGCGCCCGCGCAGCTGGCAGCGCGTCTTTCCGAAGGCTGGGACCTCGTGATCCACGCCGCCGCCAACACCAACGTCGAACTGTGCGAGACCGATCCGTCGGCGTGCTACCGCGACAACCTGCTGCTCACGGAGCTGATCGCCGCCGGGTGCGCACGCGCCGGTATCAAACTGCTGTACGTCTCCAGCACGGGGGTGTACGGCGCCCACGGCGGCGCACCCTGGCGCGAGTACGACGCCGTGCGCCCGACCACGCACCACCATCGCAGCAAGGCGCTGGCCGAGGAACGCGTACTGGCGGCACATACCGCCAACCTCGTCGTGCGCACCGGCTGGCTGTTCGGCGGCGCGGCTCAGACGCCCAAGAACTTTGTCGCGCGACGCCTCGACGAAGCGCGCACCGTCATCGCGAACGGCGGCACGATGCGCTCGAACGCCCAGCAGCGCGGCGTGCCGTGCTTCAGTGGCGACGTCGCGGCACGCATGCTCGATTTGGGCGCGAGCGGCCTCGCCGGCACATTCAACTGCGTAAACAGCGGGACGGCCTCGCGCCACGAGTACGTGCAGGCGATCGTGCGCCTGGCCGGCATCGACGTGGACGTCATGCCGGCCGACGCCGCGGCGTTCAACCGCAAGGCCGCCGTCTCGGACAACGAGATGGCCGAAAACTGGAAATGCGATCAACTGGGCTGGCCCGCAATGCGCGACTGGCGTGCAGCCCTTGCCGCCTATCTCGAAGGCGAACTGGCACCTTACGTGGCACGAACCTGACATGGAAACCATCGACATCGTCATCCTCGGCGCCGGCATCGCGGGCCTCGGCGCCGCGCTGCGCGCGCGCGAACTGAACCGCCAGGCCGTCGTGTTCGAAGCGCGCGCTCGGGCCGGCGGCCTGCTCGACAACTTCACCGTCGACGGCTTCCGCTTCGATCATGCGGTGCACCTGTCATTCGCGAACGAGCCGGAAGTGCGCGCGATCTTCGACCGTACGCCGTACCTCACGCATCCGGCCGATTCGTACTGCTGGGACGACGGCTACTGGCTCAAGCATCCGGTGCAGAACAACCTGTACCCTCTGCCGCCCCAGCAGCGCGTGGACCTGATCAAGTCGTTCCTCGCCCGTCCAGAGCGCCTGGCCGGCGACGACTACGCGAGCTGGCTGCGCCACCAGTACGGCGACGCGATCGCCGAGCGCTACCCGCTGCGCTACACGCAAAAATACTGGGCCGTGCCGGCCGAACGCCTGTCCACGACATGGATCGGCAACCGCATGCGCCGCGCCGAACTGGACGAAATCCTGTTCGGCTCCCTGACGGGCGACACGCCCAACACGTACTACACGAAGGAAATGCGCTACCCGCGCGCGGGCGGCTACAAGGCGTTCATCCAGCCGCTGCTCGACGCCACGGACATCAGGCTCGGCCACGCTGCCACGCATATCGACACGGCGGCGCGCACCGTGACGTTCGCCAACGGCACGACGGTGCGCTACGGGACGCTCGTGAGCACGCTGCCGCTGCCGTTACTCGTCGAGCTGGCGCAGGACGTGCCGGAGGACATCAGACAGGCCGGCGCTGCCCTGCGCGCGACCTCGATCGACCTGATCTCGGTGGGCTTTGACAAACCGCTCGTGAAGGATCTGTGGTTCTACATCTATGACGAGGACATCGCCGCCAGCCGCGCGTATTCCCCGTCGGTAAAGTCGCCCGAGAACGCCCCGCCCGGTTGCAGCTCGCTGCAGTTCGAGGTCTACAGCTACGGCACGGGCAGCGCGCACGACCCGGTGGCGCTGAAGGACAACACGGTGGCCGCACTCGGCAAGATGGGCATCGCCACGGCGGACGACATCGTCGTGCTTGACCACCGCCGCCTCCCGTACGGCAACGTGATCTTCGAACACGGCATGGAAGGCAGGCGCGACCGCGTGCGCGCCTGGGCGACGGAAGCCGGCATCGCCACGTGCGGTCGCTTCGGGGAATGGGATTACTTGTGGAGTAACCAGTCGCTGCTGAGCGGCTACCGTGCGCTGGCCTGACGCCCGCGCGCGGCATGCCGCGCCGCATCAGGGCTCGCGGATCGCCTCGTCCAGGCCTTTCGTGAGCGGCCACAACAGGTAGGACAAGACGGTGCGCTTGCCCACCACGATCTCCGCCGTCAGGGTCATGCCGGGCAGCAGGCGCGCGTGCGCGTCCATGTTCTTCAGCTTCGCGCTGCCCAGGTCGATGCGGCTGACGTAGTAGGCGTCGGTGCCCGTCTCGGCGTTCGTCGTCTCGCGCTTGAACGCGTCTTCCGACAGCGTGCGCACCTTGGCGTCGAGCGTGCCGTGCTTCTGGAACGGGAACGCGTCGAGCTTGATGTGCGCAAGGTCGCCCGGCTTCACGTGGCCCACGTCGAGCGAGTCGATCTGCACTTCGGCGTCGAGCGCCGTACCCAGCGGCACCAAGGTAAACACCTTCTCGGCGGCCTGCGCGACGGAACCCTGCGACAGCTTGGCGATGTCCTGCACCATGGCGTCCACGGGTGCCGTCAGCACGACCTTGTCGCGCCGCAGCGAACCCTTCTTGAGCTGCTCGGCGGTGGCGTCGCGGTCGCGCGTCAGCGCCAGCATGTCTTCCATGATCTTCTGGCGCCAGCCGTTCACGAACGCGCGCTTCTCGGCTTCCAGGCCGGCCAGCGTGCGGCGGATTTCCGGTTCCTGGTTCTTCGCCAGCGTGTAGTCGCGCTCGACTTCCATGCGCTTGTTGCGTGCGTCCAGCAGGTTCACCTTGGCGCCGAATTTCTGGTCGACGAGGCGTTCCTGCATGGTCTCCACCTCGCGCAAGGACTTCGTGCGGTCGCCCAGCACCTGCTGGTCGTGCAGGTTGGTGTCGAGCGAGGCGCGCGTCTTGGCGATGTTCTCGTCCAGGCGCGCCATCTGCGCGCCGAAGTTGGCGCGGCGTTCTTCCGCCAGCTTGTCCTGCAGCTGGGTGTCGGCCGACGCCTTGCCGTTTTCCGCCAGCGCCACGCGGCCGGCCAGCTCTGCCTCGAGGCGCTTGACCTGCGTGTCGAGGCTGTCGAACTTCAGGCGCAGCTGCGCCTGGTCGGCATCGGCGTCGGTCGGGTCGAGCGTCGCGAGGCGCTCGCCCTTCTTGACGACCTGGCCGATGCGCACGTCGATGGTGCGGATGATCGAGGTCTCGATCGGCTGCACGACGATGTTCGCGGACGGCGTCGTCAGGCGGCCCTGTGCCTTCACGACCTCGTCGATCTCGGCCACGCTGGACCAGCCGAGGAAGCACACGAGCGCCGCGGCCAGCGCGTGGACGGTGAGCCGCGCGTACGGCGGCAGC
>Ga0308166_1003671_pt1 | contig 12852 bp, 11 predicted proteins | sample PhyCR2_2_FD_202137 | JGI IMG/M metagenome (GOLD analysis project Ga0308166, IMG submission 202137) | Phyllosphere microbial communities from UC Gill Tract Community Farm, Albany, California, United States - DLSLCC.R2 | ecosystem: Host-associated > Plants > Phyllosphere > Unclassified | place... | reverse complement strand
CGAGGCCCGCGCCTTCGTCGACGCCCTGGGCGATGTCCGGCGACTGCTTGTCGTAGGCGACCAGCACGGCGCAACCCTTGTAGTCGATGCCGAATTCGGTGTTGTCGTAACCGATGCGCTTGATGGTATTGCGCGCAACTTGAATATAATCGACGTTGGCGTGCGTCGTGATCTCGCCCGCCAGCACGACGAGGCCCGTGTTGCACAGCGTTTCCGCAGCCACGCGCGCGCGCGGATCCTGTTCCAGGATGGCGTCGAGGATGGCGTCGGAAATCTGGTCGGCGACCTTGTCGGGATGGCCTTCCGAGACAGACTCGGAAGTGAAGAGATAGTCGTTGGAAGACATTGAGGCTCCTGATACTGTTATGAAAATTGCCGCAGCATCAAAGCCTGCGACGCTTTAGCGATATTTATATTCCGCTTCGCAAGTTGTCATTAACTCCGCGGATGCTGCACAAGTGGTATTTTACGCTCCTCAAAAAATTCTGGCACGGCAACGCGTCAGTTCTCTACCCTGAATCAATAAATGCTTGTATTTTTGTTTCGACTGCTGTCGTTTTTGCCGCTGCGTGTCCTGCATGGGCTCGGCACAGCGCTCGGCTGGCTCGTCTACCTGTTGTCGCCGTCGCATCGCCGGCGCCTGCGCGAGAACCTCGAACAGGCCGGCTACGGCGGCAGCCTGCGTGATGCAATCGCCGAGTCCGGCAAGGCCATCGCCGAACTGCCGTTCGTCTGGTGCGCGCCGCAGGAACGGGTCACGCGCCACGTCACGATGGAAAACTGGGAGCTCGTGCAGAACCAGCTCGACGCCGGCCGCGGCATCGTGTTCCTCACGCCGCACCTGGGCTGCTTCGAGCTGACCGCGCAGCAGGTGTCGCTGCGGGTCGAGCTGACCGTGATGTACCGCCCGCCGCGCCAGAGTGCGCTCAAACCGCTCGTCGAAGGCGCCCGCGCGCGCCAGCACATGCACCTCGCGCCGGCCAACCTGTCCGGCGTGCGCATGCTCGTCAAGGCGCTGCGCGCCGGCCAGCCCGTCGGCGTGCTGCCCGACCAGGTGCCGCAGGAAGGCGAAGGCGTGTGGGCGCCGTTCTTCGGCCGCGACGCCTACACGATGACCCTGCCCGCCAAGCTGGCGCAGCTGGGCAAGGCCGACATCCTGACCGTGTACGCCGAGCGCCTGCCGCGCGGCCGCGGCTTCGCGATCCGCTTCGTGCCGTTCGAAGGCTCGCTGGACGGCGACGCCGCCCACCAGGCCGCCGCCATCAACCGCCAGATGGAAAAGCTCATCGCCTTCTGCCCCGCCCAGTATTTCTGGAGTTATAACCGCTACAAGAAGCCGCAAGGCGTAGCCGCACCCCACCCCGAGTCCGTCGCATGAGGTTCCTGATTTTCCTGTTGTGGCTGCTGCACTTCCTGCCGCTGCCCGTTCTCGGCCGCATCGGCAACGCCGTCGGCTGGCTGATGTATTACGCGATCCCGAAACGGCGCAAGATCGCGCTGATCAACCTGCGCCTGTGCATGCCCGAGCTGAGCGAAGCCGAGCGCGTCGACATCGCCAGGCGCCACTTCATGGCGTATTCGCGCAGCATCCTGGAGCGCTCGCTGATCTGGTGGGCGCCGTTCGAACGCATCCACGGTTTGATCGAAGTCGTGCCGGCCGTGCCGCAGGCGCAGATGGAGAGCGGCCCGACGATCCTGTTCTGCCCGCACTTCGTCTGCCTCGACGTGGGCGGCGTGGCGGCGCGCGTGATGCCGCTGTCGACCATGTATTCGCCGCAGAAGAACAAGGCGTTCGACGATCTGCTGCGCTACGGCCGCGAACGCTACGGCCCCGTGCGCCTGTTTACGCGCAGCGACGGCATCAAGCCGATCATCCGCGCACTGCGCGAAGGCATCCCCTATTACATGCTCCCGGACATGGATTTCGGCGAGAAGGATGCGGCGTTCGTGCCCTTCTTCGGCGTGCCGGCCGCCACCTTGACGGCGCTCGGCCGCCTGGCGGGCGCGACGGGTGCCAAGGTGATCCCGCTCGTGGCCACCTTCCTGCCGAACTACAAGGGTTACCGGGTCGAGTTCTATCCCGCATGGGACGATTTCCCTGGCGACGACATCATTGCCGCCACCCGCCGCATGAACGCCTTCATCGAGGACCGCGTGCGCGAACATCCGGCCGAGTATTTCTGGACGCATAAACGTTTCAAGACCCGGCCGCCCGGCGAACCTTCGTTCTACGATTAATATTTCCTGAATCTCAGGCATACCATGAAACTCAAGTTCACCAAGATGCACGGCGCCGGCAACGACTTCGTCGTGATCGATGCGATCAACCAGCAACTCGACCTCGGCCCCGAGCAGTGGCGCCGCCTGGCCGACCGCCGCTTCGGCGTCGGCGCCGACCAGATTCTGATCGTCGAGCGCCCCAGCGCGGCCGACAGCGATTTCCGCTACCGCATCTTCAACAACGACGGCGGCGAGGTCGAGCAGTGCGGCAACGGTTCGCGCGCCTTCGTCCGCTTCGTCAGCGACAAGGGCCTGACCGACAAGCGCAGCATCCGCGTCGAGACGATGGCCGGCATCATCACGCCGCGCCTGGAAGAGGACGGCAGCATCACGGTGGACATGGGCGCGCCCGTGCTGGAACCGGCCCGCGTGCCGTTCGATGCGGCCGGCCTGGAAGGCGTACCCGAAGGTCGCGACACCCTGTGGCCGCTCACCGTGTCGGAACGCGGCCAGGAACAGACCGTACTCGTCTCGGTCGTCTCGATGGGCAATCCGCATGCGGTGCAGGTCGTGGCCGACGTCGAGACGGCGCCGGTGCTGGAAACCGGCCCGCAAATCGAACACCACCCGCGCTTCCCGCGCCGCGTCAACGCCGGCTACCTGCAGGTGCTGGACCGTGGTCACGTCAAGCTGCGCGTGTACGAGCGCGGCGCCGGCGAAACGCTGGCCTGCGGCACCGGCGCCTGCGCGGCCGTCGTGGCCGGCATCCGCCGCGGGCTGCTCGATTCGCCCGTGCAGGTGCAGGCGCGCGGCGGCAAACTCACGATCCGCTGGGCCGGCGAAGGCGAGCCCGTCTATATGAGCGGGCCCGCCGAGACCGTGTTCGAAGGCGAAATCGAGCTGTGACGCCGCGCCCGGACGCTCAGGCGGCCAGCGAGTAATCGCCGCCGTCGCGGGCGGGCGGCACGTGGACGCTGTCCTCGTCGTCCTCCGCACCTGCCGCATCCGCGTCCGGCAGCAGGGTGCGCAAGCGGTACAGACGCTGGCGATAATTGCCTTCCGGACCACCCGGGCCGCAATCGACGTTGTCGAATGCGAGCGCCACCCGGTCGAGCAGCTGGCGCTCCTGCGCGGTGTCGATCGAGATCAGGCGGCGCCGGCTGCGGCCGTAACTGGCGCGGATGTCGATCACGAGACAATGGCCGCGGTCGGCGCTGCGGATGTCCAGCAGCAGCGCTTCCGCCCGGCTCAGGCCGAACGCCACGGCCAGCGACAGGCGCGCGGCCAGCAGCGGATGGGCGGCCAGATCGCGCCCGGCCAGCAGGGTGCCCAGGTCGGACCAGGCGCCGGGCTGGCGCGGCGCCAGCTTGCGCAGCGCGGCCCTGGCCTTCGGACAATCCTGGGCGGCCGCCTTCTGCAGCCAGAACAGTGCGCGCACATCGTTGTTCTCGTTCTCGCGGCGCGCGCGCCAAGCGGCGTTGCCGCACTCGAGCTGGGCGTCGCGATACCCCATCTCGGCCGCGCGTTCCAGGTACTTCTGCGCTTCCAGCACATTACGCTGAGAAAACTCCGGCTTTATATAGATGCGCGACAGCGCGTACCAGGCTTCGGCCAGCCCCTGTTCGCCGGCCAGCGTCAGCCAGCGCACGGCTTTCTTGAAATTGGCCGCCCCGTGGCTGCCCGGGATGCGCTTGCCGTCGACGCGCATGCGGGCGCACCACAGGCCAAGGGCGAACTGGGCATGGCGGTCGTGCTCGGCCGCCGCGCTTTCCCAGAATCCCAGCAGTTCTTCCGGACCTACGTCGTGCGGCGCCGCGTGCGCCTCCACCAGCCGTGCGCAGCGCGACAGCAGCTGCACTTCGTCGGGCGCCAGCCGTGCGGCCGTAGGCTGTTGGGCCGGATCGGCGCCGGTCAGGGAACGCGCCAGCGGCAGCGCGCGCGCCAGCCAGGCCGACCAGCGGCCGGCGTTCCAGTCCTGTTCCAGCAGGGCAGCCTGCGCGGCGCCCACGCCGCTGTCGGCGGCCTGGCGCAGCCAGCGCTGGCCGGCCGGGCTGGCGGCGGGCGCCGGCTGCGCCGGCGTGTCCGCCTCGGACGGCGGCGCCGCGCCATGCTCGCGCGCGAGCAGCCACTGTGCTTCCGCGAACCCGGCCCGGGCCGCGTCTTCTAGCGCGCGCAGCGCCTTGGCGCGCCGGGCAGGCGGACACGCGCCGCCGGGCGCGGCGTCGAGCGCGAGCTGAGCGTAGACGAGACCGGCACGCACGAGGCCGGCCTCGTATGCGCGCTCGTACCAGTCCAGCACGGGTTGCGGGCTCTCGCGCGCCAGATCGGCCGGAATGTGATTGCCGATCAATTGCCACGCTTCGGCACACCCCTGCTGCGCAGCCCGATCGAGCCAGTGGAGGGCCGTGGGCAGGCTTTTCGGCAGGCCGGCACTGCCGAACAGGTAGAGCCGGCCCAGGGCCAGTTGCGATTCGGCGCGACCGGCACGTGCGCCGCGGATGACCGCCAGTTCTTCACGATTCGCCATCGTTTTTTCTGGATGTTAAAGACGCCTGAGAAATGCACGCCGATGTGGACAAATGCGCGCATGATAGCCCAGGAAGGCTATCGATGAGCCCGTACGACACATATTGCAATAGCAACGATGCTGGATGGGCCAGAGTCTAAAGCCGCGTGGGTGCGATTCGCCTGCGATTCCAAAGGCATTTGAGCTTGCACAAACTCTACGGGGGTAAGATAGCGGCGGATGATGACGTCTGGAAACTTAAACGAGGCTTAAGCGAAACCGCTTTTGCCCAGCTCGGCGTTTCAAAAATACAACAGCACGATTGGAATTATTGGCTTTCGACCAAGTGCAACGGTCATAATTGACAAATCCGACAATCTTGACGCATTAAGCATTTAAGGTTCACGCATCCGAGTGTTCAGCAACTAAAAAAAACTCAATGCTCTCTGGATTCCTTCGATTTTCTTTATAGGATAACAATAGATGAAAAAGACCCTCGTGGCAGCCGCTCTGCTGGGCGCATTCGCTGGTGTTGCACAAGCTCAAACCGCTGTTCAGATCTACGGTAACGTTGACGTCGGCGTCAGCAAGCGTTCCGACCAGACCGTCGGCATCGGCAAGCGCGCCGCCAACACCCTCGGCTTCAAAGGCACCGAAGACCTGGGCAACGGCCTGAAAGCGCTGTTCCAAGTCGAAATGCGTTACGAGCCGGACACCGGCACCACCGAAAACAACGGCCGTCCGCTGTTCCAGGGCCAGAGCCGCGTCGGCCTGCAAGGCGACTTCGGTATCGTCCGTCTGGGCCGTGGTCTGACCCCGTTCCAGGAAATCGTCGGTTCGTTCGAACCGTGGCACGGTCTGCCGACCCAGGCCGGCTTCTACACCGACATCAGCGTCGCCGGCTTCAAATCGGCTCCGCTGGACGCGAACCAGGGCTCCGCCCAGGGTAACACCGACGCGTCGGTCAACAGCAACCGCATCTCGAACGCGATCTTCTACACCTCGCCGCTGTCGAACGGCTTCCAGGTGAGCGCATCGTGGGCCACCAAAGAAGGCAACGGCGGCACCGTGACCGGCACCGGCGTCGGCTCGGCTTCGTACCTGGGCACGAACCCGCAAGCTTCGGCTAACCCGTTCTCGATCGCTGGTACCTACAACAACGGTCCGTTCGGCGGCATGCTGGCTTACGAGCGCAACGCTGTCGAATCGAAGGTCTGGTCGGCTGCAGGTTCGGTCTCGCTGAGCCCGGAACTGAAACTGATGGGTACCGTCTCGCGTCAGAACCAGAACCACACCAACACCGCACGTCCGACCATCAAGGCAGCCGAACTGGGCCTGACCTACGCAATGGGCCCGGGCAAGGTGCTGACCGGCTTCGGTATCAAGAAGCAGAGCGACGAGATCTTCCAGCGCAGCCTGATCACCCGTCAGTACTCGCTGGGCTACGAGTACAGCCTGTCGAAGCGTACGTACCTGTACGTCGACGCATCGCGCAAGACGAACTGGGTCAACCAGACCACCGGCGTGCAGAACGCAACCGCCAACCCGAACTTCTACGACATCGGCCTGAACCACTCGTTCTAAGCTGACAGCGCGGGGGCAACCCCGCCGTCGTCATGTTCCGCAAGGGCGGACCCGGGCAACCGGGTCCGCCCTTGTTGCATTCGGATCGGCATGCGGCGCGTTTCGTCCGGATGAGGCTGACGCGGAACAATGCCGGCATGAAAACCGCGCCGGCAGGTTGCAGTCAGGTAAAATGGGCAGTCCACCCATCCCGCACGCCGCACATGACCGCACCACTGGATTCCGCCGCCGTCGCGCAGTATCTGCTCGATCATCCGCAGTTTTTCGCCGACCATGCCGCCCTGCTGGGCGAAGTCAAGCTGACCAGCCCGCTGATGGGCCGCGCGGTCTCGCTGCAAGAACGCCAGATGGAAGTCATGCGCGACAAGTACCGCAACCTGGAACTGCGCATGGCCGAGCTGATGCGCCACGCCGAGGACAACGCGGCCATCGCCAGCCGCTTCCACGGCTGGACCCAGCAATTGCTGCGCACCCGCGAACCGGTCGAGATCCCGTCCGCCGTGGCCGACGGCCTCGTCAAGCATTTCATCGTGCCCCAGGCCACGCTGCGCCTGTGGAAACTGGCGCCGGAGCACGCCGACGCCTGGTACGTGCAGGGCGTGTCCGACGACGTGCGCCTGTTCGCAAGCAGCCTGCGCGCGCCGTACTGCGGGCCGAACAAGGAGTTCGAGGCGGTCGGCTGGCTCGCCGACGCGCAGACCATGCGCTCGACCGTGCTGTTGCCGCTGCGCGCGGGCGGCAGCGCCTTCGGCCTGCTCGTGCTCGGCTCTCCGGATCCGGAACGCTTCAGCGCCTCGATGGCGACGGATTTCCTCGTCCACATCGGCGAGACGGCCGGCACCGCCCTCGCCCCGCTGCTCGGCTGACATGGACGCGCCGGGCGCCGCCGACTGGACCGGCCGCTACCTGGCCGAACTGACCACCCAGCGCCAGCTGTCCGCGCATACCGTGGCCGCCTACGGCCGCGACCTGGCCGAACTGGCCCGGCTCGCCGGCCTGCCCAGCCAGGCCGACTGGCCGACGCTCACCCATTTCGACATCCGCCGCTTCGCGGCCAAGCTGCATGCGGAAGGCCAGAGCGCCGCATCGATCGCGCGCAAGCTGTCCGGCTGGCGCGGCTTTTTCGACTGGCTGTCGCGCCAGATGCCCTTGGCCGCCAATCCGGCCGACGGCGTGCGCGCCCCGCGCCGCGCGAAGCGGCTGCCGAAGGCGCTGGCGGTCGACGACGCCGTCCAGCTGATGGAAAAAAGGACGCCGGGCCACCCGGAACCGGCCGAATTGTGCGACCGCGCCATGTTCGAGCTGCTGTACTCGAGCGGCCTGCGCGTGTCCGAGCTGACCGGGCTCGACGTCCACCACGTGCCGGCGCGCGACGGCATGCCGGCCTCGCTCGGCTGGCTCGAACTCGATGCGCAGGAAGTGATTGTCACCGGCAAGGGCGGCAAGATGCGCCGGGTGCCGGTCGGCGCGCCGGCGTGCGCTGCGCTGCAGGCATGGCTGGCCGTGCGGCCGCCCGCGAGCGACGGCAGCCATGCCCTGTTCCTGTCGACGCGCGCCACGCGCATCAGCCCGCGGGTCGTGCAGAACCGCCTGAAGGCGCATGCGCGCAAGGCCGGGCTGCCGGTGCACGTGCACCCGCACGTGCTACGCCATTCGTTCGCCTCGCACCTGCTGCAATCCTCGGGCGACCTGCGCGCCGTGCAGGAACTGCTGGGCCACGCCAGCATCACATCCACGCAGATCTATACATCGCTCGACTTCCAGCACCTGGCCGCGGTCTACGACCAGGCTCATCCGCGCGCCAAACGCAAGTAAATCCCCTTGGCGGAGGGGCCCGCCATGGCGGGTGGTGACGATCCGCAAATTCCGGCATAATCTTCCGATTCTTTGCGGCCGGAACGGCGCACACCATTGGACAGCGACATATGGAATTGATCCCAAGCACCATCCTGACCGGCTTCCTCGGCGCCGGCAAAACCACGTTGCTCAACCGCATCCTGCAGGAAGATCACGGCCTGCGCATCGCCGTCATCGAAAACGAATTTGGCCAGGAAAACATCGACAACGAAATCCTCGTGCAGGACTCGAGCGAGCAGATCGTCGAGATGAACAACGGCTGCATTTGCTGCACCGTGCGCGGCGACCTGATCGTCGCGCTGACGAACCTGGCGCAGAAACGCGACGCCGGCGAGATCCAGTTCGACCGCATCGTCATCGAGACGACCGGCCTCGCCAACCCCGGCCCCGTGGCGCAGACGTTTTTCGTGGACGAGGAAGTCGGCGCCCACTACCTGCTCGACGCGGTGGTTACCGTCGTCGATGCGCGCCATGCGATGGACCAGCTCGACCGCCACGAAGAAGCGCAGCGCCAGGTCGGTTTCGCCGACAAGATCCTGCTGTCCAAGACCGACCTCGTCGACGCGGCCGCCGTCGAGGCGCTGAAAGCGCGCATCCGCCGCATCAATCCGCGCGCGCCGATCAGCACGTCCGATTTCGGCCGTGCGCCGATCGGCGACGTGCTCGACCTGCGCGGCTTCAACCTGAACGACAAGCTGGAACTGGACCCGGCCTTCCTCACGGCCGAGGAAGCGCACGGCCACGACCATGCACATGACCACGACCACGTGCACACGGAGGCCTGCGACCACAGCCACGATCACCACCACGGCCACCACAGCGACGGCATTGCGGCGTTCGTGTTCAAGAGCGAGCGCGCGTTCGATCCGGAACGTCTGGATCAATTCCTCGGCAGCATGGTCCAAGTGTTCGGGCCGAATATGCTGCGCTATAAAGGCGTATTGTCGATGGCCGGTGCGGATCGCAAGGTCGTCTTCCAAGGCGTGCATCAAATCATGGGCAGCGACCTGGGTGCAAAGTGGGCGGATGGCGAAGCGCGTGGCAGCAAGATGGTCTTTATTGGTAAAAATTTACCAAAGGATGTCTTTATTCGCGGATTGGAACAGTGTTTGGTATAAACTACCCCGGTTCAATGGTGCGCTTTACCGCCCAGCCCCTGCAGCCGGGGTAGGGGCAGGCCCGCAAGCGGGCCGTCACGGCAGCCGGCCGGCACACACCGGAGCATCGGTAACCGCTGAGCTAGCTGATAAAATGGAAACTCTGTCGTATCAAAGGTAAGTGAAGTCATGACTAAAACAACGAAACCGAATACCGTTGCGCAGCCCGAAGAACGCCTCCTGACGGAAGAAGAAATTCGGGCCATGAGCGACGACGACTACATGAACCCGGCCCAGCTGGCGTTCTTCAAGAACCGCCTGCAGGAACTCGAAAAGGAACTGCTGAAAAACGCAGGCGAAACGACGGAGCACCTGCGCGAAACGGTGCTCGTTCCCGATCCGGCCGACCGTGCCACCATCGAGGAAGAGCACGCGCTGGAACTGCGTACCCGCGACCGCGAGCGCAAGCTGCTCAAGAAGGTCCAGCAATCGCTGGCCTCGATCGAATCGGGCGAATACGGCTGGTGCGAGGAAACCGGCGAGCCGATCGGCATTCCGCGCCTGATCGCCCGTCCGACCGCGACGCTGTCGCTGGAAGCCCAGCAGCGCCGCGAACTGAAGCAGAAGCTGTACGGAGACTGAGCGTCGTACGATTCCATGAAAAGCATGCGCCCGCCGCATGCTTTTTTGTTTTCGGGCCGGCGTCGGCGCAGCTTTTGTGCGCACAAGTTATTTCCCATGGGATACACTGAACGGATCGCCGGCGACTTGACGCAGCTCAGGCGTGCGCATCGTCCCATTCGCGCCGCCATGCTAATGTCTCCCCCGGCACACGAAGCACAACAAGGACGGCATGGGGCTCTTCGATTTCCTGAAGAAGAAAGGCGATACGCCGCAGGCGGAGGCGGGTGCGCACGCGCGCCCGGAGCGTCCGTCCGCAGCCGGCCCCGTCACGCGCATCCCGGTCGACAAGGAAGCCAAGGAAGCGGAGCGCGAACGCCAGCGCGAGATCGCGCGCGCCACGGCCGCCAAGATCGACGAGATCGAACTGGAAATGGCGTCCGCCATCTTCGACGATGAAGCGTGGGGCGGCAGCCGGCGCCCGCCGGCGGCCGTGTCCGGTGCCGGCAGCACGACCGTGCCCGACCAGAACACCGACATGCTGCTGGGCCCGGAAGACTTGCCGGATCCCGTGGCCGCGCCATCCAGCACGCCGGTGGTCGAGGAAGCGGCGATCCTGTACGCCAACGACCAGTTCGACGCCGCCGCGCTGGCGCTCGACGCGAGCCTGCACGACAGCGCGCAGGCGCCCGACGGCGGCACGTCCGAACGCCTGCCGTGGTGGATGCTGTTCGACCTGTACCAGATCACGGGGAGCGAAACGGCCTTCGAAAGCGTCGCGATCGACTACGCGAGCCGGTTCGAAACGTCGCCGCCGACCTACAACCCGTTCGCCGACGCGGCGCGTTCGCTGGACGGCTCGTCCCTGGACGCGCAGTTCGCCGGCGCCATCCCCACCGCGAGCCTGACGGGCCGCCTGGACGACGACGCCCCGTCCCGCGCGCAGCTGGCGCGGGCGCAGGCGGCGTCGCCCAGCCCGCTCGTGCGCTTCGAATTCCACGGCATCGTCGACGTGACGGCCCCGGGCTGCGCGCTGCTGCTGGATGCGCTGCAGGCCTTGCGCAAGGCCGGACGCGAACTCGTGCTGGCCGGTGCCGACCATCTCGTCGCCGTGCTGCGGCCGATGCTGGCGATCGGCGACCGCGGGACCGGCGCGGCGCCCTGGCTGCTGCTGCTCGAGCTGCTGCTGCTGACCAACCGCGAGAAGGATTTCGAAGAGACGGCGATGGACTACTGCGTCACGTTCGAGGTGTCGCCGCCGTCGTTCGAAGCGCCGCAGCACGCCGCCGCCGTGAGCCCGGCGACCGATCCGTCGTCCGCCGGCGACCGCTTCCTGCTGCCGGCCGTGATGCGCGGCGACGGCGCGGCGCTGCTTGCCGCCATTGCCGCGCATGCCGCGCGCCACCCCATCCTCGTGCTGGACTGCTCGCGGCTGGTACGCATCGATTACGCGGCCGCGACCGCCCTCGCCACCCACCTGCGTACCCTGGCGGCGGATGGCCGCGAGGTCGTGCTGCGCGACCTGAACCACCTCGCCGCCGCCCTGCTGCGCCTGCTCGGCGTGGGCGAACAGGTACGTCTGTACACCCACAAATACTGATCCTTGCCGGCCGCCCTCGCCGGGCATCCGCGCCCCGCGTCGCGCCCGTCATGCTCGCTGGTAGAACTTGACCATCGGACACCAACAGTCTTGCAATTTCATACGACATCCCCACTTGCGGTGAGCAGATCAACCACGAGGCAAATATGGAACAATTTCACGGCACGACGATCGTCAGCGTACGGCGCGGCAGCCAGGTCGCGCTCGGCGGCGATGGACAAGTCACCCTGGGCAACGTCGTCATGAAGGGCTCGGCGCGCAAGGTGCGCAAGCTCTACCAGAACAAGGTGCTGTGCGGCTTTGCCGGCGGCACGGCCGACGCCTTCACCCTGCTCGACCGCTTCGAAGCGAAACTGGAAAAACACCAGGGCAATCTGCTGCGCGCTTCCGTCGAACTGGCCAAGGACTGGCGCACCGACCGCGTGCTGCGCCGCCTGGAAGCGATGCTGCTGGTGGCCGACCGCGAAAAGACCCTGATCATCACCGGCAACGGCGACGTGCTGGAGCCGGAGGACGGCATCGGCGCGATCGGCTCGGGCGGTATCTACGCCCAGTCCGCCGCCAAGGCCCTGCAGGAAAACACGGATCTGGCACCGGCCGACGTGGTCAAGAAAGCGCTGACCATCGCAGGCGAGCTGTGCATCTACACGAACATGTCGCACATCATCGAGACGCTGGAATAACGTCTCCCGCACGAAAGCACTCATGAACGCACATATGAACATGACCCCGTCCGAAATCGTTTCGGAACTCGACAAACACGTCGTCGGCCAGGGCAAGGCCAAGCGCGCCGTGGCGATCGCGCTGCGCAACCGCTGGCGCCGCCAGCAGGTCGAGGAACCGCTGCGCCACGAGATCACGCCGAAGAACATCCTCATGATCGGCCCGACCGGCGTCGGCAAGACCGAGATCGCGCGCCGCCTGGCCAAGCTGGCCGATGCGCCGTTCATCAAGATCGAGGCGACCAAGTTCACGGAAGTGGGCTACGTCGGCCGCGACGTCGACACCATCATCCGCGACCTGATCGACATCGGCGTCAAGCAGACCCGTGCCAGCGAAATGAAGAAGGTGCGCCAGCGCGCCGAGGATGCGGCGGAAGACCGCGTCATCGATATCCTCGTGCCGCCCTCGCGCGACTTCGGCTTCAACGTCAGCAACGAAGGCAAGGAAGGCGACGTCACGCGCCAGACGTTCCGCAAGCGCCTGCGTGAAGGCGCGCTCGACGACAAGGAAATCGAGATCGACGTGCTTGATGCCGCGCCGCAGATGGAAATCATGGCGCCGCCGGGCATGGAAGAAATGACGGAGCAGATCAAGTCGATGTTCGCCGGCGCCGGCGCGGGCCGCAAGAAGCCGCGCAAGATGAA
>Ga0308166_1003667_pt1 | contig 12860 bp, 8 predicted proteins | sample PhyCR2_2_FD_202137 | JGI IMG/M metagenome (GOLD analysis project Ga0308166, IMG submission 202137) | Phyllosphere microbial communities from UC Gill Tract Community Farm, Albany, California, United States - DLSLCC.R2 | ecosystem: Host-associated > Plants > Phyllosphere > Unclassified | place... | reverse complement strand
AATTGACGATACAGGGAACGTCTCGTTTTGAGCCGTTTCGCATTGTTTTTTGACACCGTTTCTTATCGGTAAGCTATTGGTTTAAAAACCAACAACCAGCATGACATTGCTGGATCGCCCTGCACAGATACATTATAATCCCGGCTCCGCTGGCCCCTTAGCTCAGTGGTTAGAGCAGGCGACTCATAATCGCTTGGTCGCTGGTTCAAGTCCAGCAGGGGCCACCAAATTTTAGCTTTAAAATCATGTGACTAGGCCACCCTACTGAGTGGCTTTTTTGTTGTCCTACTTGTGAGTGTCGCAAAAGTGTCGCATGAGAAAACATGCTGGGGCTGATAGCATCCGGATTAGCGTCTGATTCTGATAAGAAGATAGCGGGCAAAATAGGCCCAGAGTTCGGCCGCTATCCTTATGATGAGATGTATTGCAAAAGTCATAACCAATAAAATTCGTCGGCAAAGTGGCGGCGGCGGTTTTGCCAAAGTGACCGTTACCTCATTAATCGGTCACTTTTTCATTTTGAAGCTCGTTGACTAACTCTTCTCTTGAGGTGCGCTCTATAATATCACGTTCCATCTTAAGTTTTTCAAGCATGAAACTGTTAGACAACTCAAAAGTATCAAATATGGTGTACCAGTTCTTAACATACCTCTTCATGTTAGGCTCATCAGACACCAAACCTACATCACCATGCCCAGCGTAGTTAGACAGACGAGTTGGAATCTCAAAATCATGACTGGAAATTTTTCGGCCAATAAGAATTAACTCAAAATGTAGTTTTTGACTCGCAAACTCTGGGTGACGCTTAATAATTGCAGCGTAATCTTCCAGTTGTCGTAAATGCTTAACCCCAAGAGAAACGCTAGGCCTCTTTATTTCGATAATTATACATCTGAAAATTTTATTGCCCATCGCATCAAATGTAGGCATGCGCCGGGCCAAAAAAAGGTCAGTTTGTCGCTTAGCGCCTAAAATTTCCTCTGTATCCTCTACGTCTCCTTCATCCATATAGTCAATGTGACTAATTTTATCTCTAAGTGTCTTCGCTATTTTAGTGAATGAATCTTCTTCAGCACCAATGGTTTCATACCTTTCGCCAAACAACCATGTATTATTCTCTATAATTAGCTGTAAGTCCGGCGTTTCCAACACCTTCTGGTAATGTTCGTTCATTATTAGCTTTAACTTTTCGACCGCTAATCTCCTTTTTTGCAATTCTTCAATCGAACTTATTATATTTTCAAGCTTTGTCTTCTTTAGTTGTTGAGAAAATCTCGACAAGTCTGTACCACTTAAATCAAGTATGCTTTCCAGCACATCGAAAAGATCCTCATTTTTATTAGAAACCAACATCTTATCAAGAAGCCTTACGAAGACTTTCTTTTGCTTAATAGTTAAAGTTGTAAGCAATTGCGGATCGGCTATGTAAATATCTCGAACAACACTCTTAATATTTTGATGCTTCCAATCTGCGTAATCTCTATCCTTCTCATTATATTGAGGAAACACACCATCAACTTCTAGTTGGAGTAGCGCTTTTTCAACCTGAACCCTCAAAAAATCTTCATAGATTTCCCTTGAAAAATCTGCAACCAATCTCAACAACTGTTTCCATGCTTGGGAATCAACATTACTTTTGGCAGTTGCAAAAATATCATCCCCATTTAAACTAAAATTATCTGCCCACGATGAGGCTACAAATACACTTAAATAGAACCCTCTTTTCTTGTTAAACTTACTGGTTTCTTTGTGGACAATTTTACCGTCAGTCCCAGTGAGGTATACAAATGATTTTTCTGTGGATGGACTTTTCTCCCATCGAATTGCTTTGATTGAGAATTCATTTGAATCAACTTCAAAGCTCGTTTCTTTGATTTCATTTTCTGGAATTTTAATTTCAGAAGTATTAATCAGAATCTTTTTATCAGCATCTATTGCTAACTTATGACAAAACTCATTTGAAATAATTTTTCTCAACTCAGTAAGATCAGGTAAGCTTGAGTGTAATTGAGTTAGTTCAACACAAGTTCCGCTTTTATGATTAATTAATAGAACGTGTTGTTCAGAAGAGGGAATGTCAACTTGAGCCTCATAAAGTTTAATGTCATCATCGTTTATTTTAATATATGCATCCATTGAATTAAACTTTGTAAACCATATAGCTTGATGACAGAGTCGATGAAAAGAGAGTCGTCCTCTTCCTTTTGAACCATGCTGATCAACGTTGGTTTTCTTCAAGGAATCATTGAATCGATTAAAATTGCTTTCTAAATCAAGAAAATTTATACCATCCCCGTCATCAGTCACTGTAACGGCTCTAGCAGTTTCGAAATCATCATATGTTATTACGACATTTACGGTTTTAGCATTGGCATCGAAACCGTTCCATATTAATTCAATGATTGATTGTACTGGCTCAACGTTATTGAAGTGATTTTTTATACCAGAACTGTTTATTACGGTCGTTCCTTGAATAATTTTTTTCGCCATTTCATTGTTCCTTTTGAAAACTAACCTTACTCCATATCTTATCCAGAACCGTGCCAACTGCAAATTACATAAATTTCAGTTTTGCACAAGGTCCTGAAACCTCTACAGCCCTTGCCCTGCCTAGGTTTGCTGTTTAGTTGCTTAGATTTATAGAGATCCACATGAGATCCAAAACATGGGCAGAAATATTTAATATCCTTTAAATTCAATTGACTGCAACTGACCTGAGATCCATTACAGATCCAGGAAACTGAAAAAGCCTGAAATCCTTTTCACTCTTTTCAGTTGGCGAACTCCGGCGGAACTTCAGTACCAGCGCGGTCTGGCCATGCCTTTTGTAAAAAAATAGAACTGAAAAATTTTTATGATGCAAAACCTGCAGGCGGGTGCGGTGTAGCGCCGATTTTGTCTGCCGGACGATTGTTTTGCCGGTGCTGACGCGCAGCCAGTGCCGCGCTGTGCGGATGATCTGTTTATGGTTGCCGTGAAGTGATGGGCGCGCCTTTGCGTGGCGCATCGTGCGTCTGAGGCGTTCTGGTGACGGGCAATAAAAAACCCGCTGCGATAGCGGGTCTGTGTGCTGGCTTACTTGCCGATGACTGGTGAATATTGCGTACTAAGCGCGGCGGCCTGCTGGCCACTCTGTGCGATGGCACTGCTGTTCGTGGGCTGGCCGGTTGAGGAGTGCGTATGGCTGGCCAGCTGATCAGCCAGCTGCTGTACAAGCGCCACGGTATCAAGCATCAGCTGGGCCACGTTAATCTTTGCTGAACCAATCCACACCACCGGCGCGATAATTTCCTGACGCGTCCCGGCAATGCTCTGGCGCAGCTGGCCAATTTTTTCAGTCAGTGCCTGACCGACATTTATCGTCACGCTGCCGGTGACGTCCGTTTCCGCATTGCCACCCACTGTAATCAGCTGATTCTGCTGTGCAGCCACGCTGTAACTGCCGGTAGTTACGTGCTGAATTGCTCCGGCCATCAGTGACGCCGTTCCGATCACCGTGGTCCTGTCAGTGGCTTTGACTGTCGTTTCCCTGCTGACCAGTTCACGCGTTTCCGTATCGGCTTTAACTTCCCGGCTCATGGACGTTTCACGGATGACCTGATCGGTCTGGCGTTCCCAGTCTCCCGCCTGTGTTACCCGCTGTGATACTTCCGCGCGCTGCTGCTGCAGCTGTTCGCCCGGCTTCACGTCCGGCAGGCTGGTCCCGCCCGGCATGGTCTGGCGCACAAACGGCTTGTCCGGGCGTCCGCCGGTAAAACCGACCTCAACCAGAGTACCCTCTGGCGGAAACTGAAACATGCCGGAATCATTACCGGCCATCGGAACGGGCAGCGGCACAGCAGGATAAACCGGCGTGTTGCCGTCCGGATTGCCGTCAGCGTCCAGCAGCTGCAGATCGACGGCATAGCGCGGCCTGAAGGGGTCAGCAAAGTTTCCGCTTTTTACCGCCTCAGTCGGGGCAACAACGCGCGCCATTTTAGGCAGATGCAGGCCGCTGGCCAGTTCCGGGTAATGGCTTTCAACCTGCCGCTGTACCGGTGTTTTTTGCAGCGGCTGGCCGGTGATGCGATTTCGCGGCGTCCAGGTGATTGTCATGGTGTCGCCGCTCAGCTGCACCTTTGTCACGCGCTGGCCGTTTGCCTCCACGCCCGGACGCAGTGACTGGATCACAGGTATGGTCATCGTATTGCCACCGGCAGTGGACTGGCTGAACTCCGGCGGAATGTCCACCGGCTTACCGGCAAACAGCGCCTTTTCAGCGCCGCCCAGATACATGCTGCCATCAGGCAGCTGATACCAGAGGTAATCGGCAATCCCGAAGGCGCGCCCCAGGCTGGCCAGCAGCTGAAATCCTGTGCCGCTGTGCGTGAAGTGCGGGATCGGCCTGTCGCTGTAATCTGCCTGCGGCACGGTAACGGTCAGGCCGCTGTGTTCTTCCAGCCAGGCAGCAATCTGGCGCAGCGTCGGGTGCTGAAATGCGCACGGCCAGGCGCGATCAAATACGCCGCACAGCTCACGGATGAAAAGGCGCTGATAGCCGGTTTCCGAAGGCTGCGAGCGCTCCACGTATCCGGTAAACCAGCGCAGCAGCCGGTCAGGGTAGCCGGTATCAATGCGGACCATTTTGCCGGTGTAATCAGTGCTGGTCTTTGCCGTGATGAAGCCACGGCCACAGCTGCTAAGCTCCAGCACCAGAGCGGCATCAGTCAGATGCACTTCGAAAGCGTCTTTTGAATGTAAGGCAGAAGACATCAAAGTGCTGGGTAAGGTTGTTGCTCGCACCGAATATCTGTAAGGCAGGATATGGCTGTAAGTAAATTAGCCAATGGGAAATGGCAGGCTCAGGTTTTCCCAAACGGGCGCGATGGTAAACGCATCCGCCGCCAGTTTGTGACCAAAGGCGAAGCCCTGTCTTTTGAGAAGCACATCAAAGATCAGGCGCAGGATAAACCCTGGTTGGGTGAAAAGACGGACAAGAGGCGCCTTATCGACTTAGTTGAACTCTGGTTCAACGCTCATGGCATCACACTGGCTGATGGTGAAAAACGTCGAACCACAATGGCGTTTGCTTGCGAGGCAATGGGCAATCCCCTTGCGACTGAGTTTAACGCCAGGGTTTTTTCTGCTTACCGTGAGCAGCGGTTAAGCGGAAAGATTACCCGCTCCACGAGAGTTAAGACGGTCACTCCGCGAACAGTTAACCTTGAGCTGGCGTATTTTCGTGCGGTGTTTAACGAGCTGCGACGCCTTGATGAATGGAAAGCCCCGAATCCGCTGGAGAACATTAGAGAATTTAAAATCGGTGAGTCAGAAATGGCATATCTCACCACCGATGAAATCCGCGTACTGCTGGCTGAGTGCGATAAAAGCCGCTCTCCCGATTTGACGGCAATTGTCAAAATTTGCCTGGCTACAGGCGCGCGCTGGAGTGAGGCCGAAGGCCTGAAGGGAAATCAGGTGCGGGCGGGTCAGATCATTTATGTGAAAACTAAAGGCAAGAAAAACCGAGCAGTACCGATAACAGAAAAATTACTGGCAGAATTGCCTTTAAGTCGCAAAGCACAGCCTCTTTTCACACCATGCTATTCTGCGTTCAGAAAAGCCATGCAGCGGGCTGGCATTGAAACGCCAGCGGGACAGCTCACGCATGTACTACGCCATACCTTCGCTTCTCACTTCATGATGAATGGTGGCAACATCTTGGTGCTTCAACGAATACTAGAACATACGGATGTAAAGGTGACGATGCGGTACGCGCATTTTGCGCCGGACCATTTGGCTGAAGCTATGTTGCTTAATCCACTAAGTAAGATGAACCAAGATAGTAATGAAAGTTCGAAATGAGGCTTTACAGTTGCATGAGCTGCTTTGCGCATTCGTATCTTGCTGCTCATACATTTTCACGGTTGTTGATACTATTCGCAAATAATTCCTATATTCTAGAAAAACTTTAACCTTCAAAAAACGATAGATTGTGGTAGGCTTTTGTAAAAAGGAAAGTATTTAATGGCATTGATGCAAAATAAATCTTAAAATTTTCCATAAAGGGAGAGGCGTGCCTCTCCCAATAACGGAATTAAATTGAAGGAAAATTAGATACTTTTAAATGCAATAGTGATGATACTTCTTCTTTGAAAATATCATGGAAATCTTTTGGTAACCCAGCTGATGAGTATAAGTATCCCGATGCGGCTATCATAAACTGAACGATCCTATTCGAGCTTCGGAGTAATACCGATAACTGAAAATCTTTATGAACATCTTGTTGTGAGACATACCGTAATGAGAGTTCTCGACAGGGAATTAGCGCCTCTTTTATATCTACAGGAGCCTCTAATAATCCTCTAGAAATCTCAACGAATTTTTCCCATCCTGGCAACTCCAGCTCTGCTTTTTTTCCTCCAGAAAGTTCATTAACGGCATTTTTTAGGTCTCTGCGTTGAATATAGCTATCACGCCCGCCCCAAACATAATAACGTAAAACTTTCTCATATTCAGATTGACTCATGTCAGTATCAAAAATATCAGCTAATTGGGAAGTTATGGGTATCATAACTAAAAGGAAACTTAGTACAATAGAGCAATAGATTGACATGTGCTCTTTTTTTTCAGGATTTAACTCTCCCTTATTAAACCGAACAATACCTAACAGTTCTCTAAGAGATTTAGAAAAATCGCTTTCAAGCGGGATTCGCGTGTTAACATACTCCCCTAAACTTCTTAATGACTCATACTTTTCAAAAACAAGATAATAAGCATGCCATGCAGAAATTTGTGCAGAATAATATTTCTTATCTAAATAATTTATATTTGCAGATTCTGCATACTTTTCAAAATCGCTTTCCTGAAAAAGATGAACATTCAGTGTTTTTGCACTGACACGATGTGCTTCGGATGCTTTTTTTGTTAAAATAACAAAAGCTTCGCTACAACCGACATATGCCATTACACCAGACGCCCAGAAGGCTCTGTTTATTGCACTCATCTTGCCAACGGTTTTACAATCGAATAAAGTTCTTTGAATATTCCCTCGCCTAGAAATCTCTATTCCTAAAACGTCAAGATCAGTAATTACTGTACGAACATCTGTTATTTCCCTGACATTATTAACAATAACCTCAAGATAAGGAAGCATTCTATTAGATATACAATAACGTATAGCTTTTTCTTTTTGTGCCGTGTCTTTATCTAAAGCTGCCATATCCCATCCTTATATGTTTAAATTCAAAAGCAACTGATCCATTTCATGCTTAGCTTCAGCCACAACTTGAACTTGCTTTCTTTTCCTCATGTCGGATGATGAGATAATCGACTGAATATACGACTCATCTCTAGAAAAAGACAATCTTGCCTCATTATTAACCTCTAAATTAGCTAGTTCTCCCGTAGATAATAGTTTGATAGCTATATCTAAAGCATTAACATTCTCCTCAGACTGTATCAACACTAATTCGCAGCGATCAGCAGTTACAGGCCTCAGGTATGCAACCTTCATAAAAACTAGATTTTTATACTGATCACTTGCCTCAGAATTACCTTTAAGAAACCCTCTATCTCGCAGGGCTTTTAGAATCGCCAGTGGTGAATTTATTCTGTATTGAGCAGGCATAAGCTGCCCTTTTCGTACGCATGAAACTAAAGCCATTGCGCGCTCATAAATCTCTCTATTAGCAGAATTTAAGCGCATAGCCCCAGGATTGGGTGTAAAAACAAATTGCTCAAGCGAACCATTACCAAAACGTATAGATGGTGGTTTAAGAATCCCTTCAGAAGCCATTGCCTGCACCAAGGAAAGCTCCACAGAATCTATTTTGTTTCCGCCGATTTCTTGGTTATTAACAACCATTGAAAGAGGCCATCCTTGGTTAGCTTTTAGTTTTTTCAAAACGCTACTTATATTTGATGAGCCTGATTTTGCAGTTAAATCAGCTAAGCCGTCAAGGTTATCTGCAAAATAGTAAGGGCTAAGAATTATATCTTTGCCTCTAGCCTTATGCGTACGCAACAAACCTCCTTCCTCACTGTACCTCATGCAAGTATCAAAAGTATTAGTGTCCGCACCTAAACTGTTAATTAACTTTTGCTTATTTTCAGGCTTATTGTATACTTCATTCAGGATTGCAAGCATGACAGATTCAGTTTCACTAAGTTCACTATCCTCAGCGTAATTACCGATCACATCATAAATACTTTTAAAGTGTGGGATTTTTGGAATAACAGCATCTATTTTTGAACGGGTACCTATTAGCTCTATAAATTCCAAATCACCCAAAATCCTTAATACTTGCTCAAGAGCCATTGAGGGTATTTTAAAATAATGATATGAAACTTGCTTTAACACATCATATGGTATGCTACCAAGTCCTCTAATATGGACTGCAAGAGTTGCTGCCATTCCGAGTTTCTTGAGATAATCAAATTCTGGTGTTTCATACTCTCCTAATGCGCTGTGTAAGTCATAGGAAAACTCTGCAATTTTGGTTATGCTCATTAGTAGTCCTTTATATAATCTCTTGATTTATCTTATTAGAATGGGAAGCCCCCATCCCACATAGCTATACATTTCCCGCTATCATTCCGGATAGTTAATCTTTTATAACAGCTATTTTCATGGCGGCATTAAATTTTGATAAATTTTTTCAATTTAATAGAAAAGGAATCAAGTAATCAAGTAATCAAGTAATCAAGTAATCAAGTAATCAAGTAATCAAGTAATCAAGTAATCAAGTAATCAAGTAATCAAGTAATCAAGTAATCAAGTAATCAAGTACTATTTTCAGCCTAAATTAGAATACGCTGCTCAACCACAATTAAATTATCAGGTCTTTTTCCTAAAATAAAATATTTTTTAACGTTTTTGTTAAAATTTCCAGCACTGTTATCATACTATAGGGTAATTACCCGCTGTGATACTTCCGCACGCTGCAGCTGTTCGCTCGGCTTCACGTTCGGCATGGTCTGGCGCATAAGCGGCTTGTCCGGGCGTCCGTCGGTAAAACCGACCTCAACGAGCGTAACCTTTGGCGGAAACTGAAACATGCCGGAATCATTACCGGCTATAGGAACAGTTAATCTTAAGCTGACGTACTTCCGAGCTGTGTTTAACGAGCTGCGCCGGCTTGATGAATGGAAAGCCCCGAATCCACTGGAGAACATCAGGGAATTTAAAATCGGTGAGTCAGAAATGGCATACCTCACCATCGATGAAATCCGTGTGCTACTGGCTGAATGCGATAAAAGCCGTTCTCAAGATTTGACCACAATCGTCAAAATCTGCCTGGCCACGGGAGCACGATGGAGTGAGGCGGAAGGCCTTAAGGGAAATCAGGTTCGGGCGGGTCAGATCATTTATGTGAAAACCAAAGGCAAGAAAAACCGAGCGGTGCCGATAACAGAAAAATTACTGGGAGAACTGCCCGCCAGCCGCAAAGCACAGCCCCTTTTCACGCCATGCTATTCCGCTTTTAGAAAGGCGATGCAGCGTGCAGGCATTGAAACGCCAGCCGGACAGCTGACGCATGTGCTACGTCACACCTTTGCGTCACACTTTATGATGAATGGTGGCAATATTCTGGTGCTTCAGCGGATACTGGGACATACGGATATCAAGGTGACAATGCGGTATGCACACTTTGCACCAGATCATTTAGCTGAAGCGATGTTGCTTAACCCTTTAAATAAAATGGAGAAATGACAAAGGTATGTATGTAAGTTATATAAGTGATAAAATAATTAACAAGATATATAATGTAGTACTGCCGCCATTTAAAAAAATATCCCTATCATAAAATAAGCATTACACAACCCCCAATCGAATATAAATTTTAAAGCAAGCAAAATAGAGGAAAAATCATTAATAAACTCAAGATGCAAAAAAAAATAATATACCTCCAAGAGCTTGATAATAAAACCCAAGAGATTGACTTTAGATTAAAATAAAAAGCCAATCACGAGCATGGTGCTTTACAGAAAAAAAACATACTATAATTTCAATTTAATTACTTTGGCAGCATTAGTCTCACCATTAACAACTTGAAAGTCTTGAAATAAAGCAGGAGCGTCATTACTGACTATTTTATATAAAGCCTCCGAAACCATTCTCATTTCGTAATCGCCATCAATTGAACCACGCATATTAAGGAAGTGGCGAATTGCACGCGCATTAGCAGTAACTACAATTTTAGTTTCTGTTGCATTCGGTAATATTGATCTTGATGCACTTCTTAATGCTCTCATATTCTCTTTTTTAGAAAGGCTATCAGCGTTTTTATTCTTACCTATGTTAGAAAGCGAAGCCTTGTAAAAATCAAGAGAGCTTTGGATATGCTTTTTCCAAGCATGGAAAAGCCCCGGATCATTTTTTACTTCAATCGGGACTACAAACTCGGCTTCAGATTCATCATGATATTGTTGAGATAATTGGCTATAAGCAAATCCAGCACGATGGCGAACTAATTGATGTGTAAAAGCTCTGGAGACGCCGGTAATCAAAAACGTCCAATTTAAGTGCTCCAGTACGCTCTCATGCCCTTGATCAATCAAATTCATTATATATTGCGAGGTGCTTCTGGGTGATTGATTTAGATGTCCAAAAGACATATAACATAAACGTCCAGCTGCCTCAACGAGATGCTCAGCTTTAGTTGCAAATCCTTTCTGAACCCATGTAAGTCCATTTTCTTGTAGAAAATTCATAAAGACATCTTCGTCAAAACTTGGGCGAGAGATACATCTAACTGATAAATTTGCAATTTTTATCATTTTTAAACCTTTAATTAGCAACCTTTTTCCGGATTGTAACACTTTGACTGGCTGCTCGGGAATTCAGAGTTATAATTTGTTTATTCAATTCCTCAATCTTTTCAGCTTGCTTATCAATTTTTTCCTTCTGCCTGTCGATGTTTATTTTTAAATCCCTTGAGTTATCAAGATACGATGAAGTAAGTGTAAATGCTACGGGGACGGCAAAACCAACTAAAGCAAGCATGAGAGCAACCATAACAAATAACCCTACAGACCATTTAGCTAATACCTTCCCTATTGCGACAGGGATTCTTTTATCAAGGCCCGCAAAATCCTTCCCCATAGTATTAAGCTGTTCTTGGTCAATTCTTGTGACAGGGCCACCTAAATATCCTGATGTAACAGACGATGTTTTGAATAATAATAGCCTTGCAACCGCATCTCTTTCTCTTAAAATAAAAGTTTGCTTAGACATATTTACAAGATACAGTGTCAATATCCCTTTGTATCCTGGATCAATATGGCCTGGATTTGTCATTATTATACCATTTTTTGATAAGTTATTTTTAGGAAAAACAATTCCTGAAATTTCGTTTGATAAAGAGAAAACCTCATTTACTTCTAGAATAACAGTTTCGCCAGGATCAATTTTATGCGACCTTTTGACTTTATTCGCATCTGGAAGATGGATTAACTTCACTGTTAAATCGATACTTGAAGGTTGCACATTAAAATTGCTTACAGCAGTATTAGTTAGATCAAAAACATGCCCTGCATTTAGTTCAATCCGTAGTTCATTTTCAGCCAGCATTTAATCTTCCTTTTAAAATTCGTATTTTATGTAAAAAATAGTATCATGCAAAAATAGGCTTAGATGTCTTTTTTCAAAAAACGTTATCAAGATCACTATTTCTGACCTATTTATAATACCTTTACCTAAATTTCTGCATTGCATCTTTAGTTATTAGCGTAAATATATATTAATATCTTCGCTTCTATAAAATAAGCTCAAAAGAAGTCGGGGTTGAGAAAATTCTCACACTATTTCTCTGATAGGGCACAAGTAACTTTTCTCTCATCACATTTGATATACGCAAAGTGGCAGCAAAGTGGCAGCAGAGCGCATCGGTATTCATCACTTTCCGGCTCTATATAGTTTCATGAAATGATAAATATCAGTAACTTACTGATTTACTTAGAATCCATTTCGGACTCATAATCGCTTGGTCGCTGGTTCAAGTCCAGCAGGGGCCACCAAATTTTAGCTGTTAAATCAGAATATTAAGCCACTCTGCGAGGGTGGCTTTTTATTGCCTAAAATTTATAGCTGTGGGTTCATTGATATATTAATTAATCCCCTGCGCCATGCGGATAAATTCTCTTACGCTATGCACTCGTGGAGCGCTGGTGATGTCTGGTTGCGGCCGTTGCGTTTGGAATAGTAGAGATTTTTGTCGGCGGCGGAGATCAGGCCATTGATGGCGCTGATGCGATCTTTACCGGATAACCGATGCTGACAGGCGATGCCAATACTTACGGTGATATTCACCGTATTACCCTGCAGCACAAACTTTTCCTGTTCTATCGCCTGCCGAATGGATTCTGCGTGATGCCAGAGCGCTTCACGATCGACATTGAAAAATACCGCCACAAACTCTTCGCCGCCAAACCGGCACAGCAGGCCGCGATCGCCCACGACGTTACGTAATCGTTGCGCCAGTTCTTCCAGCACCGCATCACCGGCATCATGGCCGAAGCTGTCATTGATCGATTTAAAATAGTCGATATCAATGATCATTACCCCAGCGCGCTGGCAGCTGGCAATTTCCCGGCCACGCAGCTGTTCATACAATCCGGAGCGCGAAAGCAGACGCGTGAGAAAGTCGTAGTCGGCACGCAACGCCAACTGATGATTAAGCCGCCGAATGGCATCCATACTGACAGAAACGATAAACGGTCCGATGGCCAGCGTGGCGACGCCAAGTCGGGCCGACATCAGATGACTGAGCGGCAGGCTGCTGTCGCCGCCCTGAATAGTAATGATGCCATCAACCACCAGGATAATTTCTGTGATGCCGGTAATCAGCATCAGCAGCGTGGTCGCCACGATCGGCAAC
>Ga0308166_1003663_pt1 | contig 12866 bp, 10 predicted proteins | sample PhyCR2_2_FD_202137 | JGI IMG/M metagenome (GOLD analysis project Ga0308166, IMG submission 202137) | Phyllosphere microbial communities from UC Gill Tract Community Farm, Albany, California, United States - DLSLCC.R2 | ecosystem: Host-associated > Plants > Phyllosphere > Unclassified | place... | reverse complement strand
TAAACTGTTACCCTGAAACTAGGTAACAACGTAAAAATGTCTTGGGTAACACTTTTTCTTCGAAATTATTTTTTAATAACAAAGAATAAGGCATCACTTCGGTTTTACCGAAATGTTACCTGTTACCCAAATTTTGAAAATTTTTAGCTAGAAAAACACCGCGCGCGCGCAATGCCCGTGAAACAACCCCCTCCAGGAAGGACCCATTTTTTTCTAGAGCCCCCCTGATGGTTATTCCCACGAAAAAAGAAGCCCCGTCTCGAACCGCTCCAGCTTTTCCTGCGCCGCACTCAGTCCGGCGTGATACCCGTTGCTGTCGCTATCGGCCATCAGCCCCACTGCACCCGGCGCGCGCGTCAGAATAGCAGCAAGCTCCGCCACAGGCATCGTTCCATAGTTGTTTTCCAGAAAGGATAAATCCTTCACCGTCCACAGTAAGAAATGATTATCGGGTTGTGTTTTATCGTCGTGTGTCATGGAGTTAACTTTCCTGCCTGTACGGTCAGTGCGTAACGGTTCTGCAACTGGCGCAGATGCTGCGCGACCTGCTGTTCCGTCGCAGTCTGACTGCCATCGTTATTTTTTTGCTGTGACAGCTGGCGCAGCTGTTCTTCCAGCGGCACATTCTGACTCAGGGTCTGCGTGATGGCAAACACCGACGATTTCAGCTCCGAGACCGTCAGGTATTTCCCCCGCTGCATATCGGTGCTGTTGAGTTTACTGGTCAGCGACTGCAGCTGTACCATCGCCTGATGCCAGCCCTGCAGGCGGGCTTCCGGAAGGGCATTGGCCTCCACCTGCTGCTGCCACTGTTTCGCCAGCGCGGCGGTGGCGGGCTGATGCGGCCACAGGCGCTGCGTCTGCGCCACCAGCGCAAATCCGTAGTCCTGCGCCCATGACGTAGACAATTGTGCCAGTGCATCCAGCTGGTCGCGGGTGCGTTCCGTCGCCATCCTGCCCTGCGCCTGCAGCGCGGCGGCGTTCCCCTCAATCATCGCTTCCTGCTCAGAAGCGCTGAGCACCACCGGCAGCGGAGAAAGTGATGTGCCAATCAGCGTCTCCGGCAGGTTGTCGTGCCAGTGCTGCCAGCCCCAGGCGCTCAGTGCCGTCAGCAACAGCGTGGCGGCAACGCCCCCGGCAAATCCCGACCACACGCCGCGACGATGACGCTTCAGAATGGAAGTCTGCGTGATGCGCTGTGTGCCGTCATCACGGACCACCAGCACCACCGGGTCACTGTCGCCATACTGCTGTGTAATGTGGCCAGGAACCGGACTGGTGGTGTGCTGATATGCGGACTCCACGGCGGCGGGCAGGGGGGCATCTTTCGCGTTCTCCAGCCTTACCACCGCTGCGTGCATCCAGTGCAGCAGCGCGTCCATTTTACTGACCTGGCGCAATTCCAGACGCTGCAGCAGGTCGCACAGGTGGCGGAACTGCTGCTCCAGACGATAGACCACCGGCAGGTCCTGGTGGCCGAGCGTGAAGCGGCGCAGGCTCAGCATCAGATGGTCACTGAGCCACACCAGAATTTCCTTACGAAACGGCATCTGCGGCGGCCACATCACGCTCCACTGGTGCGAAATCAGCGAGTCGATTAACTCCAGTCCTCCCGACAGTCCGGTAAGACCTGAGCGCTGCAGGCGGGCGCAGCAGAACCAGGCGGCGGTCTGCAGGTCGGTGCCGTTGTGGCGAAACAGGGTCACGCACAGCTGTTCCACGTTGCGCCAGTCCACATCGGGACGTGCAGGGTGGGTCAGCTTGCTCAGCTCGTCGCGCACCTGCGTGTATTCAGACCATGCGCGGGGATCCTGACCCGCATGCACGGGCAGGTTTCGGGAAAACATATTCAGATGTCCTTAACTCAGGAGGGGAGTATGCGTTGTTGTTTCAGGTGGCGGAGCAGCACTTTGCCCTCGGGCATAAACTCGGTGCCGAAGCGCGCCAGCTCTCCGTCGTGCAGTTCCGCTTCGATGGCGTAGCGCAACTCTCCAGGCTGCGTCTGCTCCAGTATCACCACGTTAATGTCCTGAATGCGCGGCTCGTATTTCAGCAGCACTTTTGCCAGTGTGGTTTTGAGTTCATGAACGGTACCAGGCATTCCCTGCAAAATCAGCGTCATATCCGGCAGACCATAGTCCGGCAGGTGCGCCAGGGAGCCTGCGCGGGAGTTGAGAATGCGCTGCAGATTATCCAGCACCGACATGATGTAGTGATTTTCTTCGCTGACCTGCTCCAGGGGCAGTCCACCGGCAAAGTTGCCGTAAAGCCTTTCATACAGTGACGGTCGTCGCATGTTATTTCTTCGCCTTCAGCGGCAACAGCGTCAGACGGTTGTCACTGGCCTCAATGCGCCGTGCTTTGTCGGGGTCGAGGTCCTTGCGGGGGATGACCAGCCGCCAGGTATTACGGAGCTGGTCAGGCGACAGGAAGAGGGCGGCGACTGCCACATACTGCGTAGCCTCCTCCACGGGCATATCCACCGCGACCGCTTCGCCGGGCTTCAGGCGGATATCTTTTTCGGCCAGCAGGTCAGCCTTTATCACCTGACCATCCCCCGTTGAAAGTGCCTTATAGTCGGCACCATCAAACGCCTTACGGTCTTTCAGCTGGTAGATATGTATCATCGTGGGCAGCGGAATACCGTCGTCGTTGACGTTCAGCGCCGCGCGGGCCCGGATGTCCAGATGCAGCGTTCTGACCTGTTTATAAAAAATGGAGGCGGTCACGGACTTCGTACCCTCTGATACTTTCTGCGTCAGGCCGCAGCCGCTGAGTGATACGCTGGACGCCAGCGCAGCGCATACGGTAATGATCCTACCCGCAGTAATCGCCATCTTCATCAGTCTCCTTACGGTGAATGTTCTCCCTGACGCACTGCCAGCGTCCCAGGGGGATTGTGATAACCCGGTTGTTGTCGTGCATCTGAGGACACAACGACCGCAGTACGGCGGTACGTCCCAGTTGCACGCCACCGCGTTCAGAATGGCAGATCGCCTGCGCATCCGGCAGCAGCGTGCGGTTCACGCACAGCTGCAGACGCACATCCAGCGCACTGCCGAGATAAACATGCAGCAGCGCCAGCAGGTCGGTATGGAGCTGGCCGCCGGGTAACCAGCCCTGCACCTCCTCCGGGTTACCGGTGGTGAGCTGCAGCAGCACCTGTCGGTTCACGTCAGTACCGTGGTCCCCCATCACCGGACGCTGTCGCAGGCTGACCGGGTTACGGGTACTCATGGTCACCGGCGCAGCCAGCGGAACACGGCAGCGGTCATGATGCCAGACGGTGGCGCGGGTCTCCGGTGCCAGCAGCGTAACCAGCGAGGCCAACCCTTCGGCGGTACGCCCCGGCAGCAGCATCATCGGCAGCAGCGCCAGAAAACGCGAGACCGGTGTGGCGATGTTCTGCGCACAACCCGGTATACCCAGCCCTGCCAGCCCCAGCAGGTACTGCGAGGTACGGTCCCGCCCGCCAGGTTCAAAGGTGGCCGGGTACGAATACTTGCGCCAGATGCGGTAATACTGGGTAATCAGCCGGTGGTTGAAGATATCAAGAAAATCACAGACGGCTTCATAGCCTTCCTGGCGCTGCGTGATATCGTCGGTGTAGACAGTGGGCAGCGGCGACTCCACGCCGTACAGCCCCATAAACGTAACCCGCACCGTGGGCGGCAGATGTGGATGCTCCGGGATTTCAGCGCCTTTAATTTCGCTGACCGGGAAGCCCATCCCCAGATGGGGGCAGAAGCGCACCGGCTCCTGACGCACCTGCCAGCCGCTGCCCGCGACGGGCGCGTCAGGGTGGCGTTTCTCCACTATCTGGCACAGCCGATAAAAGTTGGTGCGGGGAAGCGTATCCTGAAGCTGCGTTATCAGCCGGGCAGTCGCGGACTGTGATTCTCTTTCCACCGGATGCATTTTCCTTCTGGCTGAACGATAAGGGAGAGCTGGTTAAACTGGTTCATATCGGCGTACAGCGACAGAAAGCGGTTGAGCATTTCGCCAAACAGGTGGATATCCCCTTCACCGGTAAAGCCGTTGCCGTCGAGGGTGACCTCAATATCCAGCCCCCGCAGCAGAAAACCGTCCTCAAAGCGCTGAATGCGGTGATGCTGCACGTCCTGAATGGCCGCCAGCCGTCGGTTATTGAGGTCATCGTCGGTCCAGTTGTAGAGCTTCAGCGTGCCGCTCAGCACCTCCGGGCTGCTCATCATGTTCAGAAAGCGGGTCCCGAGATGGCTCATGATGCGCCAGTGGAAGCTGTCCTCGTCCGGCGGGTACACTGGCAGTGTCGGTTTGCACAGATTACGCAGGGTCACCGGCGTCTTGATTCTCTGCTCGCAGCGCTCCAGCAGCGTGCTCTGCAGCGCCTGGCGCGGGAGCTGACCGTTGGTGCCGGTGATGCCGAGTGAAAGGGTGTCCTGTACCGGCGCGTTCTGTTCGCCACCCAGGATAATCCAGGTGTCATACATGCCGGTGACGCTTTGCTTCACCCGTGTATGAAAATAGCGTTCCGGGGCCTGACGACGCAGCATGCCGCCCTGATGGCGAAAGCTGCTGAACGGTACGTAGGTGGTCCCGGTGCCGGTCACTTCATCGACCGAATAGATTTCGGTATGACCGTCCTGAAGCAGTTTAGGGCGCAGCAGGTACTCGCTCTCCAGGCCATTCACCCTCAGCGGGTCCGCGTCCATCGCAAAGAGGTTTATCACCGGCACGCAGTGCAGCCTCAGAGCATCAGCGGCCACCGGCAGGCTGGAGGGCCACACCCGGCTGAAGACCGCCTCAATATCAAAATGGGGGATACCCGGCGGAAGCGTGGTGTTTTCCAGCCCGTTGAGGTGAACAAACATAAACTTTTCGCGGAAGGTGAAATACTCCAGCAGCAGCTGATAGCCGCTGAAGGCGCTGTCTCCCTTCGGCCACAGTCGGTCCTCATCGGTAAAACCACCGGGCGAAAACCAGGCGTCCAGCCGGATACGCTCCCCGGAGCCGGGCAGGCGCAGATACAGCGCCTCCAGGCGCTTAGTGAGCCATAGGTGCAGCGAACTGCTGACCGGCGCATCATCGGCCAGATACAGGCACAGGCGCTTCAGGTCGGTCTGCGCCTGGTCAGCCTGTGGGGCACAGGCAAAGCGGGTAATGAGTTTAGAACGCCCGTCCGGTTCAGCGGTCAGGGTGACGTTCCGTACCGTGAGCGGGTTAAGCATCATGGACCGGGTTGTGCGATAGCGACAGACGGTATTTTTTGAGCCAACGGGACGGGAGTATACTTCCAGCCCGGCGGGGACCTCTTCGGCTATCTTCATCTCCTGCAGCTCCGGCGTGAAACCCACCACCGACAGAGAGGGAATGGTACGCATGTAGTGCGGCCAGAGCATGCTGACCAGCCCTTCCGTCAGCTCCGGCAGGTCGTCATCGATTTTTTGCCGCAGGCGTCCCATGGAAAAGGCAAAGCCTTCAAACAGGCGCTCGACATACGGATCCGGCGTACCGGCCTTATCGAGATCCAGCATCATCGCCCGGTCCGGGTGGGTCTGAGCAAACTCTTTCGCAGCCTCGCGCAGGTAGCGCATTTCGGCGTCAAAATAGCGCAGGGTTAAATCTTCCATTTATTTGTCATGTCTCTTCAGTATTAACCACACAGCACGGCGGCTCTGGCGGGAGCCAGTGTCACCAGTCCTGCCAGCAGCAACTCCATCTCCGGCTGTAGCCGCGATTTCTCGGCTTCACTGCGCCCGGCTATCTGGCGCAACAGTTTGAGTTTTCGTGCTTTCACCTCAAACAACAGCTCCGGCTCCCACTCTTGCAGCGTCAGTCTGCCCGCCTGCGTATTCAGCTCACCCAGCAGATGCAGGGCCAGCGTGCTTTTGCCAAACTGCTCAGCGATACGGGCCATCAGCAACTGCATCAGCCAGCGCTCGCGGGGCGTCACCACGCCGGGGCGCTGCTGTAGCCAGGTCAGCGCCGCTTCCACGCCGTCTCCGTCGGCTTTCTCCTGTGCTTCCGCTTCCAGCGCCAGAATATCGTTGTTGGTGGTGCTGGCCGTACTGACGGCGGATTCCTGCCAGTCTGCCACATCGCCCGGTACCTGCTGGCGTATCCAGTTCAGCGTCACTTCGTCAGCAAAGGGAGAGCCGTCATTAAAGGCCAGCACCTCCAGGCCGGGCAGACGACGGAGCAGCCCCTTCAGGTCATCCTGGATAATGGCAGCTTCCATCTCGCGCCCCTGCTTCTGCAGCGCCTGGTGGATATACCACTGCACGTCCAGCCACAGGTGTCCCGCGCCACGTGAGAACAGGCTGTCAGCCTGCTCCCGGAGTTCGTTCCAGCGCTGCTGCTGGTACAGCCGTTTCAGGAGGGCACGGGCATCCGCTTTCGGGGGTTCGATGCGGGTGCGACCATCTCCCTCCGATGGCGGTACCTGGTGCAGCGTGTCATGGCGCAGCGTCTTCATCAGCCGGTGGGCGGCCAGCCAGCCGTCCGGCTGTTCGTTCAGCCAGGTGGTCATCTGTCGGGCCAGGTCCAGCAGGTCACGACCTGAAGCAATGGCGGTTCCTGTGGGAAGTGGTGAGGCATGCGTGGTCGTTGCGGATATGCCAGGCGCATCACTGGCTGAGTTCTGTGGCATCACGGCATCCGCCCCACCGGAGGTCATCAGCCGGGACTCCAGCGCCGCATACAGTGCACCGACCTGTATCCGGGGCTCGCCGTCTTCATCCGTGGTAGCCTGCCCGATGACCACCAGCGCCCCGGCGATACGCCGTGAATCTTCCACCGACACTTCCGGGTACAGCGCCAGGCTGTCCAGCATCCGCGTACCGGCCAGCCAGTCCAGTGCCGCCGTGCGGGGACGCACACGCTGCGGGTGGAGCTGCGAACCAAAACGCTGCAGAAGGGCGGCCAGCAGCTCCAGTCCGTCGGCCAGACCGGTTTCACCATTCATCGCAAGCCTTGCCCAGGCGTACCAGGCGGCCACGCGGATATCTTTGGTGGCGGTGGTCAGCAATTTTTCACACAGATGACAAATCTGCTCCGGCTCGATACCGGACAATCTGTCCATCTCCTCGCGCAGTTGCTGAAAATCATCGTCATAGCCCGGGTCTTCGCCACAGGGGGCATCCTCTGATACCGGCTGCAGCCAGTTTTCCCATAACTCAAGGCGTTGCTGTGTCTGTTCCACCAGAGTGTGTTGTTCGGCCTGACAGGTCGTCAGCAGGGTTTCCAGTGTCGCCATCAGTCCGTGTCCTCCGTCTGTTCGTCCGTCACCGTATTGTCAGTGAGTGCACCTTTCACCAGGAATATCGTGTCCGGCAGGGTAAAGTGCCGCAGCTTCAGCAGCACCAGCGGACCTTCTGCGTCCTGGGTGCGCAGGGTGTAGTTCAGCGCACGGCCATCCGGGGCATTCCAGCGCAGACGGTAGCTGCTGTTGAGACCGGGATACCCCTGCACCTGCGCTTTATCCAGCAAACGGATAAGTCCCCATTCCCCGGGCAGTTCCGCATACGAGCGGGTCCCGGCCGCCACGCTCATCCAGCTCAGCGAGGCTCCCGGTGAGGTTGTATCGCCCGGCCAGGTAAAATGCTGCCAGACCGGCATCTGATTGGCATAACTGAGCGTCTGACCGTCGGTACGAAAATCGGTCTCCATCACCCCTGCCGCAGTACCCGGGCGCAGGTCAAACTGCAGGCGGGCCGCGTCGGTGGTGAAGGCCACGTCAGAGATATGGCTCAGGGTGTTAATGGCATCCAGAAACGCGGGGTTAAAGGTCAGCCCCTGACCGTTGAGCGCATCCGGCACCCAGCGGCTGCCTTCCTGATGCAGCACACCGTTCAGACTGGTTTTCAGAAAGGTGTTCAGCCTTCCGGTGGTGCTCAGATATTTCGCCAGCAGCGTCAGCGACGCCTCACTGTCGGTGTCCTGGAACGGGTAACGACCACCAAACGAGCGGTTCCAGTCACTGACCACATCGGTCTGCCACTGTGCGTTAAGGCTTTCGGCGGCAGGCGTCAGTACCTGCTGCCAGGCCCCGGCAAGCGGGCGGACAAACACGGTCTGCCCGAAACTGCGCCACTCCTGCCCCAGCTCAGCGGCCACCAGGTTACCGTAATTTTGGGTGTCGGTTAAATCCACGCCCTTACCCCGAAACACGCTCTGTGCCAGCGCCTGCGTCATGGCCTGCGGGTCCGTGGCGTCGGTGACCTGCTGCAGATGCAGACGCACCTGGGTCACCCGGGTGAGGAAGGTCTGCAGACTCAGTTGTGAATCGCTGTTGCCATCAGGCTGCTTCCCCGTTAAAGCCAGCACCGGGCCAAACGTGTCATCCAGCGGGCCGTGGGTGGTTGCGCTCTGGTCGATGGCCGGGGCGTTATCACGGGAGAGCAGATGCTTCGCGGATTTCACCAGCGAATCGGTGATAGCCTCTCCCGTCTCGCCGGTATGCCCCTGCACGTTCAGGGTGTTCATCAGCGCAATCAGCGGTGACTGGCGCACGTCCGCCATCAGGGTCAACTGGTCGATAACATCAGAGAGCGTCGGCGTCGGCTGCAGCCGGATACTGTTGAGAAACGACAGCCAGGCACCGCTGAAATCGGCAAAGTATCGGTCGGTCAGCTGTTTTTTCAGCGCCTCCGGGGAGACCTGTTGCGAGGTGGAAGACTGACTGTCGCTCAGCACCCAGTCCATCTCGTCACGACGCGCTTTCACCACCTTATCAATCGCAGGCTGTACCGCATTCTCCCAGGCCTGACGGGTGAACATCCCCGGCACCACCTCTCTGGTGGAATAGAGTCGTGCTATATCCGTCTCACCGGCCATGTCCTCCAGTCGCATGTCGGCATAGAGGTGTGACACCTGCTGTAGCACCTTCTGGTACAGCCCCGACTCGCTGTTGCGCATCCCCGTCAGGCGAACCAGCAGCCCACGGGTGGCGCTGACCAGGTCATCATCACTCTTCAGCTTCCACTGCGGGTGCGACGGCAGGGCAGCGGCATAAAAGGCCAGCAGCGCTGGCCCGTCTCCCTGCCATTCCCCCGGCTCAGTGCCTGGTCGTGTCGGCCAGTCCTGCATCAGCGTGTCGCGAAACCAGGTCGGGTCCATTCTGTCGGGACGGTTCAGCATCAGCCAGAGCTTCAGCTGGTTATAGCTGGCTTTTGCCAGGCGAGCCCGCTTCGGGCTGTCCGGCGGCAGTTGCACAAATGCCTGAAGCTGCGCACGCAGATGTTCAGCCGCCGCATCCCGAAGCAGCGGCAGCGCACTCTGCGCGTAGCGGGGATATGTCGCATTCAGCAGCGTGTTATTCTGGTTAAGACCTGCGTGCAGATACCAGGGCGCACCGTGGGCCTCGCGATACGCCAGCCGGGCTAACGTCTTCTGCAGCGCCATCAGCGCCTGAAGCCGGGTCGTCAGAGCGCGGTGTGTGTCCAGCGCCGCCTTCACCTGCTGTTGTGTGGTGGAGACCAGCATGCGGTTTGCCATAAAGGAGACCACCATCGCGGAGCCGCATAATGCCATCAGCACCGCAGCAGACACCGCAACCATCGGCATTCGGCTGCCGCCAGGACTGACAGGTCGCAGTCCTGACGGTAACTCGCGCACACGCTGCGGCAGCGCATCCCAGCGGTTGTCCTTTGCCCAGTGATGCTTCACGCTGCGCTCAGCGCCGACGGAGGGCTCGCTGAACACCACGCCCGCCAGCGGCAGGGGACGGTGCGGGTTCAGCCACGGTGCCAGCGGTTTGCTGACGGACTCGGGACGGGCCGACAGGCGGTCCGCCAGCGTGAGCAGAAAATGGTGTGCCGTATTGAGGCATATCTGCTGAACGCCCATACGGATAAGTTCAGGGACCAGCGCCTGCAGGTGACCATTCAGCGCCTCCGGGCGACAGCCAGCAGGCAGCAGGCAGCCCATCGGCTGAGTGGTCCGACCGGCCTGCGCACAACCCGCCGTTTCCAGAGACCAGACGTACAGCGGCAGACGCCGCGCGAGCTGGCTGTAGACCTCACGGAACGCACGCCCCATCAGGTCCATGGCGTCTTCGTCAGCGGATCCCAGCGAGGCCGTCACCCACACCAGACCGTCGGCCGGGGGACGGCGCAGCTGACGCAACGCCCGCAGCCAGAGCGTATTCAGCGGCCGAGCCGGATCACCGCCCCACAGCAACAGCGTGCCACGGTCTTCCTGCCAGTATTGTTCCGTCAGCCCGGGGGTCAGCAGCTCAACATGCGCAGGATTACCGGTAACCAGCAGAATGCGGATCTTGCGGGACCAGAAGCGGCCATAATGGTTACGCATGGTTTCGCGGATTTCGCTGACGGTGACATGGTATGGCGTGGTCCGGACAGAGCGGGCTTCCCCGTCAGGGAGTTCATGTTTGCGTGTCGCCTGAAAGCGATGCCACCGCTCCTGTGCCAGCAGGCCAATCACATCACCGTGACGCAGGATCAGAAGCAATATCCATGCTACAACAACCGCAAGACATTTTGCCCGCAATGAAATGATCCCGACTTCGCCACCAAAGTACCATATCAACCAGGCGATGATCCCCGCGATCACCAACGTTAACCCGTAGCGTCCCCAGTTACCGCGCCACACTGAACTACTCATGCTTCTGCATCCTTATTCCCGGTTGTCACGGTATTAATAAAACGCTGATCGGCGCTGCCGGAAAGCATCATGCAGTCAGCCTGCTGCAGGCGAACCAGGTCACTGACAACGGCGGTCAAAATCCAGGAAGAAAAAGGACCGCAGATACCGGTATAGGTTTCCAGCCAGTGGAGTTGTTCCGTTTTCCAGTCACCGCCATACTTTTCGCTGGCTTCGAGCAGGGTGGCGAAATCATCCCCCCAGCGGAGATGATCGCCAATGATGTACCCGGTGCTGTTCGCCTGCGTCTGCGTACAGAAGTAGAGATCCAGCTCGGTGAGAAGATCATCAGTATTTAACGGCATCGGCCGCAGCAGACGCACATCGTGCTCAAGCGTATATCTGTCGGCGACGTCATCAAGGGTCAGCAACAGCGCTGCCAGCGCATCGCTGTACTGCTCTGCACCGTGCATCTGATGAACCAGAATTAATTCGACCAGAATCTCGGGCGTTTTAATCCAGTGCTCAATAGCGGCGAAGGAGTGTGAACGTAAGATGTCCAGAGAGGGTACTACGCTGCCCTCAGGCATCTGTTTCTGCCAGCAGTCGCTGAATGCCTGCTGCAACACATCGTCATCATTGGGGGAATCGGTCAACAGGACAACCGACAAGGGAAGGTTTGCAGGAAGGCGCTGGACAGCCCTGCAGACGTTGCTGAGTAGCACAGACAGCATATCGGCGTCATTGTGAGTATCAACCCTTAACGCCTGATTTATATGTTTATCCTTGCCGGAAGGTGCCATAAACTGTGCAGGAGTCAGCCTGCCTGGCAGAAGCACTTCACTGTACATGACTGCCAGATAACGCCCCGCCCATTCCACCCACTGCTGTTGCGCATAATTTGCTTCTTTAGCTTCAAACTCGTGTCTGTCCACACCATTGTTATATATCCAGCCGCGCAGACAAATCAGCACAAACCAGACAAATACCGGTGCACCGGACAGTAGCCAGACGTTGTACTGCTGCCATACCCTCAGTAAATGGTTTGCATGAAGCACAAACAGCAGTACGCCAGCAATCAGAGCAACCAGACCAGCAAACAGCCAGAGAATTAATGACGGCTCTTCTGGCATTTTTGCTATAGCGGGTTTATTACGTATCCAGGCCATGCATTATCCTATTGCGACATCCGGTGCGCTGGAGATCACCTGACAGCCACATTCGCAATGACACCCATCGACGACAACGGCTTTACCATCGGAAAACCATTCGGAAGAGCCTTCAATAATGGCATTAATACCGTGCCCTTTTTTGGGACAATTGACTTTATCACCTACAAGTGCCACTTTTTTATTATTGACCATCATGGTGGACGATGCAGAAATCACTTCACCGCCATGCGTAGTTTTATCACCGAGTAATACAAAGCCTTTAGACATAAACTTCTCCCGAGTATTTTTGATATAAAAAGAATAAATATTTACTGCGTGCTCATCACACAGCGGAATACATACTGTGGACCAATGCCATACTTCTCATAATCATCGTCTTTGTCGATTATTGGAACTGGTAACTTGGATTGTCTTAACATGGTCATGGCATATTGACTGTCACCACCAACATTCCCCCGCAATACTTTCCTGATGCCTTTCCCAGGCCCCTGAGGATCGTTCACTGGAGAGTGAGAGTAATAGTCCGATGCGTACCAGTCATTAGTCCATTCAGAACCACTTAAGCCCATATCGTAGAGACCAAGGGGATTCGGCGGATATTTTCCTATTGGATAAATAGGAAAGCCAAGCCCATCAGTATATTTATCTAACTCATCCTCACTTGGTATATTAACCCCTGGTGTAAACTCGCCATTATTTGTCGGGAACTGAAGATACTGACCTCTGGATCTCGCTGCATATTCCCATTGTGCTTCGGTCGGCAGGTCGATTTTTCTTCCAGATTCTTTCCCTAACCACTGACAATAATCCTTCGCCTGTTGCCAGGTAACACTTACCGAATAATCTCCTTTCAGCAGCGAGGGATGGCTTTTCATCAAGGGGCCTACTGGTAATGCCTTTATACCCCTTAATTTGATGTATGAACTATAATCTGCATTCGTCACCTTGAACTTCGATATCGCAAAGTTGCTCAGAATAACCTTATGCAGATGTTTATCATCCTGCTGGATACTGAACGGCAGCTTCTCTTTCACTAAGGGACCAAAGTCCCCCATTAAAAATTCACCACCCTGAACGGGGATCATGTTTGCAATGGACTTATCTACCAGG
>Ga0308166_1003662_pt1 | contig 12869 bp, 8 predicted proteins | sample PhyCR2_2_FD_202137 | JGI IMG/M metagenome (GOLD analysis project Ga0308166, IMG submission 202137) | Phyllosphere microbial communities from UC Gill Tract Community Farm, Albany, California, United States - DLSLCC.R2 | ecosystem: Host-associated > Plants > Phyllosphere > Unclassified | place... | reverse complement strand
TACCAGATCCAGCGTTCGGAACAGTTCCCGGCGGTGGGCCTGGGCGTGAGCGGCTCGCGCGCCACGACCGGCAAGGACAAGCCCATCACGAGCGTGTACCAGGCCGGCCTGTCGGTCTCCGCGTTCGAGCTGGACTTCTTCAGCCGCGTGCGCAACCTCTCCGACGCCGCGCTGGCGCAGTTCCTCGCCACCGAGGAAGCGCGCAAGACGGCGCAGATCAGCCTGATCGCCCAGGTCGCCAACACGTACCTGACGTTCCTGGCCGACGAGGAACTGCTGGCCCTGACGCAGCAGACCCTCAAGACGCGCGAGGAATCGCTGCGCCTGACCCAGCTGCGCTTCGACAACGGCGTCTCGTCCAAGCTCGACCTGCAGCAGGCCGTGTCGCTCGTCGAACAGGCGCGCACGACCCTCGCTCAGGCCCAGCGCCAGCGCGCGCAGGACGTCAATTTGCTGACGCTGCTGGTCGGCCAGCCGATCCCGGACAACCTGCCGACCGGCGCCACGCTGGCGACGACGAACCTGCCGGACCTGCCGGCGGGGCTGCCGTCCGACCTCTTGACCGTGCGTCCGGACATCCGTTCGGCCGAGCAGCAGCTGATCGCGGCCAACGCCAACATCGGCGCGGCGCGCGCGAACTACTTCCCGCGCATCTCGCTGACCGGCACCGCCGGCACCGCCAGCGACCAGCTGTCGGGCCTGTTCAAGAGCGGCACGTTCGGCTGGACGTTCGCCCCGCAGGCGATCATGCCGCTGTTCGACTTCGGCCGCACCCGCGCCGGCGTCGAGAGCGCCCGTGCCCAGCGCGACATCGCCGTCGCGCAGTACGAGAAGTCGATCCAGACCGCGTTCCGCGAAGTGGCGGACGCGCTGGCCGGCCAGGCCACGTACAGCGAGCAGCTGCGCGCCCAGCAGGCCGTGGCGACGGCCGAGACGGACCGCTTCAACCTGTCCGACCTGCGCTACCGCAACGGCACGGCGAGCTACCTCGACCTGCTGGACGCCCAGCGTTCGCTGTTCACCGCGCAGCAGCAGGCCATCCAGGCCAACCTGCTGCGCCTGCAGAACCAGGTCACGCTGTACCGCGTGCTGGGCGGCGGGTGGACGGAGCCGGGTCCGGCGACGGCGGCGCGCTGAGTCAGCGTTCCCGCGCAATCGAGATCGTCGTCCCTGCGCAGGCAGGGACCCAAGGTTTGCGTCGGCGCTGAAGAAATTGGGTCCCCGCCTGCGCGGGGATGACGGCAGTCTGGTTCAGCTGTCGATGCAAATGCGCATTCTTTCCGCGCGCCATTGAAGACGATCCCAACGGGGCCGGTCCGCGATTTCGGTATCATGAAATCGCAGGCCGGCCCCGGTTCACTTTGCAATGCGCGGGCGGCCCCGGCAGCCGTCGCCGGACGGCGTCCGCCAGGTCCGCAACGCGCGCCGAGCCCGGCCTGTCCGGTACGGTCGCCCCTTGCGCCGCGCCCCACGCCATGCGAACCTTTCTTCGTGCTCATTGGAAATCGATCGTCGCCATCGTGGTGCTCGTGCTGCTGGCCATGGTGACCGTCAACCCGGGCTCAGCCGCGCCGCAGCCGCCGCTGGCCCAGCGCCTGCGCGCGCACGTGATAGCCCTCGCGCCCGCTGTGCCGGACCCGGCGGCGGCCGTGCGGCTGGCGCGGGCCGGCGCCTACATCGACGGCGTGCTGCGCCTCGCCGGCTACACCGTGCATGACGGCGCCGGCGGCGCGGCCGCCCGCAGCATCGAGGTCGTGCTGTCGAACGTGGCGGCCGGCGATCCGGCGGCCGGCGATCCGGCGGCCGGCGTCCCGGCAGCCGGCGCTCCGGCAACCAGCGCTCCGGCCGCGGGTGCCCGGCCGGCGCGCACGTTCATCGTCGGCGCCCGCGTCGACGGCGGCCAGGAGGCGGCCGGCGGCGCGGCCGCGGTGCTGGAACTGGCGCGGCTGCTGGCGCACGTCCAGCCCAGCCGCGGCACCGAGATCCGCTTCGTGTTCTTCCTCGCGCCGCAGGCCGTCCCGGCCGTGGAAGCGGCGCAGGCCAGCCTGGACGACGTCGCGCGCCTGCTCGCGGACGGGTCCGACGAGCGCCCCGCCAGCTTCATCGCCTACGTCGGCAGCCTGGCCTCGTCGCGCCAGGTGCAGGATGCGCTCTCGGCCTTCCAGAGCATCGCCAACCTGCCCGCACACGGCCTCGCCACACCGGCCTACATGCAGGGCGTCACGCTGTCCGATCGCGCCGCGTGGCAGCGCTCGGACGGCGCCCTGCCCGCCCTCGTGCTGACCGACACGTCGTTCACCCGCTTCCCGTATCGCCAGGCGGAGGCCGGCGCCGACGACGCGTCGGAACAGGCTGTCTTCGCCGGCATGGCGCGTGTCGTGAGCGGGCTCGCGCGCACGCTGACGGCGCTGGCGGCCGGCCAGCGCGGGTGACGCGGCGGCACGCCGGCCTGCGCCGCATCGGTCTGGACTACGCTCGCGGGGCCGCGGCCGGGGTGGCCGTGGTGATGGCGCGGTCGAACTCGCCGGGGGCGACCGTCCCGGCGACCGTGGCACCCGCCGGCGCCGGCGGCACCAGCCAGGAAAACACGACGGTAGCCAGCGCACCGCCCGCCAGCTGGGCGAGGACATAACCCGGCACGTCGGCCAGGCGGATGCCGGCGCACGAATCGGTGGCGGCACGCGCCAGGGTCAGCGCCGGATTGGCGAACGACGACGAGGCCGTGAACCAGTAGCCGGCCACGATGTACAGCGCCGCCGCGTACGGCGTGACGGCCGGCCGCGTGCGCGCGCAGCCGATGATCGTGGCCATCAGTCCGAACGTGGCGACGCCCTCGCTCCACCACAGCGCGGCGCCGGTGCGTGCCTGGTTCGCCGCCGTGAACGCGGGTTCGCCGAACATCAGGTGCGCGAGCGCCACGCCGGCGAACGCGCCGCCCGCCTGCAGCGCGATGTACGGGAGCGCCAGCGCGGCCGGCAGGTTGCGCTGCCAGACTTCGGACAGCGTGACGACGGGATTGAAGTGCGCGCCGGAGACGGTGCCGAACGTCAGGATCAGCACGACGAGGCCGCAGCCCGAGGCGATCGCGTTGACCAGCAGCGCGAGCGCCGCGTTGCCGCCCGCCAGCCGGTCGCCCATGATGGCCGAGCCGACGACGACGGCCAGCAGCATGGCGGTCCCGAGCCCTTCGGCGACGAGACGGCGCGCCAGCGACGTGGCGGGGGAACGGTCGGGAAGCGGACGCGGAGACTTCATGGCGATGCGCCGCGCGGGCGGCTGCGGAGACTGGACGATGAAGAATTGTCCCCGATCCGGCCCGGATCGATTAGCGCCGTTGCGGTATGCTCAGCCGATACGCGCGCGCGGTGCGCTACGCCGCCTGCCCCATCAGCGCCGGGATCAGCGCGAGCAGGTCGGGCATCGACACGGGTTTCGACAGGAAGCGCACGCCGGCCGGCAGCGTGCCCGCTTCGATCGGATTGCCGGAAATGACGAGCGCCGGCAGGCCCGGCTGCAGATCGCGCAGCGCCCCGATCACCTCGACGCCGTTCATGCCGGGCATGCGGAAATCCGTGATGAGCAGATCGAACGGTCCGGCCTGCGCCGCGCGCACGGCGTCGCGCCCGCACGAGGCCGTGACGACGTCATAGCCGACGACGCTCAGGTAGCGCTCGAACACGTAGAGGATGGCTTCCTCGTCATCCACGACCAGGATGCGGGGTGTTGCGGGAAGAGGCATCGGCCGGCTTGCCTTTCATGGGGACTCATGCAAGGCGGCTACTGTAACACAATGTGTCATGCACCCCCGACACGGTTGCCTTCAGGATATGCTCAGGCAGCCGGCAGGCGCGCCCGGCCGGCACCGGACAACGCCGACCGCTGGAGCGGCCGTGCCGCACGGTCGAGCTGGAACGCGGCGACGGCTTCGGCCAGCGACTGCGCCTGTTCCTGCAGCGAGGCCGCGGCCGCGGCCGCTTCCTCGACCAGCGCGGCATTCTGCTGCGTCACCTGGTCCATCTGCGCGACGGCCTGGTTGATCTGGCCGATGCCCAGGCTCTGTTCCTCGCCCGCCGTCATGATCTCGGCCATGATCCCGGTGACGCGCGCCACGCTTGCAACCACTTCTTCCATCGTCGCGCCGGCCTGGTCGACCAGCGCACTGCCGCTGCCGACCTCGGCGACCGACGCCGTGATCAGTTCCTTGATTTCCTTCGCGGCGGCGGCGGAGCGCTGCGCCAGTGCCCGCACTTCGCTGGCGACCACGGCGAAGCCGCGGCCCTGCTCCCCGGCACGCGCCGCCTCGACGGCCGCGTTCAGCGCCAGGATGTTGGTCTGGAACGCGATGCCGTCGATGACGCCGATGATGTCGACGATGCGGCTCGACGACGTGTTGATGTTGCCCATCGTCGCCACCACCTGCGACACGATCTCGCCGCCGCGCGCCGCCACGTCGGACGCATTCTGCGCCAGCTGGTTGGCCTGGCGCGCGTTGTCGGCGTTGTTGCGCACGGTGGCCGTCAGTTCCTCCAGCGACGACGCCGTCTCTTCCAGGCTGCTGGCCTGCTCTTCCGTACGCGACGACAGGTTCAGGTTGCCGGACGCGATCTCGCTGCTGGCCGCGGCAATGGTAGAGCTGCTGTCGCGCACGCTGCGCACCGTGGCCGCCAGCCGCTCCTGCATGGCCGCGAGACCCTGCAGCAGGCGGCCCATCTCGTCGCGGCGGCCGACCGTCACGACGGTGGACAGGTCGCCGCGCGCCATCGCGTCGAAATGGCCGAGCGCCTGGTCGAGCGGGTGCATGATCGCGCGCACCAGTGCCGCCGACGAGACGGCGATCAGCAGCGCGCCGACGACGATGCCGGCGATCGACGCGAACTGCACGTTGCGCGCGAGGCCGACACCCTTGTCGAAGTGATCTTTCGCCACTGCAATCTGATAGTCGTCCAGCTTGTTCGATGCCGTGTTGTAGTCGCCATACAGGGCGATCAGGTTCTTGTTGATGCTCTCCACGGCCGCGCCGTCCTGCTTGCGCACGGCTTCCGCCAGCGCGAGGATGCCCTGCTTGACGTAGACGCCGCGCTTGTCGACGACCGCCTGCGCCAGCGTCTGCTCCTGCGCGTCGCGCGGCAGCGCCATGTAAGCGCTCCATGCCTTGTCGGCCTCCGCCAGGAAGCCGTCGGCGCGCGCCAGCGTGCCCGCCACCTCGGACGATTCGGGATGCAGGGCCGCGCGATCGATCGCGAAACGGGCACGCGACAGGAAATTCTTGCCGTTGTTGATGGCGATGGTCGACATCAGCTGGTTCGAATAGACGTCTTCCAGCGCAGCCTGCGACGAGCGCATGCCGTAGATGCCCAGTAGGCCGAACGCCAGGATGATCAGTCCCAGCAGGACCATGGTGGCGACGAGGCGGGTTCGTATCGTGAGTTGTTTGAACATGTTGTTGGACGATGCAGTGGCAACCGCCCGGCTCCGGGCCGGCGGTGGATGCGTTCGGGGGATGGGAACGCCGGAAGAATGTGCAGCGGGGATGCGGCCAGATATGGCAAGGATAACGCCGATGTTTCCTAATGGAAAATTTTACGAAACAAATCCAGTGAATTTGTGTGATTTCCGTTGTTTTTGAACGACGCGGCACTGCCCCTGCTTCTCCCTTGCGGGTGAGCGGATGGGTGTGGCGAATACGTTCTCCGGAAGCAAATGTGTCAAATTTTGGCCCGTTCGATTGGCACAAATGTCGTGAATACCTCACAAGACGGCTGCGAATCTGTCGAATTGAATATTCATTCAATCAAGTACCTGCTATCCTGCCGCCTTTCCGTGTGGAAACACATATTGTAATAGCTATACGATTAGGAGCGAACGTGTTTCGATTCAACGATTTCAGTGTCCGTACCCAGCTGCGCCTGGCCTTCACGCTCGTCATCGCCCTTTCCTTCGTGTCGACGGGGCTGGCGATCTGGCGCCTGAATGCGCTCGCCGCGGATACCCAGGCACTCACGTCGGCGCCGCTCGCCAAGGAGCGCCTGATTTCGAGCTGGCTGCTGAATATTTCCGTCGCCGTCAAGCGCACGGCTGCCGTGGCGCGCTCGTCCGACGGCGAACTGGCGGCATACTTTACCGAGGATGCCAAGGCATCCGCCGCCAGTTCGGCGTCGCTGCAGAAACAAGTGGGCGAACTGGTCACCAGCCCCGAGGAAAACGCCCTGTTCGAGGAGATCGGCGCGGTGCGCAAGCAGTACATCGGCGACCGCGACCGCGTGATGCAGCTGAAGAAGGACGGCCACGGCGACGAGGCGCTGGCGCTGTTCGACAGCGGCTTTGCCCCCCACGCCCGCCAATATACGGAGAAGGTGCAGGCGCTGCTGGCGTTGCAGCGCGACGCCATCGACACGCGGGCGCGCGACGTGCTGGCGACAGCGCGACGCAGCCAGACCGTGCTGCTGGGCCTGTCCATCGCGACGCTGCTCGCCAGCGCCGTGGCCGGCGCCCTGTTCGTGCGCGCCCTGTTCCGCCGTCTCGGCGGTGAACCGGCCGTGGCGGCCGCGGTCGCGGGCGAAATCGCGACGGGCAACCTGAACGTGACCATTACGGTGGCGCCGGGCGACGAGGACAGCCTGATGGCGGGCATGCGCCGCATGCGCGACAGCCTGGCCGGCCTGGTCGGCCAGGTACGCGCCAGCACCGTGACGATCGCCGGTTCGGCCGACAGCATCGCCGGCGAAGCGCGCGACCTGTCCGGCCGCACCGAACGCCAGGCCGCCGCGCTGGAAGAGACGGCGTCGTCGATGGAAGAGCTGACGCAGACCGTCGGCGCGAACACCGACAACGCCCAGCAGGCCAGCGTGCTGGCCGGCGAGGCGGCGCAGGTGGCGCGCCAGGGCGGCGCGATGGTCGAACAGCTGGTGGCGACGATGGGCCGCATCGACGTCTCGTCCAAGCGCATCGTCGACATCATCGGCGTCATCGACGGCATCGCCTTCCAGACCAATATCCTTGCACTCAACGCCGCCGTCGAGGCGGCGCGCGCCGGCGAACAGGGCCGCGGCTTCGCCGTCGTCGCCAGCGAAGTGCGGGCGCTGGCGCAGCGCTCGGCCACGGCCGCCAAGGAGATCAAGGGCCTGATCGAGGATTCGACGCAGGAGGTCGAACAGGGCGCGGCGCTGGTGCACAAGACCGGCGCCACGATGGGCGGCATCGTCGGCGGCATCGAGCGCGTGGCGGACATCATGACGGGCATCGTCGCCTCCAGCCGCGAACAGGCGGACGGCATCGTTCAGGTCAACCAGAGCGTCGCCCAGATGGACCAGACGACGCAGCAGAACGCCGCGCTCGTCGAGGAAGCGGCGGCTACCGCGGCCGCGCTGCAGGAACAGGCCGCGCACCTGGCCGACATGATGGCCGTGTTCCGCACGGGCGCGGCGGCCGCTCCGGCCGTCCCGGCCGCGCGCCGCGCCGCCGCGGTCCCGGCACGGCCCGCGCTGCGCGCCGCCTGATCAGTTGCCCCGATAGGTCGAGTAGCCGAATGGGCTCAGCAGGAGCGGCACGTGCGTGTGCTGCGCCGGATCGTCGACGTGGATCTCGACCGGAATGCGCGGGAAGAACGTCGGCTGGCCGTGGCGGCGGTAATAGTCGCCGGTCCTGAACACGATGCGGTAGTCGCCGGCCGCCATCGCCTGCCCGTCCGGGAACAACGCCTTCACGCGGCCCTGCGCGTCGGTCGTGGCGGCCGCCAGTTCGCGCCAGCCGTCGCCGGCGCGCGCTTCCAGCGTCACGTCGATGCCCGCGGTCGGCTTGCCGCTCTGCAGGTCGAGCACGTGAACGCTGAGCGGATTGGCGGCCGGCGCCGCGGCGAACGCGGCGGACGCGAACAGGCTGGCGAGGACGAAGACGGCGGTACGGTACATGGTCGGGCTCCTTGTGGACGGGTGATGTCGATGCCCCCATTCTGGCGCGCGCCTCCCGACGCGCGCATGACGGCCGGATGACGGGATTATCATCTTCGCGCCCCGCCTTCCGGCATAGAATGGCGCCATGACCCTCCTCGTGATCGAAGACGAGCCGAAGACCGGCGACTACCTGCTGCGCGGCCTGACCGAATCCGGCTTCGCCGTGCGCCTCGCGCGCACCGGCCGCGACGGCCTGTTCATCGCGCGCGAAGACGAGATCGACCTCGTCGTCCTCGACGTCATGCTGCCGCGCATGGACGGCTGGCAGGTGCTGGCCGCCCTGCGCGCCGATCCGGCCACCGAGCAGATCCCGGTGCTGTTCCTGACCGCGCGCGACGACGTGCAGGACCGCGTGCGCGGCCTCGAACTGGGCGCCGACGACTATCTCGTGAAGCCGTTCGCGTTCGTCGAACTGGTCGCGCGCATCCGCACCCTGCTGCGGCGCGGCCCGGTGCGCGAGGACGAGCGCATCGTCATCGGCGACATGGACATCGACGTGCCGCGCCGCCGCGTGCGCCGCGCCGGCACGGCCATTGCGCTGACGGCGCAGGAATTCGCGCTGCTGCACCTGCTGGCCAAGCGGCGCGGCCAGGTGCTGTCGCGCGCGCTGATCGCCTCGCAGGTCTGGGACATGAATTTCGACAGCGACACCAACGTCATCGACGCCGCCGTGCGCCGGCTGCGGCGCAAGATCGACGATCCGTTCGAGCGCAAGCTGATCCACACGCGCCGCGGCATGGGCTATGTGTGCGACGAGGACGAGGCGCCGTGACGCTGCCGGCGCGCGATTCGCTCACGGTGCGCGTGACGGCGGCGTTCGTGCTGGCCGTCGCCCTCGTCGCCTCCAGCCTCGGCATCTGGCTGTACCACGCGTTCACGGGCGAGATCGCGCGCCGCGACGACATCGCCCTGCTGGGCAAGCTGCGCCAGGTGCAGATGCTGCTCGGCCGGCCCGACGCCGCCGATCTCGTGCGCACGCAGCCCGACATCTTTCGCGACACGATGAGCGGCCAGGAGAATTCCCTCGTGCGCATCGTGGCGGGGAGCGGCGCCGTGCTGGCCGACGTGAACGCCCTCGGCGCCCGCTATCCCATGCCGCATGCCGTGAGCACCGCGCCCGGCCCGGATGCGATCGCCGGCTGGCTGGACGCGCGCGGCACGCCCGGCCGCGTCGTGGCCGGGACGGCGCGCCTCGGCGGGCAACCCGTGACGGTGGTCGTCGCGCGCCTGTACGGCGACCGCACCGCGCTGTTCGCGCTGTACCGGCGCCGCATCGCCTGGGCCGCCGCCGGCGGCGCGCTGGCCGCGGCGGTGCTGGCGGCGCTGCTGCTGCGGCGCGGCCTCGCGCCGTTGCGCGCCATTGCCGCGCATGCGGCCCTGGTACAGCCGGCGACGCTGGCCCAGCGGCTCGACGTGGCCGCGGTGCCGGCCGAGCTGCGGCCGCTGATCGACGCGTTCAACGCCATGCTGGCGCGGCTGCAGGACGGGTATGCGCGGCTGTCCGGCTTTTCCGCCGACCTTGCGCACGAATTCCGCACGCCCGTGGCCAACCTGCTGGGCCAGAGCCAGGTGATGCTGGCGCAGCCCCGCTCCGCCGCCGAATACGAGACGCTGCTGGCCTCCAACATCGAAGAGCTGGAGCGGCTGGCGCGCATGATCGAAAGCATGCTGTTCCTCGCACGCGCCGGCGGCGACGAGGTCGTGCTGGAACGCCGTCCGCTGGCGGCGCGCGCGGAGCTGGGCAAGGTGGCCGATTTCTTCGAGGGAATGGCCGAGGAACGCGGGCTGCGCATCGCCTGCACGGGCGACGCGACGGTCGCGGCCGACCCCGCGCTGCTGCGGCGCGCGCTGGCGAACCTCGTGTCGAATGCCGTGCGCCACGCGGCCCCGGACAGCGTCATCGTCCTGCATGCGCAGGCGCTGGACGGCGGCGCGTGCCTGTCCGTGACGAACGCCGGGGAGCCGATCGCGCCGCAACACCTGCCGCACATCTTCGAACGCTTCTACCGCGCCGACCCCGCGCGCGGCGACGCCCACGGCGCGACGGGCCTCGGCCTGTCGATCGTGCGCGCCATCATGGACCTGCACGGCGGCACGGCCGGCGTGCGCTGCGGCGCCACCGGCACGACGTTTACGCTGGCGTTTCCAGCGCCGCCGTCAGCAGGGCCAGGTCCAGCGGCTTGACGAAGTGGTGGGCGAAGCCGGCCGCGCGCGACAGCACCCGGTCGTGCGGCTGGCCGTAGCCCGTCAGCGCGATGGTCAGCGCATCCGCCAGCGCCGGCATGGCCTTCAGGCCGCGCAGCAGCTGGTAGCCGTCCATGTCGGGCAGGCCGATGTCGAGGATGCAGACGTCGGGCCGGAACGTCGGCGCCGCCGCCAGCGCCGAGCGCGCGTCGAAGCACACGTGCGCCTGGTGGCCCAGCGATTCGAGCAGGTGGCCGAGCGTCTCGGCGGCGTCCGCGTTGTCGTCGACGACGAGGATGCGCCGGTGCACGCCGCCGCCCTGAGCAGCGCCGGCATCCGGCGCCGCCGCGTCGCCGGCGCCGGATGCCGGGGCCGCGTTCAGCGCGGGCAGGAGGATCTCGAACGTGCTGCCCGTGCCCGGCCCGTCGCTCAGCGCGCGCACGCTGCCGTGGTGCAGCGCGACGATGCTCTTGACGAGCGCCAGGCCCAGTCCGAGCCCGCCCTGCGAGCGGTCGGGCGTGCGCACGCCCTGCGTGAACACGTCGAACACGTGCGGCAGCAGGTCGGCCTCGATGCCGCTGCCGTTGTCGCGCACGGCGATGCGCACGGTCCCGCCGTCGGCGTCGGCGTCGACCCGCACGTCGATGGCGCCGCCCTGCGGCGTGTACTTGGCCGCGTTCGACAGCAGGTTCGTCACCACCTGCACGAGGCGGGTCGCGTCGCCGCTGACCAGCGCCGGCGCCAGGCCCCCGTGCACGTGCAGCGCATGGCCGCGCGCTTCGATGATGGGCCGGCTCTGCTCGACGGCGTTGGCCACGACCTGGCCCACGTCGACCGGGTGGCGCTCCAGTTCGACGAGGCCGCGCGTCACGCGCGACACGTCCAGCAGGTCGTCCACCAGTTCCGTCATGTGCCGCACCTGGCGGTCGATGATCGTCACGGCCTGGCTGATGCGCTGCGGATTCACCCCGGACAGTTTCAGCAGTTCCGTCGCCGCCTTCACGGGCGCGAGCGGATTGCGCAGCTCGTGCGCGAGCATGGCCAGGAACTCGTCCTTCTTGTCGGCCGCCTGGCGCAGCTCGTCCGTCAGCTGGCGCTGGTCGTGCACGTCGGTGCACGTGCCGAGCCAGCGCGCGATGCGTCCGGCCTCGTCGTGGACCGGCACGGCGCGGCTCAGGCACCAGCGGTGCGTGCCAGACGGCGCGTGCAGCAGGCGGTATTCGATCTCGTACGGCGTACCGCTCGCCAGCGATGCGGCCCAGCGCGCCGCCGCCTCGTCGCGGTCGTCGGGATGCACGATGGTTTCCCAGTCGTCCTTGGTGGCGACGCCAGCCCGGCCCGTGTACGCGTGCCAGTGGTCGTTGAAGAAATCGTGGCTGCCGTCCGGCTTGTTGGACCAGACGAGGTGCGGGATCGCATTGGCGATGGCCTTGAACTTGGCCTCGCTCTCGCGCAGCGCTTCCTCGGCGCGGATCTGCTCCGTGATGTCGGTCTGCGCCACGAGGGCGCCGGCGATGGCGCCCTGCACGTCGTGCACGGGCGCGGCCACGATCAGCACGATGCGCCGGTCCAGCGGCGCGTCGAACGGCGCGATCTCGACGACGGCGCGGGCTTCGCGTGCGCCGTCCAGCACGCGCACGATCGGCCACTCGTCCGGCCGCACCGGTTCCCCGTGGCGCGCCGAGCCGTCGGCCCACCAGCCTTTCCACGGCGCGTAGTCGTCGCGGCTGGCCGACTGCGGCAGGTTCATGCCCCACTGCGCGCGCATGGCGGCATTCGTCCCGATCACCCGGCCCGTGCGGTTGACGATGAGGATCCCGGCCGGCACGGTGTCGAGCAGCACGTCGAGGCGGTCGCGTTCCTCGGCGGCGCGCGCGGCCGTCACCTGCAGCTCGCGCTCGGTCTCGACGTGGTGCGTGACGTCGGTGCCCTGCACGAACACGCCCGTCACGGTGCGGGCGCGGTCGAACACGGGCTGGTAAACGAAATCGACCCAGCGTTTTTCCAGCACGCCATCGCCGGACTGGCGCAACTCGACCGGCATGCGCCGGCCGACGAACGGCTCGGCAGTGCGCACGACGGTGTCCAGCAGTTCGATGAAGCCCTGCTCGGCGATTTCCGGCAGCGCATCCGTCAGCGCGCGCCCGACGGGATCGCGTCCGCCGATCAGCTGGCGGTAGGCGCCGTTGGCCAGCTCGAACACGTGGTCCGGGCCGCGTACCAGCGCCATGAAGCCGGGCGCGTTCTCGAACAGCTGGCGCAGGGTCGCGGCCTGTTCCTGGACGGCCCGCTCGGACAGCACCTGCTGCGTGGTCTCGGTGAGGATGCACAGCGTGCCGCCGACGCTGCCGTCGGCCAGGTATATGGGCGTGTACGAGAAATCGAACCAGGCCTGCTGCAGCACGCCGTCGCGCACGATCGTGAACGGGCGGTTGGCATAGCTGAGCGATTCGCCCGCGAACGTGCGGTCGAGCAGCGGCGCCACCTCGTCCCACACTTCGCTCCAGCTCTCCCGCATCGGGCGGCCCAGCGCGGCCGGATGCTTGGCGCCGAGCACCGGCAGGTAGGCGTCGTTGTACAGGAAGGTGCGCTCTTCGCCCCAGACGAGGAACATCGCGGTGCGGGCATGCAGCATCAGCTCCAGCGTCACGCGCAGCGGCGCGGCCCAGGCGTCGGCCGGGCCGAGCGCGGATGCGGCCCGGTCGGACGCGCGCAGCAGTCGCGCGACGTCGCCGG
>Ga0308166_1003660_pt1 | contig 12871 bp, 12 predicted proteins | sample PhyCR2_2_FD_202137 | JGI IMG/M metagenome (GOLD analysis project Ga0308166, IMG submission 202137) | Phyllosphere microbial communities from UC Gill Tract Community Farm, Albany, California, United States - DLSLCC.R2 | ecosystem: Host-associated > Plants > Phyllosphere > Unclassified | place... | reverse complement strand
CGGTCCAACACCAGGCTGGCAGCCGTTTGCGCTCGCGCAAACCCGGGCGAACTAAACCCGCGCGCTGTTACGCAACGAGATGCGCCATGAACACGCCCAAATGCCGCACCGCCTCGCGCAGCTGCTCGCTGCTGGCCGCATACGACAGCCGCACATACCGCTCCGCGCCGCAGTGTCCGAAATCCTTGCCCGGCGTGAGCGCGACCTGCACCTCGTCCAGCACGCGCTCGCAGAATTCCCAGGCGCTCAAGCCGGTTCCGCTGACGTCGAAGTACACGTAGAAGGCCCCATCCGGCGGCACCGGCACCGGCAGGCCGATTCCCGCCAGCCCGTCGAGCACCAGCGCGCGCCGGCGCGCGAACTCCTGGCGGCGCGCTTCGCAGACGGCCAGCGATTCCGGCGTGAAGCAGGCCAGCGCCGCCTGCTGCGACAAACTCGACGCGCAAATATAGTAGTTCTGGGCCAGGCGCTCCATGGTCGGCACCAGCGCTTCCGGCACCACGGCCCAGCCCAGGCGCCAGCCGGTCATCCCGAAATATTTCGAGAAGCTGTTGATGACGATGGCGTCGTCGTCCACCGACAGCACGGTCTGCGGCGCCTGGCCCGCCGCATCGCGGTCGCCCAGGTTCAGGTAGATCTCGTCGACGATGCGCCAGGCGCCGCGCTCGCGCGCCCAGTCGCAGATCGCGCGCAGCTCGTCGGGCGGCACCGAGGTGCCGGTTGGATTCGAGGGCGTGGCGATCATCAGGCCTTGCGTCCTGTCGCTCCAGTTGGCGCGCACGCTGGCCGCGTCCAGCTGGAAACGCGAAGCGGCGTCGGTGGCCACCAGTTTCACTTGCGCGCCGAAGCTGCTCAGGAACTGGCGGTTGCAGGGGTACGATGGATCGCCGACCAGCACCTCGTCGCCGCTGTCGACCAGGGCGGCGGTCACCAGCAGCAGCGCGGCCGAGGCGCCGGCGGTGACGATGATGCGGTTCGGCGAAATCGTGACGCCATGCTCGCGCAGGTAGAAGCCGGCGATCGCCGCGCGCAGGGCCGGCGTGCCGAGGGCGCCGGTATAGGGCAGCGGGCCGTCGACGGCGCTGCGCGCGGCTTCCAGCACGGCCGGCGGCGGGCCGAAGTCCGGTTCGCCCAGGCTGAGCTTGATGACAGGATGGCCTTGCGCTTCCATGGCGGCGGCGCGCTTGCCGAACTCCATGGCGAAGAAGGGATCGATGGACTGGGCGCGTTGGGATATTTTCATGAGGGTTTCCGGTGGGGCTGTGCGTGGGGATTCTAACTGCCCCGGCCCGCCACCGGAAAGCGGGCCATGGAAAACCTGGGCCGCAGGCGCGTGCGGCCCCGGCTCCTTCTCACGCTTCCTCGGTCGACAGCTCCTCGGTGCGTTCCACTTCCACGATCGCGGCGCCGCCGCCGAGCGATGCGGCGGTGCGCGGCCAGCGTGCCTTCAGCAGGCGGTCCTTGCCGATCCAGGCCTGCGACACGCTGTCGCTCTGGTTGCCGCCGAGGATGAGATAGGCATCGCTTGATTCGCCGCTGTAGAAGCCGACGTGGCCCTTCCAGCCCTCTTTCTTTTCGCGCCAGAACACCATCACGGCGCCGTAGCGCGGCGGCGTGGGGTCGCCGAACTTCAGCCATTCGCGGGCGCCGAGCGGATTGTTGGGCAGGATTTCCTCGGGCATGGTCGCGCCCATGCAGTGCCCGACGAACAGGCCGCACCAGGCGATGTTATCGGCCGGGTAATGCAGGTCGAGGTCCCGGGCCCAGTCCAGGATAAGGGGGTTGTCGATCGGTCCCCGCCCCTCCTTCGTGCCGAGCAGGCTTTGCGCCTGGGTCATCCAGGGCAGCAGCGGCGCGTTCAGGCGCGGCACGTCGCCACGGAACAGGCGCGACATCGTCCGCGGTCCGACGATGCCGTCCACCACCAGCCCTTCGCTCTCCTGGAACGCGCGCACCGCCTCGATGGTGCGCCTGCCCCAGACACCGTCCACGACGCCAGGAAAGAACCCGGCGTTCACCAGCGCTTGCTGGATCCTGGCCACGTCTGCGTTTTTCATGCTTGCCTCCATTCCCTATGGACACCTTTCCGATGTTTCCAGGACCGCTGTCCCGGAAACGCTCTTCCTTGCTCTTTTCATATGGTGGTTGTCGACAAACCTTGTTTTGGCTCAGCACCGGCAAGCCCAAGAAATGCTCGGGGAAGCTGGCTTGTCAATACTACGCCTTGTTATGCGGGATGCTTAATAATTGCGGGATCGACAATTGCTCAGTCGTTAAACCGCCACCAGGACGGCGCTGTCGTCCCACGCGATGCGTTTCTGCGTCGAACGGGCATGGCGACGCATTTCAAGAAACACCGAAAACCCCTAAAATAGGTTGATCTGAGGAACCACCTCGCCTAACGTCATCGGAAGCCCACCTTTGGAAACTCTCCTCTTCGCCGCCCCCGCCTCGCTCGGTCCCACCCTCGTCGCCGGCTTGTTCGGCCTCCTGATCGGCAGTTTCCTGAACGTGGTCATCCACCGCATCCCGAAGATGATGCAGCGCGAGTCCGACAACTACGTGGCGCACGAGAGCGGCAAGGAGCTGCCGCACACCGACCGCTACAACCTGATGGTGCCGCGTTCCTGCTGCCCGCACTGCGGCCACCAGATCACGGCGCTCGAGAACATCCCCGTGGTCAGCTGGCTGGCCCTGGGCGGCAAGTGCCGCAAGTGCAAGGCGCCGATCTCGCCGCGCTATCCCATTGTCGAACTGGTCACCGGTTTGCTGTCGGCCTTTCTGGTCTGGACCTTCGGCTCGGGCGTGGCCGGCCTGGGCACGCTGCTGTTCGTCTACCTGCTGATCGCGATGACGTATATCGACTACGACACCAAGCTGCTGCCCGACGACCTGACCCTGCCCCTGCTCTGGGCGGGCCTGCTCATCAACGTCAACGGCACCTTCGTGCCGCTGCAGGACGCCGTGATCGGCGCGGCGGCCGGCTACCTGGTGCTGTGGGCCGTGTACTGGCTGTTCAAGCTGGCCACCGGCAAGGAAGGCATGGGCTACGGCGACTTCAAGCTGCTCGCCGCGCTCGGCGCCTGGATGGGCTGGGCCATGCTGCCGACCATCGTTTTGCTGTCCTCGGTGGTCGGCGCGCTGGTCGGCATCGGCCTGATCGTGTTCGCCAAGCGCGGCCGCGACAACCCGATTCCCTTCGGCCCCTACCTGGCGGCGGCCGGCCTGATCGCCCTGGTCTGGGGCAAGGACATCGGCGCCGGTTTCCTCAACGGCCTGCTGGGCTGAGGCGATGGAGCCGGCGCCCATGCACGCGTTTTCCGTCGGCCTCACGGGCGGCATCGGCTGCGGCAAGACCACGGTGGCCGACATGTTCGGCGCACTCGGTGCTTCCCTGGTCGACACCGATGCCATCGCCCATGCGCTGACCGCCCCGCACGGCGCGGCGATGCCGGCCATCGTGGAGGAATTCGGCGCCGACTTCGCCACGCCCGATGGCGCCATGGACCGCGCCCGGATGCGCGCACTGGTGTTTTCGGATGCCGGCGCCCGCGCCCGTCTCGAAGCCATTTTGCATCCGCGCATCCGCGACGCCACGGCGGCAGCCGCGGCCATGGCCACCGGCCCGTACACGATCTTCGTCGTGCCGCTGCTGATCGAATCCGGCACCTGGCGCGCGCGGGTGACGCGCGTGCTGGCCATCGACTGCCCGGAAGAACTACAGGTGGCGCGCGTCATGGCGCGCAACAACATGCCCGAGGCGCAGGTACGCGCCATCATGGCGACCCAGGTCACGCGCGCGCAGCGCCTGGCGGCGGCCGACGACGTGGTCGTCAACGAGGCCGGGCTGGACGCCCTGCGACCGCAAGTCGAACGCCTGCACGCGTTTTACCTCGAAGAATCGCGCCGGATCGGGTCTTGATACAAGGCCCTACAATCGAAGGTTTGTAATTTTGCTTCGCATGCTTCAGAATCACGAAGTTGCTTGCCAGCCCACATTCAGAGGAATGTTACTTTGATCGTCTACGAATATCCTTTCAACGAGCGGATTCGCACGTTGTTGCGGCTGGAAGACCTGTACGAGAAGTTCAAGTTCTTTGTGCACCAGGAACACCCGATGCAGCACCACGTCGCCCTGGCGACGATCTTCGACATGCTGGAAGTGGCCGGCCGCGCCGACCTGAAGTCCGACCTGCTGCAGGAACTCGAGCGCCAGAAGCAGAGCCTGCTGGCCTACCGCAGCAACCCGAACGTGGCGCCGGAAGCGCTGGACGCCGTGCTCGGCGAGCTCGACAAGGTGAGCAGCGCCCTCGCCGCCGCCCAGGGCAAGACCGGCCAGAACGTGCGCGACAACGAGTGGCTGATGAGCATCCGCGGCCGCACCATCATCCCCGGCGGCGCCTGCGAATTCGATCTGCCTTCCTACTATGCCTGGCAAAAGCGCCCGGCCGAGCAGCGCCACGCCGACATCATGGCCTGGTTCGCCCCGCTCGCCCCGCTGTTCGAGGCCCTGGCCCTGGTGCTGCGCCTGCTGCGCGACTCGGGCGGACCGACGCGGATGGTCGCCACCGGTGGCAGCTACCAGCAGATGTTGCAGGGGAAGGTGTACCATATGCTGCGCCTGGGACTGGACGAATCGCTCGGCGCGATTCCCGAGATCTCGGCCAACAAGTACATGCTGTGGGTACGCTTCACCACCCAGGACGGCGATTTGAAGCCGAAGTCGCTGGAAGAAGACGTGCCCTTCGAGCTGACCCTGTGTAATTTCTAGGATTTAAAAGTATTGCCATGACCGTTGTAGCCTGCCCCACCTGCGCCAGGAAAGTCGAGTGGACGGAAGCGAACAAGTATCGCCCGTTCTGCTCGGAGCGCTGCAAACAGATCGACCTGGGCGCCTGGGCCGAGGAGAAATACACCATCCCCGCGGCCGCACCGAACGAGTCGCTGGACGACCCGCTCGAAGACAATCACTGATCTTGAAGCGGCCATCCGGATTCCTCGTCCGTGTGGCCCTGGCCGCGATCCGCGGCTACCAGCGTCATCTCTCCCCTCATAAAGGCTTTTCCTGCGCCTACCGCGTTGCGACCGGGCGCGCCAGCTGCTCGCGCCATGGCTACCGGGTGATCGAACGCTTCGGGCTGTGGCCCGGGCTGGCCTTGCTGCGGCGCCGGCTGCGGCTGTGCGGCGAGGCATATCGCAGCCGGGTGCGCGTGCGCCATCCGGTGCTGTACCGCCAGCGCGGCGATTGCGTGCCTTGCGATTGCGATGCGAGTTGTGTGCCGGACCTGCACTGCGATATGCCCAGCGTGTCATGGCGCGATGCCGACTGCGTCTGCGATGCCTGCCAGTGCGTCGATTGCGGTAATTGCAGCGATCCGAAGCAGGCGTGGCGCGACTGGAAGGCAAGGTGGCGCCAGCGCAGGCAGCGGCGCCTGTTCTCGTAACGGCACGTTCATGGTCGACATTTGCCGGCCTCGACCGTACGGTGGGCACTCCGTGCCCACCGTACGGGTTAAGCGCCACAGGACGTTCCCACGGCATCCATTGATCACGCCGTGACGACAATCCCGCCCGGCATCTGCACCGGCTTGTTGCCGCTGCCGTAGCGGTCCATGAACAGGCCTTCCAGGCCGATCTCCGGCTGGCGGCCCGAGACCATGTCGGCCAGCACGCGCCCGGAACCGCAGGCCATGGTCCAGCCCAGGGTGCCGTGGCCGGTGTTCAGGAACAGGTTGCGGTACGGCGTCGGGCCGACCACCGGGGTGCCGTCCGGCGTCATCGGACGCAGGCCGCACCAGAACTCGGCCTTGCTCACGTCGCCGCCCTGCGGGAACAGATCGGTGACCGAGTGCTCCAGGGTGTCGCGGCGCGCCTGGTGCAGGCGCAGGTCGAAGCCGGCCAGTTCGGCGGTGCCGCCGACGCGGATACGGTCGCCCAGGCGGGTGATCGCCACCTTGAAGGTCTCGTCCATCACCGTCGATTCCGGCGCGCCCGACGGGTCGGTGATCGGCACGGTGATCGAGTAACCCTTGACCGGATACACCGGGATCCGGATGCCGATCTGCTTCAGCACGAAGGGCGAGTAGCTGCCCAGCGCCAGCACGAAGGAATCGGCCTTCAGTTCGCCCTGCGAGGTGACCACGCCGGTGACCTTGTCGCCGTCCACGTTCAAACGCTGGATCTCGACGCCGTGGCGGAAGCTCACGCCCAGGGCCTTGGCCATCTCGGCCAGCTTCTGGGTGAACTTGAAGCAGTCGCCGGTCTCGTCGTTCGGCAGCAGCAGGCCGCCGACGAACTTGCCGCGCACCTTGGCCAGCGCCGGCTCGTAGGCTTCGCAGCCGGCCGGGTCCAGCACCTGGTACGGCACGCCGTACTGCTCGAGCACGGCGATGTCGGTGGCGGCGCCGTCGAGCTGCTTCTGGTTGCGGAACAGTTGCAGGGTGCCCTGGCTGCGCTCGTCGTAGGCGATGCCGGTATCCTTGCGCAATTGCACCAGCACGTCGCGGCTGTACTCGGCCAGGCGCACCATGCGGCCCTTGTTGACCTGGTAGCTCTTGTGGTTGCAGTTGGCCAGCATCGAGAGGATCCAGCGCCACTGGTTAGTGTCCATCTTCGGGCGGATCACCAGCGGGCTGTGCTGCATCATCAGCCATTTCACGGCTTTGGCGGGGACGCCGGGGCCGGCCCAGGGCGAGGCGTAGCCGGGCGAGATTTCGCCGGCGTTGCCGTAGCTCGTTTCCATGCCGGCGCCCGGCTGGCGGTCGATGACGGTGACCTGGTGCCCTGCCTGGGCCAGGTAATATGCCGTGGTGGTGCCGATGACACCACTACCCAAGACGATGATTTTCACAGGAGTCCTTGAACAGATGGTTGACTGCTTGTTTACCTTGCGTAGCGCAGCTGGTCGAGCCACTCGAGCAAGGGAATGGTTGCGGGCAGCAGCGGGGTAAGGCCGACTGCCCCTTGCCACGCAAAGGCCTGGTTTTCCAGGCTTTGCGGTTCGCCGCGCCAGTCGCGGCTGATATAAAAATGGAGCCGCACATGGGCGTGCTCGTAGACGTGCTCGACGCAGCACCATGGTTCGGCCGCGATGATATCGACGCCCAGTTCCTCGACGAACTCGCGCTGCAGGGCCTTGAAAATGCTCTCGCCCGGCTCGACTTTACCGCCCGGGAATTCCCAATAGCCTGCGTAGGGCTTGCCCGCCGGGCGCTGGCCGAGCAACACATCGCCGTTCGGGCGCATCACGATCCCGACCGCCACGTCGATCGGCCTGCTTGCGGCTTGCTGCATGAGAGAGTCCGGTTGGAAAACCCGATATTGTACGCCAGGCGCGGGCGTAGGAAATCATGGGTGTTGCGTTCCGGCTGGTAGAAAATTGCGTGGGGGGATAACCCGGGTGAATGGGGTGGATGGACACGGGTGTCCACCCACGAAAAATCCTCAGCGCCCCGTATCGGCGCCGCCATCGGGCAATTTGCCGGCGTAGTCCTTGGCGAACTGCCACGCCACGCGTCCCGAGCGCGAGCCGCGCCCCAGCGCCCATTGCAGCGCCAGCGGACGCGCCGCCTCGATCTGCTCCGGCGTGCAGCCGAAGCTGGCCAGCCAGTGCGCCACGATGCCCAGGTAATCGTCCTGGCGGAACGGGTAGAACGACAGCCACAGGCCGAAACGCTCGGACAGCGAGATCTTTTCCTCGACCGTCTCGCCCGGATGCAAATCGCCATCCTCGCCATGCCTGTAGCCGGCATTGTCCGACATCTTTTCCGGCATCAGGTGGCGCCGGTTCGAGGTCGCATAGATCAGCACATTGTCCGACTGCGCCGAGATGCTGCCGTCCAGCGCCACCTTCAGCGCCTTGTAGCCGGCCTCGCCCTCCTCGAACGACAAATCGTCGCAAAAGATCACGAAGCGCTCCGGCCGCGCCGCCACCAGGTCGACGATGTCGGGCAAGTCGGCCAGGTCGGCCTTGTCGACCTCGATCAGGCGCAGGCCCTGGTCGGCAAAATCGTTCAGGCACGCCTTGATCAGCGAGGACTTGCCGGTGCCGCGCGCGCCGGTCAGCAGCACGTTGTTGGCCGGGCGGCGCTCGACGAACTGGCGCGTGTTCTGCTCCAGTTGGCGCTTTTGCGCGTCCACGTGCTGCAAATCGGCGAAGCGGATGGTCGAGGCATGCGCCACCGGCTGCAGCCAGCTGCCGCCACCCGTGGCGCGGCGGCGCCAGCGGAAGGCGAAGCTGCGCTTCCAGTCCGGCTCGCGCGGCACGGGCGGCGGCAGCACCGCCTCCAGCCGCGCCATGAGCGCTTCGGCGCGGTGCAGGAACTGTTCCAGCGGTGTCATGCGCGCAAGCCCCGCTTACGAACGGTAGTCGGCGTTGATGCTGACGTAGTCGTGCGACAAATCGCAGGTCCACACCGTGGCCGTGGCGTCGCCGCGCGCGATCTTCACACGGACAAGGATCTCGGCCTGCTTCATCACGCGCTGGCCGTCCGCTTCCTGGTAGTCGGGGTTGCGGCCGCCCGCCTTGGCCACCCAGACCTCGTCCAGGTAGAGGTCGAGCTTGGTCACGTCGAGGTCGTCGACGCCGGCGTAGCCGACGGCGGCCAGGATGCGGCCCAGGTTCGGGTCGGAGGCGAAGAAGGCGGTCTTCACCAGCGGCGAGTGGGCGATCGCGTAGGCGATCTTGCGGCACTCTTCGAGGTCGCGGCCCTCTTCCACCGTGATGGTGATGAACTTGGTCGCGCCTTCGCCGTCGCGGATGATCTGCTGGGCCAGGTTGCGCGAGATGTCGGTGACCGCGTCGCGCAGTGCTTCGTATTCGGGACCGCTCGCCGTGTTCACTTCGAGTGCGCCGGCGCCGGTGGCGACCAGCATGAAGGAGTCGTTGGTCGAGGTGTCGCCATCGATGGTGATCGAATTGAAGGAACGGTCGGCCGCGTACTTCACCAGTTCGTCGAGCACCGGCTGCGCCACTTTCGCGTCGAACGCCAGGTAGCCGAGCATGGTGGCCATGTTCGGCTTGATCATGCCGGCGCCCTTGCTGATGCCGGTCATGGTGACGTCATGGCCGCCGATGGTCACGGTACGCGAGGCCGCCTTCGGCTGGGTGTCGGTGGTCATGATCGCCTCGGCGGCGTTGAACCAGTTGTCCGCCTTCAGGTTGGCGACAGCCGCCGGCAGGCCGGCGACGATCTTCGCGATCGGCAGCTGTTCCAGGATCACGCCGGTCGAGAACGGCAACACCTGCCCCGCTTCGCAGCCGAGCAGCTTGGCCACTTCGGCGCAGGTGGCCTGGGCGTTGGCCAGGCCGGTCTCGCCGGTGCCGGCGTTGGCGTTGCCGGTGTTGACCACCAGCGCGCGGATCGGCGCGGCGCCGTTCGTCACGGCCGCCAGGTTGGCCTTGCTCACCTGGACCGGCGCGGCGCAGAAGCGGTTCTTGGTGAACACGCCGGCGACGGTGGCGCCATCGGCCAGCTTCATGACCAGCAGGTCCTTGCGGTTGGGCTTCTTGATGCCGGCTTCGGCAAAACCGATCTCGATACCGGCAACCGGCTTCAGCTCGGCGGCGACGGGCAGGGGGGAATTCACGGCCATGGTGGTCTCTATGGAAAGATTTCGAATCCAATATTGTACTGCGCATGGTGCGGCCGATGCGCTACCCGATGCGCACCCCGGACGCATGGACTAAATAATTAACGTAAGGCATCATTATGCCATTACAAACATAACAACACTGTCCAAACGTGAACCTGACACCTCTTCCCAAGGCGCTGCTCGCCGCCCTGCTTGCGTCCCTGTCGGTCTCGCCGCTCGCGATTGCCGCCCAGGACACCCCGCCGCCCGCGGCCCCGGCCAAGCCGGCGGCATCGGAACTGGCCATCGCCGTCAACACGGCGGCCCAGGAAATCCAGGATGTGCTCGATACCCGGGCCCCGCTGGCGCGCAACCTGGAACGCCTGACAACCTTCCAGCACACGCCGGCCACCGCCGCCAGCCTGCAGGCGCTGACCGGCGAGGCGCGCCCCTGGTCCTTCGAACAGCGCGCGGACAAGTCCGGCTACCTCTGGACCGTGCATCCGCTGCGCCGTGTCACGCCCGGCGGCGGCGTGCTCGAATCGAGCGCAGTCCCGATCGACATCAGGCTCGACAAGACCGGCAAGCAGCTCACCTACCGCTTCGACTGGCCGCTGCTGTCCTGGGAAGACAAGGAGGCGCGCATCGCCATGCACGAGGCCACCCTGGATGCGACCCAGCGCCGCGGTCCCGGCAGGCTCTGGTACGGCGATATGCAGGGCAAGGCGGTGCGCATCGATGTCGAGGGGCGCGGCGCGACGCCGTTCACGATGCAGCTGCGCGACCTGTGGCTGCGCAGCAGCGTCAAGGAAACCGGCGCCACCCTGTCCATCGTCCAGTCCTTCGGCATCAAGTCGGTCGAGGTCGCGGGCCAGCAGGTCGAGGACATCACGTTCGCCTACCGTTTCGACAAACTCAGCCGCGCCTCGGCGATCGCCCTGGCCGAGGCCCAGCGCAAGTCGAACCTGCACCCCAACCCCGGCAAGAACGACATCGAACTGATGCTGCCGATGCTGCAAGAAATGGTGCGCACCGCCGCGAAGAACAAGAGCGCGCTGAAGATCGACGAGTTGAGCTTCGCCTACCACGGGCAGAAGGCGGTCCTGCGCGGCAGCCTGGGCCTGGGCACCGTGAGCGAGGCCGACCTGAAGGACCTGCGCCGCCTGGTCCGGCGCATCGATGCGCGATTCACGCTGCGCGTGCCGGTCGGCCTGGTGCGCGAAATCGCCACCGAGGTGGCGCGGCAGCAGGCGCAGGCCGCCCAGGGCGCCCAGGCCGCGGCCGCCCCCTCGGCCGAGAACATGACCGACGCCCTGATCGGCAAGGTGCTCGGGAATGGCTACGCCAGGCTGGAAAACGACATGCTGGTCACCACGATCGAGGTCCGCAACGAGAAGCTGCGCGTGAACGGCAAGCTGGTCGACCTGCCCAAGGGTGCGCAGCAGCAGCAGCAGGGCCGGCTGCCGCCTGCCAGCCTGCATACCTTCATGCAGGCGCGCCGCATCGGCGATTCCTGCACCCTGCCCGACTACCCGGCGGACGTGGTCGAGCGCGACGCGCCGCTCGACGTCACGCTGCAATTCACCGTCGATGCGGCGGGCGGCCTGCGCGACCTGCGGGTGGCGCAAGCGAGCGGCGATCCGGCCTACGACAGCGCCCTGCTGAACGCCTTCGGCGGCTGCCGCTTCATCCCGGCCCTGCAGGACGGCAAGCCGGTCGAGCACAACGACAGCTTCACCCTCAAGCGCGAGCCAGGCAGCGCGCGGCCCTGATCCGGAAGCTTTATCCTTCTCCTGCCGCCGGCGTCCTGCCGGCGGTGCCGTTTTCGCTCCAGTACTTCATGGAAGCGTCGAAGGAATTCAACGTGCCGGTCGAACTGCTGGAATCGATCGCCTACGCCGAAACGCGCTGGCGCTCGCACGTCCCGAAAGGCACGCACGAAGAACGGCGAACCCGAGATCGAGGTCGAGCCCGACCCGCACCACGCAGCAAGGATGCGGCCAATGCGCTGGCGGCAGACAGGGAAAGCGTGACGGCAGCGAGGAGCCGGGCGCCGGTCGTGAAAACAGCAGGCATCACAATAGGGTCAGCGAGTGAATCATGCTGAGCATTGTAAGGACGTTTCCGGCTCACACTTTAGCGGCTCGAAAAAAACCCTCGGCGCATAATCCCCTGATGGACGGGCGAAAAAAAACGGCCGGATCGCTCCGGCCGTTTTATGGCGATTGCAGCAGACTGCTTACGCCAGCTTGCCGTGGCACTGCTTGAACTTCTTGCCGCTGCCGCAAGGGCAAGGGTCGTTGCGGCCGACCTTCACGCCCATGTAGGTGCTGTGGTCCTCGGCGGCGACCGGCGCTTCCGAGGCGGCCACCGGGTTCGGCGCCAGCAGTTCTTCCGGCGCGGCCGACGGGTTGAAGTCGGCGTGCTGGTAGTTGATGTTTTCCAGGTGCGCCTGCTGGGCCGCCATGGCCGCTTCCGCCGCCTCGACTTCCTCGCGGGTCTGGATGCGCACGGTCATCACGGTGCGGATGACTTCGTTCTTGATCTGGTCCAGCATGCTGCCGAACAGCTCGAAGGCTTCGCGCTTGTATTCCTGCTTCGGGTTCTTCTGCGCATAGCCGCGCAGGTGGATGCCCTGGCGCAGGTGATCCAGCGCGGCCAGGTGTTCGCGCCAGTGGGTGTCGACGCTTTGCAGCATGACGTTGCGCTCGAAGCCGCCGAAGGATTCCTTGCCGACGATGGCGACCTTGGCGTTGTACGACTCGTCGGCCGCCGCCAGCACCTTTTCCAGGATGTCGTCGTCGTTCAGATTCGGCTCGTCCACCAGCAGCTGCTGCAGCGGCACGTCCAGGCTCCACTCGGCCGCCAGCACGCTTTGCAGCGACGGCACGTCCCACTGTTCCTCGACCGATTCGGCCGGCACGTGGGTGCGCACGACGTCGGTGAAGACGCCGGTGCGCAGCGAGGCGATCAGTTCCGAGATGTCGGCCGCTTCCAGCAGTTCGTTACGCTGGGTGTAGATCACCTTGCGCTGGTCGTTGGCGACGTCGTCGTATTCCAGCAGCTGCTTGCGGATGTCGAAGTTGCGGGCCTCGACCTTGCGCTGCGCGCCTTCGATGGAGCGCGTGACCATGCCCGCTTCGATCGGTTCGCCTTCCGGCATCTTGAGGCGGTCCATCACCGCGCGCACGCGGTCGCCCGCGAAGATGCGCAGCAACGGGTCGTCCAGCGACAGGTAGAAGCGCGACGAACCCGGGTCGCCCTGGCGGCCCGAACGGCCGCGCAGCTGGTTGTCGAC
>Ga0308166_1003655_pt1 | contig 12882 bp, 7 predicted proteins | sample PhyCR2_2_FD_202137 | JGI IMG/M metagenome (GOLD analysis project Ga0308166, IMG submission 202137) | Phyllosphere microbial communities from UC Gill Tract Community Farm, Albany, California, United States - DLSLCC.R2 | ecosystem: Host-associated > Plants > Phyllosphere > Unclassified | place... | reverse complement strand
TGACGCTGAGGTAGCTGGGCATGTAGGTCAGCAGCATGTAGTCGGTCACGTTGAACACCAGTACCAGGCCCATGCACACCAGCAGCTGGCGGCCATGCACCTGGAACAGCGCGCCCAGCCCGGGCCGGTCGTGCTCGCGCTTCTCGGCTTCCTCGGCGAAGGCGCGGAACGCCGGGGTTTCCTCCAGCTTCATGCGCATGTACAGGCCGAGCAGGCCCAGCGGGCCGGCCACCAGGAACGGAATGCGCCAGCCCCAGTCCAGCATCTGTTCGCTGCTCAACACCATGTGCAGCGCGGTCACGGTACCGGCGCCGGCGATATAGCCGCCCAGCGTGCCGAACTCCAGCCAGCTGCCCATCAGGCCGCGGTTGCGGTCGGTGGAGTATTCGGCGATGAAGGTCGCCGCGCCGCCATATTCACCGCCGGTGGAAAAGCCCTGCACCACGCGTGCGAGCAGCAACAGCACCGGTGCCCAGATGCCGATGCGCTCGTAGGCGGGAATCAGGCCGATCGAAAAGGTGCCCAGCGCCATCAGGACCATGGTGAACGCCAGCACTTTCTGGCGGCCGTAGCGATCACCCAGCGGGCCGAACACCAGGCCGCCCAGCGGCCGTACCAGGAACGCTACGGTGAACGTGGCGAACGCGGCGATCACCTGCGCGGTGGGATTGCTGGAGGGGAAGAACACCTGGCCGATGGTGACCGCCAGATAGCCGTAGACACCGAAGTCGAACCACTCCATGGCATTGCCAAGTGCGGCCGCGCCGACGGCGCGCTTGAGCATGGGCTTGTCGACGACGGTGATCTCATCGACCTTCAGGTGGCGGCGGCGTTTGAACCAGCCGAAATGGGCGTGTGCCTCGGGGATGTCCTGCATGGGGCTCCCTTGTAAGTGGAAGAGGTGAATAGACGGTGGGCTAGGTCCCGGAAATCGGAAACGGCGATGCAGGCGCAGGTGGCGCAGGGGCATCGGTGAGTGGCGTGGGGGCCGGGGAATGTGTGCAGGCACGACGCCACGCGCACGGCAACGCACCGCCGCAACGGCGGAAACGCAGCAACAGGATCACAGCGGTCGCGCAGTCAGCGGCCGGAGGTCACAGCAGCGTAGGGAGGGCAGGCCAGAGCGCCTGCGGGCGTCATCCGCCAGGATCCAGCGCGAGGCGGTGGAAGGGCAGGGCGGGAGCCATCGTGGCAAGCGAAGCGCCGGTCGGCAGTGCTTTCCACGTAACAGGTGCGCCCGTCACGTAGTGGGTCATGTCGATCATCCGTTCATCATAACGGCATCGGCGTGAGCATGCAGAGAAGCGGCCTGATCTGCACGCTGTGTTCCATCACGCCTGTTCATCCGCGCAGCGTGCAATGACATGCGTTGAACGAACTCTGGCCGCAGCGCTCACGCAACGCTGTCTACGGTAGCGCTGAACGCAATCGAGAAGGAGCATCGCATGACCCGTCGCATTCCCGAAGGTACGCTGATCATCGTCGCCGATGGTGGTTCGGCCCGCGTGTTCACCAACGTCGGCAACGAACATCAACTGGCGTTGAAGCAGGAAGGCGAACTGCGCCTGCAGGACATCAGCGAGCAGGGTGTCTCCGGGCAGGGGCCGGCCGGTGCGGTGCCGAAAGACATGTCCATTTCGCAGCTCAACGAGGCGACGTTCGCCAAGCAGGTGGCGGAGCAGTTGAACGAAGATGCGCTCAACAACCGCTTTGCACACCTGGTGCTGGTGGCAGACCCCACCACGCTGGGCCGTATCCGCCCGCTGCTGCACAAGGAGGTCCAGGCCCGCCTGCTGGGCGACATTGCCAAGGACCTGACAAACGCCCCGCTGGCGGATATCCAGAAAGCGTTGGCGGCGTAACCGGCATGCCGTTCATGCGTGACTACCTGGCGGCGGAGCCCGCTGGCGCGGACGTGGACGCGCAGGCGGGCTGGCTGCTGCTCGAGTTCGGTGCACCCTGGTGTGGTCACTGCCAGGCCGCACAGCCCGCACTCCAGGCGTTTGTCGACGCCCACGATCCGGTGCATTGGAAGATCGAGGATGACAAGGGAAAGCCGCTGGGGCGTGCTTTCAAGGTAAAACTGTGGCCCACCGTGGTGCTGTTGCATGACGGCCAGGAGGTGGCGCGGGTGGTGAGGCCGATCGACAGCGCCGACCTCGCCACCTTGCAGGGCGCATTGCCGGGCTGAGGGCAGCAATCGCTGCGTGCGGTGCGCACGGCGCCGAGCAGGTTCGGCTGCGTCGCGGTCTAGTGATAGGTCACCTTTTCCGCTTCCGCACGCGGCTTCTGCAGCAACGACCGACCATGCTGGCTCAGCATGACCATCGCGTCGGCGATCTCTTTGGCGTTGTAGCCCATCGGTGCGGGTGGCTTCGGCTCGGGGCCGTACTGCTCGCCGATGAGCATGGCCATGCCTTCGGCACTGTTGAGGGCATGTTCGATACGCTGGAACAGCGATTCCATGGCCGGGCTGAGCGGACGCGTGTGTTTCATGCGGAAACTCCTTGGGAAGCGAGGGCCACCGCAAGGGTGGCGGGCGATGCGTGCTTGGAACTCCCGGAAGGAACAGAGAAAACCGGAGGGCCTGACGGCCACACGCAGCGCCCGCCGCAGTTACGACGAGCTATCTCTGTCCTTCTTTTCGGGGGTTCCAATCCCGGCAGCGGGATGTCCGCTGCGGCGCCATTCTGGGCAGATCGAGGCGCTGCGCACCAATTGATGGTTCGTCTCGCTTTGTCCCGCTCCGAAGGCGCGGTCTTTCAGAAGTGCATGTGTGGACATCCACTGCCGTATTGGCACCGATCTGGAAGCGGGAAGCCGGAAGCCTATGAGGCGATTCGTCGTCCGGCCATGCAATTATGTGCAAATCATCTTGCCGGTTCCGGCGGCCGCACTGCAGCATGCGACAGGGCAGGGCCGGTGCTACTCTCTGACCACCACCTGAATCGATCCAAATGCCGATGCCCACGCTGGACCGTCGTCTCCTGATCGCTGTCGCCGCCACGGCGATGTTCGCTTCCGGCCTGGCCAGTGCGGCCCCAGCCAGAACCGCCGCCGACAAGGCATACGCCTCGGTCGATCCGTTCATCGGCACCGGTGGCGAGGGCCATACCTACCCCGGCGCCACGGTGCCGTTCGGCATGGTCCAGCTCAGCCCGGACACGCGTATCCAGCCGCGTGAAAAGGCCTATGGCTGGGCGGCGGGCTACCGCTATGACGACAGCAGCATCGTCGGTTTCTCGCATACGCATTTTTCCGGCACCGGTCATTCGGACCTGGGTGACGTCCTGCTGATGCCGTTCACCGGCAATCCCGGGCTGGAGCGCGGCGATCCGGAGAAGCCGCGCAGCGGTTACGCCTCACGGTTCCGCCACGCTGACGAGAAGGCCGAGCCGGGCTACTACGCAGTCACCCTGGATGACTACAAGGTGCGTGCCGAGCTGACCACCAGTGCGCGCGTGGGCGTGCATCGCTACGCCTTCCCCAAGGGCACCGACGCCAAGGTGCTGCTGGACATGCGTACCAGCATGTACGACTACCCGGGCAAGGTGCTGTGGTCGCGGGTGCGGGTGCGCGCCGATGGCACGGTGACCGGCTTCCGCGAAACCCGAGGCTGGGCGCCGGGCCGCCAGCTGTACTTTGCGATGCGCTTCTCACGCCCGCTGGCCGGGCATGAGCTGCACAACACCGAGCAGGACATCGTCTACAAGGGCTTTCCGCCGCCGGGCGAAAAGGACCCGGCACAGCGCGCCCAGATCGAGGGTCGTCAGCTGGTTGGTACGTTCGCTTTCGGCAAGCTCGATGCACCGCTGGTGGTGAAGGTGGCGATCTCGCCGGTCAGTGAAGCCGGTGCCATCGCCAACCTCGACGCGGAAGTGGCCGACTTCGATTTCGACCGCGTGCGTGCACAGGCGAAGCAGGAGTGGACGCAGGCACTGTCCGTGCTGGACATTGACGCGCCGGAACATGCGCGGCGCAGTGCCTATACCGCGCTGTACCACACGATGCTGGGGCCGACGCTGTTCATGGATGCCGATGGCCAGTACCGCGGCGCGGACAATGCCGTGCACAAGGCCGATGGCTTCACGCACTATTCGACGTTCTCGCTGTGGGACACCTACCGCGCGTTGCACCCGCTGCTGACCTTGGTGCAGCCGGGAAAGCGCAACAGCGACTTCATCAACTCCATGCTGGCCCACCACGAGCACAGCCCCTACGGCATGCTGCCGGTGTGGTCGTTCCACGGCCTGGAGGACTGGTGCATGATCGGCTACCACGCCGTGCCGGTGATCGCCGATGCCTACGTGAAGGGCATTCGTGGCTTCGATGCGGAGAAGGCTTTGAACGCGATGGTCGAGACCGCGAACTACGGCCCGTATGATGGCATCGCGCAGTACCGCGAGCTGGGCTATGTGCCGATCGACGAGGAAGGTGAAGCGGCCAGCAAGACGCTGGAGTACGCCTTCGACGACTGGACCATCGCACGCATGGCGCAGGCCATGGGCAAGGCCGATATCGCGGCGACCTTCGACAAGCGCGCAGGCAACTGGCGCAATGCCTTCGACAAGGACACCGGCTTCATGCGCGCGCGCAAGCGCGATGGCAGTTTCCGCACGCCCTTCGACCCCAGCGCCAGCGGCTACGGCACCGACTATACCGAGGGCAACGCATGGCAGTATTCGTGGTACGTGCCGCAGGACGTCGCTGGCCTGGCCGCCGCGCACGGGGGCAGCGACAAGCTGCTCGCGCGCCTGGACGAGGTGTTCAACGCCAAGGTGGATCCATCGATCTTCGAGCACATGGAAGACATCACCGGCCTGATCGGCTGGTATGCGCACGGCAACGAGCCCAGCCACCACGTGGCCTACCTGTATTCGTACGCCGGCCAGCCGTGGCGCACCCAGGCGCGGCTGAAGCAGATCATGGACACCCAGTACGCCGACCGTCCCGATGGCCTGGCCGGCAATGACGACCTGGGCCAGATGTCGGCCTGGTATGTGTTCACCGCGCTGGGCTTCTACCCGGTGGCACCGGGCTCGGGCGAGTACATCCTGGGCCGTCCGTTCCTGCCCAGGACCGCGATTCGTCTGCCGAACGGCAAGACGTTCACCATCGTGGCCGAGGGGCTGGATGACGCGCACACGTATGTGGGCAGCGTGACGTTGAACGGCAAGCCGCTGCAGCGTACCTTCCTGCGCCACGACGAGATCCTGGCCGGTGGCGAACTGCGCTTCAGCATGCAGGCCGAGCCGAACAAGGACTGGCCGGGGCAGGGCGCGCAGGCGCCCTATTCGATGAGCCGGTGACGCGCACTCGGTAGGTGCCGACCTTGGTCGGCACGCTTCACGGGTGACCAGGAACCTGTGGAGCCGAGCCCATGCTCGGCTCAGGCATCGTGCCAGGAGCAGCCGAGCATGGGCTCGGCTCTACAAGGGCGGTTCAACAGCGCTCATCGGAACCGCAACCCCACCCGCGCACCGCCGATCGGGGCGGTATCAATCATCAAGGTCGCGCCATGCCGTTGCGCGATCTCGGCCACAATCGCCAGTCCGAGCCCGCAGCCGTCGCCCTCGCTGCTGGCCCGGTAGAAGCGTTCTGTGACGCGCGCGCGTTCGGCTTCGGCGATGCCGGCGCCGTCATCGTCCACCCATACCTGCACGCCGTCGGTTCCCTGCCGAACGCCGAGGGTGATGACTCCGGGCGTGGCGCCGTAGCGCAGCGCGTTGTCCAGCAGGTTGCCCAACGCCTCGCGCAGCAACTGCGCATCGCCCTGTAGCTGCACGCCGTCGTCGGGTCCGTCGTAACCCAGGTCCACGCCCGCAGCCAACGCACGGTCAGCGTAGCGCTCGACCACGCCACGCGCCAGCGCGGCCAGATCCAGAGGCTGCAGCGGCAGTGCGCTGCCCTGTGGATCTTCCGAGCGGCTGAGCATCAGCAGCTGGTTGACCAGGTGCTGCAGCCGTGCCAGCCCGGCCAGCGTGCCGGACAACGCCAGCTGCTGGGCCTGCGGATCCTGGTGGCGGAGTGAGCTCTCCAGCTCCACCTGCATTGCCGCCAGCGGCGTGCGCAGCTGGTGCGCGGCATTGCTGACGAAGCGCCGTTGCGCGGCCTGCATGGCGTCCAGTCGTTGCAACAGCGCGTTGTAGGCCTCCACCGCCGGCCACAGCTCGCGTGGCGCCTCCTGCGCGGGTTCCAGGGGCGCCAGTGGGTCCGGGCGGGGGCTGGCCAAGCGCCGCGCCACCTGGTTGGCATGGCGTGCGGCCGCGCCGGTCCCGGACCAGGCCAGCCACGCGGCAAGCGTGAGGATCGCAGCCTGGAACGGGATGCTGGTCAGCAGCAGCTTGCGCTCCAGCCGGTGGCGCTTGCGCAGCGTCTCGGCTACGCGCAGCCGGATATCGTGGCCCGGTCCGGCACTGACGAGGACTTCGACCATGCGCACCGGCTGCCCGCGCAGGCGCGCATCGTAATAAACCGCGTCGTCGCTTGATGCGGCGGTGGCCGGGCGCGGCAGCGCTTCGGCCAAGTCGCCATACAAGCGTCCACCCGCAGCATCGACCACTTCGCCATGCACTTCGTCGGCGGTGTCCCAGCTGAACATACGTGACACCGCGGGCGTGATCTCGATTGATGCATGACCCTCCTGTACCGTCACCAGCTCGGACAGGGACATCGCCGAGTCCAGCAGCCAGCGGTCATAGACCTGACCGGCGTAGAAGCGCGCCAGCGCGAAGGAACCCACCGCGCTGCACATCAGCAGCACCAGCAGCGGCAGCCACAGGCGGCGCAGCAGCAGGCTCCGCAGGCTGTGCACGCGCTCAGTCACCGCTGGCCTCCAGGCGATAACCCAGGCCACGCAGCATGCGGATGCCGACGCCGGCACGCGCGTGTTCCAGCTTGCGGCGCAGGCGACTGACATGCACTTCGATCACCGACAAGCTGGCCTCGTGGTCCCAGCTGTACAAAGCGTCGAACAGGCGCTGCTTGGTGACGGTGCGGCCGGGATGCTGCATCAGTGCTTCGACCAGCGACAGCTCGCGGGCGGTCAGTTCGATGCGCTGGCCGTCCACCTGCGCCTCATTGCGGATGCTGTCGAAGCACAAACGGCCCAACCGCTTCTGCGCCGGTGCATCGCTGCGGCGACGCGACAGCGCACGCAGGCGGGCTTCCAGTTCCCCCAGTGCAAATGGCTTGGCGAGATAGTCGTCGCCACCCCGGTCGAGGCCGAGGATGCGGTCCTCCACGCCATCGCGCGCCGTGAGGATCAGCACCGGCAGGGTGACACCGTCGTTGCGCAGGCGCGAGAGCAGGTCGAGGCCATCGACGTCGGGCAATGAAAGGTCGAGCACCATCACGTCATATGGCGCGCTGGCCAGTGCAGCGGGTGCATGCAGCCCGCGCGAGAGGTGGTCGCACAGATGACCCGCGCCCTGCAGGGCACGGATCAGTCCATCGGCCAGGGCGGCGTCGTCTTCGATCAGCAGGATTCGCATTGCAAGCTTCGTGCAAGGTTGGGGCAAGTTTGGCGCAAGTGCGTCACCTTACCGTGACGCGCATGAACTTCTTCCCTTGCCTTGCGGCTGTGTTGGCCGCCCTCCTGTGCGCACCTGCGGCGTCGGCACTTTCCCTGCAGGAGGCGCAGCGCGCCATGGAAGCACACAACCCGGACCTGCGTGTGGCGGCACTGGCGCTGCGTGGCGTGCAGGGCGACGCGCAGACGGCGGCGCTGCGTCCAGCGACCGAGCTGTCGATCGGCACCAGCAAGCTCAGCCCCAGGCACGGCGTCGGCCCGGGCCGCTGGCAGGACAAGCGGATGGACAGCACCGTGGGCCTGGGCTGGACCTGGGAACGCGGTGGCAAGCGCGCGTTGCGTATCCGCCAGGCCGATGCGCTGCTGGAGGTGGCCGGGCTGGAGATGCTCGATGCGCGGCGTCGCCAGCAGGTGGCGCTGCATGAGGCCTACTTCGGCCTGAAGCGCGCGCAGGAGCGGGTGCAGATTGCCGAGGCCAACCGCCAGAGTTCGGCCGAACAGATGGCGGCAGCCGACAAGCAGGTTGCCACCGGGGCGATGGCGCCGGTCGACCGCGCGCGGCTGGCGGTGGACGACCTGGCGGTGGCCGACGCGGCGCGCGAGGCGGCCCTGGATCTGCGCGATGCACGGCATGCGCTGGGCCTCCTGCTCGGGCGTGACGACAGCGGTGACCTCAGCGCCGATGATCCCTGGCCGGACCTCGCAGGCGTTGCCGCAACGCGCGCGTTCGATCCGCAGCAGCGTGCCGATCTGCGCGCAGCGCGTTCGCGCCTGGCCGCGGCCGATGCCGGTGTAGCACTGGCGCGCAGCGAGCGCCATCGCGATGTCCAGCTGGGTGTGGAAGCCGAACGCGAGCCGACCGACATCAGCGGTGTGACCTGGGGCGTGTCGTTGACCATTCCACTCGGTGGCCCATCGCGTGCACGCGGCGCGATGCAGCGTGCCGAGGCCGACCGTGATAGTTCGGCGCTGGAACTGCAGGTGCTGCAGCGCGAAGCGCGCGCCGAACTTGACCTGCTGCAGGCCAGCGCGCAGTCCGCCGCGCAGCGCCGCAGCGACTACGAAGGACTGCAGTCCGACGCTGCGCGCAAGGCGGTACAGGGCATCGAACTGGCCTACCGGCGCGGCGCCGCCAGCCTGACCGATCTGCTGGATGCGCGCCGCAGCTGGCGCGAATTCGAGGCCGCGCTGATCGAAGCGCGTGCCGACCATGCCATTGCCCTGGCGCGCTGGGAAGCGGCCACATCCGTTGTTGAAGGAGAGTCCCGATGAAGTCCACCGTCGCCCGTCGCCTGCGTGCGCGACATGCCGTGCTGCCGGCCCTGCTGGCGCTGGCCCTGCTGGGCGGCTGCGGCCGCGAACCGGCGTCGTATACCGAGGACGCGCCGCAGGTCAGTGCCGGCCAGATCCAGTTTCCAGCCGGCAGCCGCCAGCTGGACGTGCTGCGCAGCGAGGCGGTGACCGCCGGCGCCAGCGCCAGCCTGCAGCTGCCGGGCCGGGTGGCCTGGGACGAGACACGCTCCAGTGCACTGCGCACGCCGTTGCCGGGTCAGGTGGCGCGCATCGAGGCGCAGCCGGGGCAGAGAGTGAAGGCAGGGCAGGTGATCGCCTGGATCACCTCGCCGGAGTTCGGCCAGGCCCAGGCCGAGGGCGCGCGTGGCCGTGCCGAACTGCAGCAGGCACGCAAGGAGCTGGAGCGCACCCGCGAGCTGCACGCCGCGGGAGTGGCGTCGGGCCGTGAACTGGATGAAGCCGAAGCGAGCTTTGCCGGCAGCCAGGCCGATCATGCGCGCGCGACTGCATTCGCCCGGGCCTATGGCAATGGCCAGCGCGTGGACCAGCGCCTGCCGCTGCGCGCCCCCATCGATGGCGTGCTGGTGGAGCGGCGGATGAACCCGGGCATGTCGGTCAGTCCCGACAGCGAGCAGCCATTGGCAGTGATCGGCGATCCGGACCGCCTGTGGCTGCTGCTGGATGTTCCTGAAAGCCTGGCAGGGCGGTTGAAGGCCGGCATGCAGGTGAGCGTGCCCGGCGCCGATGGACAGCCGCTGCAGGCGACGCTGCAGCACGTGGATGACTTCATCGACAGCGAACGCCGGGTGGTGCAGGCGCGTGCCGAGCTGGACAACCGCGCACGTGGCTTCAAGGCCGGGCAGTACGTGCGCGCCCAGGTGGCGCTGCCGTCCGAGGGCGGTGTCTCGCTGCCCGACGCCGCGGTGTTGCTGATCGACGGAAAGCAGGTGGTGTTCGTGGAGGAAGGCAAGGGCCGCTTCGTGCGCCACGCGGTGCACGCCGAGGAGCTGGGTGACGGCCGCCTGTGGGTGCGTGAAGGCCTGGCGCCGGGCAGCAGAGTGGTCGTCGAGGGTGGCCTGCTGCTGCAACAGCTGGTGGACAACGCGCCGGCAGCCGCCAGCACCGGCACGGGGCGCGCCGCGCCATGATCGATCGCCTGATTGCCTATTGCCTGCGCCAGCCGCTGATGGTGATGCTGGCGCTGCTGCTGTTCATCGGCGCTGGCATCGCCGCGTTCCGCGTGCTGCCGGTGGAAGCCTTCCCGGATGTGTCCGACACCCAGGTGACGGTGGTATCGCTGCACCCGGGCCGGGCCGCCGAAGAGGTGGAACGCGAGGTGACGATGCCACTGGAAGTGGCGCTGTCTGGCATTCCGCATTCGGTGCGGGTGTTCTCGCACACCCAGTTCGGCCTGTCGATGATCATCCTGACCTTCGACGACAAGGCCGATGACTACTTCGCACGCCAGCAGGTGCTGGAGCGCCTGCAGGGCGTGGAGCTGCCGGAAGGGGTGACCCCGGAGCTGGAGGCGATGAGCTCGGCGGTGGGCGAGATCTACCGCTATGTGCTGAAAGGCCCGCACCTGACCCCGACCCAGCTGCGCACCGTGCAGGAATGGACGATGGAGCGTAGCCTGCGCACCGTTCCTGGAGTGGCCGATGTGATCAGCTTCGGTGGCTTTGCGCGCACCTTCCAGGTCAAACCGGATTTGGACAAGCTGCGTGACCGCGGCATCAGCCTCGGTGAGTTCGCCGAGGCGCTGGAGAAGGGGAGTTCGAACGCGGGCGGCGGCTATGTGGAACGCGGCCAGCAGCAGTTCCTGATCCGTGGTGTGGGCCTGATGCGTTCGCCGGCCGACATTGGCAACGTGGTGGTGGCGCAGCGCGGTGGCACGCCAATCCTGGTACGCGACCTTGCCGGTATCGCCGATACCGGCCTGCCCCGGCAGGGCCTGGTCGGCCAGGATGACAATGACGATGCGGTGTTCGGCATGGTGCTGATGCGCAAGGGCGAGAACCCGTCCGACGTGCTCGACGCCCTGCACGCGCGCATCGCCGAGATCGAAGCGAACCAGCTACCGGCCGGGGTCAGCATCGAGCCGTTCTACGACCGCTCGTGGCTGGTGTCGACCACGTTGAAGACCGTGTTCCGCAACCTGCTTGAAGGCGCGGTGCTGGTGTTCCTGGTGCTGTGGTTGTTCCTGTACAACGCCCGCGCCGCGCTGATCGTGGCGGCGATGATGCCGCTGGCCCTGCTGTCGACCTTCCTTGGCCTGCATCTGTGGGGCGTACCGGCCAACCTGTTGTCGCTGGGTGCGATGGACTTCGGCATCATCATCGATGGCGCGGTGATCGTGACCGAACACATCGTGTCGCGGCTGTCGAAGCTGCCGCCGAACGCTGACAGGAAGACGCGCTTCTCTACCGTACTCTCGGCAGCCTCCGAAGTGGGGCGCCCAACGTTCTTCTCGATGCTGATCATCATCGCCGCACACATCCCGATCTTCACCCTGCAGCGCCAGGAGGGCCGAATGTTCGCGCCGATGGCGTACTCGGTGACCTCGGCGTTGATCGGTGCGTTGATCCTCGCACTGACCGTGGTGCCACTGTTCTGCTACTGGTGGCTGCGCCGCGACCGCATGCGCGATGGCAATCCGCTGATGGACCGCCTGACCGGCTGGTACAAGCCGATCCTGGAGCGTGCATTGGCCCGCCCGCGTGCGGTGGTACTGACCGCAGTTGCGCTGCTGGTCGGCACGCTGGCATTGGGCACCCGGTTGGGTTCGGAGTTCCTGCCCGAGCTGGACGAAGGCTCGATCTGGTTGACCGCCACGCTCGACCCGAGCACCAGCCTGGCCGAGGCGCAGCAGCAGTCGCGGCGCATCCGTGAGCTGGTCGGCACTTTCCCGCAGGTATCGACCGTGGTGGCCAAGTTGGGGCGCCCGGAAGACGGATCCGATGCCAAGGGCGCCAACCAGATCGAGGCGCTGGTGGCGTTGAAGCCTGAGAAGGAATGGCCGAAGGGCGTGGACAAGCGCCAGCTGGTGAGCGATCTGCAGCGCACCTTGGAGCAGCGGATTCCCGGGCCGGAGTTCTCGATCTCGCAGCCGGTGCGCGACAACATCCTGGAGAGCATCTCGCAGATCAAGGGCCAGGTGGTGATCAAGGTCAGCGGCTCGGACCTGGATGTACTGAACCAGCACGCGCAGGCGATCCTGGGGCAGGTGCGTGGCGTGGAGGGCGTAGAGAGTGCCTTCATTGATCGTGACGGCTCATTGCCGCAGCTGCAGATCGAGATCGACCGCGATCGTGCGGCACGCTATGGACTGAATGTGCGCGACATCGACGAGGTGATCGAGACCGCACTGGGCGGGCGCCAGGTTGGTGAACTGTGGGAAGGTGACCGCAGGTTCCCGATCACGCTGCGCCTGGACGACGCCGACCGTGACCTGCAACGGTTGCGCACGGTGCCGGTGGGCATTGGCGATGGCCACACCGTGACGCTGTCCGACGTGGCCGAGTTCCGCATGGCCAGTGGCGCGATCAACATCTCGCGTGAGAACGCACAGCGGGTGAAGGCGGTGAGCATCTTCATCGCCGGCCGCGACATGGGCAGCGTGGTGGCCGACATGCGCAAGCGCGTGGACGCCAGCGTGCAGCTGCCGGACGGCTACCGGCTGGAGTGGTCTGGCGAGTTCGAGAACCAGCAGCGTGCGATGGAGCGGCTGGGCTGGGTGATTCCGCTGTCGGTGCTGATCATCTTCGTGCTGCTGTTCGATGCCTTCAAGGACATCAGCAGCGCTGCGCTGATCCTGGCCAACGTGCCACTGGCGATGATCGGCGGCATCCTGGCCCTGTGGCTGACCGGCATTCCGCTGTCGGTGTCGGCGGCGATCGGTTTCATCGCGTTGTTCGGGCAAGCAGTGCTGAACGGGGTGGTGATGCTCAGTCGCTTCGCCCAGCTGCGCGAGCAGGGAATGGACCTGCTGCAGTCGGTGGTGCAAGGTTCGCTGCAGCGCCTGCGCACGGTGCTGATGACCGCACTACTGGCGATGTTCG
>Ga0308166_1003654_pt1 | contig 12882 bp, 11 predicted proteins | sample PhyCR2_2_FD_202137 | JGI IMG/M metagenome (GOLD analysis project Ga0308166, IMG submission 202137) | Phyllosphere microbial communities from UC Gill Tract Community Farm, Albany, California, United States - DLSLCC.R2 | ecosystem: Host-associated > Plants > Phyllosphere > Unclassified | place... | reverse complement strand
AGTTTCTCGATGCCGAGGGTGAGTGTCACTTCGTCGTCCAGGCGGGCCGACGCGAGATAGTCGACGCTGGCGCTGCGGACCACGAAGATCGCGCCGTGCTGGTCGCGCAGGGTTTGCTGATCGATGCCGAGCGAACGCAGCCATTCGGTGCGCGCACGTTCGAAGAACTTCAGGTAATTGGCGTAGTAAACGATGCCGCCGGCGTCCGTATCCTCGTAATAGACCCGAACTGTCCAGGTGAAAACTGAAGGCATTTCAGCTGCCATAAGTGATAATGGGAAACATTCTACGCCATTTTTCTACGGTCCTATGTACGGAAGCGTACATAGGCTGGACTTGAATGGCGCACGGGCGTGAATCTTCACAGCCCCATGCCAAGCCAACAACTGTAACACTTTTCCACTACCGCCGGCGCCGCTGTTACAAACGGAAAACAATTCGTTCGGCGGTCGATCGATCTCCCGCAAAATTCGGGGGCAGAGCACATTTTTGGGCAATTGCTCGGATTCGGGGTCAGATTCGGGGGCAGAGCACATTTTCGGGCAATTGCTCAGCTGCCTAAAAAACCATGATTTTCAGCGCCGGCAGTCCACCCGGAGAGGGCGCCGTCTCTGCGCCGCTTTTCTTGCACCTGAGTTATTGCTAAAAAATGTGCTCTGACCCCGAATTTCCTGACTTTGCTAAAAAATGTGCTCTGACCCCGAATTTCCTGATTGAGGATCCTGTTCAGCCCACGTTGCGCTTGATGGTAAGCGGACCGTAGCCCTGGCACGTCGGCATCAGTTCGATGTGGTTGACGTTGACGTGCGGCGGCAGGGTGGCGATCCAGTACGCGGTGTCGGCGATGTCCTCGGCGGTCAGCGGCTGCGTGCCCTCGTAGACTTTCGCGGCGGCCGCGTCGTCGCGCAGGCGCACGTTCGAGAACTCGGTGCCGCCGCACAGGCCCGGCGCGATGTTGGTGGCGCGCACCCCCGTGCCGACGAGGTCGGCGCGCAGGTTCAGCGTGAATTGTTCGACGAACGCCTTGGTGGCGCCGTAGACGTTGCCGCCCGGGTAGGGCGTGCGGCCGGCCACGGAACCGATATTGACGATCAGGCCGCTGCCACGCTCGACCATCGCCGGCAGCAGCGCGTGCGTCATCGTGACGAGGCCGCGGACGTTGGTGGCGATCATGGTTTCCCAGTCTTCCAGCGGTACCTCGTGCGCCGGCTTCGTGTTCAGCGCGAGGCCGGCGTTGTTGATCAGGACGTCGATCTGGCGCCAGGATTGCGGCAGCATCGACAGGGCTTCCTCGATCGACGCCTTGTCGGTGACGTCCATGGCAACCGGCAGCGCCGATTCGCCCAGTTCCCGCGCCAGCGCATCGAGACGCTCCTTGCGGCGCGCCGCCAGCACCACCTGGTGGCCGTTCTTGACGAAGGTGCGCGCCATGGCGGCGCCGAAGCCGGCCGAAGCGCCGGTGATGAAAACGATCATGATGGGATACCTGGCAGGGTGAGAACTGCGAGATTGTAGCCGAAACGACCATGCCCGGCTGCCAGCCTCCCTGGCTTGCCAGGGCGTCATCGGTTTTCTTGCCTGCCGGCCGCACAATCCCGTACAATCGGCAGTTCCATTTACATCTCACGTAACTGGCGAAAACCGTGCGCTGCCGTCCGATCAGGAGCGATCGGCCTGCCGGTGCGTGGCGAAGGTGGGCACCCACCGGGGAACGTGAGATTTCAAACTTGCCGTTCGCCTGGGCAGCCACCGACTGGTACGCGTTGGTATCGCGGCTGCCCCGCATTTACGGCTCCCGCCTGTTCAGCGCTGACCGTTGCCTGGTTCTCTTATCGATTGGAGTTTTTTCATGTTTGCAAAAGATCAAACGCTCGCCAAGGTTGACCCGGAACTGTGGGATGCCATCCAGAAGGAAAACAAGCGCCAGCAGGACCACATCGAGCTGATCGCATCCGAGAACTACACGTCGCCGGCCGTGATGCAGGCGCAGGGCTCGCAGCTGACCAACAAGTACGCCGAAGGCTACCCGGGCAAGCGCTACTACGGCGGCTGCGAATACGTCGACGTCGCCGAGCAGCTGGCGATCGACCGCGTCAAGGAACTGTTCGGCGCCGAAGCGGCCAACGTCCAGCCGAACTCGGGCTCGCAGGCCAACCAGGGCGTGTTCTTCGCCATGCTGAAGCCGGGCGACACCATCATGGGCATGTCGCTGGCCGAAGGCGGCCACCTGACCCACGGCATGGCGCTGAACATGTCGGGTAAATGGTTCAACGTCGTCTCGTACGGCCTGACCGAGCAGGAAGACATCGACTACGAGCAGATGGAGCGTCTGGCCCGCGAGCACAAGCCGAAGCTGATCATCGCCGGCGCGTCCGCGTTCGCCCTGCGCATCGACTTCGAGCGCTTCGCCCGCATCGCCAAGGAAGTCGGCGCCTACTTCATGGTCGACATGGCCCACTACGCCGGCCTGATCGCCGCCGGCGAATACCCGAACCCGGTGCCGCACGCCGACTTCGTCACGTCGACCACGCACAAATCGCTGCGCGGCCCGCGCGGCGGCATCATCCTGATGAAGGCCGAGCACGAGAAGGCCATCAACTCGGCGATCTTCCCGGGCATCCAGGGTGGTCCGCTGATGCACGTGATCGCCGGCAAGGCCGTCGCGTTCAAGGAAGCGCTGTCGCCGGAATTCAAGGCGTACCAGCAGCAGGTCGTCAAGAACGCCAAGGCGCTGGCCGACACGCTGATCGCGCGTGGCCTGCGCATCGTGTCGGGCCGCACCGAAGCGCATGTGATGCTCGTCGACCTGCGCTCGAAGAACCTGACCGGCAAGGAAGCGGAAGCGATCCTGGGCCAGGCGCACATGACCTGCAACAAGAACGGCATCCCGAACGATCCGCAGAAGCCGTTCGTGACCTCGGGCATCCGCCTGGGCAGCCCGGCGTTCACGACGCGCGGCTTCAAGGAAGAGGATGCCGTCAAGGTCGGCCACCTGATCGCCGACGTGCTGGACAACCCGCACGACGCCGCCACCATCGACCGCGTCAAGGCTGAAGTCAAGAAGCTGACCGACAAGTACCCGGTCTACGAAGCGTAATCTGCCGTGGACGGGACGCCGCTTGCGGCGTCCCGTCCGGCATCGTATCTCAGTAACGTACCCCAGCAGCAATTCAGCAGTAGCCGGCTCATGAAATGTCCGTTCTGTCAGCATGACGACACCCAGGTCCTCGATACCCGCGTATCGGAGGAAGGCGACGCCATCCGGCGCCGCCGGCGTTGCGTCGCGTGCGACAAGCGCTTCACCACGTACGAACGCATCGAGCTGTCGATGCCGTTCATCGTCAAGAAGAACGGCAGCCGCACCGAATACGAGTCCTCCAAGCTGCGCGGCAGCCTGATGCTTGCGCTGCGCAAGCGCCCCGTCGCCGCCGAAGCGATCGACCGCGCCGTCGCCTCGATCGAGGAAAAACTCCTCACCAGCGGCCGGCGCGAAGTCGACACCGGCTACGTCGGCGAACTGGTGATGCAGGAACTCAAGCGCCTCGACAAGATCGCCTACATCCGCTTCGCCTCGGTCTACAAGAACTTCGAAGACCTGGCCGAATTCCAGGAAGCCATCGCCGAAGTCGGCCAGCCGCGCAAGTAACGCGTCCTCGTTCGCGCGCTCGGTCCGCGTTCGTTCGCGCCGACAAACAGCGTCCGTTTCTCCCTCATTTGGTTCCCTGCCCACGGTTGAGCCGCCACACGGCCGGCCCGGGCACGGCTGTTACCTTGTCAGCTCCTTCGATACCGGAGCTGGAGGTCGCCGATGCGATTGTCGTCACCGTTACCGTTACCCTCGCGGTCGCTGCCCTCGTCGTCGGCACTGCCTTGTCCGGCGTCGCGCATGCGTTCGCATGGCGGCTCGCGTGCGCCGACGGGTTCGCGGTTGCAGCGGCGTTCGCACCCCAAGTCCGGTGCGCGGTTCCGGTCGTACGCGGGCGCAGGGTCGTCGCGGCACGCCGGGTTCACGCTCGTCGAAGTGCTCGTCGCGCTGTTCGTCGTGGCGCTCGGCATCGCCGGCGCGGCCGCGCTGCAGACGCTGGCCGTGCGCGCCGGCCGCGACGCCGCGCGCCTGTCCGACGGTACCCGTCTCGCCCGTTCGCTGGCCGAACGCATGCGCGCCAATCCGCGCGCGCTGGCGCTGCCCGATGACGCCAATCCCTACCTGACTCTCGATATCGACCCCGGCGCCGGCGCAAGTCCGCCCGCCGCGGCCACGCCGTGCTATGCCGACGCGGACTGCGACGCGGACGCGCTCGCGCGCTTCGACCTGGCCGAGATCGCGGCCGCGCTGGCGGACGGCTTTGCCGGCGGGCGCATCCGTGTCTGCCGCGACGCCGCGCTGCCCAATGCGGCCGGATTGCCGGCCTGGGACTGCGACGGCGCGGCCGGGGCGCCGCTCGTGATCAAGGTCGGCTGGCGCATGCACGGCGACGCGCGTACCGGTGCGCCGCTGGTCGTCTTGCCGGTGGCGGGGGCGGCGTCATGAGGCCGCTGGCGACGGCGATGAAGGCCTTGCGACCGCATGCCCGCGCCGCAACCGGACACGGTGCGACGCGGCGGCTGCCCGGAAGACGCGCAGCGCAGGCCGATGTCGGACTCCTGTCGCGGCAAAGGCGCCGACGCGGCATGACGCTGGCCGAGGTGCTGGTGGCGCTGGCCGTGAGCATGGGTATCGTGCTGACGGCGGGGCGCCTGCTCCTGCTCGCGAACGGCGCGTACGCCGCCCAGGCCGAGGCGGGCGGCATCGAGGACGGCGGTCGTTTCGCCGTCGACTTGATGAGCCGTGCCGTGCGCCAGGCAGGCGCGCTCGACGTCGACGCGTTCGCGGGGCCGGATGCCGACGCCGCGCCGGCGCGCCTGGCCGGACTCGACGCCCGGACGCTGGCGCGCACGACACCCGGCATCGACGATCCGCTGCCGGCCGCCGTGAATGGCAGCGACGTGCTGGCGGTGCGTTTCCCCGGCGCGGGCGCGGGCGGGGGCGACGGCAGCACCGTCGACTGTGCCGGCTTCCCGGTCGGCGCGGGCGAGGAGGGATGGAGCATCTTTTACGTGGCACGCAACGGCGAGGGCGAAGCGGAATTGCGCTGCAAGTACCGCGGCACGGCCAGCTGGAGCGCGGATGCCGTCGTGAGCGGCGTCGACGGCTTGCAGGTCCTGTACGGCGTCGATACGGACGACCCGCCGGACGGCGTCGCCAACCGCTACGTAAACGCCGACGGCATCGATGCGCTCGATGCCCCGTTCGCGGGCGCCGCCGACTTCAACCGCCGCACGCACTGGAAGCGCGTCGTGGGCGTGCGCGTCGGCCTGCTGTTGCACGGCAGTCGGCCCACGCGCGGGGAACCCGGCAGTGCGCGCTACTACCTGCTCGGCGCGGGCTATGCGGACGCCGCCGGCGCGGACGACGCCGGCAGCACGCTCGACGAAGCCCGCATGGCGCCCGACCTGCGGCGGCGCGAGCGGCGGCTGTTCACGTTCACCGTCGCGCTGCCGGCACCGCCGTCATGAGCGCGGTTTGCCCGCGGCGCCCGCCCGTCCGCCGGCGGCGCGCCGAGGGCGGGCTGGTCCTGGTGTGCGCGCTGATGCTGATGCTGGCCGCGATGGTGATCGGCGTGGCCATCGCGCGTGGCGCCGTCGTGCTGCGGGCGGCGGCGCACAACGAGCGCGACCGCGACGTGGCCCAGGCAGCGGCCGACGCCGCGGTGCGCGACGCGGAACGCGACATCGCCGGTCCGGCCGGCGCGTCGCCGGCGCGACGCGCGCATTTCGGTGCGGGCGGCTCGGCGGCGTTCGTCGATGGCTGCGGCCGCGGCGCGGACGACCTCGGCCTGTGCCGGGCGACGTCGCCGCCGGCATGGCAGGTGCTGGACCTGGCGGACGCGGACAACCCGGTCCTGGTGCCGTACGGACGCTTCACGGGCGCCGTGCTGGCCGTCGGCCGCGGGACGGCACCCGCGCGGCTGCCGGCGTACGTCATCGAGCGGATCGCGCCGGCGGGCGCGACGGCACAGCAGGGCAGTTTCTACCGCGTTACGGCGATCGGCTTCGGGATGCGGGCGTCGACGCGGGTAGTGCTGCAGGCGATCGTCCGGCTGCCGGTCGCGGCGCCGCGCGGCAGGACTGGCGGCGGAAGCGGCGCGGGTGGCGGGGACGGCGGCGCTGGCAACGGCGATGGCGGCGGGCAGGGAAACGAAGGCGGACACGGGAGCGACAATGGCCAAGGAAACGAAGGCGGGGGACATGACGACGGCAACGATGGGGATGGCCGCGCAGGCGGGCGCGGTCATGGCGGCGGCGAACCTGGCGGCGGCGGCACCGATGACGGCAGCGGCACCGATAACGGCAGCGGCGGCGATGATCCCGGCGGCGACACGCCGCCTGCGGGCAAAGCGCCCGGCCGCACTCTGCCCGCCGGGCGGCTCGGCTGGCGCGAGATCGCGAACTGGCCGGAGCTGCACGCCCGCGCGCAGCCGTGACGCCGCCGGCATGCGGGCGCCGGATGGACGCGCCCCCGTCCGCTGGGGCGCAAGCGCCGGCATCGACGCGGCCGGCCATACGCTGGTCGAGCTGATGATCGTGCTGGCCATCGTCGGCATCCTGGGCGCGTGTGCATACCCGACGTACGCCGGCTACATCGTGCGCACGCGCCGCACGGAAGGGGAGGCGGCGCTGATCGAGGCGATGCAGAAGCAGGAGCGCTACCGCCTGCAGCACAACACCTACATCGCGTATTCGGCCGCGGAACCGGGCACGGACGGGTTTCCGCTGTGGTCGGGCGCGAATGCCGCCGCCAGCGCCTACGAGCTCGATGCGCACGCCTGTCCGGGCGCCGGGCTCGCGGATTGCGTCGAGGTCCGGGCCCGGCCTGGCACGTCGCGCGTGGACGCCCGCTTCCGCGATCCCGACTGCGGCGTGCTCACGCTGGACAGCAACGGCCGCCAGGGCGCCGAGGGCGCGGGCGCGCGATGCTGGCCATGACGCCGGCCGTTCCCGCCGCCGCGCCACCCGTCGCGCTGACCGCTGCCCCGATCGCGGGACGATCCGCCGGGGCGTGTCGCCGGATGCCGGCGCCCGCGCGCGGCGTGTCCCTGGTCGAGCTGTGCGTCGTGCTGGCGATGAGCGCCATCCTGCTGGGCATCGCCGCACCCGACCTGCGCGCGCTGGTGCACGCCCAGCAGCTGAAGGCGGCAACGGGCGACCTGTTCGGCGCGATCGACTTCGCGCGTGCCCAGGCGCTCGCGCACGGGCGGCAGGTCAAGGTGGTGCCGCTCGACCCGGCCGGGGCGGACTGGGCGCGTGGCTGGCGTGTCGTCGACGACCGCGACGGCGACGGCAAGATCGAAACGGACGAGGTCATCGCCGAGCGCGGGCCGCTGGCGCCGGGCGTCGCCATCGGCTTCGCCTTCACGAATGCAGCGCCGCCGTACTATATCGCCTACAATGGCGCGGGGCGCAGTTGCGCCGACGGCAACAGCGCGGCGGCGCGCTGGGGAACGGTGTCGCTGTTTCACGGCGGGCGTATCCGCCGTATTAAAATCAACATGCTGGGCCGGGCGCGCGTCTGTGATCCGGCGCGCGACGCCGGCTGCGACGGTGCCGCCGCGCCGCCCTGATGCGGCCCCGACGCCGCGCCGCGTCCGGGCTGCCGCCCGCGCGGGCAGTCGCACGCAGCGAACAACGTAGTGAGACCGGAAACAAGAGTGCAGATAAGAAGCGATACCGACGGCATGGCGCTGGCCCTGGAATGGGCGGCGAAGGGCATGTACATCACGGCGCCCAACCCGCGCATCGGCTGCGTGATCGTGCGCGACGGCGCCGTCATCGGGGCCGGGCATACGCAGCCCGCCGGACAGGCCCATGCCGAAATCCAGGCGCTGCGCGACGCGCAGGCGCGCGGCAACGACGTGCGCGGTGCCACCGCGTACGTCACGCTGGAGCCGTGCAGCCATTACGGCCGCACGCCGCCATGCTCGAATGCGCTCATCCAGGCCGGACTCGGGCGCGTCGTCGCGTCCATGGTCGACCCGAATCCGCTCGTTGCCGGGCGCGGCCTGGCGCAGCTGGAAGCGGCCGGCATCGAGGTCAGCGCCGGCCTGCTGGCGGACCAGGCGTATGAACTGAACATCGGCTTCTTCACGCGCATGCGCCACGGCCGGCCGTGGGTGCGCCTGAAAACGGCCGCCAGTCTCGACGGGGTGACGGCGCTGGACAATGGCGAGAGCCAGTGGATCACGAGCCCGCAGGCGCGCGCGGACGGCCACGCATGGCGCGCCCGGGCGAGCGCGATCCTGACCGGCATCGGCACGATCAAGGTCGACGATCCGCAGCTCACCGTGCGCGGCATCGACACGCCGCTGCAGCCGCGCCGCGTGATCGTCGACAGCCGGCTCGACATCGGCGCCGACGCGCGCATCCTGCAGGACGATCCGTGCTGGATCGTGGCCGCCGTGCCGGACGCGGACAAGGAAGCGGCACTGCGCGCGTTGGGGCACGAGATCATCATGCTGCCGAACCCGTCCGGCAAGGTCGACCTGCCCGCGCTGATGCAGGAGCTGGGCCGGCGCGAGATCAACGAACTGCACGTCGAGGCCGGCTCAAAGCTGAACGCGTCGCTCGTGCGAGAAGGCTGCGTGGACGAGCTGCTCGTGTACCTCGCGCCCAGCCTCGTCGGACCGGGACAGGGCATGTTCGCGCTGCCGCCGCTGACGCGCCTGGCCGACAAGTTGCCGCTGCGCTTTCACGGCGTGGCGCAGGTCGGACCGGATTTGCGCGTCATGGCGCGTGTCGTGCGCGCCGACGATGCGCAGCCGCCCGCCGGCTGAAGACGGAACCTACAAAGACAACACGACCCGAAACGCAGGCATGCCGCCCGACGCGGCCCTGAATCGACACAGTAAAGGAAGAGCACCATGTTTACCGGAATCGTCGCTGCCGTCGGCAGCATCCAGTCGGTCACCCCGCTCGCTGACGGCGCGGACGCCGGCGTGCGCCTGGCCATCGACGCAGGCGGCCTGCCGCTGGCCGACGTCGCCCTGGGCGACTCGATCGCCATCAACGGCGCGTGCATGACCGTGGTCGAGAAGACCGACGCCACGTTCGCCGTCGACGTCTCGCGCGAAAGCCTGAACCGCACGGTCGGCCTCGACCAGCCGGGCGAAGTGAACCTGGAAAAGGCGCTGACCCTGGCCGAGCGCCTGGGCGGCCACCTGGTCTCGGGCCACGTCGACGGCCTCGGCCAGGTGCACAGCTTCGAACAGGTCGGCGAGTCGTGGAAGCTCGTCGTCGACGCGCCGCGCGACCTGGGCAAGTACCTCGCCTACAAAGGCTCCGTCGTCGTGAACGGCGTGTCGCTGACCGTCAACAGCGTCGAGGACATCGATGGGGGCGAAGGCGCCTGCTGCCGCTTCTCGATCAACCTGATCCCGCACACGATCGCCGTCACGACGCTGAAGCACCTGCGCGCCGGCGCCAGGGTCAACCTGGAAATCGACCTGATCGCCCGCTACGTGGAGCGCATGCTCAGCGCCGCCAAGGCCTGATGCGCCTGCCGGCCGCGCCATCCCCGGCGCGGCCCCCATGCGAATGCCGTCCTTGTCCCGGTTGGCGTAGACTGCCTCAGGGCCGGAACGCCGGGTCCGGCCCGCGACGATAAAAGGACGGAGACAATGCCCCTGTACATGCATGGCGCGGGCAACGCCCGCGCACGCGCCCTCACGCTGGCCGCGTTGCTGGCCGCCGGCGCATCCGCGGCGGCCGACACCGGCGGGATGCGCAGCTGGCGCGCGCTGGCGATGGCGCCCGGCGGCGAACGCATCGCGGCCGTCGAGGCGGTCGAGAATGAAGCGAGGACGGGACCGCGCGTCGTCGTGCGCGACACGGCGACCGGCCGCATCGCGTCGACGTGGCAGCACGCCGAATGCCCGCAATGCCGCATCGACTCGCTCGCGTGGTCGCCGGACGGGCGTGCGCTCGCGGCGATCGTATCGGATCCGAAGGCCGGCACGGCGTCGGTCGTGCTGCTGCGCGACGGCCGCCTGGCGCTGCTGTCCACCGTGAAGGGCGTGGCCGGCACGGTGCGCTGGTCGCCGGACGGGCGCCAGGTCGCCTTCCTCGCGACGGTCGGCGCGAAGAAGCTGACCGGGGCCGTCGAGGCGGGCGCGCGCCAGGTCGGCGAGATCGGGCTGGCGCAGGAAGAGGACGAGCAGCGCATCGCGGTCGTGCCGGCGGCGGGCGGGTCCTACCGGCTCGTGTCCCCTGGCGACACGTTCGTCTACGAATACGACTGGACCCCGGACGGGCGCGGTTTCGTCGTCACGAGCGCCAGGGGCAACGGCGACAACAACTGGTGGGTCGCCACGCTCGGCCACGTCGACGCGGCAAGCGGGCGCCTGCGCGTCATCGCGGCGCCGGCCATGCAGATCAACATGCCGCACGTGTCGCCGGACGGGCGCACGGTGGCGTTCATCGGCGGGTTGATGAGCGACTTCGGCTCGGTCGGCGGCGACGTCTACACGGTGCCGATCGAAGGCGGCGAGCCGGTCGACGCGACGGCGGGCGTGAAGGCGAGCTTCAACGGCATCGCGTGGCGCGGACAGGCACTGCTGGCGTCCGTGCAGGCCGGCGCCGACACGGGCGTCGCGGCCGTCGATCCGGCGGCGCGTACGACCCGGATATTGTGGCAGATGCCCGTCGGCGCCGCCGCGGACCGCGACGGCCGCTTCGTGTTCAGCGCCGACGGGCGCATGGCGGCGGCGGTCACGGAGGATTTCGAGCATGCGCCGCGCCTCGTCGCCGGCCGCCTGCCGGAGCTCGTCCCCATCACGCACGACAACGACGGCTTCGCGCCGCAGGTGGCCGCGCGCAGCATCACCTGGACCAGCGAGGGATTCGGCGTGCAGGGCTGGCTGGTAGGGCCGCGCAGCATCGAACCGGGCCGGAAGTATCCGATGCTCGTGCAGGTGCACGGCGGCCCGGCGGCCACGATGACGCCGCGCTACGTGTCGGTCGGCGAGAGCGGCAATCCGCTCGTGCGCGACCTGGCGAACGCCGGCTATTTCGTGTTCATGCCGAACCCGCGCGGCAGCTTCGGCCAGGGCGCCGAGTTTACGCGCGCGAACCGGCGCGACTTCGGCGGGGGCGACTGGCGCGACATCCTGGCCGGCGTCGATGCCGCCATCGCGCAGGCGCCCATCGACGGCGACCGGCTCGGCCTGATGGGCCATTCGTACGGCGGCTTCATGACGATGTGGGGCGTCACGCACAGCGGGCGGTTCAAGGCGGCCGTCGCCGGCGCCGGCATCGCCAACTGGATCAGCTACTACGGCCAGAACGGCATCGACCAGTGGATGGTGCCGTACTTCGGCGCGACGATGTACGACGATCCGGCCGCGTACCGGGCGGCGTCGCCGATCGAGTCGATCAAGGCGGCGCGCACGCCCACCCTGGTCTACGTGGGCGAGCGCGACGTCGAGTGTCCGCCAGCGCAGTCGTTCGAGTTCTGGCACGGCCTGCGCGCGCTGGGCGTGCCGACCAGCCTCGTGGTGTACGAAGGGGAAGGGCATGCGCTGCGCAAGCCCGAGCACCAGCGCGACCTGCGCGCGCGGGTGCTGGGGTGGTTCGACAAATACCTGAAGTGAACGCGGGACGTTCGAAGCGGCGGCGGTTATTCAGCCAGGAACGCGTTGTCCCTGCGCAGGCAGGGATCCAGTCTCTGCACGTGTCGCTTGACATTGGGCCCCCGCCTGCGCGGGGGCGACGTTGATACCGGCGGGGCGACGTTGATCTACGCGGCAACGCCGCCGCCATATCGACGGCGTCAGCCCTGCTTGTCCCGCTTGCCCGCCGTCGATGCGGTGGCCTCGGCCCGGTTGCCGGTCTTGTCGCCGGCCTTCGATTCCGGATTGAGCACGACCTGCACGTAGTTTTCCGTGTTCAGGTAGCGCTGCGCCGCGCGCTTCACGTCGGCCACGGTCAGCTTCTGCACTTCCTGGTCGAACGTGAGAAGCGTGCCCGGGTCCGTGCCTTCCGTCAGCGACGTCTGCAGCGCGGCCAGCCAGTACGTGTTTTCCTGCATCGACTTGCGGTAGTTCTGCATCCAGTTCGTCTTGACCTTGTCCAGGTCGGCCTGCGACGGCCCCTCGGTGCGCATCCGCTCGATCTCGGCGAACGTGGCGGCGAGGACCTTGTCGACGTTTTGCGGGCCGGTCGGCAACGTCACGCCGACCGTGTAGTGGCTGTACGGGATGCGCGTCATCGAACCTTCCATGCCGCCGCCGTAGATCAGGCCCAGCTTTTCGCGCAGCACGTCGAGGATGCGCAGGTTCATCACTTCCGTCAGCGCGGCCAGGCGCAGTTCTTCCAGTTCCGATACCTCGCCCGGGCCGGTGAACGTCAGCGACACGGTGCTGCGCTCTTCGGTGCCGCTCCTGACTTCGCGCTTGACGACGCCCGCCACCGGACGGATGCCGAGGTCGCGGTACGCGGTCGGGATGTCCGGCGTCGGCAGGCTGCCGAGGTAGGTGGCGACCAGCGGCCGGATCGCGGCCACGTCGAAGCTGCCGACGAAGACGAACGTCAGGTCCTTGGCGCTTGAAAAGCGCTGGCGGTAGATGGCGATGGCGCGGTCGAGGTCGATCTTGCCGATGTCTTCGAGACGCAGCGCGCGCGGCGCCCGCGGGTTGTTGTTGTACAGCGTGGCCAGCACGGTGTCGCCGAACAGGGCGCCCGGTTGCGACATGCGGTTGCGCGCCAGCTCCATCTGCTTGCCGATGAACGATTTATACAGATTCTCGTCGCGGCGCACGCCGGCGAACTTCAGCCACACCATCTGGAGCA
>Ga0308166_1003651_pt1 | contig 12897 bp, 12 predicted proteins | sample PhyCR2_2_FD_202137 | JGI IMG/M metagenome (GOLD analysis project Ga0308166, IMG submission 202137) | Phyllosphere microbial communities from UC Gill Tract Community Farm, Albany, California, United States - DLSLCC.R2 | ecosystem: Host-associated > Plants > Phyllosphere > Unclassified | place... | reverse complement strand
ACTTTATGATGCAGGAGTTCAACCGCGAATCCAACACGCTGGCATCCAAGTCCATCAATGCCGAAGTGACCACTTCAGCCATCGAGCTGAAAGTGTTGATCGAGCAGATGCGCGAACAGATCCAGAACATCGAGTAATTTATCAGCATGTATCATGCAATATAAAATATCCATAAAAGCCCGTTAGTTACGGGCTTTATTCATCTCATTCAATCCCATCCCACCTACTCAAATCTCATGATTTTGATGTACCATAGACTGTACCAACCATAGATATGGTACATACACTTTTGGTACAAGGTAGTCATTGAGCGTGGGCAAACTTACAGATATACAGATCAAAGCTTGGGTAAAGGCAGGAGAACGCTTCGAAGGCAGGGCTGATGGTAATGGTCTCTATCTTTGCTACCGAGAAAGCTTCGCAACACCAAAATGGCGCTTCCGTTACAGCTTGTCTGGAAAAGCACGAGCCATGTGGATCGGATCCTATGGCGAGTTTTCTCTCGCTAAAGCGCGTGAAACAGTCAGGATGCTTTCAGCAAGGGTTGCCCTTGGGTATGACGTGGCAGGTGAGAAAAAAGAGCGTAAAGCGTCTGCTATCGCCAAAATCGAGGCTGATAAGAACACTCGTCGGGTCTCTGAACTAGCGACCGAGTATTTTGAACGGCAAATTCTTGGTCGCTGGAAACATCCTGATATTCTTCGACGCCGCATCGATAAAGATATCAATCCTCATATTGGTAATCTTAAAGCCGACGAAGTCAAACCACGGCATATAGATGAAATGCTACAAAAGATCGTTGCGCGTGGAGCCCCAACCGTAGCCAATGATGTACTACGCTGGACTAAAAGAATTTTTAATTATGGTATTAAAAGGCATATTCTTGAGGTAAACCCGGCTGCCGCATTCGAACTTGCCGATGCAGGCGGACAAGAGAAATCGCGTGAAAGATTCCTTACTGATGACGAACTATCCCAATTATTCTCTGCAATGAAAAAAGCCAAGGGATTTGGCCGACAAAATGAGCTAACTTTTAAACTACTCTTACTCCTCTGTTGTAGGAAAATGGAGCTATGCTCAGCTCGATGGGAAAGCATAAACTTAGATAATGCCATTTGGCATCTAACCGGCACCAAAAATGGTGATGATATTGATATTCCCCTCCCCGAGCTTGCCATATTATGGCTAAATGAACTCAAGATTATGTCATGCAACAGTGAATGGGTTCTTCCCGCAAGGAAAATGCAGAATCGCATGATCCCCCATATTGTAGAAAGTACCCTCCCAGTTGCTCTTGCAAAGCTACGGCCTCACTTACATGGTATTGATAATTTTACTATTCATGATTTTCGACGCACAGCCAGAACACACCTCGCCTCGCTTGGCGTTGATCCTATAGTTGCAGAACGCTGTCTTAATCACAGAATCAAAGGTGTTGAGGGTATTTATAATAGACATCAGTATTTTGATGAACGCAAAAAAGCATTAGTTTTATGGCAAGATAAATTAATTAAATTAGATATGGACTCTGATTAAATGAAAAGTTTTCAGCGGATGACAGAATTCGAAAGATTCGCAACTTTACCTTCTATTACTATCGATGAACTCTCTAAATGCTTAGTCGGAGTATCTCCTTACGCAAGAAGAAAAGACATAAGTGATGATTATCTTGATATAATAAATCACATAAGAGTAAGAATAAAAAGGACTTTAGAAGAGATATTTAAAAATGAGAAAATACCGAGAGTTACAAAATACGGTGAATACAAACCACATCCACACCCAATAGATATGGATGAGAAAGTAAAATCTGATATTATATTCTCAGTCGGGTTTAACTGTCGGGATGATGTAACAACGCCAAGTGCAATTATTGATAGATGCAAAGTTGCCATTACTAATTTAGCAATGAACTCCAAAACAAGGCCACTTCTTCAATTCATTGGCGGCGAAGCTGAATCCATAGGTAAACAATTAGTCGCCAACAATAGAGGGCTGTATAAAAAAGAAGAGGAAGTTGTTAGCCTAAATAAAATTATTGGTATAACCGTAAGCTTACTGGCGCAGGAAAAAAATAAATCTAACCCATCAAAATGGCTAAAAAAAGACAACACCGTGTGTGTTGAACATGTTAAAGACCTAATTGATGACTTTGTCGAAAAAAATGGAATTTCCAGCGATGGATTAAGAGCCTCTTCAATTAGAAGTAAAATATCAGCCGCCATAAAGACAATTTACGATTAAAATCAATAAACTAACACCCACAGAACATAACTGTGGGTGTGTTACCACCTAAAAACCAACTCCTCACCATCCATTACCATCCCTGCGTATCCCAACAGCTCCCAAAGATTATCCATAAATATAAAAATTTATATAAATCAATAAATTAATGAGAACAAAGGTTCCTACCAACTTGATGGAAATGACTCTATTTCGTTGGAATTAACATTGATTTTATGTAATTCCATTTTCGCTGGAACTACAACGCCGTGGGTTTTAATCTCGCATTATCTCATGGCATCACAGGTATCAACATGCAAACAACTAATTGTAATATTTACGGTTTTATACCGCAGACAGGATTTGTTAGACAAAGAACGCTTATGCCTTGTCTACCCTTTTCTCACGCAACACTTTGGAGAAGAGTTTCAGCAGGAACATTCCCAAAGCCTGTAAAAATTTCACCCAAAATTACGGCATGGAAAGCAGAGGAAGTTAGAGAATGGATTAGTGCACAAAACCATTATGGCTGATGCGGCCAATTCAGCCGCAGCAATAAATACATTCTGTGGTAGGTCAGCCTTTAGGCTCAATGCCTCTATTTTTAAGCTCTTTTCTTGCCAGTTCTTTGAACCAATTTGCGAGGGTAGTTTGATCCTTAGCAGCTTCCTGATCGAGCTGTTCACGCAATTCAGGATTGATGCGGATCTGGAAGGTTGGAGACTTACCCCCCGTTTTAGGGGTGCGGTCTTTAACTCTTGACATTGTACGTACCTTTGTTTGTAATACACCACATAAGGTACGTACCTTACATGAAATTGAACCTGATTTCCAAGCGGCCCCAACGAGTATTACCAGTACCTGTTGAGGCCTGACCATCAACGTAAATTGAGAGCAACGCCATGGCTACATCAAAGTGTACCTACATCTTTGCCGCAATCAACCGCACCCAGCGCAAAATCCGCCCGGTGATGTTGCGCATTACCGCCGGTGACGAACGTAGCGCCCGCCGCCAATTGGCCGGTGACTACGTACTCATGTTCGCCGGTCGTCTGCCGCAGGGGGGCTGTCATGCGTGAGTTTCCACAATACGGCGAGCGCTATCAGCATCAGGAAGCCAGAACAGTGCGTATCCTGAACCTGCAACGTGCCCGTGAGGCTATTTCACAGCTCAACCCTGAGTTTGCCTATGAAGTGATTTTTGAATACGAGCTATCCGGTAACGTCACCGTTATGCCGCTGCCGTGGTTCGCTGAGGTGTACACCAAAATCGCCGATGCACCACGCACCCTTGGCTCCCGGTCGTCCGGCAGTCAGCCGCCGTTACGTCTGCATCCATCCGTGAAAGTGGTACGTAGCCGCCATTGGACGGCCGAACGTCCTGCGCCGGAGCACGACGACACCCATTATTCCCGCTTCCTGTAACGCGGCTAATCACGCTTAATTTTCGATTCTGACGGACAAAAAATCATGACTTTATTACATGGGCAATCATCAGCTCAGGGCACCGTGTTGCCGCCATCCTGCCAGTACCTGTCTTACGGCATGACCGAAGACGCCTTTGAGAAATTAAACCGCGCTAAGCAGGCCTGTTCGCTGCTGGATATGTTGTTCGCCGGTCAGGCCACGTCGACGCAGTTCCCGACCGGCATCACCACGCAGGAAATGGCCGCGATGGTGGCTTACCTGTCGGAGGATTTGGCCTTCGTTCAGGCGCAGTGCGCCGCGATTAACGGGGAGGTGGCCGCATGACACTGGATAACGGTTCTGCCTCCTGCATTCCACTGGAAGTGCGCACCGCGCTGTTTCGCCGTGCGGTTGCCGAAGCCTATTTCACCGCCTGTGCCGTGCAGGGCGTGGCGCTTTCCCACTCACTGGACAGCCTGCAGAAGCTGATTGCCAGCGACATCGAAGCACTGTTCGTGAAGCTGCACGGCATTGACGAAGGCATGGAGATTGCCTGTTCGTTGCTGGGCGAGATGGTGGCCCCGGATATTCTGCTGGCGGCACCACGGCTCACGGTGCAGGGTTGCAACATTATGGCGGAGCTGTGCGGCGTGGCGGTCACGTCCAGTCATCCGGCACCGACGCTGCATTAAGGGGGCGCAATGACTAAATTAGAACAAACCAAACAGGCGGCCCGCGGCCGCTGGGAAGCTCTATTCCCCCTGTTGGGCGTGACGGTTCCCCCTCACGGACAGCACGGCGCCTGCCCGAAGTGCGGCGGCACCAAGCCGTTTCGTATGGACGATAAAAATGGGGACGGTCGCTGGATTTGTACGCATTGCTCGCACGGTGACGGGCTGGACTTGGTGGCGCTGGTTAACGGTATCAGCGTCGGGCAGGCCGTCAATGAGGTGGCTGACGTGCTGCAACTGAGTCAGGTGCAGCAACAGCCACCCAAGCCCGCCAGAAAAGAAGCCGCCAACCCCGCACCGGCAATGGCGGATACGGTGGCGCAATGGCTGGCTTCCTGCGCTGTCGGGCAGAGTGAGTATCTGAACGGCAAAGGGTTCCCGGCTCTGCCGCACCCATTGACCACCATAGCCCGCAAAAGCGGCGGTGTGGACTTCCTGCCCGGTTCACTGGTGCTGGAGTTGACGGATATTCACGACGCAGTGACAGGCGCACAGCTTATTTCCCCGCTGGGCGATAAGCGTTTGCTGCCGGGGACGGTACAAAAGGGGGCATTTATCGCCCTCAGTGAGCCGCCGGGCGCAGAAGTCCCCCCGGCGCAGGTGATTATCACCGAAGGCTACGCCACCGCGCTGACGGCCGCTCAACTCGCCGCTGGCTGGGTGGTGGCTGCCATTTCGGCCAGTAACCTGCCGAACGTGGCACAGGCTGTACATGCCCGCTGGCCGCAAGCCCGAATCGTCATCGCCGGAGACAATGATTTCTACGACGGCAAAGAGAACACCGGCAAAGTCTGGGCGGAGAAAGCCGCTAAGGCCGTCAACGGCTGCATCACCCTGCCGCCAACCCGCCATAAGGCGGACTGGAATGACTTTATGCAGGAGAACGGCCCGGCACGCGCTAAAGAAGCATTCAACGAGGAACTGGTGCAACTGGGCAAATCAGCGGTGAAGTTGCCACAGGGGTTCCGGCTGACGCAGGAACATCTGTGGTTCGACAAGCAGGTGCAAAAGTCGGACGGCGACACCGAAATCCGCAACATAAAAATCAGCAACCCGTTGCGGGTGACGGCCATCACCTGCGACGCCGACGGCGGCAACTTCGGCCGTTTGCTGGAATGGGAGGACACCTACGGCCAGCCGCGTAAATGGGCGATGCCGATGGAGATGTTGAGCGGCAGCGGTGAAGAGCTGCGCCGTATCCTGCTGGTCAACGGCCTGTCGTACATCAGCACCACCGGCGAGGCCCGCGCCCGGTTGATGGAGTACATCTCCCTGTGCAAGCCGGAGCGCAAAGTTACCTGCGTGAACAAGACCGGCTGGCACGGCGATGTCTATGTATTGCAGGATGAGGTGATCGGCGAAGATGCGGAGGCGGTGATACTGCAAACCGCCAGTGTGCAGGGCAAAGATTTTCGTGTGGCCGGGACGCTGGACGAGTGGCAGGAACAGATTGGCCGCTACTGCGTCGGCAACTCCCGCGTGGCTTTTGCGGTCAGTCTGGCGTTTGCCGCGCCGTTGCTGCGTCTGGTAGGAATGGACGGCGGTGGTTATCACCTCAAGGGTGAATCCACCGATGGCAAGACCACCACCATGAAGGCGGCCACCTCGGTGTGCGGTGGCCCGGATTACTGGCACACGTGGCGCTCCACCGGTAATGCGCTGGAAGGCACCGCCAGCCGCCGTAACGATGCAGCCATGATGCTTGATGAAATCCGGGAAGTGGACGGCCGTGAGGCCGGAAACATCGCCTATATGTTGGCGAACGGCCAAGGCAAAGGGCGGGCAGGCACCGACGGCGAGTTACGCGCCCGCAAGCAGTGGCGGCTGTTGTTCTTCTCGACCGGGGAACTGTCGTTAACCGAACATGCCGCCCGTGCCGGCGAACGCACATTTGCCGGGATGGAAGTGCGGATGCTCCAGATACCGAGCGACTCCGGTAAATACGGCGTATTTGAAACCCTGCATGGGTTCGACAGTGGCAAGGCGCTGGCGGAGCATTTTGAAATCACCACAGCGACGGTCTACGGCACGCCGTTCCGTGCCTGGCTGAAAGCCCTCACCGCTGACCTGAACGGCATGGCGGCCAGAGCCAAGGCAATGATGAAGGAATACACCCACCTGCTGATGCCGGAGGATGCCGGTAATCAGGTCGGGCGGGCCATCAATCGCTTTGCGCTGGTTGCTATGGCCGGTGAGTTGGCAACCCAACTCGGTATCACCGGCTGGCCGGAGGGGGAAGCGCTGCGGGCAACCCAGACCTGCATGCGGGCATGGCTGGCCGACCGGGGCCACAGCGCCAATCAGGAAGATCTCGCCGCACTGGAGCAGGTGCGCAGCTTCTTTACGGCAGGGCAGTTCAGCCGCTTTGCTGACTGGCATAACGAGATGAACCGCCCCGGTAACATGGTGGGTTGGCGCAAGGTGGAGAAAGGCAACCATGCCCGGCAGGTGGAGGCGATGACAACGTTCTATGTGATGCCGTCCGGCTGGAAGGAAATCTGCAAGGGTTTTGATGCGCGGAAAGTGGCAAGGCTGTGCGCGGAGGCCGGTTTTCTGGTTCCGGCCAAGGACGGCAAAATGCAAACGGCCACCCGCCCGCCAGAGATGGGCGTTAAGAAGCTGTATGTGTTTACCAGTGACGTCTTAGGCTAAGTCTTTACGCGAGTCTTATTGTTAAAGGGTAACAGAGGTAACAGGGGTTACACTATTGTAATCACTGGAGAAAATCTGTTACCCCTTTTGTTTGGGTTGGGGTAACAGGGGTAACAACGTCGGCGTTTTTTCACCCTGTTACCCGGTGTTACCCCGTCAATTACCTCCGGGGTAACACACTTTTCCCTTTCTAATCATAGCTGTAACCTGTGTAACCCCTGTTACCCCTTCAAATCGATAAAGGCAGCGGCCGACTCACCGAAACGCCCTTTCTCTGGCGGGCCATCCCTTCCGGAAAAAACATCACCTAACACATTGAAAAAGGCCAAGTTGTGTAGCCGGAGTGACAACTGTGTTCGATTGAGCAGTTGTGCCGGTTATCGGACACTGTTCACACAACATAACGAACTGGAGTTTTTTCGATGACCACCAAGACCCCGCTTGCCGCCCTTTCTGTCCGTTTTTTGCAGCAACAATCCGGCTTTGATGACGCACGTAACGGTTTTTATAAAAAGAAAACCGAGCTGAATGATATCCGTCAGGTCATTGCGACCACACACGATAAAAAACGCACAGCGGAAGAGCAGGCCGTTATGGATGACAAGGGCTGGCGTAAGCGGTTCCGCAAAGCAAAAGGCGAACTGACGCCGGAGATGCAAGGCCTGCATACCCAGCGTATCATCAAGCGCGAGCTGGTGAATGAATACGACGGGCTGTTGGCCGAATTGGAAGATGAGCAGGAAGAGGCGATGCTTTCGGTCTGCGCCGCCGCCCGCCGTTATGACCAGAAACACCGCACGATTTTACGAACCCACTCTGAAATGACGCTGGAAATCGCACTGGATAAGGCCTCGTCCCTGATCCGCGCGGTTGCCTTGCGACTTCATGCCCAGTCGCGTCTCGGCCACGACGAAGAGCAGTTCCAGAATAATAATTTGTGCGCCCGAGATCCGCGTGGTGTCGTGATGCAGGAAATTATGCAGGCACTGATGGAACGCGCCAGTAGCTATCAACTAAGTGCAGAGGGCGACCCGATTCTTGAGGCGATTGGATTGTACGGTCCGGATTTCAGTGGTATCGACCAGAGGCTGATTAACAGTCCGGCGGCACTCACAAAACTCAGCGTGGAAATCGCTGAACGCAAAAAAGCCAAAGCGGCAGAGGAGGAATAAGCATGATGCGCTGTCCTTTCTGCCGCAGCGGTGCACACACCCGCACCAGTCGCTATCTGACAGAACAGACCAAAGAGGCCTATTATCAGTGCCAAAATATCGACTGCTCCAGCACCTTTAAGACGCGGGAAAGTATTGAGCATGTGATCCGGCAGCCTCTCCCCCCCGGAAACTATTCCGGCACCGCCGCCGTCTGAATATCGAACATTGAACCGTTACGGTAATAATAATTTTATTCATTAATTAATAGCATCCGCTCCTTTCTTGAGGGGCGGTTTTTTTATTCCCTTCTGTGTTTGCTTTCTGCGGCTTTTTCTCTGGCGGGCCTCTCATTTTGAGCATGCATGCATAGGGCGCATGAATTTGCATGCCTATAATGCCCTTACGGCCTCCCTGTCCCCCCTGTGCTGGCGCGGTTTACGGGCCATCATGCAACTGCATGAAAAGCGGCACATGAAGCGGGCAGGCGAGGCGGGGAGAGTATTGCGCGCACGCTAGCTCACATAGTAAATTTGCATTTATGGTAATCTTAATAAATCATTGCTTTCAAGTTAGCAGATGCTTACATTGAGATTCAATGTTGGATGGTATCAAAGGTAACGCGCTAAATTAGTTTCTTAGCAGTCTTTTAAAAGGCAGGGAATTAAATGAATCAACTTTCTTTCACTCCACAAAACCTCCTAGATTGTGTTTCATACAAAGATCTAATTGATAACAAAACTCTTTTAGATTATTCAACAAGGTTGATGGCAGCCGAAAATGCCTATAAGAAAGTAAAAGGTAAGTCATTTCTAAATAATGGAATTCAACAAATTTCCATAGGAAATAAAAGAGGGGTGAAGTTTAAGTCCTTCGAAGATAAACTTATAGCTAAGGTTTTAGAAAAAAACATAATAAAAGCTTATAAGATAAAAAAACTAAATAGACACCAAATTATTAGAGACTTGATTGTACATTTAAAAGATGGCAGTCCATATAATATAATAAGGCTTGATATTAAGCAGTTTTTTGAGAGTATAAGTACAGATGATTTACTAAATAAAATAGCTAGTGAGGGAAAGATTTCAAGGTTTAATTTAAATCTCCTTTATGAGTACAGTAACGTAATAAACAGCGCTGGCATTAATGGTTTTCCAAGAGGAGTTAGTCTAAGTTCAACTCTAGCAGAGCTATGTCTACAGGAGCTTGATGCCTTTTATAAGAAAAGAAATGATGTTTTTTTCTACTCTAGATTTGTTGATGATATTGTCATAATTCATCATGGACCAGAACTAACTAGACAATTCATTTATGAACATTTCGAAAGCAAACTTCCAAAAAATTTGGAATTACATACTGGAGAAAAGTTGACATATGAATCAATCGGTCGAGCTAGTTTTGACGGTGGCTCTAATGAAATGAAGGAGTTTAGCTTCTTAGGCTACAAATTTAAAATCAGTAATAAATATCATGATAGTGACACCGTATTTAACAATAGAAATAGAAAAATTGAAATTGACCTTTCTGATAAAAAAATAGAACGCCTAAAGCAAAAAATAATTAAGTCTTTCATTTCTTATGTAAATAGTATGCATACGATCCAAGATTTTGGCTTGTTACATGACCGATTAAAACTCCTAACAGGAAACTATCCAATAAAAGATCCAGTTACGGGGCTAAAAATACACACTGGGATTTACTATAATTACCAACATAAAAATGTAGATAAAGATTGCTCTCTAAGCAAGCTTGATAATTTTCTAAGGCGGATCATATTCTCTAAAGATGACGTTTTTTCTAAAAGAATAACTCAACACTTGAGCCTAAAACAAAAAAGAAAGCTTGCAAGCCTTACATTTAAAAGAGGTTTTGATACAATTCGCTATCATACATTTAATTATTCTAGACTAAAAACAATAAAAGAGTGTTGGAAATGAAAATGAGATCAAAACTGGTAAAGAAAAAAGATTATTTACGAGTGCTACTAACTGAAACTTCTCCTTATGAAGTTCCTGCGATATTTTCTAATGTTGGCTTTTACAACAACATGCATTACTATAATAAATCTGAAGAGAAATTCGTTCTTCATTTTCTATTTTCAAAAAACATTAACGAAGACTATACAATCCCACTGAGTTATAAGATTAAGAAAGACATTGACTCTTCACGGACTCTCTCTTTGATTCATCCACGCAGCCAAGTGAGTATAGTTGAATTTTACGAAGAGTTCTCTAATATCATTGTTTCGGCTTGTAAAAAAAGCAATTTCAGTCTTCGAGCTCCATCTAAAGTTTCATCAAAATATTTCCTCAGAAATAATAACATGCTTGATAGGGAGTTTACTAAGGAAGAGGTGCAAAGTGTAAGTGACGAAAAAATATATAAACATTTAGCATCTTACTTCTCCTACAACAGATACACAAGATTACATAAATTCTTTAATTCAAAAGAGTTTCTCCACCTTGAGAAAAGGTATGAACTATTTTGCAGTATAGATATAGCAAAATGCTTTGATAGCATATATACACATAGCATTACCTGGGCAGTGAAAAATAAAGAATATTCTAAAAACAATCGGAATGTGAAAAATTCTTTTGGCACCTTATTTGATCGTTTAATGCAATCAATAAATTATAATGAAACTGCAGGTATAATAATTGGGCCAGAAGTTAGTAGAGTTTTCGCCGAGGTTATATTTCAAGAAATAGATAGGGAAATAGAGAATACTCTTTCATCTTTGGGATATGAAAATGACATACACTATACAATCAGACGCTATGTAGATGACATATTTATATTCTCATTGAGTGAATCAATAAACCAAGATATAAAATCCACCATTGATGAAATCATAAAAAAATACAAACTATCTATAAACAAGCAAAAGGTTTCTATATCTTCAAGACCATTTGCTACAGCTAAAACGAACACAATAAATGAGTTAAATGAAATATTAAATTCTTTGACCAGTAAATTTATAGATACGAATCAGCCTAACCAATTAAAGCGAATTTACAGTAGAGACAAAACCATAATCTCATACTTAAGTAAAATAAAATCAATATTTGTGGATGATAGAGATAATTATAACTTGGCCGCAGGTTATACCATTTCAGCTTTAACTAACATTGCGATTAATATAGATAGAAAGATTAAAAGCATTGATGATTACTACAATAACAATAGAAATTCAATTAACGATTTTTTCACTGTAGCAATTGAGATTATATTACATTTGTTTTTTATATCTCCCGGACATACTTCATCAGTAAAAATATGCATACTAACTGATATAATATGTAGCATATACAAAGAAGATAATACAGGTGATGGGGAGCTCATTAAGGTATTGATTTATAACCTCTCCCATAGTTATTTCGAACGATATATTGACTTGGAGAAAGACAAGAAAATAAAAAGAATAAGCTTGGAGAGCCTTAACTTACTAATCAGTATAAAACAGCTTGGCGATGAGTATAGATTGAGCAGAAACGTAATATCTGGAATATTCTCTACCGAAAATAAAGGTGACTATAGTTACTTTGAGATAATTACACTTCTATACTATATGGGAGATGACGCACATTATAATAGCATCAAGGCGAAAATAATAAGCACCGTAATGAAAATGCTCAATAACATTACAGATATAAAATCAAACTCACTTAAATGTTATCTTTTTCTTGACTTCATTAATTGCCCATTTGTTGATGAAGCTAAGAGAAGGAAATTAGTTAAAGAATTATTAAAGTTGCATTTCGGTAAAGAACCCAACAAGCAACAATTACAAGATGGATGGGAGCAACTTACCCAGAACTACTGGTTTGTACAATGGGACAACCTAAATTTACGTCTATTTCTTGAGAAAAAAGAGTTGCTTAGTGTTTATTGAATATGTAGTATAAAAAAGGAGCGCAACTGGGTGGATTTACAGCCTTTTGGCTGGCGGCGTAACAGCTTCATTGCTCGAGAGACTGTTATTTGTTTCTCTTTGCATTGGCAGGATTTATCTTGCACACACTACACTATTCAGTTGCGACTCCTTCTATGTACCAAAATCCGTACCAAATTTAATATTAAAAAATAAAATCAAACAAAATCATCAGGTTAATGATTTAATAAAACACAGATCCAGAACATCGAGTAATACATTGCTTCATTCGCTTAAGCCCGCACCTGCGGGCTTTTTTTATGGCGCAGAAGACTACACCTGAAACGGGCGGCGGTGGTATGCGGCTTAATACAGCTCTTGGGTTGGCCGCAAAACAATTTCGTTGATATCCACCTCCGCCGGTTGCTCGATGGCATAAGCGATGGCACACGCTACGGAATCCGCCGGGATGGCCTGTTGATAAAACTCCTCAACGAATTTCACGCTTTCACGGTCCGAGGTGCCAAGCTTCAGTTCGGAATCCACGGCTCCCGGACAGATAATGGTGGTGCGAATATGTGCCCCCACCTCATAACGCAAACCTTCAGAGATAGCGCGTACCGCAAACTTGGTGCCGCTGTAAACGGCGCCGCCCGGGCTAAGCACCTTCAGACCGGCGACGGAGGCGACATTGATAAAGTGACCGCTCTGCTGTTGCTCGAACACCGGTAGCGAAGCGGCAATGCCATACAGCACGCCTTTGAGGTTGATATCGATCATCCGTTCCCATTCGTCGACCCGGGTGGCGCTCAGCGGGGCTATCGCCATTAACCCTGCGTTGTTCACCAACACATCAACGCGC
>Ga0308166_1003647_pt1 | contig 12906 bp, 11 predicted proteins | sample PhyCR2_2_FD_202137 | JGI IMG/M metagenome (GOLD analysis project Ga0308166, IMG submission 202137) | Phyllosphere microbial communities from UC Gill Tract Community Farm, Albany, California, United States - DLSLCC.R2 | ecosystem: Host-associated > Plants > Phyllosphere > Unclassified | place... | reverse complement strand
AAGTACCTGAAGCCGGGTGAGATGAAAGTGATCGCGGTCGGCGACCGGGCGAAGATCGTGCCGCAGTTGCAGAAGCTCGGGCTGGGGCAGCCGGAAATGCGGGATGTGGATGGGCAGGTGCCGTAACTATGCGCGACACGTGGCGAGGCCGGCATGCGCGGTAGCGTCTGCGCGTACCGGCTACGTCTTCCGTTACACTTTCTCTACGTCACTACTGTTATGTCAGAATAAAGTCTTGAATGATACCCGAAAAAAATCAAGTACTTAGCGGGGTGCGCGATACAAACAGCCTGCTGCAAATTCTTGAACAGAGTAAGCGAGAAGTACTTTGCCGCTTCAGCAAAATAATAGTGTCTTGAATGGTTGAGCGTAGTTATGATCAGCGGCATCTGCAACGATGGCCAAGGCCTTCAGTTCGCCGCGGCCAGCGACCTTCGGCGTGACCCGATCGGGCACGTCACGCAGACGCACGCCGTTGAGCTTCTGGTCCTTCGCCGGGATGGTCGGCGCGCCCCGGCCGCACCAGCTCGACGATCTGGGATGCCGGAAATTTCTCGATGTCTGCCACGCTAAGCGCGACCGGACGCTCGACCGCGCCGGACCGGGGGTCAGTTGGCCAGTACGAGGGTTTCGACGCCTGCTATGCTAAAGCATTGCTCGAATTTGCCGGAGGTCTTACCGTTGAAGCAGACGCGGAAAAGGTGCTGGCAGTGACGTAGCAGAACGCTAAATTCGTTGGCTTGTGCCTGACGAATGGCGGCCGCGCAAAGTCCCAACGCTGCCCTGTCCGAAGTAGTACATTTGCGGGACCGCCTACTCAGTATGCGCACTGATGCCATCTGATCGGAAGGCGGGTTTCACGTCTCACGGCAACAAGTTCACACAGTCGTTTCCTTCATGCATCGTTAGCAACGCCTTGTTAATTTTTATTCCTCTCATGCGGGTGCCCGGTACTAGGTGATCGTGGCAAAGTTTGAACACTGCAGTACGAAAACACGAGAAGAGACATGGCAGATCGACAGCAAGATTTTTGGCATCTCGTCCGTATCCTTCTTGACTCCGTTCAAGCTGGCGCCCCCCCAGAGGATGCAAGGCTCAAGTTACGTAAAATCATTCATGACCTTCAAGTCAATAGTGATGACGCGGCAAGGGCAGTAAAAATGTTTGATGGAATAAATAGGATGCCGAATGAGAAGGAAAAATGATAATGTAACAATGTAGATATTCTTGATCAACGCGATTTCCGAAATATTTCGACGTCTGGTAATTACCGTGCCTATAACTGGGACTATTACTATATTCGTTGCAGTTAGCGGGAGTATGAGTCGTCGCTCGTGATCGCAATTGACCTGAGAGCCTCGCATACTGCTATCGGCAAGGCCACTATGCGGCGTGATTTCTCCATCCTGATTTTCCCGATGCTTATGCGCAAGTCCAATTAGGAATGGGATCTAGGCCGTTCTTTATGATTCGCGTCGCAACCTAACTGTGCGGCACAAGTCCAACATAAAGAATAGGATTTGATTTCGCATGACGCTGCCATCGTGCACCTGGTAGGGTCATACTCATCAATTCTGATCGGGAGGAAATAATGACGTCAAATGAAGCAACTAATATGCAGGCTTGCATTGAGGCATGCGAAGAGGCGATCCACGCGTGCCAGGCATGTGCCGCAGCCGATATTCGCGAAGGCAGCTCGCACTGCGCGTTGATCAACCTGGACTGTGCAGACATCTGTGCCGCAACGATGAACGCGCTTGCAAGGGGATCCGAACATCATGGCGATTTTTGTTCCTTATGCGCCCACATTTGCCGCGCGTGCGCTAGCGTATGTGCTAAACACGCGAGCACCCACGCACACTGTGCCCAGTGCCAAGCTGCATGCGAAAAATGTGCTGAGGAATGCTCGAAGCACGCCAAAGAGCGTCATGTCTGAGCACAAGCACATTCTTTCGATCTAACCTCCATCGTTGGTGTGGACAGGAACTACATCAACGATGCATTAGAGGAGCGTATTGACAGGCAAGGGTCTAAACGAAACCGAAAAGGGACACCGCAGTCTAATTCTTTCCCTGATCAGATTGTCGTGATTATTTTACGTCTCGGTGTCTAAAATAACTCGACGTGGGAGATGCCATGAGTTTACTAGAACGACTCGCTCGCTCTGTAACGCTGCTTGGCGCCATGACAGTTTCGATGGGGCTAGCAGCCCTGCCGAACGCAGCTGAATCAGGCCAACCGCACCCTACGGCGGCACCGATTGTTTCCCTCGAGTTCGATGATGTGAGCGGCGCGCTCTGGAAGGCAACGCCGGGATCGCTCGCTCGCAGCCTGGACGAGGGACTGACATGGATACCAGTGGTACTGCCGGTAGCGTCGCGAGGTCGTATTGCATCACTGACCATCTCGGCGGGCCGCTCAAAAACGATTTATGTCGCGGTCATAGGCGCGGGCGTGTTACACAGTCACGATGGTGGGCGCTCGTGGCTGCTGCGCAACCAGGGCCTGCCGAGTCTCGAGGTTGTCGCATTGGCCGCGCATTCTACCCAACCTCGTACCGTGTATGCCAATGTTGCCGGGAACGGCATTTTCCGTAGCCGCGATGCCGGCGCAACCTGGCACCTCGTCGATCGCGGCCCCGCCGAATCGGTCATACAACTTGTACATTTAAGTATGCCGAATGAATCCGGAACCGGATGGCTGTTTGCAGCAACGAGCAAAGGTGTGCGCCGGGCGAAGGATTGTTTCTGTGGCTGGCAGAGCGCGGGTGCGGTTCGGCTCAGCTTTCGCGTTGTGGCGACTGATGCCGGCTGGCCGTCGCGAGTCTACGCCGCCGCGCGAGAAGGATTGTTTATTAGCCCAGACGGAGGAGATCACTGGATCCGGATGCGGGAACCGGTTGCCGCAATTACAGCACTTGCCAGTACGCCGTCCGGAAGGCTGTACGGCGCCATCAATGGCAAATTGATTAGCAGTGTCAATCGAGGCGTCACTTGGGAATATACCGTCAGGTGATCACAGCGAAGTAAGCAGCGTGTCAACGATAATGCCCTGCTACCGTGGCCCTCTTCCCAACCGGCCGCACCTCTGCACGGCGTGCACTACAACCCGGCTGTTGTCACCCATGACGATGAACGCCGTGCTACGGAGGACTTCCTGACATCCGTGGTCGCTGCACCGCCCCCATGTGAATAAGCCTGATCAGGCGGGTCCGCGCTCGATATCACCGACGTCAACCTCGCCGGCACTTTCGATATTTACACGATGCGTCGGCATACCGGGTCCTTCGACGCTGCCGATAGATGGAAGAGCGTTGTTGTCGCCCTGCTCGACATCCGTAGTGGCAATCTTGTCAGCTGCGGTCTCGACATCAGCTTCTTTCTCCGGACGCCGGGCATCGCCGGGCGATGCCCCTTGCACCTTTACACGCTTTCTAGTCACCATTTTTTCTCCCAAATATCCCGGTCAGCATCACAGCCGAACTCAGCAGTTCCCAGCAACGTAGTTCTCCGAAAAAAGTTCGCGTTCCACCAGTTCGAGCAGGATATGGATGATCTTGATGTGCATCTCCTGCACTCGGTCAGCGTAGGCGCCGCCGGGGCTGCAGATGCATACGTCACACAGGCCCTCGAGCGCCGACCCTGGGGTACCCGTCAGTCCGATCACGCGAATGCCCATCTCGCGCGCCGCTTTGGCGGCCACGAGAATCGATTGGCTTTTCCCGCTCGTGCTAATTGCAAGCAGGACGTCACCCGGATGACCATGTGCCTGGATATACCTTGCGAAAACCTGGTCGTATCCATAATCGTTTGCGACGCAGGTGATATGTGTAGGATCGCTGATGGCGATGGCCGCGACTCCCGGACGATTGTTGCGGAATCGTCCCGTAAATTCTTCGGCAAAGTGCATTGCGTCGCACATCGATCCGCCGTTGCCGCAGGAAAAAGCCTTGCCCGAGCTACGAAAAGCCGACACGAGCAGGCCGGCCGCATCGGCGACGCTTTGGATACTACGGTCATCCTGCAGAAATCGGTTAAGTGCAGACTGTGCATCGACCAGGTTGTTCTTGATGTGTTCGATCATAGGTTTCTCATTGGTGAAGAACCATGCCTTAGGTGATTTCGATTGGCTGGAGCGATTTGACGAGGTCGTCCATCACCTTCAATTGCGAAAGGAACGCTTCAAGGGCGCCGAGCGGTAGCGCGCTCGGACCGTCGCATTTCGCGACACTTGGATCGGGATGCGCTTCGAGAAAAATTCCAGCCAGGCCGACGGCGACGCCTGCACGCGCCAGCTCCACTATTTGCGCGCGTCGGCCGCCAGACGTCGCACTCAGCGGATCGCGCTGCTGAAGTGAATGAGTAACGTCAAAAATCACCGGGACATCGGGGCAAGCCTTTTTCATAACGCCAAACCCCAGCATATCCACGACCAGATTATCGTATCCGAAGCAGGTGCCGCGATCGCACAGGATCAGCTGGTCGTTCCCCGCCTCCTTGAATTTTTCGACGACGAAGGCAACTTGCGTCGGACTCAAGAACTGTGGCTTCTTGATGTTGATGACGCGGCCCGTTTTTGCCAATGCAACAACCATATCGGTCTGCCTGGCCAGGAATGCGGGCAGCTGCAGGACGTCCGCGGTTTCCGCCACAATCGATGCCTGCCACGGCTCGTGCACATCAGTCAAGACAGGTGCGCCGAACTCCGATTTCACTTTCTCGAGCATTCGCATGCCTTCCTCCAAACCGGGACCGCGAAACGAATGGATCGAAGACCGGTTTGCCTTGTCGAAGCTTGCTTTAAAAACGTAAGGCATACCGAGCTTATCGGTTACTTTGACGAACTCCTCGCATGTGCGGAACGTCAGCTCGAGGGATTCGAGCACGTTCATACCGCCAAAGATCACTAGCGGAGCATCATTTTCGACGTTGATCTGTTCAGCAATATTGGGCATTGATCAGGTACTCCTACGAGGGTTCGGCTGTAGATTCTTAGGATAACGCGAGCCATGAAACGTTACCGCACAATAGGATTTCCTGAATCCACCAACAATTGAGCCGCAACCATCTGATTGCGATAGGCATCAAAGATACGGCGCAGCGCATCGGCCATCGTCGTGGTAGGTTCCCAACTCAGGTCGTTCTTCGTGCTGTTACCTTCGGCACGCGGTTCTGCACGTTTTTATAGACCAGCTATATTGTTAAGACTTAGAGAGTTGCTTCAGATTTTTTTCCGCTTACAAGGATATTAGGATCACAACACGATTATAAACTTACTTTACTTACTTTACAGTTAACGCTTGCGCCGACGTTGCCTTTTGGAGTTCGTCCGATCTTTACCTTTTTCGTGCTTTATACGATAGGAAGCAGGGTCTCTTTTACGACGCCAAAAATATGAAATCTTAAGAATGCCTACCAATACAACGATGCTTGCGATAGAACCAAAGAAAACTATGAGAAAAACCTCGTTAGGCACCTCAGGTTCGTTCAGCATTTGAATCTCCGAAAAACGATTAATTCCAAAAGCGCCCGTCAAATTAGCATATCAATCATAAACAGAAGAATAAATCCCAGAAAAAACATCGCCGTTTGAACAGGAGTTTCGGTCTCTTCATGTGCCTCCACCAACAACTCCTCAGTTACCAGGTAAAGCAGCGCCGCGACACCGAATGCCAGGAGCGCATCGATATACACTGGCGTTACTGCATTCAGTAGACCCGCCCCTGCGCCGGCCCCTGCCAGCAAGGCGACACCGAGCATTGCCGCGGTAGCGCCGACTCTCAGTGCAGTTTGCCCGACACTGCGTAGTGACGTCCCGCATGACACGCCCAGGAAAAACAGTTCGAGAACCAGGCCAACAGTCAATAGCAGCCCTTGCTTTTCTCCAGCAGCGAATGACAGGCCAATCAGCGCCCCATCGAGGACGACGTCGACACCCATTGCCGTAATCAGCCCGCGCGTATCGCGTTCTCCCCCGGCCTCCTCGCAGTCTCCGAACCACTTCAGGACGAGCATGAAGGCAACGCCAAGCGTGAATCCGATGAAAGTGGGCCAAGGCAGACGCCGGTGCATCAAGTCGGGCAGTAATTCCACGGCCAGCACGCTGAAAACGGTCCCGGCCGCAAAATGCTGAACTGCGCTGCGCAGTCCCGCGCCTGGCTGGCGTACGAGTGCCAGCAGCGCCCCGGTCAGAACAGCGACAGCGGGCATTGCGGCATAGCCCAGTACTTTCGACAGGCCCGCCGTCATGACAACACCTTCGTTGGATCGACGTTCTGCTCACGCGCCACACCCGGCGCGTTCTCGCTGGCGACCGGTGGCGTGCCGGGGTACGCGAGCAGGCGCAGCGCATTGATGACGACGAGCAGCGTTGAGCCTTCGTGGAATAGGACAGCAGTCCCGATATTCAGGCCGAAGATGGTGGCCGGAATGAGCACCGCGACGACGCCAAGGCTGACCCAGAGGTTTTGTTTGATGACCCTGCGTGTGCGCCGCGACAGGCCAACCGCGAACGGCAACTGGCTCAGGTCGTCGCTCATCAACGCTACGTCTGCCGCCTCCAGAGCGACGTCAGACCCCGCCGCCCCCATCGCGATACCGACCGTGGCATTCGCCATGGCGGGTGCGTCGTTGACGCCATCGCCCACCATGGCCACTTTACCGTGACGCTCACGCAAGGCTTTCACCGTTTCCACCTTCTGCTCAGGCATCAGGTCTCCCTTGGCCTCGGTCAGGCCGACGGTGCGCGCAACGGCGTCCGCAACCTGTTGATTGTCACCCGACAGCATGACTAGCCGCTCGATGCCGAGTTCGCGCAACTGTTTCATGACGGTGGTGGCTGCCGGACGCGGCGTGTCCATGACGCCGATGACGCCAAGGAAGCGAGCTCCCTTGCGTACCACCATCGTGGTGCGCCCGGACTGAACCAGCTTGGCGTTCGCGTCGGCCAGCTCACCCGGCAGCCGCATGCCGTCCAGTTCATCGAACAGCACGGGCTTGGCGATATACGTCGTTTCGCCATCGATCGAAGCCTGCACGCCGCGTCCGGTCAGGCCGCGCACATCGTCGGCGCGCACCGAATCGACATTCGAAGGCAAGCGTTGGCGTCCGCCCTCGACCAGCGCGGACGCCAGCGGATGGTCGCTGTGTGATTCGACCGCGACGACCACGGCCAGCAATTCGGATTCACTGATGCCGGAAGCGACTATCACATCGGTCAGCTTCGGCCGCCCTTCCGTCAGGGTGCCCGTCTTGTCAAACGCAATCGAGGTGAGACTGCCGAGATTCTCCAGCGGCCCGCCCCCTTTTACGAGCACCCCGCTGCGGCCCGCACGCGCCACGCCCGACAATACGGCGCTGGGTACCGAAATCGCCAACGCGCATGGGCTTGCGGCCACGAGTACCGCCATCGCACGATAAAAACTGTCGGAAAAGGATTCGTCGATGACCAGGAACGCCAGCATCAGCAATGCGACCAGCGCAAGGATCACGGGAACGAAAATGCGCTCGAATTTGTCGGTGAATTGCTGGGTGGGGGACCGTTGGGCTTCCGCTTCCGCCACCATCTGGACGACACGTGCCATGGTCGACTGCGACGCGAGACGTGCCACCATCACCTCCATGGCGCCCGTGCCATTGATGGTGCCGGCAAATACCCGGTTGCTGGCTTGAACCCGTTCAAAAGCGGCAATGGCGGCCTTGCCATCGTCGACAGGCGATTTATCGACCGGGACGCTCTCGCCAGTGACCGGCGCCTGGTTCACACTCGAGCTGCCCTTGATCACCACACCGTCGGCCGGCAGGCGCTCGTTCGGCTTCACCAGCACGATGTCGCCGGGCTGCAGCTTTTCGACAGGGACCTCTTCGGTCTGGTCGCCCTTCTTCAGCAGCGCAGTCTCGGGGGCGAGCTTGGCGAGCGCCTCGATGGCACGCCGTGCACGTCCCATCGCAAAGTGTTCCAGCGAGTGGCCGAGACTGAACAGGAACAGCAGCAAGCCACCCTCGGCCCACTTGCCGAGGGCTGCCGCGCCAACGGCGGCTACAAGCATCAGCGTATCGATCTCGAAGCGGCGCGCGAGGATGTTCTCGATGGCCTCCTTCGCGGTGAAATAGCCGCCGCACAGGTAGGCGCCGATATACAGCGCTAGCGGGAGCCAGCCGGGAACTGCACCGCTGCGCTCGACCAGCCAGCCAACGAGCACGAACACGCCGGCCGCCACGGCGAAGATCAGTTCCGTATGTTCTCCGAAGATGCCGCCATGCGCATGGTCATGGCCAGCATGGTCGCCTTCCTTTCCATGTTCGTGCTTGTGCTCCTTCCCGTGCTCGTGCTCCTTTCCATGCTCGTGCTCGTGCTCGTGCTCGTGCTCGTGCTTGCCGTGGTCAGCGTCAGGTATCCTGCGGGGCGCGGATGTCGCCGTCACCGTACCTGATTCTGACAACTCGGTACCGAATGAGCGCACCAGCCGCTCTAATTGCATCTGGGATACATTGGAGCGTTCGTATTCGACCCTGATTCTGCCGGACGGAGAGACCTCCGCTTCCAATACGCCGGGAACCTGGCGCAGGCGCTGGGCGAATGTTCGCGCGCCACGGGCATGCAATGGTGCCGGCGTGTTGCCGACATAGTGTGCAAATTTGTCGGTAAGTTGTGCGCCGACGGCGCAGACCACTTCACGCAGTCTCCCCACCGTGATAGCGGCTGGGTCGTAATGCAGGCAAAGCAAGGGAGGCGATCCCTCGGGCGTCTTCACGTGAACACGCTCGACGCCGGGACGCCCCTGCAACAGGCCGATGAGCCGGTCGATGCATGGGTCGTGCGGATCGTCGACTTCCGGAAGGACTAAGGGCAATTCGAGCCGTATATGCGTCAACTCTTCCATTTGCGTACCTTTCTCTCGAAACGGCCAGTATGAAAAGACAATCCGACATTGTCGGTGTGGGGGCGCACCTACGCGATGGCTCAGCGCTGCCTGGGGATGATTTCTGGCCTATGCGACCCCACGCAATATGGGGAATGCACCATGACCTCCTCATTGACTTTCAAGGCAACGTCCCCAGCAACAAAGACGTTAACATACCGCTCCGTACCGTGCTGTCTGAATTCAACTTCGACATAACGCCCCGCCGAGCCCTGGGGCGCGGTCAGGGGCACGAGACAGTCCAGAAATTTAGTGGGTGTTTCGCCTGCCGCGTAAATCTTGCTGACGTAGCCTGCCTGCACGCCCAGATCGTCGGGCTGTGAGGTAGCACAAGCAGCCAGACTGCGCACGACAAGTACTCCAGCAATAATCGAACGAATTCTCAATTGACACCCTTTACATAAACGGGCCGAAAACAGGACACTAGTCAGCCCACCATGGTCTTGAACATTGCACCCATTTCTTTGTATTCGTCAGCGACCTTTTGCAACATGAATTGATGTTTGACAGCTTGCTCGGCAAAAGCGCTTCGCTCCCTGTCCATATCAACCGTGTTGCCATCCACCGAGCCTTGCGAAGGAACCCGGTACATCAAAAGTTCACCAATCCCGTTATCGCCGTCGCGGGTACCGGGCCTCTCGACCGCTTCATTTATCGCTGAAGCATTGTTCAGTGCCTGCTGCAGTGCGGCCCGGAAGTCGATATCGCGCGCCTTGTAATTCGGCGTGTCGGCGTTGGCGATATTCGACGCAAGCACGCTGAGGCGCTGCTCCGATAACTGGAGCGCTCTTTTCCAGAATTCATCGTTATCCCGCGCCAGCGCCTGAGGCATGCCTTTCGGGCCACTCTTGATCTCGTTCATCGTTGCTCCTTTCACATGTTCTCAGACGGACTTTGACCGCCGCTTCTTCCACATCCAGGGGTAGAGCCACCACAGCGCCAGAATCAGCGACGCGAATACTGCGGCCATGCCGATTCCCGCTGGATGACCGACGACTTCCGCAGTCACCAGGCTTGTACCCAGTACCAACGACAGAGAAAGAAAGAATGCCCCAGCTAACATTTGTTTGCTTGCGACATTCTTGAAATGCATGCGGTCTTCGAGCGGTCGCAGGACGCGGTGCTGCACAGCTGGCGCCGTAAACAGGATCAAACTCGAAAGCGAACATAAAAAGGTCGCCATGAAGATCCACTTCTCCAGCTGAACGATCTCTCGGAAGCCGGCATTGAAAGGCAATGCAATGAGAAAGCCATTCAAGAGCTGGGCACCTTGAAGCAGGACACGCAACTCGTTCAGCATTTCGGCCAGGTCGGTTTCGTCGTGGCCGTTCGTTGCGCTGGCCGATATCGCTTTGTCTGATGCCGTTCGCGGCCTCTTGCCGTCCTGATTGGTCATCGTGGCTAAACTCCTCAAAGCCATGGCAACTGCCCTGGCAAACGACGGGCAGACGCCGTGCTGGCGCCTACCCTTGGCATCTCAATGCGCTGTGACAGTCCTGTTTGCCACTGCCACTTCTTCCTCATCCTTGCGGTGCATGAGCCGATATAGAAGTGGCAGCACCAACAAGGTCAACGCGGTGGACGACAGGATGCCGCCGATGACGACCGTCGCCAGCGGCCGCTGCACCTCGGCACCGGTACCCGTCGCCAGCGCCATCGGTACGAAGCCGAGCGAAGCCACTAGCGCCGTCATCAAGACCGGGCGCAAGCGTGTCAAGGCGCCGTGCACGATTGCCTCGTCCAAAGACATTCCTTGCTCGCGGAGCGAACGAATGAAAGAGATCATCACCAGGCCGTTCAGCACCGCCACCCCGGACAGGGCGATGAAGCCCACCGCTGCCGTGATTGACATGGGAATGCCACGCAGCGTCAGCGCGAGGATGCCGCCCGTGAGCGCGAACGGGATGCCGGTGAACACCAGCAGCCCGTCTTTCAGGTCGCCGAACATGACGAACAGCAAGGTCAGGACCAGGAACAGTGCCAGCGGCACGACCACCTTCAGGCGCTCGGTAGCCGACTGCAGCTGTTCGAAAGTGCCGCCCCACGTGGTCCAGTAGCCTGCCGGGATCGCGACTGCGCGCCCGATCGCCGCTTGGGCTTCAGGCACGAAGCTGCCGACGTCGCGTCCGCGCACGTTGGCGCTGACCACGATGCGCCGCTTGCCGTTCTCGCGGCTGATCTGGTTGGGCCCGGGCGCGAACACGAGTTCCGCCACTTCACCCAGCGGCACGTAGGAGGTACCGGCTCCAGCGACACTAGTGGCACTAGTGGCACTAGTGCCGCCGGCTGGCAGCGCGATCGGCAGGCGGCGCAGTTCGTCGATGTCACTGCGTAGCGCTTCCGGCAGGCGCACCAGGATGTCGAAGCGGCGGTCGCCTTCGAACATGATGCCGGCCTGGCGTCCACCCGTGGCGGTAGCGAGAGCAGCCTGCACGTCGGCGATATTCAGGCCGTAGCGCGCGGTCTTTTCACGGTCGATGTTCACCGACAGCATCGGCAGGCCGCCGGTCTGTTCGACCTTGACTTCCGATGCCCCCGAGACTTTCTGCAGCACCTCGGCGATTTGCTGGCCGGTCTTCGCCAGCACTTCCATGTCGTCGCCGTAGACCTTCACGGCAACGTCGCTGCGCACGCCAGAGATCAGCTCGTTGAAACGCAACTGGATCGGCTGCGAGAACTCGAAGGCGTTGCCGACGTACTTCTCGGCCTCTTCCTGGATCGCCGTCACCAGCTCGGCGTGCGTCTTCTTCGGTGCCGGCCACTGGGTTTCAGGCTTGAGCATGATGTAACCGTCCGAGATGTTTTGCGGCATCGGGTCCGAGGCGATCTCGGCCGTACCGGTGCGCGCGAAGACTCGCTCGATCTCGGGGAATTTCGCCTTCAGGCCGGTCTCCAGCTTCTTCTGCATCTCCAGCGATTCGGAAAGACTGGTGGCTGGAATGCGCAGCGCCTGGATCGCCATGTCGCCCTCGTTCAGGTTCGGAATGAATTCGCTGCCGAGGCGCGCGGCGAGCAAACCGGACAGCACGACCAGCACAACGCTCGACGCCAGCACGGCCGGGCCGTTTGCCAGCACGCGCGTCAGCACCGGCGCATACCAGTCCTTGGCCTTGCTCATCAGGCGGTTTTCCTTTTCGGCAACGCGCTTGCCAATGAATAGTGCAACGGCGGCCGGCACGAAAGTCATCGACAGGATCATCGCGCCGACCAGGGCCAGCACGACTGCGAAAGCCATCGGATGGAACATCTTGCCCTCCACACCGGCCAGCGCGAAGATCGGCAGGTACACGACCATGATGATCAGCTGGCCGAACAGCAGCGGCCTGCGCGCTTCCTGCGCGGCTGCGAACACCTCGTGGAAGCGCTCGCGCAGCGTCAGTTCGCGCTTGTGGTGTTCCTGTGCGTGGGCCAGCCGGCGCACACAGTTCTCGACGATCACAACGGCGCCGTCGATGATGATACCGAAGTCGAGCGCTCCAAGGCTCATCAGATTGGCGCTGATCTTGTATGTCTGCATGCCAGAGAACGTGAACAGCATCGACAGCGGAATCACGAGTGCCGTGATCAGGGCCGCACGAATATTTCCGAGGAACAGGAAGAGAATGACGATGACCAGGATTGCGCCCTCGGTCAGGTTCTTCTTCACGGTCGCGATCGCCTTGTCGACCAGCACCGTGCGGTCGTACACCGGCACCGCCTTCACACCGGCCGGCAACGTCTTGTTGATAGCGGCCATCTTCTCGGCCACAGCCTGGGAGACGACCCGGCTGTTCTCGCCGATCAGCATGAACACCGTGCCGAGCACGACCTCCTTGCCGTTTGCGGTCGCGGCGCCGGTACGCAGCTCCTGGCCGAGACCGACCGTCGCCACGTCGCGCACGCGGATCGGCACTCCACGCACATTACTGACGATGGTGTTGCGAATGTCGTCCAGCGTGCGCACCTGACCGGGCGCCCTCACCAGGAACTGCTCTCCGCGGCGCTCG
>Ga0308166_1003644_pt1 | contig 12920 bp, 10 predicted proteins | sample PhyCR2_2_FD_202137 | JGI IMG/M metagenome (GOLD analysis project Ga0308166, IMG submission 202137) | Phyllosphere microbial communities from UC Gill Tract Community Farm, Albany, California, United States - DLSLCC.R2 | ecosystem: Host-associated > Plants > Phyllosphere > Unclassified | place... | reverse complement strand
CGCAGATCAGGACGAAGTTCAGGTTGCCGGACGGCGTCTTGGCCAAGGTCGCGCTGGTGGTCATGGGTTGTCCTGGCGTTGCGGAAAACGCTTATGGTAGCACCAATTGCCGTGCCGACAACATTGCAGCTTGACCCCGCGGCGGTCGCGCCACGACCGCCGCGCGTCAGGCGTCCGGCGGCGGCGTGCCGGTCCATTCCGCGGCGAACGCGGCGCGGAAATCCGTCAGCATGGCCAGCCGGGCCGCGCCCAGCGCGCGTCCGGCTTCCGTCTGCATCATGCCGGGCAGGTGCGCCAGCTTGGCGTCGATGTGGTCGAGCGAATACGTCTTGTCGTCGAGCGGACGGTCCAGCGCGAGCGGATCGCCGCCGTGCGCCAGCGCGCTGCCCATGCGGCCGGCGATGTAGAACATGCGCGCCAGGCCGACCGCGCCGAGGCCGTCGAGCCGGTCGGCATCCTGCACGATGCGCGCCTCCAGGGTCGTCGCCGGCACGCCGGCCGAAAAGCTGTGCGCTTCGATCGCATGGGCGACGTCATCCAGCTTGTCGGCCGGGAAACCGAGTCCGGCAAGCGTCTCGCGCGCCAGCTCGGCGGACAGGCGCGAGGCGATGCTGCGGCGCGGATCGTTCTTCGGCACGTTGACGAGGTCGTGCAAATAACAGGAGGCCAGCACGACGAGCGTGTCGGCCTCGCGGTGGTGCGCCAGCAGCGCCTGCGCATTGCGCCAGACGCGGTCGAAGTGGTTCAGGTCGTGGGCGCCGTCGGGAGGCTGGTCCGCCAGCGCGGCGGCGGCGACATCCATCAGGCGGACGCGCCACGTGTCGAGTTCAGATCGTGGAGTAGGAATCGTTGCTTGCATCGATGAGGTCGGGAAGTGAAGAAGCGAGTGCACGCTGCGCCAGCGCATCCGCGGCGGCATTCTTGTGGCGCGGCACCCAGGTCAGGCGCACGTCCGGCACGGCCGCGAGCAGCGCCAGCGCGTGCGCGCGGTACGGCGCCAGCGCCGGCGCCGCATAGAGGTCGGGTCCGGTCACGTCGTCGATCACGACGCGACTGTCGCCGTGGATCGTCAGGTCGTGCGCGCCGTGCGCGACGGCCGCTTGCAGCAGTGCGATCAGCGCGCGGTATTCCGCTTCGCTGCTGTTGCCGTGCCCGGCCGGTTCGGCCAGTTCGACGCTGACGCCGTCCGGCCCGTCGAGCCGGGCGCCGATACCGCAGCGGCCGGGATTCGGCCGGGCCGAACCGTCGAACCAGCCGCGCCAGGCGCTCGGCGGCCCGGTGTGACGTTCGGCGCGGCGCGCGGCGGCGGCGGCCTTGCCGGCGGCCCGGGCGGCGTCGCGCGCAGCCTGTGCCGCCAGTTGCGCGCTGCGCAGGGCGACGAGGGCGTCCAGGCCGGCGGCGCCGGCCGCCAGTTCGAGCGTGCGGCGCAGCGCCTGCGCGGGCGGCAGGCCGGCACGCTCTGCCAGGCGGCGGCTGGCCGCGCGTTCGGCCTTGTAGGCGATCCGTTCCAAGTCCAGGGTGTCGTTCATGCCGTCAGGATAACCGGTTTCGGCGCCGCTTGGTGCCGTCAAGAAAAACAGCGCCGGGCGGCGCTGTCGGCGGCGACGTCACGCGCGACGTCGCCGGGCGGACTTGTTACGCGGACATCAGCGGCGGTACGGATTGTCCGGCCGGCGATCCCAGCGGTTGGGCACGCCGTCGCCGTCACGGTCGCGGTCGTAGCGGTTAGGCACGCCGTCGCGGTCCTCGTCCCAGCGGCGGCCGCCGTGCTCGTAGCGGTCGGGGACGCCGTCGCGATCGCGGTCGCGGTACCCCGGGCGGTCGTAGTGGCCCCGGTTGTAGTCGCCGCGGTCGTTGCGGCGTTCGAAACGGTCGGGCACGCCGTCGCGGTCGCGGTCCCGTCCGTACGGCGTCCATGCGGCGGGACGCATCGCCCAGCCGCCGTTGCCCTGGTACCAGACCGGTGCCTGGTAGGCATAGCCCGGCCGTTCGATGACCCAGTAGCCGGTCGTCCAGACATGGCGGTGGCCGTTCCACTCCCAGTGGCCCGGCGCCCACGCGTAACCGCGGCGCGGCGCGGGGATCGGTTCGTACAGCGGCGCCGGCGGGGCGGTGCCGATGAACACGCTGACATTGCTGTACGCGAGCGAGGGAAGCGGGGCGGCGGCGGCGCCGACGGCGAGCAGGGCGGCAAAAGCGAGGCGTTTCATGTTGGTCTCCAATCCGGGACGTCGGATGGGACCAATATAGCGCGCCGGGCCCGGCGTTTCAGCAGTTGAAGCAACCTCTTACATCTGATACGAATTGCGGCGCAGTCGTAACGGCGGGACGGTATCCGGACCGCCCCGCATGCCCGATCAGGCGCGGTTGTGCACGCGTTCCAGCGCCAGCAGCTGCTGCTTCTCGGCGGCCGTCAGGCGCTTGGCGGTGACGTGCACGACGGGGACGCCGGCGGTCGTGGCGAAGGCCGCTGCGCCGGCCTGTGCGGGCTTGGCGGTGTCTACTGCCACGCTCGCGCCCGCGGCCAGGCCCAGGGCGACCAGGAAGGCGGCTTCCATGTGTTTGATGACGTTCATGATGTTCTCCTCGGGGCTGTCGGTTGGGTCGCTTCACGGTGAAGCGTGGGTCGATGTGTGTACTGTAGTCGCGCCCCCGCGCCGCCACTACCGGCGTGCGACGAACGGCGCAAAACGGGGGGCGAAACGTCGAAAAGGCGTCCTTTGGCCCAGCCGTTTTCATGCGCCCCCCGCTAGGCGCACGCGGACATCCAGGGGAGACAGGGACAATGATCGGAACGCTCGTCGGGGCCGTCGCGGCCAGCCGCACGCGCCGGCGCCGCGCGCGCAACCTGCGCGCCGGCATGCGTGCGCAGGCGGCGGCACAGCGGGTGGCGCCCGCGCGGGGCGGGGCGGTCACGCGGGCGTGGGCGCTCGCGCGGGCGTGGGTGCGTGCACCCGGGCTCAAGAATGCGCCCGCCCATGCGACGGCTCGCACCTCCGGGCTGGAGCGTGTGCCGATGGAGGCGGACGCGCACTCGCGGACGAACGCCGGCGCGCCGTCGCGCGCACGTGCAACGATGACAGCGCGCACGCCGGCGCGCCCCCGTGCACCGCTGCGCTGGCTGAGTGCGGGCTGCGTGCTGCTGGCCCTGGCCGGCGCCGCGCTGATCGTCGTGCATGCGCGCTGGCTCGCGGCGGCCGGCGTCACCGTCCCCGGCGACGGCGCCGGCCGTTTCGCGGTCGTGCTGCCGGGCCTGGCGTTCACCGTGCCGGAGAGCACCGGGACAACGGTGCGCACGGCGGGCGACGCGACCCTGCTGATCCTGTCCGGCCTGCGCGCCGGGCCCGTGCACCGCATCGACTTGTGCGAGCAGCTGGCCGACCGCACCCGCCCCGGCCGCCTGCTGCCCCTGCGCATCGGCTGGCCGTTCGCCGCCGTGGCCGGGCTGGACGCGCCGCGCAACGTGCTGCTCGCCGCGGACGGCGACGTCATGCCGCGCGTGCGCATCGGCGGGCAGGCGGGCGCCGGCGTGCTGGACGTGCGCTGGGACGGCCGCGCGCAATGGGTCGACGCGCACGGGGCCGCGGCGGCGCAGTCCGCCGTGCTGCGCGGCGAGGGCTGGCTCACCTGGCCCGGCGGCGCGCTGCGGCTGCGCCACGCGACCGGCGGTGCGTGCGCCCCGGCCGGCGAGCTGCTCGTCCAGACATACCGGCCGGGACCGGCCCCGCACGCGCTGGCCGTCGCGCTGCCGGCCGCCGGCGCACCGGTCGAGGCGCGGCTGGCGCCGGGCGACTACCGCGTGCCGGCCGCGCCGCCGCCGGCGCTGGAAGACGCCCAGCTGTTCGGCCAGCTGCACGCGCGCGGCCTCGTGCGCCTCGGCGCGAACGGCCTGGCCGAACTGGCCCCGTCGGACCTCACCGCCTGGCGTGCGGCCGGCCCGACGCCGTGGGACGACGTCGTGCTCGACGGCGACGCGCTGCGCCTGCTCGAGCGCCTGTACCGCCGCGCCGACGGCGACTTCGTGCGCGAGCAGGTGCGCATCTTCAACGCCGAACGGCGCCTGCTGGCCTGGCGCGTGGAGGCGGGCACGCAGGGCGTGTGGCGCGCGGAGGCCGTCGAAGGTGACGCACGGTCGCCGCTGTCGCCGCCGTCGCCGCTGTCGTCGGAGCCCGGCGTGCAGCGGGCTGCCGCCGTGGCGGACGCGCAGATGCCGCAACCAGGTGCGGCCGCCGGAGCGCGGCGGGCCGGGGCCGTGGCGTCGTGGCAGTCGCCGCAGGTGTCGTCCGCCGACGGCATGGGGCGCGCCGATGCCGTGGTCGGCACCCGGACGCCGCCCGTGCCGGGAGCGGCCACGGCGCGCGCCGCGGCCGGGCCGGAGGCGCGCACGTCCCCGGTGCCGCTGGCGGACGACATGCCGCCGTCCGGCGCCCGGCTGTTCGCGCGCCTGCCGCAGGGCTGGGCGCCGTGGCAGCGCGTCGCCGCGTGGCCCGCGCAGGCGGGTGCGGCGCGGCTTGAATTCACGCCGGCGCGGCCCGGCGCGCCGGTTCGGCTGATGATCGCCGGCCGCCTGCGCGCGCTCGCGGGTGCGCGGTTGCGGACGGCGCCCCGCGACGCCTGCGACGGCCGCGCCTGCCGCAGCGCGGCCAACGTGCAGATCCTCGACCTGGCGCCGGCGCCCGCCGCGCGCGCGATCGTGCTCGACATCGAGCCGCTGGCGCCGGACGTCCTTGCCACGCCGGGCGACGCGCGCTACCGCCACCTTGTGGTGCGCGACGGCCGGCTCGCGTGGCAGGCGCTGGACCCGGCGGCGGGCAGGGCGGCGGCGCCGCTTGCCGACGTCGTCCTCGCCGACCGCGCCGGCACGCCGCTGTGGCGCGACGGCGCACCGCTGGCAGCCGCGCGTGCCGCCGGCCTGGACACGCTGTTGGGCGTGCGCGCCGGCCAGCCCGGCAGCGTGGCCGCGATGCTCGGCCGCGTGCCGGGCGGTCCGCACGCGGCGCGCCTCACGCTCGACCTGCGCCTGCAGGCCGCGGCGCAGGCGGCCCTCGACTGCATCGGCCTGCGCCGCGGGCGCTGGGACGGCGCGCGCTGCACGGACGCCGGCCCCGTGCCGCCGGGCCGCCAGGCCGGACTGGTGCTGCTCGACACGGAGACGGGCGACATCCTCGCCGCCGCCGGCGCCGGCATGCCGCAAGTCGATGCCGCCAACTGGCGCGAGGCGCGCGACTTCGACCGTATCGACCCGGCCGCGAGTCCCCTGCGTCTGCCGGCGCTGCAGCACGACGGCGGGGCGGAGCGCAGTCCGGGGTCGACGTTCAAGATCGTTAGCGCCCTCGGCCTCGAACTGGCCGCCCGGACGAATCCGCGCCTCGATGCGCTGCTGGACGGCCTGCCGCTGCCTGTCATCAACGACGAGGCCCGCGCGCGCGGCTTCGCATTCCGCACGGATGCGCCGGCGTATCCGGTCGACGGCCGCGCGCGCATTACCAACTTCCGCGACCAGGGGCTCGACCGGCGTGCGCAGGACGGGCGCCTCGGCCTGGCGCAGGCGCTGACGTACAGCCTGAATACGTGGTTCGCGTGGACGGGCGAGCTGTCGGACCGGACGCTGCTCGGCCGTCCGGACGGCGGCGTACCCGACGTGCAGCCGCTCGAAGCGGGCGCGCTGGACGGCGTGCGGCCGATCGTCGCGATGGCGCGCCGGCTCGGCTTCGGCCAGGCGCTGCGCCTGGACGGCGGCCTGCTGCCGGCCGACTATCCGTGGTCGGCGTGGGACGCGCTGCAGGCGACGCCGGCCGGCATCGATCCCGTGCACACGCGCCACGAGCTGCGCCAGATGGCGATCGGGCTGCGCATGCAGGCGACGCCGCTGCAGATGGCGCTCGTGGCGGGCGCCGTCGGACAGGGGCGGGTGGTCGCGCCGCGCCTGCTGGCGCAACTGGACGGCCGGACGGCAGCGCCCGCGGCCGGGCCGGCACTGGACGTGCGCCTGGACCGCATCCGCGCCGGGATGAAGGGCGTCGTCGACGCCGGCACGGCGTCCGCCGCGTTCCGGGCGCCGGCGCTGGCCGGGATCCGGCGCGGCCTGTCCGGCAAGACGGGGACGGCGCCGGTCGACGACGGCCGGCTCGCCACGGTCTGGTTCACGGGCTGGCTGGAACCGCGCAGCGTACCGGGCCAGGAGCACCGGCTCGCGGTCGCCGTGTTCGTCAGCCGCTCGGAAGCGACGGGCGGCGAGCACGCGGCGCCGGTGGCCGCGGCGGTGCTGGGGGCGCTCGCGTCGCCGCACGGCAAATGAACGTCATCCCTGCAAAGGCAGGGACCCAAGCTTGCTTGCATCGCTCTCGTACGCAGCGCGTGAGCCGTCACCTGCGCCGGAGCGCCGGCGCTGTCGCAGCGCCAAGCCGCCGAATTAAGGGGTCTTTCCGCCTCATCTGCGCGCCTTGTCAATGTGTTTCTATGGCATGATCTGTTACGGTCCCGCCAATGCGGACCGCCGACCTATCTGCGAGGAACTATGCGTTTGCCGGGAACCCGGTACCAAGAACCAGGCTGGGAAGACGTGCGCAAGCTGCTGGGCAGCTGCTCGCTGGCCGCGCTGCGCGGTCTCGACCTCGCGCGCCCCGACCCGGACGTGCTGGCGGACTACGTCGAGCGCATGGCCGCGCAATTGCTGGCCGTGCGCCGCAGTCCGCGCGCGCTGGCCGCCGACAACGCATACGGCGACACGGTGTACGAGCTGGCCGTCGCGCTGGTCGTCGAGCTGCGCGCCCGGCCGGCCGACTGGGAGGCGTGCCGGACGGCGCTGGCCGGCGCTGCCGCGGGCGACGCCCTCGTGCGCAAGAAAGTGAACGACATGTACGCCGTGCTGCGCGACCGCGTCGACGCCGACGGCTACCAGGCCGCGTGCGGCCGTCCGTGCAGCCCGAACCGGATGTACGCCTACCGCATGCTGGACACGGCGTACCACGACATCGCCCGGCTGTTCGCCGACTGGCGCGCACACGTCGCGCAGGTCGGCGCGATCCTCGGCCATCCGGTGACCGGCGGCGCGGCGCCGATCGAAGTGCGCCAGCTGCGCGGCATCGCCGACTGCCGGCCCGAATGGGTGCTGCGCTGGAGCGCCACGCTGGACGAGTACGGCGGCGGCCCCGGCCCGCTGCACACGCGCTCGAAGCGCTTCGCCAGCCTGAAGACGGACCCGGAGCGCATCGGCGCCATGCTGCGCGAGATCGGCGAGTACGAGCTGCTGTCCGCCAACCACGACCGCGACTGGCTGCAGGCCCGCGACGATGCCGGCGCCTGGGTCGAGGATTACTGGCGCGTGCTGCAGGCATCGGAAGACGGCGCGACGCCGGGCCCCGACCGCATTCTGGAAGCGAGTGCCGACCCGCTCGACACCGTGCCGCCGGAAGCCGAGCCGGTAGCGGCGGATCCGCCTGCCGACTCCGGACACGATGCCCGGCTGGACGCGCTGGCACTGGCCGTTTCACTGCCCCCCGGCTATTTGCAGGAAGCGGCGGCGGCCGAGGCGGCGGACGGCACGATCGCGCGGTTGCTGGCGGCGGACGGGTTGCCGGTCCGGCTGGCCGTGTACGCGACGCTGCTGGGCAGCGAGGACGAGACGTACCCCGACGCCTGGCGCGATCCGGCCAGCGGCGCGTTACCGACGATGCAGCAGCTGGCGGCGCTGGCCGAGGTCTCCCAGCCGACGTTGCGCAAGCGCCGCGACGCGGCCATCGCGCGCCTGGAGGCCGCGTTCAACCCGGCGCTCAACCCGACACGAGGAAGCCATGAACACGAGTAGCGACGAGCGGGACCGCCAGGCCCTGCGCAGGATGCAGGAAGCCATGCTGCTGGGCCGGCGCGTGGCGGACGACCGCCTGATGCTGGACGACACCACGCTGCGCGCGGCGCTGGACGGCAGCCGGCCGCTGACGGCGGGCGAACGGGCCGCGCTGCAGGGCTCGCCCCTGACGGCGCGCCGGCTGCGCACCCTGGCGATCGAGCGGCGCGCGGCGCAGGCCGCCGGCACGGCCGACGCGTGGCGCGGCAGCGCCGGCATGCTGCGCGCGGCCAGCAGCGGCATGCCCGGCACCGTGACGACGGACGACGGCTGGTGGACCCTGCACTTCATCGACCTGCGCACGTTCGGCTGGCGCGTCGTGCTGCAGCTGGCGCCGCAGGCGCCGTTCGCCGAGCCGCTGCTGGTGGCGCAGCTGCCGCTGCGCGTGCTGGACGGCGCCGGCGCGACGATCCTGGCGGGGCAGCTCGACGCCGACGGCGAGTGCGAGGCGACGTGGCCGTTCGCGACCGCGCCGGATGCGCACCTGCAGGCGCACGGCGCCCGCTTCACCGTCGCGCCGCTGGAGGGCAACGCCCGATGATGGGATTCTTCAAGCGGACCGCGCCCGTCGCCGGCGCCTGCGAGCTCGGACGGGGCGCCGTCGCGCTGCCGCTGCAGCCGGGCTGCGGCACGCCGCCGGGGTGTACGGTGGTGATCGTCGACGCCCAGGGCAAGCCGCGCCGCGCCACGACCCCGGCCGGCAGGAAGGTCGAGCTGCGGCCGGGCGAGCTGGCCTGGGCCTTCCATCCCGGTCCGTACACGGTCGACGTCGTGCCGTATGCGGAAGCGCCCGAGATCGGCCTGCGCACGACGTTCGCCATCGACCCGCTCGACCCGGCCCCCGCCGGCAAGCGCTTCGACCTGTATCTTGCGGCCGAGGGCGACGACCGCCTCGACCTGGCGCGGCTTGCGCTCGCCATGCAGGACGCCCTGCGCGGCGCCCTGGCGCAGGGTACGCTGGCGTTGCCGCCGTGCGCCGCCATCGACGAGTGGAACGCGTTCCGGCTCGGCCTGAACCGGTTGCTGTACCTGCGCTTCGGCCTGACCGTCGACGATTGCGTGCCGGTCGACCTGGCCGGCGTCGACTACGCCGCGCAGCTGGCCGCGCGCGCCGCCGGGCCCGCATCCGACCGCGCACCGGCCCCCGCCCCCGCGGCGGCGGAGCGGGTGGAGCCGGCGCTGGCCGATGCGAAAGCGCTGCGCCGGCTGTTCCTGGAACTGCCGTGCGTGATGTGCGGCCTGCGCCTCGGCGCGCTGCCATCCGGGCAGGACCTGTTCCGGCGCCAGCAGGCGTTATTGCAGCGCCTGGACCGGCTGTCGGTGGACGTGACGACGATGCCGGCGCTGGTGCTGGCGGCGCCGGGCCAGCCGCTCGGCCTCGACGGCCAGCTGCGCCGCATGCGCCACGCGCGCCGCGCCGCGGCCGCGCTGGACGAGGCGTGGGCGCTGCTGGCCCGGCTCGACGGCGCCGAGAAACGCGGCGACGCGTACCTGGCCGGGCTGTACGACGAAGCCGAGCGCATCGTGGCCAACCTGGAAGCGGAATGCGCCGCCCGGCGCGCCGTCGACGTCGTGCCGGAGGCCGCATGAAGCCGGCGCAGGCCGTCTGCCGCACGCGCCTCGCGGACGGCACCCTGTTGACGATCAGCGCGACGCGGCGCGAGCGCGCCGGCCGCGCCGACGTCAAGTGCGCGGTGCCGGGCGATGCGCGCGCGGCCGAACGCATGCAGCAGGCCGTGCGCCTGGCGCGCCACACGGAACCGACGATCGACAGCCGCGACCAGGTGGTGCTCGCGGCCGACCGCACGCCGACGGGCCGCGACTGGGAACTGGCCGCCGTGCTGGCCGACCGCATCGTGCGCGGCGTGTGGCATGCGCGCGGAGAGGTCGTCGCGAACGGCTGGTCTGACGCGTGGGAGCTGGGCCGCGTGGCGGGGCACGACGTGGCGGATGCGTCGCCGGACGCCCTCGTCGGCGGTCCGGACGGCCTCGCGCACCTGGGCCAGCTGGACGGCCATCCCGACCCCGGCGCGCGGGTGGCGAGCGCGCGTGCGTGGTTCCCGCTGCACAGCGGCGGCGCGGACGATGCGCTGGGCTGGGTCGAGGTCAGCGTGCATCCGCTCGCGAGCGGCGCCGCGCCCCTGGAGGAAGAACAGACGATCGCGGTGCCGGGGAGCGACGCGGCGCGCCAGCTCGCGGTGCGCCAGGCGCTGGCCGGCGCGCGCCAGTTCGACGGCCGCGGCCTCGGGCGCTGGCGCACGACGGTCCGCTTCGGCGCGCCGCCGTTCACCGGCCGGTCGTACGAACTGGCGCTGGTGCTGGCCGACCGCATCGCGCGCGGCCGCGAATTCCTGCCGCGCGCGCGGCTGCTGGCGACCGGCTGTTCGGATGCGTGGCATGCGGGCCGGGTCGACACGGTCGACGGCCTCGCGCCGAAATGCGCGCTGCTGCTGCGCGAAGCCGGGCCGGGCGACCGCATCCTGCTGCCGCAGGGGTGGGAAGACGGTCTGCCGGCCGGGTTCGCGGATGACGTCCGCGCGCGCGGCGCGAGCATGACGCTGGTCGGGCGGATCGGCATCATTTGAGGTAGGCTGTTGGATGGACAAGGAGTTGAAGATGGTGCGGATGAGTGGTTCGAGCGGAGGCAACTGTCCGCGCTGTGGGCACGGCAATGCGGCCGGCGACGGCTATTGCGCGGGCTGCGGCCTGGTGCTGGGCGCGCCGCGCCACGCGCCCGTGCTGGTCGAGAACCGCTGGGTACCCGGCCCGGACGAGCTCGCCGTGTTCTTCGGCGTGCGTGCGCTGTCCGGCGTGTTCGTCAAGACGCTGCGCGTGCCGGCGACGGCGCGCGCTTACATCTTGCAGGGCGGACAGGCGACCGAGGTGCCGCAGGGCGAGTACGAGATCGAAGGCTTCTTCACCCGGCTGAACCACCTGCTGCGCGACCAGCATGCCGAGATCCTCGTCACCCGCAGCGGCGCGCTGCCGGTCGAGTTCGAGCTCGACGGCCTGCACAGTGCCGAGCACCTGGACGTGTCGGCGCGGCTGGCGCTGTCCGTGCGCATCGAGAGCGTGCCGGCGTTCGCCCGCCACTTCATGACCGTGCCCGGCACGGTGACGACGGCTCACCTGCGCGAGCTGCTGGCGCAACCCGTGCGCCAGCTGGCGGCCGAATTCGTCGGCGCGCGCTCGCTGCGCGAGATGGCCGGCAAGCGCGAACTGCGGCCGGAACTCGACCAGCACCTGCAGGGCGGCCTGGCCGCGCTGCTGGCAGACCATGGCCTGGCCATCGTGCGCGTCGAGACGCTGGCGCTGCGCCATGACCGCTTCGACGCCAACCGCGCGCGCATCGGCAGTCTGTGGCTGGCCGTGGACGAACGGCGGGTGCAGGTCGAGCATGCGCGCCAGCTCGACGAACTGTACACGGACGACGAATGGCGCCGCATCGCGCGCGAGGAAGGCGCCGCGCGCCTGGCGCACCGCCGCGCCGAGCTGCGCCAGGACGCCAGCCTGGAGCGCGCGACACTGAGCTTGCAGAACGCCGAGCGCGCGCAGGCGATCCGCGCGCGCGAGATCGAGCTGTACGGCCGCATCGTCGAGAGCCGCTCGCGCAAGCAGGCGCTCGAACGCGGCGCGCAGGACCTCGTCGCGGAACTCGAGCACGAACTGGCGCAGAAGCACGGCGCCCGTGCCGACGCGGCCGCGCAGTGGGAGCACCTGCGCGAACTGGCCGCGCTGCGCATGCGCGAGGAAGTCGAACTGGCTCGCCAGGATGCGGCGCAGGCGCGCACCGTGGCGGCGCAGCGCTTTTCCCATCAGCTGCTGCAGCAGCAGATCCAGAACAAGATCGAACAGGCACGCGGCATCGAGGATGCCGGCCGCCAGCGCGCGGAACTGGCCCGGCTGCACGCGGCCGAAGCCGATGCCGCGCGGCGCGCACGCGAGATCGACGCCGAAGAACACGCCGGCCGCCTGAAACTGCTGGAACTGGCCAACGCCGCGCGCCGCCGCCAGGCCGAGCGCGCGCTGGAACGCGACGATGCCCACGCGGCCGTCCAGCTGCGCGCGCTCGAGCGCGACGATACGGTGGACGCCGAAGCGGTACGCCAGCGGATCGAGGCGCTGCGCCGCGAGGGCGGCCGCGCCGACGCGCTGGCCCAGCAGGAAAAGCTGCTGCGCACGATCGAGGCCGATGCCACGCTGGCGCGCGCGACGCAGCAGGTCGCGCTGGACGGCGAAGCGGCGCGCGCCGCGCTGGCCGCCGACGCGCTCGCGGCCGAACGGGCGCACGAGCTGCGCCGCATGGAATTGCTGGGCAGCGTCGACGATGCGACCAAGCTGGCGCTGGCCGCCGGCCCCAACGCCGCGCTGCTGGCCGACGTGCTGAAGACCAAGCTGCAGGCCGGCATGGACGCGGACCAGCTGGCGGCGCTCGCGTCGGTCACGCCGCAGGACGCCATGCGCCTGGCGCAGGAACAGATCGCACAGGACCGCGCCCGGCGCGACGCGGAGCTCGAGCGCGAACGGCGCCACCAGCTCGATCTGCTGGCGCTGCAGAACGATGTCAACAAGACGGCGCTGGCCACGCAGGCGCAGCTGGGCGCCGGCCTCGTCGCGGGCGCGGCCGCGCTGGCGCAGGGCGCCGCCTGCCGTCATGCCGGCGCGCAGCCGGGCGACCGGTTCTGCGGGAGCTGCGGCGCGCCGCTGCCGGCACGGGGATGATGCAGACGGCGATCGACAAACTGCGCGAACTGCGCGCGCTGCACGAGGACGGCCTGCTCAGCCGCCAGGAATTCGACAGCCGCAAGAACGCGATCCTGGACGCCGCCTACGCCGTCGACCCTGCCGCCGCGCTCGGGACGGGGCCTGCGGCGGAGCAGGACGCGTCCGCAGCCGTGCGCGCCGGCACCGAGATCGGCCTGATGGCCACGCAGGAGGTCGGCCCGGCGCACCGGCGCTACCGCCTGGAGCGGCTGATCGCGCAGGGCGGCATGGGCGAGGTGTGGCAGGCGACCGACCTCGCCACGCATGCGGAACTGGGCCACAGCGCCCAGGTCGCGCTGAAGATCCTGCC
>Ga0308166_1003642_pt1 | contig 12922 bp, 11 predicted proteins | sample PhyCR2_2_FD_202137 | JGI IMG/M metagenome (GOLD analysis project Ga0308166, IMG submission 202137) | Phyllosphere microbial communities from UC Gill Tract Community Farm, Albany, California, United States - DLSLCC.R2 | ecosystem: Host-associated > Plants > Phyllosphere > Unclassified | place... | reverse complement strand
CCGCCGTGGGGTGCACGGTGTGGTCAAGAGCGTCGACCTGTCGCAGACGGCGGGCACGATCCTGGAAAGCCTCACGCGCGACGGCCGCCACCAGCAGATCCTCGACGAAGGCATAGCGCAGTTGGCGAACCTGCTGGCGAACCCGGAGACCCAGGACTTCATCGCGCAGGGCATCGTCGACTGGCTGCGCGACGAGTACGCGTTCGTGGAAAAGATGCTGCCGTCGGAACTCATCGGCCGCAAGGGCGCGGACATCTCCGTGCGGCTCGCGGCCGGTATCCTCAAGCGGGTGAGCGAGGACCCCGAGCATCCGCTGCGGCGCCGCTTCGACGTCTTCACGCACGATTTCATCGAACGGATGAAGACGGATCCGGCGTTCATCGAAAAGGGCGAGGACATCAAGCGCCACCTGATCGGCGACGCCAGCGTGAACGGCTACATCGGTTCGCTGTGGGGCGACCTGAAAGGCTGGATCAAGGCCGACCTGCACAAGGAGGATTCGGTGCTGCGGCGCCGGATCGTCGCGACCGGCGCGTGGATCGGCAGGACGCTCGCCGAGGATCCGGTATTGCGCACGGCGCTGAACGAGAACCTGGAACTGGCGGCGCGCGGCGCGGCGCCCGAATTCGCGGGCTTCCTGACGCGCCACATCGCCGACACGGTGAAACACTGGGATAGTGGCGAGATGTCGCACCAGGTCGAAATCAACATCGGCAAGGACTTGCAATACATCCGCATCAACGGCACTATCGTGGGCGGGTTGATCGGCGTCGTGCTGTACCTGCTGTCCGCGCTGGCCTGAAAGGAGCTCGTCATGCATGCATCGAACGAACCGTTGGACGGACTGCTGACCGGCGTCCCCGACCTGGCACGCCTGCCGGGCCGCGACCTGGTGGAGGTGGCGCGCTACCTGATCCCGCTGGAAGCGAACCTCGTGCAGGGTTGCCTCGTCGCCTCCGGCATCCCGGCCGTGCTGGCCGACGCCCACCTCGTGCAGACCGACATGCTGCTGGCACCCGCGCTGGGCGGCGTGCGCATCCTCGTCCCGGAAGATCATCTGCAGCAGGCGCAGGCCGTGCTGGAGGCGTTCGCGCGCGGGGAATTCGAACTCGGCGAGGATGCGGACGTGAGCGGCGCTTAAGCGGACAGTTCGCGCATCACCCGAATCAGGTCCGCCTTGCCCTCGAACCCGATGCCCGGCAGGTCCGGCATCGTGATGAAGCCATTCTCCACGCGCAGGCCGTCCGGGAAGCCGCCGAACGGCTGGAACAGGTCGGGATACGATTCGTTGCCGCCCAGGCCCAGGCCGGCCGCGATGTTCAGCGACATCTGGTGGCCGCCGTGCGGGATGCAGCGCGTGCGCGACCAGCCGTGCTGGCCCAGCATGTCGAGCGTGCGCAGGTACTCCACCAAGCCGTAGGAGAGGGCGCAATCGAACTGCAGCCAGTCGCGGTCCGGACGCATGCCGCCGTAGCGGACCAGGTTGCGCGCGTCCTGCATCGAGAACAGGTTCTCGCCCGTCGCCATCGGCTTGTCGTAGTAGTTGCGCAGGGTGGCCTGCAGTTCGAAGTCGAGCGGGTCGCCCGCTTCCTCGTACCAGAACAGGTCGTAGCGCGACAGGGCCTTGGCGTAGGCGATCGCGGTGTCGAGGTCGAAGCGGCCGTTGGCGTCCACGGCCAGTTTCTGCCCATCCTTCAGCACGGACAGCGCGGCGTCGATGCGGCGCAGGTCGTCGTCGAGCGGCGCGCCGCCGATCTTCATCTTGACGACGTTGTAGCCGCGCTCGATGTAGCCGCGCATCTCGTCCTTCAGCTTGTCGAGATCCTTGCCGGGGTAGTAGTAGCCGCCGGCCGCGTACACGAACACGTTGCGGTGCGGGCGGCCGTCGCCGTAGCGGTCGGCCAGCAGCTGGAACAGCGGCTTGTCCGCGATCTTCGCGACGGCATCCCACACGGCCATGTCGATGGTGCCGATGGCAACGGAGCGCTCGCCGTGGCCGCCCGGCTTTTCGTTGGTGAACATCGCATCCCAGATCCGGTGCGGATCGAGGTTGTCGCCCGCGTCGTCCAGCAGGGATGCCGGATCGGCCTCGAGGATGCGCGGGATGAAGCGCTCGCGCATCAACTTGCCCTGGCCATAGCGGCCGTTGGAATTGAAACCGTAGCCGACGACGGGCTTGCCGTCTCGAACGACGTCCGTGATGACGGCCACGAGACTCAGGGTCATCTTGCTGAAGTCGATGTAGGCGTTGCGGATGGGGGAGCTGATGGGGAGTGTCTGTTCGCGGATGTCGACGATTCTCATGGTGGCCTCGCTGGCGTGTTGTTCAAGCGTGCAGGGTAAATCTCCGGGGCGCTCCTATAATTCGCCGTGTGTGAATTGATTATTGAATTTCAGTGAATACCGACAGCGCATCCGAACTCGAATTCTTCGTGCTGGTCGCGCGGCACGGCTCACTGGCGGCCGCCGCCCGCGCGCTCGACCTCACGCCGCCAGCCGCGACGAAGCGTCTCGCGCAAATGGAGGCAAGGCTGGGCGTCCGGCTCGTCAACCGCACGACGCGGCGGCTGTCGCTGACGAGCGAAGGCGAGACCTACCTCGCGCACGCGACGCGCATCCTGGCGGCGATCCGCGAGATGGAAGACGCGGTCGCGAGCAACCGCACCGCCCCGCGCGGCCTGCTGCGGGTGAATGCGAGCCTCGGCTTCGGCCGCACGACCATCGCGCCCATCGTCTCGGCTTTCGCGAAGCGTCATCCGCAGGTCGAGGTGCAGCTGGACGTGACGGACCGCCCCGTCGACCTCGTGGAAAGCGGCTACGACCTCGCCATCCGTTTCGGCGCGCTGCCGGATAAACGGCTGGCCGCGCGCCGCGTGCTGTCGAACCGCCGCTTCCTGTGCGCGTCGCCGCGCTACCTGCAGCAGCACGGCGAGCCGCAGACGCTGGCGGACCTGGCGCGCCACCGCTGCATCCTGCACCGCCAGAACGACGACGCGTACGGCATCTGGCGTTTCAACGAGGGCGAGGACAGCGAGGTGGTGAAGGTGCACGGGGCGCTGTCGAGCAACGACGGCGACATCGTGCTGGGCTGGGCGCTGGATGGTCACGGCATCCTGATCCGGTCGGAGTGGGACCTCGCCAAATACGTCAAAAGCGGCCGGTTGCGTATCGTGCTGCCGCAGTACACCTTGCCGGCGGCCGATTTGTTCGTCTACTACCTCAACCGCAAGAACCAGGCGGCGCGCACGCGGGCGTTCATCGATTTCCTGGTCGAACATTTCCGGCGGTCGGAAGCTGATTTCGCGCAGGGGATGGAAATTCCGTCAGAAATGATGCGGGAAATAAGGTAGGTCTGCTGTCGTCGAAATGATGACTTATGCTAAGTGTCACTGTGGCTATACTGGTTCGCGCCGAGTATTAATATCGGTAACGCTTGTAGTCAACGCTAACAACGCTGGGGTCTTCATGTCGACTTTTTCGGATATTCTGAAAGCTCTGCCTTCTGCAGTGGAAGAGCAACCTCCCTTGCTGAAGTATATAAATGTTTTTATGGCAATCTGTTGTGCCCTGGCGGCCATGCTAGCAGCAGCAGGATGGTTTTGGGATAAGGTGTTCTTAATTTATATGGCATTTGTCCCTCTTGCTCTACTTCCCATGGCCCTAGTGCTTCAACTATTCCTTGAGATGCGGCGCCAGCGGAAGATGTTCGGCGATTCTGCAGGTTGGATCGCGGATTGGCTGGACAAACGCTTTGAAGAGGAAAAGCGCGTTGTCTCCGATTTGGATAAGAAGAAATTGCCGGAATTAAAACACATGCTTCTTCGGCTTGATTCTGAAATCGTGACGCGCGAAAAATGGATGGAAGTGCTCAAGCCATTTTCGATGCTAATACCCGCCGTACTGATTATCGTGGCATCGGATTTTCTAAAGCTGCCCCAAGAATTTGGGGGTGTGATTAAGCTAATGGGCGGGGCGTTGGTATCGGGGTTTGCGATTGGAGCAATATCAATATCGACAGGTATCGTCAAGCTGCGCCGATTGTCATCAACCTTGCATTACGCCGTCAATGCTGCCGACCAGGAGAAAAAATCTGAGATACGCAAGATTTCGCGAAAACGAGACGTGCGATAACTATTTAGAAAAGAAAACGGCCCAGTTCATCGAACTGGGCCGTTGAATTGGTGGTGATAGGTGGACTTGAACCACCGACCCTAGCATTATGAATGCTATGCTCTAACCAACTGAGCTATATCACCGTACAACTTTACTAAAACAAAATGGCTCAGCATGAGCCAAGCCATTTCGCTTGAATCCTTGGTGGTGATAGGTGGACTTGAACCACCGACCCTAGCATTATGAATGCTATGCTCTAACCAACTGAGCTATATCACCAGAACGGGGTGCATTATGCCGTCCGCACCCCGACGTGTCAAGGCTACCCCCTCAGGATCACCCTGTCCAGCCCCGCACGAATCGTCTCACGCCCGCAACGTGGCCAGATGAGCAAGCATCCGGCGCGCCGGATCCGGCCCCAGGCAATCGATCACGATCCGCTCCGGCATCGACCGCAACCAGGTCAGCTGGCGCTTGGCCAGCTGGCGCGTGGCGATGATGCCCGTCTCGCGCAGCTGGGCGCGGTCGATCGTGCCGTCGAGGTATTCCCACGCCTGGCGGTAGCCCACGCAGCGCATCGACGGCAGGTTCGGGTTTAAATCGCCGCGCGCGCGCAGGCCCGCGACCTCGGCCACGATGCCGGTGTCGTCGTGCTTGCCCAGCATCTGGTCGAAGCGCAGCGCGATGCGCTCGTGCAGCACGGCGCGGTCCGATGGCTCCAGTGCGAACGGTACGAGGTCGAACGGCAGTTCCTGCTTCTCGCGGCGCGCGAGCAGGGCGGACATCGGCTTGCCCGACAATTCATGGATCTCCAGCGCGCGGTTGATGCGCTGGGCGTCGTTCGGCGCGAGACGGTCCGCGGTGACCGGATCGACGTCGCGCAGCTTCGCGTGCATGCCGGGCCAGCCGATGCGCGCCGCTTCCGCGTCGAGGCGTGCACGCACGTCGGCATCGGCGGTGGGCAGGTCGTCCAGGCCGTCGTTCAGGCCCTTGAAATACATCATCGTGCCGCCGACGAGCAGCGGCAGCCGGCCGCGCGCCTGGATCTCGGCCACGAGCCGGATCGCATCTTCGCGGAACTGCGCGACGGAGTAGGCGTCGAGCGGATCGATGATGTCGATGAGGTGATGCGGCGCGCTCGCGAGTTCCTCGGCCGACGGTTTTGCCGTGCCGATGTCCATGCCGCGGTAGACGAGGGCGGAGTCGACCGAGATGATCTCGACCGGGATTTCCTTGGCGATGGTGAGCGCCGCTGCCGTCTTGCCGGACGCGGTCGGGCCCATGATGGCTACCGCCAGCGGTTTGTGTTGCGATGTCATGTGAGGCTTTACTGGCCGCGCAGGAACAGCTTGTCGAGCGCGGCGATTTCGAGTTGGACCCAGGTCGGGCGGCCGTGGTTGCACTGGTCGGCGCGTTCCGTCGCTTCCATCTGGCGCAGCAGGGCGTTCATTTCGGGCTGCGTGAGGATGCGGTTCGCGCGCACGGCCGTGTGGCAGGCGAGGGTGCCGAGCAGTTCGTTGCGGCGCTCGATTAGCACGCGCGAGCCGCCGAATTCGCGCACGTCGCGCAGCACGTCGCGCGCGAGCGTTTGCGCGTCGGCGTTCTTGAGGAGCGTCGGCACGGCACGCACGGCGAGCGTCGCCGGCGATACGGCCGCGATGTCGAAGCCCAGCGCCTTCAGCGTCTCCTGTTCTTCCTGCGCGGTGCCCACTTCAATGGCGTCGGCGAAGAACGTCACGGGGATCAGCATCTGCTGCACCTGCATCTGCTCGCCGCCGGCCTGGGCATCGAGCGCGTTCTTCAGCTGTTCGTACAGGATGCGTTCGTGCGCCGCGTGCATGTCGACGAGGACCAACCCTTTGCGGTTCTGCGCCAGCACGTAGATGCCGTGCAGCTGGGCCAGCGCGAAGCCGAGCGGGAAGTCGTCGTCGGAGGCGGGCCTGGTCGTCTCTGGCAGCGGGGCTTCCTGCACGCCCGGCGGTTGCGCGGGTTTTGGCGTGCCGGTGAACAGCGCGCCATAGTCCGAGGTGCGTTGCGGGACGCCGGCGCCCGTCGGCGCATCCCAGCGGCTGCCGGGCGGGAACGGGGACGGCGAGAACGTCGATGAGGCGCGCGAGCCACCGCCACCACCGCCGCCCGAGCCCGAGGTCCAGGCGGGCGATGCCAGTTGCGACCCGAACGACGTCTGCTCGTGCGGCCGGCGCCACGACGGCGTGTCGCCCAGCGACGTGGACGACGGCGTGATCTCGGCGGCGCTCACGGGTGCGGGCGTATCGCCGTGCGCCGTCGCCGACGTGCGGGCCAGCGCGCGCTGCACCGCGTGGAACACGAACTGGTGGACGGCGCGGCTGTCGCGGAAGCGCACTTCGATCTTCGACGGGTGCACGTTCACGTCGACCATCGCCGGGTCGAGTTCGAGCGCCAGCACGTACGACGGAAAGCGGTCGCCGTGCAGCACGTCCTCGTACGCGGCCTTCACGGCGTGGACGAGCAGCTTGTCGCGCACGAAGCGGCCGTTGACATAAAAATACTGGCTGTCGGCGCGCGCCTTCGATGCCGTCGGCAGGCCGACGTAGCCGTGCAGGCGCAGCGGACCGGCACTCTCGTCGAGCTGCAGGCGGGCTTCGGCGAAGTCGCCGCCGAGGATCTGCGCGCTGCGCTTGGCCGACTCGCTCGTGTTCCAGTGGTCGATCGTGCGGCCATTGTGGGTCAGGCTGAACGACACGTCCGGCCGCGCCAGCGCGATGCGGCGCACGACTTCGGCGCAGTGGCCGTATTCGGTCTGCTCGGATTTCAGGAATTTACGGCGCGCGGGCGTATTGAAATACAGGTCCTGCACGTCGATCGTCGTGCCGAACGGACCGGACGACGGCGACACCGTGCCCTGGTGCGAGCCGACGATCTCCCACGCGTGCGCGGCGCCCTGGGTGCGCGATGTGATCTTGACGGCGGCGACCGACGCGATCGACGCGAGCGCCTCGCCGCGGAAGCCGAGCGTGTTCACGTTCTCGAGGTCGGTCAGCGACGCGATCTTCGACGTCGCGTGACGGGCCAGCGCGAGCGGCAATTCCTCGGGCGGGATGCCGCGGCCGTTGTCGGTGATGGCGATGCGCTTGACGCCGCCTTCCTCGAGCCGGACCGTGACCTGCGTGGCGCCGGCGTCGAGCGCGTTTTCCAGCAACTCCTTCACCACCGCCGACGGCCGCTCGACGACCTCACCGGCGGCGATCTGCGAGATGAGCTGGTCGGGAAGCTGCTGGATGGGGCGGTGGGTGGGGGCCGGGGCGTTCATCCGTAAATTATAGCTCGCGGCAAGCCCCGAAACCGGAGGTGTTTGATTTTTCCCAAACCGGGGTCAGAGCCCGATTTGAGGACATTGATTGACAAAATGTTTTTAAAGAAGTTGCCAAAAACCGGGCTCTGACCCCGGTTTTTGTTCCCGCACGGGAATCGGCGCTGCGCACAGGTCGAGATGGCCGGCCGCGACCTTGGTCCACGGGCCGCCGCGGTTGCGCTGGGCGTCCAGGACGCTCTGGTAGGCGGCGCTCTCGGTGCGCATCACTTCGAAACGGCTGCGCTGGTCCGCCGGGACGTCGGCCGCCACCTTAACCGATGCGATCGGCACGTTCATCTCCGGCTTGTCGTAGAACCCCATCGGCGCGGGGCCGCGCGGCAGGGCGGACAGTTGCGGCATGCCGGAGATCACGCGGCCGACCACCGTGATGTTGCGGTCGAGGTGGCGCGCCGGGCCGATCACGGCATACAGCGCCGTGCCGCCGCCGCTGTCGGCATCGTTGTCGCGACCCACGCCGACCATGCCGTAGCAGTGCGCCAGCCAGGTCTCGCCCGTCTTCGGGTCGCGGCCGACCGGGAAACCGTTCGAATGGCCGACCTGGGGCGCGTAGCCGTCGACGTCCTTCATCCGCGTGAAATGCGTATCGTTCCTGAGGGGGACCGTGAACTCGGCCTTCAGCGTCTTCTGCGCACCTTTGATCGGGCGCACCTTGTCGTTGTCTTCGTTCGGATCACCCCATTGCACGACCCAGTTGTCCTGCACGCGCACGACGGCCAGTCCGTCGAAATAATGCTCGCGCACGAGGGCCTTGATGTTCTTCACGTGGTTCGGCGCGAACGTCGGCGCCAGTTCGATGACGACGCGGCCGAACGGGAGTTCCATGTACAGCGTGTTGTCCGGGTCGAGAGGCCGCCAGTCCGACGGTTTCGATGCCTTGACGATGTCGGCGACGCTGGGCTTCGGCGGGAGTTCCCTGGCGCCGGCGGTCGCCGCGAAGAGGGCGCAGGTGGCGGCGAGAATCGTGTGTCGGAAGAGGAAATATGCCTTCTTCAATGTCGTCTCCTTGGCCGCTTGTGGCGGGCCGGATCATTGGATGTGTGATGACGATTGTAATCTGGAAAATATTAAAATTAAAACATTTTTGCCGATGAAGAAAATTCGCCGTGAAGATGAGCCGGCAGCCATTTTCGGGGTCGGACTGATGGTATGATTCGGCGCTACCATTTAGGAAAATTATGGATCTGATGCAATTCTTCGACATGATTCTTCATGTCGATAAGACCCTCGGCACATTGCTGGCGCAATACGGGGTGTATGTGTATGCCGTGCTGTTCGCCATCGTGTTCTGCGAAACCGGCCTCGTGGTTCTGTTCTTTTTCCCCGGTGACACCCTCCTGTTCATCGCCGGCGCCTTCTGCGCCACCGGCGAGATGAGTTATGCCTTGCTGACGCTCCTGTTGATCGTGGCGGCGGTGACGGGCAATACCCTCAACTATTACATCGGCGGGGCGATCGGGCATCGCGTGTTCACGCACGATTACCGCTGGCTGAACAAGGACGCGCTGCATCGCACCCACGAATTCTTCGAACGCCACGGCGGCAAGACGATCATCCTGGCCCGTTTCGTGCCCGTCGTGCGCACGTTCGCGCCGTTCGTCGCGGGCATCTCGGACATGACCCATGCCCGCTTCCAGATGTACAACGTCACGGGCGCCGTGGCCTGGGTGGTCAGCCTGGTGACCGGCGGTTACTTCTTCGGCAATATCCCGGTGATCCGCGATCACCTGACGATCATCGTGCTGGTGGGCGTCGGCGCGGCCGTCGTGCCCCTGGCGCTGGGCGGGCTGTACAAGGTTGGACGGCGCATGATGAGCCGCTGAAGCCTGACAAGTGATCACATGAAACGCGCCGCATGACGGCGCGTTTTTTATTTGCGGCGGCTATTGATGCACGGAATTGTTCCCCAGGCTCAAGTTTACTGTCGGTCACGCCGATAAGGCAGGGGAGAGCAATACTACTGGATTCCCATGCGTACCCTGATCGCCCTGTTCGCTTGCAGCTGCGTCGCCCTGAGCGCAAGCGCCGCGAACGATCCCGCCGCCGCGGCGGCAGCCAGGCTGGCGGCTTCCGTGTCCCGGCCGGCGTCGGCCATGGTGCCGGCCGCGACGAAAAAGGCCGAGCCCGCCGAAAAGAAAGCCGAACCGAAAGCCGAACCGAAAGCCGAACCGGCCGCGAGCGCCAGCTCGGCCAGTGAGGAAGATGCCGAGGTCGAGCTGTCGGCCAAGATCGCCCAGCGCCTGGCCGCGCTGCGCGAGCGCCAGCAGGCCCGCGCGACGGCCGCCGCGCGCGCGAAAAAACTCGCCGATGCGAAGCGCAGGCAGGAGGAGCAGGCCGCCGCCGCGGCGGCCGCCATCGCCGCTGCGCCGAAGCACGGCACCGTGTGGTCGTACGAGGGCGAGCTGGGCCCGGCGAACTGGTCGAAGATCAATGTCGACTGGGCCAAGTGCGGCACCGGCAACCGCCAGTCGCCGATCGACTTGCGCGACGGCATCAAGGTCAATCTCGAACAGATCAGCTTCGACTACCACCCGTCGTCGTTCAGCGAGGTCAACAACGGCCACACGATCCAGGTGACGGTGGGCGGCGGCAATTTCATCACGGTCGGCAACACCGTGTACGAATTGCAGGAATTTCACTTCCACCGTCCGTCGGAAGAAAAGATCAACGGCAAGGGCACGGAGATGGTCATCCACCTCGTGCACAAGAGCGCCGAAGGCAAGATCGCGATCATCGCCGTGCTGCTGGAGCGCGGCCAGCCGCACCGCCTGATGCAGACGATCTGGGACAACCTGCCGCTGGAAAAATTCGACACCGTCTCGCCCTCGATCGTGATCGACCCGACCGACGCGCTGCCGGAACGGCGCGAGTATTTCACCTACATGGGCTCGCTGACGGAACCGCCGTGCACGGAAGGCGTGCTGTGGATGGTGTTCAAGCAGCCGATGCAGGCGTCGCCGGCGCAGATGGCCCTGTTCTCGCGCCTGTATCCGTTGAACGCGCGGCCGGTCCAGTCGACCGCGGGCCGCTTGATCAAGGAATCGAACTGAGCGCTGGCGTGCTCAACGCCAGCGGCGGCCACCGCCACGGTGCCCATGCCAGCCACGGCTGCCACGATCGTACTCGTGATAGCTGAAGTCGAGCGAGACGGGCGGTCCGACATACGTGGGACCATAGCCGTAGCCGTACGGAGAATAAGGCGCGTCGTAGGCCGCATAAGGCGGCGCATAGACGGCGCAGCCGGACAGGGCGGACCCCGCCGCCAGCACGAGTGCCAGCCGTTTCACCAATGTACTCATTGCGTCTCCTCCTTGCGTGTCCTCCCATGCTCGTAGCATGTAGTTTAGGCCGCATGACGAGGCGCACCGCGCATTTTTTGCTACAAAATGAAACGCCGGCAAATGCCGGCGTTGCTGTTCATCCTGCCTGGACGACGGCCCGGTACGTCCCGCGCCAGATCCCGCCCGGCTCCAGTTGCTGCGGTCGGGCGGCCGCATCCCCCAGCAGGGCAGGCTCGATGCAGACGAAGCGGCGGTATTCCTCGTCTTCCATGTCGGACAGCGCCGCCGCGTCGGCCGCGCCCGGGTTCCACACGACGGCGTCGTTGAAGCCCGTCTGCTCCAGCGTCACCTTGTCCGCGCCCGTGTCGAACGCGATCGCGCCCTGGATGCGCTCGAACACCTGGTCGAGCTTGTCGGTGATGGCGAGCGTCTCCGCCTGCACGCCGTCGATGCGCACGGCTTCCACGTCCTCGACGAGGTGGTACGTATGCAGCGCGGCGGCGAACGGGAAGGTCTGCGTGCCGGTGTTGCGCACGTCGAGCGACATGTCCAGTTGCGCACCGCGCACCGCCACGCGCAGCAGCAGTTCGAAGGCGTAAGGCCAGGCGGCTGCGAGCTGCTGGGGCAGATCGCCCTGATTCAGCGCCAGTACCGCGAAGGCGGCACCATCCGCTTCGCCCTGGTCGAGGACGCGCCAGGTCGCGACGCGCGCAAAGCCGTGGCGCATGCCGGTGCCGCGCTCGGCGAACTGGGGAAAGATGACGGGCACGCCGCCGCGGATCGCCTTCTGGCCGTCCAGCGCGGACAGGCTGCTCATGAACAGGCGTTCCTGGGCCGGCCCGCCGGCCGTGGTGACGGCTTTCCACGACACGACGTGGGCGCCGTACAACGTGATGGTCGCCTCGGCACCGTCCGGCGCGCGAAGTTGCAGGGCGGGCAATTGCCCGAAGTTGATGGTCGTTGCGCTCACGAGAATCCTCCTCAGGGGGGACGCCCGCGGGCGTCCCATTAAGTCATGCGGCTCTTCGCCAGCGGCGGATTGTACGCGAAGTAGCGCTTGATGCCTTTCGTGATCGCGTCGGCCAGTTGGTTCTGGTAGGCATCATCCTTCAGCCGCGCTTCCTCTTCCGGATTAGAGATGAATGCGGTCTCGACGAGGATCGAGGGGATGTCCGGCGCCTTCAGCACGGCAAAACCGGCCTGTTCGACGACGCCGCGGTGCAGGCGGTTGATGCCGCCGATTTCCGTCAGCACGGCCTTGCCGAGCTTCATGCTGTCGTTGATCTGGGCCGTCTGCGACAGGTCCATCAGCACGCTCGCCAGCTGCCTGTCGTGGCTGGCGAGATTCACGCCGCCGATCAGGTCGGCCTTGTTCTGGTCGGCCGCCAGCCAGCGCGCCGCGCTCGAGCTGGCGCCTTTTTCCGACAGCACGAACACGGAGGAGCCGCGCGCCGTCGGTTCGACGAAGGCGTCGGCGTGGATCGACACGAACAGGTCGGCCTGCACCTTCCGCGCTTTTTCCACGCGCTGGCCGAGGGGGACGAAGAAGTCGGCGTCGCGCGTCAGCATCACGCGCGTGTTCGGCAAGTCTTCCAGTTTCGCTTTCAGGCGCTTCGCCACCGCGAGCACGATGTCCTTCTCGTGCACGCCCGTGGTGCCGGTCGCGCCGGGATCCTCGCCGCCGTGGCCGGGGTCGAGCGCGATGGTGACCATGCGCGCCACCTTCTGTCCCGGCGCGGCCTTGGCGGGCGCATGCGGCTGGGCCGGTTGCGGCGTCGTCGGCTGCGGCTGCGCGGGCGTGGAGCCGGCGCGGGCGGCATCCGCTTCCAGCTTGGCGATGGCATCCGGACCGGCCTGGCCGACCGTCGGCTCGCCCGGCTGCACGGCCGGGGTCGGCGTGGCGGGGGCCGCGTCCGTCGTCCAGTTTTCCTTGGCGATCATGCTCGCGAGCGGGTCGACGGGCTTGACGGGATACAGGTCGAAGATCAGGCGGTGGTGATAGCCGGCGATGGGCGCCAGGTTGAACACCTGCGGCTTGACCTCTTCCTTCAGGTCGAACACGAGGCGCACGACGTTGGGCCGGTTCTGGCCCACGCGCACCTGCTTGATGTACGGGTCGTTCGACTCGATCTTGGCGACGAGGCTTTTCAGCGTGTCGTTCAGCGCGAGGCCGTCG
>Ga0308166_1003639_pt1 | contig 12950 bp, 10 predicted proteins | sample PhyCR2_2_FD_202137 | JGI IMG/M metagenome (GOLD analysis project Ga0308166, IMG submission 202137) | Phyllosphere microbial communities from UC Gill Tract Community Farm, Albany, California, United States - DLSLCC.R2 | ecosystem: Host-associated > Plants > Phyllosphere > Unclassified | place... | reverse complement strand
GTCGTCAAAGGTCGGCTTCATGGTGCGCAAAATTCCAGACAATAGACCAGTCGTATAGTTTTCAGGACCGGGAGTTTGCCATAACCGACGGGCAAAAAACATTTTCCGAAAAAATCACTAGACGACTGGTCTAATTGGAAACTATGCTGCGCCCCGACACACAAATTCATGCGGCACCGACAACAAGCGAATCCCTCGCCTCCTGCCGATGCCAGACCAACCCAAGGGTGCTCTATGAAAATCTTGATGGTTCTGACTTCTCACGATCAACTCGGCAACACCGGCAAGAAAACCGGCTTCTGGCTGGAAGAGTTCGCCGCGCCCTACTACGCCTTCAAGGACGCCGGCGCCGACGTCACGCTGGTATCGCCTGCCGGCGGCCAGCCACCGCTCGATCCAAAAAGCGATGAGCCAAGCGCGCAGACTGCCGAAACCGATCGCTTCCGCGCCGATCCAGCTGCGCAACAAGCATTGGCCACCACCGGCCGGTTGGCTGACGTGAAGGCTGAGGATTTCGATGCCGTGTTCTACCCAGGCGGCCACGGCCCGCTGTGGGATCTGGCTGAAGACAAGGCCTCGATTGCACTGATCGAAGCCTTCGACCGCGCTAACAAGCCGCATGGTTTTGTCTGCCACGCACCAGGCGTGTTGTTGCACGCGGTGCGCGCTGACGGCCAGCCAATCGTCAAGGGCCGTGACGTCACCGGCTTCACTAACGCCGAAGAAGCGGCGGTTGGCCTGACTGACGTGGTGCCGTTCCTCATCGAAGACGAGTTCCAGCGCCTGGGCGGCCGCTATTCGAAAGTCGCTGATTGGCAGGTGCATGTGGTCGCTGACGGTCAACTGGTCACAGGCCAGAACCCGGCCAGCTCCGCCGCCGTTGCCGAAAAGCTGTTGAAGATGCTCGGCTGAATCCCACGCTCTACCCGATCAACGCCGCGTGCGTACAGCCCGGCGTTGTTTTTTTGCCCAGTTACTAGTCGACTGGTCTAATCAGATTCAAGGCTTACCCCATGAACAATGCTTTCTTCACGCCCGCTAAATTGGGCAATCACACCCTGAAAAACCGCATCGTCCTGCCGCCCCTCACCCGCCAGCGCAGCACGCAACCGGGCAACGTCGCCAACGAATTGATGGCCGAGTATTACCAACAGCGCGCCGGTGCTGGTTTGCTCGTCACCGAAGGCACGCAGATCGAACCGCGCGGCCAAGGTTATGCGTGGACGCCGGGCATTCACACTGCGCAGCAGATTGCCGGTTGGCGCAAAGTCACCGAGGCGGTGCACGCCGTGGATGGTGTGATCTTCGCCCAGCTCTGGCATGTCGGTCGGGTCTCGCACACGGCGTTGCAGCCCAATGGCGATGCGCCGGTATCGGCCTCTGCGGTGGCCACGGATCGCGTCAGTGTGTTTATCGAAACCGCGCCCGGTGCCGGTGAACTGGTACCGCCGTCCGCTCCGCGCGCACTGAGCACGGCTGAAGTGCAGGAACTGATTCAGCTATATATCCAGGCCGCGCGCAATGCGATGGAGGCGGGTTTCGATGGCATCGAACTGCATTGCGCCAACGGGTATCTGGTCAACCAGTTCATCTCCGCCCACAGCAACCTGCGCACCGATCAGTACGGCGGCTCGCTGGACAATCGCTTGCGCTTCTTGCGCGAAGTGGTGGCTGGTGTTGCCGAATGCATCGGCAAGGACAAAGTCGGTGTGCGTTTCGCGCCGCTGTTCAGCACCACCGATGAAGCGCGGACATATCTGGGCCTGGTCGAAGAAGATCCGCACAGCACTTACATTGCAGCGATCAAGATTCTTGAAGACGTCGGCATCGCCTACCTGTCGATCGCCGAAGCCGACTGGGATAACGCGCCTGCGATGCCGCAGACCTTTCGCCAAGCGGTGCGCGACACTTTCAGCGGCGCGATCATTTATGCCGGACGCTACAACGCCAACTCCGGGGCGCAGTTGCTCGAGTCGGGGCTGGCCGATCTGGTCGCGTTTGGCCGGCCCTTCATGGCCAACCCGGACCTGCCGGCGCGGATTGCCAATGACTGGCCGTTGAATCAATTGAACCCGGCGACGGTGTATGGCGGCGGTGCCGAGGGTTATATCGATTACCCGACCTACCCCGCCTGACAACCCAACACAAATCCCTTTGGGAGCGAGCCTGCTCGCGATAGCGGTGTGTCAGTCGATGTATATGCAAGCTGACCCACCGCCTTCGGGAGCAAGCTCCCTCCCACAGTGGTTCTGCGGTGGATCAAGAATCAGGTGGTGCACGCGCCATCCCCCGTGGGAGCGGGCTTGCTCGCGAAGGTGTGCTGTCAGCCGATGAATTGCAGCTGGCCCACCGCCTTCGGGAGCAAGCCCCCTCCCACAGTGGTTCTGTGGTGGAACAAGGATCAGGTGGTACACCCGACATCCCCGTGGGAGCGGGCTTGCTCGCGAAGGCGTCCTCTCAGCCGATGAATATGCAAGCTGGCCCACCGCCTTCGGGAGCAAGTCCTCTCCCACAGTGGTTCTGCGGTGGATCAAGAATCAGGAGTTACGCCCGCGATCCCCGTGGGAGCGGGCTTGCTCGCGAAGGTGTGCTGTCAGCCGATGATGCCGCTGGCCAAGCAGGATGCGCTGTGGCAACGCGGGCAGATGCTGATGGCGAAACTGGATAAGGGCGAAGCTTTCTAGCGCATCAGGCCCGTCCGGCCATACCGTTGCGGCCAACCGCTTTCGCGCGGTACAGCGCCTGATCAGCGGCCTCGATCAAATCCGGCAGTGAATCCAGCCCCACGCCCGTGCCCACCGCGATACCAATACTCACCGTCACCCGCCCGAACGGACTGCCCGGATGGGCAATATGGGCCTGCTGCAAACGCTCGAGCATCAGCTGCGCGACCACCGTCGCCCCGGCGCTGTCGGTGGCCGGCATGATCACCGCCATTTCCTCGCCACCGTAGCGCGCAACCAGATCCGACGGCCGTCGCACGCAGCTTTCAAGGACCTTGCTGACCGCTTGCAGACAAGCATCACCTGCGACATGGCCCAAGGCATCGTTGAACAATTTGAAGTGATCGATATCGATCATCAGCAGGGCCAGCGAGGTCCCGTCACGCTGCGCCCGCCGCGCTTCCACCGCCAGCGTCTCATCGAAACAGCGGCGGTTGGCCAAACCGGTCAACGCGTCTTTCATCGCCAATAATTCCAGCTGTCGATTGGACGCGAGCAACTGCTGTTGGGCATCGCGCAACGCCTCCTCGGCTGCGGTACGTCGACGAATATCGAGGATCAGGAACCAGCCGATCAACCCGGTCAGCCCCAGCAGCCCGACGACCACCACCGCCGACAATCCCGCTTCGATGCGCCACGCCGCCAGTGCTTCATCCTTGCCCAGGGCCACGGTGGTGATCAGCGGCAGGGTTTCACTCTTACGGAACGCGTACAGCCGCTCGACGCCGTCGAGGCTGGAGGTGTACGAGGCGGTACCGACCGAGCGGTCGACCAGGTATTTGGCGTAGATCGGCGATTTGGAGAAGTTGCGCCCCATGTCCTGCTCGCGGAACGGATAGCGTACAAGCAGCGTGCCATCGGTGTACGACAGACCGATCGCACCGTCCTGGCCAACGTCGAGTTTGCCGAACACGCGCAGGAAGTTTTCCACTCCCAACGTCACCGCGACCACCCCGGCGAACTGGCCAGCGTCGTCATTGAAACGACGGCTGATGGTCACCACCCATTCGTGATTGGCACGGCTCTGGATCGGCGGGCCAATGAACGATTCGCGGCTCGGATCGTCACGGTGGTGCTTGAAATAGGCGCGGTCGCTGCTGTTCGCGCCTGCCGGAATCGGCCGGTTGGAGGACATCAACCAGTGCCCGTGCCGGTCGTAAATGGTGATGCCGCTGAGCTGCGGCATCAATGACTGCTGGCTGTCGATCAGGGTCTTGATGCGCTGAATCTGCGCCGGTCCATCGCCTTCGGCTTCGAGACGCTCGACCAGCCCCAGCAAGAGCAACGAGCTTTGCCGGACGATGCCTTCGGTGTAGGTGTTGAGCGCCTGGGTCAGGTTCAGGCCATGCACGTCGACCTCGGCCAGCGCACGCTCGCGCGAAGACCAGACTTTCCAGATGGTCAGCGAAGTCAGGGAACAGCCAATCACCAGCAGCAGGAGCATTACAAGGCGAGTATCACGCTTCACGTCAGTACCTTAAGGAAGTCCGGGTTCCCTTCCAGCCATCATTCGAACGTCGGCACTCACGGCGGCCACGTGTTCCGGGGCGCAAGCATACAAGCAGTCTCAAGCGGCTGCAGCAACAGAGTGTGCAGGGCTAAGCGGCGGGTGCAGCCGGTTGGAGAATCTCCACGAGGAAATCGATGAACACGTTGATCCGGCTCGAACCCCGGTGATTGGGCAAGTACAACGCGTTGATGCAACTGCTGGCGCTGCCGGGGTTGACCTCGTAGTGCTCAAGCAAGCGCGTCAGGCGTCCGGCGGCGACGTCGTCGCGCACCAGCCAGTCGGCCAGCAGCGTCACCCCGCCACCGCCGATTGCGGCTTCGCGCAGGATGTCGGCGTTGTTGCTCTGCAGGCGACCCTGGACGTTGAGCTGGATCGGCTCTTCGTCGCCCTGAAAGGTCCAGTGATGATGGCTGCCGCCGTAATCGAAACGCAGGCATTGGTGCTCAAGCAGATCCCGCGGGTGCTCCAGCACGCCACTGCGCGCGAGGTAATCGGGGCTGGCGACGACCCAGCGCTGGAATTGGCCGACGCGTTTGCTGACGATGTCCTCGCTGACCACTGTCGAGCCGAGGCGCACCGAAACGTCGATCTGTTCGCTGAGCAAATCGCTGACCTGATCACTCAGCGACAGGCTGATCTCCAGCCCCGGATGGCGCTCGAGCAAGCGACTCAGGTGCGGCGCAATCAGCCTGCGGCCGAATTCCACCGGCACGCTGATGCGCAAGCGGCCCTGGGCGTCACTGCCACGATCAGCGACCACCGCATCGGCTTCGTCGATGGCATCGAGAATGGCCACGGCCTTCTCGAAATAGGTCTGGCCGGCGACGGTCACGCTGGTGTTGCGTGTAGTGCGGTTGAGCAGGCTGGCGCCCAACTCGTTTTCCAGCCCCGCCACTTGCCGTGTCACCGAAGACGTCGAAATCCCAAGCTTGCGCGCCGCCGAGGAATAGCCCCCGCAGCGCACGGTTTCAACAAACATCTTCAAGGCCAGCAACTTGTCCATAAGCGGGATCCGGTGGTGAGGGAACGCCGCTGATTGTGCATCAGCGCTCGCCACACGTCTTGTATCGTCGTGCTTGAGGGCGCTCTCTGCAAAATGCATGTTCATCTGCTCCTGAAAAAATCGGCAAATCACACCGCCCCCTGTAGGAGTGAGCCTGCTCGCGAAAGCGGTCTCTCGGTGCCATATGTATTGGCTGATACACCGCGATCGTGAGCAGGCTCACTCCCACATTGGTTATGTGGTGGGTCAGCAATCAACCGGTGCGCCCAAAACCCTGTGGGAGCGAGCTTGCTCGCGAAGGCGTGCCGTCAGTCGAAAATGTGCTGCCTGCCCCACCGCTTTCGGGAGCAAGCCCCCTCCTACATTGGTTTTGTGGTGGGTCACCGATCACGCGGTTGCCCGCAATCCCCTGTGGGAGCGAGCCTGCTCGCGAAGGCGTGCCGTCAGCCGAAAATGTGCTGCCTGCCCCACCGCTTTCGGGAGCAAGCCCCCTCCCACATTGGTTTTGTGGTGGGTCACCGATCACGCGGTTGCCCGCAATCCCCTGTGGGAGCGAGCCTGCTCGCGAAAGCGGTCTCTCAGTGCCATATGTATTGGCTGACAGTCCGCCATCGCGAGCAGGCTCACTCCTACAGTGGTTTTGTGTCGTTCTTGAGATTCAGCTGTGCTCAGCCTTGCGACCCAGGAACAACGCCAGCGCCAACGCCGGCAACACCGCCACGGCAACGGCCGAGAGGTTCCAGCCGAAGTGTTCGTACAGCGGGCTGGCGACCAGTGAACCGAGGGCGCCGCCAACGAAAATGCTGGTCATGTACACCGCATTCAGGCGTGCGCGGCTGTGCGGGTCGAGGGCGTAGACCTCACGCTGGCCGAGGACCATGTTCAGTTGCACGGCAAAATCCAGCAGCACCGCACACACCACCAGCCACACATAGCCACTGCCCGGCAACGCGGCGATCAGCAGCGACAGCGGCGCCAGCAGCAACGCCACCAAGGTACCGCGACGACCGTGCCCGGCATCGGCCAGACGCCCGGCAATCGGCGCGGCAATCGCACCCACCGCGCCGACCAACGCAAAGATCGCCACCTGCGCCTGGCTGAAGCCGTGATGACGCATCAGCTCAATTGGCGCGAGGGTCCAGAACAGGCTGAAACTGGCGAACAGCAAACCCTGATACAGCGAACGCTGGCGCAACACAGGAAAGCGCCGGGCCAGGGCAAACACCGAACCGATCAACGCGACATAAGTGGCCTTGTGTGTCGGCACCCGGCGCGGCAATGCTACAGCGGTAATCAACGCGATCACCGCCATCAGTGCCGCCGCGCTGTAAAACACCCCGCGCCAGCCGAACACCTCGACCAACAGACTCGACAGCGGCCGCGACAGCAGAATCCCCAAAAGCAAGCCGCTCATGATATTGCCGACCACGCGCCCCCGGCTGGCTTCCGGCGCCAAATGCGCGGCCAGTGGCACGAGGATCTGCACCGCTACCGAGGTCAGGCCGATCAGCAAAGAGAGCAGCAGGAACAGCGACGGCGAATGGGTCAGCCCGGCGCACAGCAGCGTCACGCTCGCGGCGAGGGTGAAGCCGACCACCAGACGACGGTTCTCCATCAGGTCAGCCAGCGGCACCAGCAGCAACAAGCCCAGCGCGTAACCGAACTGGGTCAGCGACACGATCAGGCTGGCATTGGCGCTGGACAGGCCGATCTGCGGGGCGATCAGTTCGACGATGGGCTGCGCGTAATACAGGTTGGCGACGACCGCGCCGCAGCAGAATGCGAGAAACGCGACCATCAGGCCGGAGAGTGAAGCAGGCTGTTCGGCCGGGGCCGCAACGGCAGGATTGCCGGTAAGCATGGTGACACCTCGTTGAGTTCGGGAATGTGCTGCCAAGGCTACGGTCGCCCGGCGGCCGCGAGAATCCGTGCCGCTGGCAACGCACTGATGCGTGGCGCGCAACGTTGCTTGTGGCGCAACGCGCTGTTGCGCGGGCCGGTGATTCTCCGCTGCAAGGGTCTTCTCTACGCTTTGGCCCTGGCGCTGACGTCCGCATCCGGCGCCCTTCCCCGGCTGCTACAAGGAGCGTTTCCATGACCCGCACTGCACTCGTCCTGCCACTGCCCGCCGCGTTTTTCTGCCGACCATGAACAACCATCTGCTCAAGTCCAGAACCCTGTGGATCTGCGTCGCCGTGCTCGCGGTGATCGGCCTGATCGTCGCCGTCGCGTTGATGTGGCGCCCGGCGATCGCACCCATTAAACGCCTCACGTCATTCGATACTGCGCAATTGCAGCGCGGCGCACGGGTGGTCGAGGCCGGCGACTGCGCGGTCTGCCACACTCGCCCCGGCGGCGAATACCTGGCCGGCGGGCTGCCGCTGGTGACGCCGTTCGGCACGCTGTACAGCACCAACATCACTCCGGATGAACAGACCGGCATCGGCGAATGGTCATTGCCAGCGTTCGAACGGGCCATGCGCGAAGGCATTGCTCGCGACGGCCACTTTCTCTACCCGGCGTTTCCCTACGTGCATTACCGGCGCATGAGCTCTGAAGACATCGCCGACGCCTATGCCTACTTGATGAGCGGCCCCGCCGTACACGCCCCGGCGCGGCAGAACCAGATGAACTTCCCGATGAACATCCGTCCGCTGGTGTCGTTCTGGAACCTGCTGTTTCTGCATGGCGAGCCACTGACGCCGCTGGCCGAACACAGCGCGGCATGGAATCGCGGACGTTATCTGGTCGACGGCCCGGGCCACTGCGCCGGCTGCCACTCGCCGCTGAACCTGATTGGCGCGGAGAAATCCTCGCAATACCTGCAAGGCGGCAGCGTCGATGGCTGGGAAGCGCCGGCACTGGTCGGCCTCGGCCAACGCGCCACTCCGTGGAATCGCGAGCAGTTGGCCGGCTACCTGCGCGCCGACGTGGTCGATGGTCACGGCACACCCGCCGGCCCAATGCGCCCGGTCAGCCTGAGTCTGGCGCGCTTGCCGGCCAGCGAAGCCGAGGCAATTGCCGACTACCTGCTGAGCCTGCAAAACCCGCACGCGGTGAGCGAAACCACCGCGCAAAAGCCGCCGAGCAGTCCAGCGGATCACAGCAGCGGCGCCCTGCTCTTCAGTAGCGCCTGCGCCGGATGTCACGCACCCGCCGCGCCGATGCGCGAAATCGACGGCCGCCCAGGCCTGCAAAGCACCTCGGCGCTGCAAGCGGCCAGCTCGCGCAACTTTCTCAAGACCGTACTCGAAGGCGTGCCCGCCATTCCCGGCGCACCCGGCCCGGTGATGCCGCCGTTCGCCGCCAGCCTCGACAACGCCCAGCTCGGTGCCCTCGCCGCGTATCTGCGCGAGCAAGCCAAACCCGATCAGCCATGGGCCGACCTCTCTTCCACTATTGAAGCGTTACGTCAGGACACGAAATGAGCCAGATCACTCTCACCGTCAATGGAACCGCCCAAGCGCTGGAGCTGGAAGCGGACATGCCGCTGCTGTATGCGCTGCGTAATCACTTGAACCTCAACGGCGCCAAGTACGGCTGCGGCCTGGGCCAGTGCGGCGCGTGCACGGTGATCGTCGACGACCAGCCAGTGTTCGCCTGCCTGACACCGTGCGCCGGCCTTGAAGGGAAAAAGATCCGCACCGTGGAAAGCCTCGGCAGCGCCGAGAAACCCGGCCCGTTGCAAGCGGCGTTCATCGACAAGCAGGCCGCGCAATGCGGTTACTGCATCGCCGGCATGCTGATGCGCGCGCAGTCGTTGCTTGAGCGTGATCCGCACCCGGACGAGCAAACCATTCTTGAGCACATGGCCGGCAATCTGTGCCGTTGCGGCACGCACTTGCGCATCATCGAGGCGATCAAACAGGTGGCTGGGCATAACGGGAGCCTGACATGAGCGAAGCTAACGGCTTGAACCCCAGCCGTCGGGCCTTCCTGCGTGGCGGCGCGCTGCTCATGGCTTTCACGCTGATGCCGGTGGCGCGGCGTGCCTTGGCCGACACCGAAGTCGACACCCTTGGCACTGTGGTGCTGGCACCCGGCCTGCCCGGCAGCCTGCGCACCAACCCATACCTGGACGCGTGGATTCGCATCGGCGCCGACGGCATCACCGTGTACACCGGCAAGGTCGAGCTGGGCACCGGGGTGAAAACCGCGTTGCTGCAAATTGCTGCCGAGCGTTTGCAGGTGCCGGCCAGCGCAATCAACTTGCTCACCGCCGACACCGCATTGACGCCCAACGAAGGCTACACCGCCGGCAGCCACAGTATTTTCGACAGTGGCACCGCGCTGTACAACGCTGCCGCCCAGGTGCGGGAAATGCTCGTCGAGGCTGCCGCGCGCAGCTGGCAAATCGAGGCTGCGCAACTGAGCACTCGCGACGGCATCATCCAAGGCCCCAGCAGGCAACGCATGGCGTATGCCGATGCGGTCAAGCATGTCGATGTGCACCAATACGCGAAAGCACAATCACCGACGATGGCGGCGGCGGACTTCAAACTGATCGGGCATAACCTGCCGCGTCTGGACATTCCGGCCAAGGTCAGCGGCGGCGCGGCGTTCGTGCAGGACATGCGCTTGCCGGGCATGCTGCATGCGCGGGTGATTCGCCCGCCGCGTCCCGGCTGCACGCTTCAGGCGTTCGATGCCGCATCTATCGAGGCGCTCAACGGCGTGGTCAAGGTGATCCGCGACGGCAACTATCTGGCGGTGGTCGCCGGTGATGAATGGCAAGCGATCAAGGCCATGCGCAGCGGCATCGAGAGTGCCAAGTGGAGTGGCGGCGAAGCGATTCCCGAAGCCGCCGGGATTCACGATTTGCTCAAGCGCCTGCCGTCCAAGCGCTATCCGATCAGCAACAACGGCAATCCCGGCGGCGCGACCGAGACCCGCTTCAAAGCGCGGGTGACCAAGCAGTATCTGATGCACGGTTCGATCGGCCCGTCCTGTGCGGTGGCCTGGTTCAACGATGGCGTGCTCACGGTCTGGACCCACACCCAGGGCGTCTATCCGCTGCGCGCCGGCATCGCCGAAATGCTGCGGCTGCCGCCGGACCGCGTGCGCTGCATTCATACTGAAGGCTCGGGTTGCTACGGCCACAACGGCGCCGATGATGCCGCCGCCGATGCCGCGCTGATCGCCATGCGCCTGCCGGGCACGCCGGTCAGGGTGCAATGGATGCGCGAGCAGGAGAATCTCTGGGAACCGTACAGTTCGGCGATGGTTACCGAAGTCGATGCGAGCCTCAGTCAGGGCCGTCTGCAGGACTGGAACTACGAGCTATGGACCACGCCGCACAACGAGCGCATCGTCAATGCCGGGCGCTTGCTGCCGGCACGCCTGTTGGCGAAACCTTTCGCCTCGGCGCCGTCGGTGCCAATCGCCCAGCCCGAAGGTGACGGCGATCGAAATGCGGTGCCGCTGTACCAGCTGGGCGCGACGCGGATCAACATGAACTTCGTTACCACGATGCCGTTCCGCACTTCGGCCATGCGTTCACTGGGAGCGCACATCAACATTTTCGCCATCGAAGCGAGTATCGATGAGCTGGCGATCAAGGCCGGACTCGATCCAGTGGCGTTGCGTCTGGCCCATCTCAGCGATCCGCGTGCCCGTGCCGTGATCGAGCGCGTGCGCGACGAAATCGGCTGGCCACACAAGAGCAACGAGCCCGGCGCGGGGATCGGTTTCGCCTTCGCCCGCTACAAGAACATCATGGGTTACTGCGCCCTCGCGGTGAAACTGCGCGTGCATCCGCAGACCGGCGAGATTCGCGTGGATCATGTAGTCACGGCGGTCGACGTCGGCCAGATCGTCAGCCCCGATGGCCTGCGCAATCAGGTCGAGGGCGGTATCGTCCAGTCGGCCAGCTGGACGCTCTACGAAAAGGTCGCCTACGGCGCCGGCGGCATTCGCAGCTACGACTGGAGCGGGTACCCGATTCTGCGCTTCACGCAATTGCCGAAAAAAGTCGATGTGCACCTGCTCGATCAACCGGGCGAACCCTTCCTCGGTGCTGCCGAAATCGTCCAAGGGCCAATGGCGGCCGCCCTCGGCAACGCGGTCAGCAATGCCACTGGCCGGCGCTGGCTTAATCTACCGCTGAGTCGCTCGACCCAACCCGCCTGAACCACGCCCGCGCTCGTCATGCACGGGCGCGGGTGCCGTTGCGTAGCGCGCAAAACTGCGTAGCGCCGGCCACGGATTATCAGCCCCGCCACGCCCGGTTAAGTTACCTGCACATCTCGCGGCACCTGGCTGCCGCACTTGAACCCTACTGATCGAAATCCGGAGCTACCCATGACCCGTCGCCTGTTCCAACCCATCGCCCTCGGCCCTTACACCCTTGCCCATCGCGTAGCGATGGCGCCCCTGACCCGCTCGCGCGCCGGCCAACCGGGCGACGTGCCGACCACGATGAACGCCGAGTACTACCGCCAACGCGCCAGTGCCGCGCTGATCATCACCGAGGCCACGCAGATTTCTCAGCAAGGTCAGGGCTATGCGTGGACGCCGGGGATCTACACCGATGCGCAAGTCCAGGCCTGGCGCGAAGTCAGCACGGCGGTGCACGCGGCGGGCGGTTTGATTTTCATGCAGCTGTGGCACGTCGGCCGGGTCTCGCACCCGAGTTTCCAGCCTGACGCCGGTTTACCGGTGGCGCCGAGCGCTTTGCCAGTGCCGGGCAAGACCTTTATTGTCGATGAACAAGGCAACGGCGTGTGGGGCGATGTGCCGGAGCCGCGCGCCCTCGAAACAGCGGAAATCGCCGACATCGTCGAAGACTATCGCCGCGCCGCGCGCAACGCGTTGAACGCCGGCATGGACGGCGTGGAAATTCATGCCGGCAACGGTTATCTGCTCGACCAGTTTCTCAACAGCAACAGCAACCAGCGTGATGACGCCTATGGCGGTAGCGTCGAGAACCGTGCGCGCTTTTTGCTCGAAGTGGTCGCCGCCGTGGCTGACGAAGTCGGCGCCGAGCGCGTCGGCGTGCGTCTGACGCCGATGGGCCGCTTTATGGGCATGGGTGATGACACGCCCGAAGCGACCTTCGGTTATCTGGTCGAAGCGCTCAATCAGTGGAATCTGGCGTATCTGCACCTGGTCGAGCCGGCCATGGTCGGCACAGTCAAGGACGAAAACTTCGACCCGCGCTGGGACGCGATCATCGCCCAGCTGCGCCAGACCTGGAACGGCGTGCTGATCCTCGCCGGCGGTTACGACGCTCAATCCGCCGAACAGGCGCTGAATTCCGATCGCGCCGACATCATCGCCTTTGGCCGGCCATTCCTGGCCAACCCGGATCTGCCGCGTCGGCTGCACGATGGGCTTGAACTGAACACGCCGGATCCGAGCAGTTTCTTTGGTGGCGATCAGCGCGGCTACGTCGATTACCCGTTTCACGCCTGAGACCTGCGCTTCATAACTTTTAAGGTTTGTTTAAGGACTTTAAATAAAGCCAGCGGCCAGACTTTGCCCATCGATCAGGAGAGCCGCCATGAACCCGCAATCGGTGAAGTCAGACCACCCCAGCCAGCTCGCGCGCCCATTGGGCGCGCTGTCCGGCTGGCAGGAACGCCGCGCCAAGGCCTACATGCTGCATGATCTGAGCCGCAGCCTGCGCGTCAGCGAGATTGCCGAACATTGCAATCTTTCACGCAGCCACTTTTCCCGGGCGTTCAAGATCGTCACCGGCTGCTCGCCTCAGGAA
>Ga0308166_1003638_pt1 | contig 12956 bp, 18 predicted proteins | sample PhyCR2_2_FD_202137 | JGI IMG/M metagenome (GOLD analysis project Ga0308166, IMG submission 202137) | Phyllosphere microbial communities from UC Gill Tract Community Farm, Albany, California, United States - DLSLCC.R2 | ecosystem: Host-associated > Plants > Phyllosphere > Unclassified | place... | reverse complement strand
CCAGTTCATACTCAGCAAACCTGATAGCGACCTTCATCAGCCAGCGATATTGTTCCTGGGGTATTTTCATCTCCCCCTTCATCACGAAATCCTCAATACCGCTGGCAGCCAGCGTTTCCATGATTTCGGGATATTTTTCAGTGCGTCTCAGAATGGTTGAGTCTGCAACATTAAGACGACGGGCAACCTCTGTCTGTCGCGTAGTGAACAAAGCTTTTAGGGCCAGCGTATGAAGATGTCGTCCCTGAACTGATGGTTTCTGTTTGCGTGTGTTTGCGGCATCCATTTTTTATTGTCTCAGATAGTGTGATGAACCGGGTCCGATTGCATATGCATAACGCTAAGCATGAATCTGCCCTGATTGGCCAGAAATCAGTGAAACTTCTCCGGTAATCCGTCCTTCTTACCAGGGTAGTCATCACTGTTAAGTTCGTGTGGCGTAACCTGCCAGCCAGTTACTGCAGACCATTTGATGGCGTTGCTTCCTCTGGGCCTGTATTTCCCGGCAATTACCTGACTGACATAGCCCTGGCTGACCCCTGCTGCTTTAGCGAAATCAGCCTGTCTGATACGATTCAGTTTTAAGTAGTCAACCAATTTCATGATGAATTCCCATAGACTGAAAACCCCATATTAGTGCTACTTATTGACAAGATCAACAGTGCAACTATTTGCATAGTATTAGTGCTACAAATAATAATGCCTTATGACAAAAAAGAACCTTATTACCGATGAAGACATTCTCGTTTCGAAGCGCTTGCGCGAGATTTGGGATGCGAAAAAAGAAGAACTTGGCCTTAGCCAAGAGAAAGCGGCTGGCCGAATGGGCTTCAGTACTCAGGCTGCAGTCAGTCAGTTCCTGAACGGGAGAATCGCTCTAAATAAAGAAAATGTACTGAAATTTGCTGAACTTCTGGGTGTATCTCCTGAAGAGATAGATCCCTCTATTGAACCCCTATTGAAACCCATTCGCCTCGCTGAAAGAAAAAAAAACAGCGTTATTGTCAATAATGTAACAAAGTTCCCTTTCTACACTAGTGAGCAGGTTTTAGAGATATATAAAAACGGAAAAACCTTAACTCCAATCAGCTACATACCCGCCGTAAAAGAAGCCAGCAAAGATGCTTTTTGGATCGCTGTATCCGGGCACTCGATGACAGCAGCTCAAGGCATAAAGCCCAGTTTTCCAGAAGGCGTAATTATACTGGTAGATCCTGGTATACCCGTAACAACAGGTGGTTTTTGTATTGCATCGCTTGATAAAAATACATCGCTGACATTCAAAAAATACGATCTTGATGCCGGATTGGGATATCTGGTGCCTTTGAATGCAGCATACCGAACGCTGAAGTGCGACGATGATACGAAGCTGATTGGCAGTGTCATCCACACGCAATGGCCAGAAGAGCTCTTTAGATGATTGTAAACGACTGAACTTTTTTAATCCGCCATGCCACTGTCCATGCTATTGCTCGTGTTCTGAAAAATCCCCTTCAAATAAATTAGTGCAGCTATTGACATAAATAATTAGCGGCACTATTTTACACCTGTACCTGCCAGTCTGCTTCTGTCTTAATCAGTACACGCGAAGCAGGCATAACGGGAGAGAAATGATTGGCTGCTGAACGGCACAGCATACTGTCGGGCGGGAGGAGTGCAGAAGCGCGAGATCCCGAAGTGGCAAAACCCACCTTCCTCTCAACAAATGAGATGGCACTGCCCAGTGTCATTTCCTTTGTTGATGGAGGTTAGTATGAAAAAGCACAGCGTTCTGTGCCCGGTCTGTGGAATCAACTTTGATCCCAGAGCACCTGGAGTTCATATAAAAAAGCATCATAGCGCAGCATCACGCCATGAGTTAATCCTGATACGCGACGCCCGGCGTCTCTGTTTCGGGAAAAGTAAGCCCTACAAAAATAAATCACCCTGCTTACTCTGACTCATCACGACATTGACAGCTTCTCTGAAACCCTTTTCGCAATTTAAACGAGGTGTCAGTGCGAAGGGTTTTTCCATTCATTCAGATTTATGAAACGGAATACCTCTATAACGTCACTGTCAGCAAATGCCTGACAGCCTGAAGTACCGAAAGTAGTGGCATCCTGATTGTATAATTATGAGTGTGATCTGTCTGACCAAGTGCCTGAATGACTTTCCCGCCTCGTGCGGGATTTTTTTTGCCCCGGATATGTTACGTCCGGCCGGGCATCAAAGCCTCTCTGGCTCAATCACCCTTTCCGTAATGCCTGAATGGCAAATCCACTTAAGGAGTAACGATGTTATATCGCGAAGCTGCCGTGCGTATCAGCCAGACTGTATTGTTGCTGTCCCGTGAACTGAGTGTTTCTGCTGATCAGATGTTTGAGTACCAGCAGGAAGGCAAAGTCACGGAAGAGCAGGCTGCGACACATATGCATAAAGTCCAGGTTGTTCTCGACGTGCTCTTCACCGAAATCCTGGATCCCATCATGACTGAGCACCCTGACTTACTGCCTGGATGTTGCTGTAGCGACGTTTCAGAGACAGACAGGAACGGCCCGTCGTGATCGCTCTCTTACCTGTCCACATGACCGCCATTATGGCGGTTTTTTTACGTCCGGAACCGGAGAACACCATGCATAAAGAAAAACCTTCATGCGTCCTGAATCCAAAAGAAATGCGCCGCCTCGCCCTTGCTCATGTACAGGCGTATGTAAATGCCTGTCACTGTCAGTCCCGTCGTGACGTCCTGATGGCACTGGCTCACTGGCACGATGTAGGCGTGAACATGAGCGATTTCATCAAAAATACGCGCCTCATCATTATTGATGAAGATGGCATCCATGAACGCTGAGATGTCATTCGTAAACCCTGTCCGTAAGGGCATTACCTGACCCGGAGGTCATTATGCAACATCGTGAAACTGCAGAAAAAGTCACTGAAACACTGCTGGAAGTGGCAAACAAGCTGGTGGCATCGGTAAGGATGGTTGATGCCAGTGAGAAAGACGGAAAAGTCAGTATGGACGAAGCAGACGCATACCGTAAGGGTGTGATGGGATCACTGGATGAATTGCTTCAGTCAACTCTCACAACCATTTTCGCCACACACCCTGATTTACGACCAGCATGCAGCTGCGCTTCTTCTGCCTCGGAAGACAACAACCAGCCGTAACTGCCTGCCTGAATACGTCAGAGTAAACCGTCCGCCAGGGCGGTTTTTTTATATCTCAACGGAGACAAAGCATGATTATTCATATCCGGAACGGCAGGTTCATCTTCACCGCCAGTTCTTTAAACCGAAGCCGCCGTTTTGTCTGTTTCAGTGAAGGCATCGCCTGGACGTATGTGCAGAAGCTTGCCGCTGCCTGTGCCGCTGAAATGAGGTAACGGTGATGTCCAAGCCACATGCCCCCGTCCGGATAATAAGGCGTGCTGAGCGCATTATGCGCTTATGGCGTACCGGGCAAATCCGGGCGAGGCGAACCTATCGGGGTCAGTATCTTACGTTAAGGGTTACGCCGCAGTGGAGACTGTTATCGAAAGACAATGGACAGAACTGGGAATTACTCAGTCATGCGGATTACGACAATCAGATTTAGTCCCGATGTTTCAGCCGTAGTGACCGACACGGCGCAAAACAGAGAAAATCGGTCATGGACGCTGAAGAGTGACAGCATCGCCCTGCTGTCCATAAACGCTGGCTCGCAAATGCGGAGCCCCGAAGCTTCGCTCCGATCAGAGCGGGCGACATCCAGGAGAAACCAGGTCCGGGATAACAGCCAGATCAGGCGGGTCACCAACCCCGAAGTTAAACGGTTATTTTCACTTAAAGGAGATTAAAAGATGAAAATTCAGTACATCGCGACCTCAACAGAGGGCACGCTCCATATCAAATCCTGCGTTCTTCGGGCATTTATCCATGAACGTGTTGTCAGGGCGGCTCTCATGGCCGCACCGGATGCCCGGGTGACCCACACTGGTACGTTTGTTATTCATACGCGCATAGCAGGAGACCCGGCACAAATCCTTGCAGCCACCCGCGAGGCCCGTCGTGAAGAAGAAGAGTAAACCAGGTCTGATGACGTCGTGCCCGGTCTTACTGACACCTGAGTAAACACGTCATCCCTGCCCCTCATCATACTGCCGGGCTTATCAGAACCGGAACAGGTTAACTGACTATTCAAAGGACCATTTCCCATGATGCAACCAGACATCAGGGGCGATGCTGCTTTTGCTCGCCCCTTTAATGCCATCCGCGATATCGAGTTTGCGCCTGAAAACATTGTCAATGGTGCCAGCTTTTCATCGCCCACATCCCCGGCATTGCCACCCCAGCCACCTTTGCCCGTGATGCAGGTGGTGTTTGACCGTTTTGTCGGCATCCTTCTTCAGGAGGGGAAGCCATGATCACACCGTATGCTTTGCTGGAACGTCACAAAGACCACCTGGATGCCCAGGAGCAGGACGCAGTCAGGAAAGAACAGTGGATCGATGACGAAGCCCAGCGCCTGCTGTCCTGTTTTCCTGACCACCTTCACCTGTTCCGTCACTGGAACCTGCATCCTGATGCGATGAAGTGCTGTGCCCATCCTGAAGCCGCTGAGGAATACATCAGCTTTATCACGAATCTGGCCTACCTGCAGGCGGCCCGAAATTACGACCTTCAGGTGCTGCTTGGCTGGGAGGAACCAGCATGATGAAACCGGGTATCTATGAAGGCCTCAGCAATGAGGCCTATCACGCCGGTCCCGGCGTCAGTAAATCGCAGCTCGATGACATTGCGGTTAACCCGGCCATTTACCTCTGGCGCAAACATGCGCCTGTGGATACGGATAAAACAGCCGCACTGGATATGGGAAGCGCGCTGCACTGCATGCTGCTTGAGCCTGAACAGTTTGATAAGCGCTTTATTGTGGCTCCTTCTTTTAACCGGCGCACCTCTCAGGGTAAAGCAGACGAAGCAGCATTTCTGAATGAGACACGCATCCGGAACATGACGGTCATGGATGCAGAACAGGGCCGGAAACTTCAGCTCATGAGAGAGAGCGTAATGGCGCATCACGCCGCACGCTTTTTTCTTGAAGCTGACGGCCACTGCGAATCCTCCCTCTACTGGTCAGATGCAGAGACAGAAGAACTCTGTCGCATCCGGCCAGATAAATATCTGACGAATCGCCCTCTCATCGTCGACGTGAAAAAGGTGAGTGATATGTCGCGCTTTGCCCGCCACATCGAAGCGTTCCGGTACCACGTTCAGGCAGCCATGTACTGCGAGGGCTTTTATCACTGCACTGGCACATATCCGCAGTTCGTTTTTATTGCGGTCAGTGAAGCGATCGACTGTGGCCGTTATCCGGTTCGTGTGTTTGAGCTGCACGACAATGACATGAGCGCGGGATCCGCCCTCTTCCGTCGGGACCTGTGCACTTTCCATTCCTGTCGCCTCGGCAATAACTGGGGCGGCATAGAAATAATTCAGCGCCCCGCATGGGCACATTAACAGGAGTAGGCGTTATGCAAAATCAACCGATGATCTCTGCGCCCGACAGCACTGACACAACTGCCACTATTTTCAGCCCCGATGCCCTGGATAAACTGGTGCGCTTTGCAGAAATCATGGCCAGCAGCAGAGTCACTGTCCCGGCGCATCTCGCGGGCAAAGCCGCAGACTGTCTGGCTGTGACCATGCAGGCCCTGCAGTGGCGTATGAATCCGTTTGCCGTCGCCCAAAAAACCTTCACCGTCAACGGTGTTCTGGGATACGAGGCACAGCTGGTGAATGCAGTGATCAACACCATGGCCCCTGCACGGGATCGGCTCCATTACGAATGGTTTGGGCCATGGGAAAATGTTATCGGCAGATTCACCGAGAAAACCTCATCCAAAGGCAATAAATACATCGCACCGGACTGGACACTGCAGGATGAATCCGGATGCGGTGTTCGGGTGTGGGCAACAATGAAGAACGAGCAGGAGCCGCGGGTGCTGGAACTGCTGCTCTCACAGGCACAGGTGCGGAACTCAACACTCTGGGCGAGCGATCCGCGTCAGCAGCTGGCTTATCTCGCTGTTAAACGCTGGGCCCGTCTGCACTGCCCGGACGTCATTCTGGGGGTGTACACACCGGATGAACTGGAAACCTTATCTCCTGCAGAACGCGACGTGACACCGCCAGCTCGTGAAGATTTGAATGCGTTCATCAATCAGTCAGTCAGCCGAGATAACGGTATTGCGCTGCAAAACCATTCTGTCCCGGACCTGCGAACTGAAGAGATTAAAGCAGAAACGCCCGTGCCTGCAGCGCCACCAGCCAGCCCGGTCAGATCGCCTGACCAGCCGGCGAGCGCACCCCCGCCCTCGCCTAAACACTGTCCGGGTAAAGAACAGGAACGCGCTGAGGACAGGGAACGTTCTTCAGAAGAACTTCTCGCTGATTTTTGTGAGGCAGCCATGAAAAGTCAGTCGGTCAGCGCACTCGCCCGCTGCTACGCCTACGCATCAAAGGTACTTAAACCTGTGCCACCGCTGCTGGATAAAGCCACAGATGTGTTTCTGGTCAGGAAAGCCGAGATTGAAGAAGCCAGAGAATAAATGCCATCTGAACCCCGTTAATTCAGGAGTTATCGATGAATCAGAGAAAGACTGACCGCAACCAGCGTTATTACGCCGTCGCCGAGGCGGCTGCATTTGCCGAACGCTGCGAAAAGTTTGATCAGGCGGGAAAACTCTGGCTGCGGGCAATGAAGCTGGCCTTAAGACCGATGAATGCCCAGTGGGCAGAACACCGCAGTCAGTGTTGTATGAGTGCATTACGTAATGGATGGTCTTATATCAGGGATTAAGCCAGCAGTGATTATCCAGAGGCACCCTCGTCATTATGAATATTATATTCACTTTTCTGACTTCACTGATATGAAAGTGAGTGTTAGTTTCTTTACAGAAGGCGAATAAATATATACATAAAATTAAAACTCCGCGCGCTCCCTGAGTGTAACATTAATTAAGAAGACGCCACCTATGAACACAAGACTGTTAAGCTATATCGACACCTTTTTATACCATTCTTCTACCGAGCCACTGCAGCAACTGGTTTATATCATCGCAAAACTGTGCCTCATTACTGCACCCGCAGCCTGGGTCGTCAAACGCCCGACTGGCAAAGACGACAGACTCTTTACGTCTCAGGAAGAGGCACTGGAGTTTCTGGAAAAGCAGGGCCACAGCGATGACTATGTCGCGCCACTTTTCACAACAGTAAAAGTGGATATGAGTGCAGGAGAAATCCGGCATCTGCTTTTGACGCCATTACCTGATGAAGAAGATTAGTCTCTAATTAAAAGCAGGCAATGGTTATCTTATATCTGCAAATTTAACGAGTCATGATTGTGGCTCGAAATAAAAAACAACACCAGGGCAGTCAGGAACAATTCAATGACCAGAACAACGAATTCCATTATTATTGTGGCGGCTATACTGTGCTCGCTCCAGCTTGCAAGGGGAGAAAGTATGCCGCTGGAAAATGAACTGCAGTCATTTTCAGTTAAAACCGGAGCATCACGGATTATTTACTTTGCGGATTCGAATGGAGCCTCTCTGACAGTGATGAATCCGCAGTCCTACCCCATGCTGGTGCAGTCGGAAGTCATTGCTGGGGACAGAAAAAACCGGGCACCGTTTATTGTTACGCCACCCCTTTTCCGCCTGGACGGTCATCAGCAAAGCCGGATTAAAATTATTGCTACCAGTAATCACGATAATGATATGACTGAATCACTCTTCTGGCTCTGCCTGAAGGGGATCCCCCCTGAACCGGATGCCGAGTGGACTGATGAGGCGTATAAAAAGAAGCGGGCCCGACAGCATGCGACACTCCTGACGCAGCTTCGCATCAAGAACTGCCTGAAGCTGCTCGTGCGCCCCTCCTCACTGCATGGCACACCAGAAGACGTTGCTTCCAGCCTGACGTGGGTGATAAACGGTAAGACGCTTACCGTTAATAACCCGACGCCCTTTTTTATCAATCTCAGAAGTGTTCAGCTGGGTAACATAAAAGTGAACAACACTGATTATGTTCCTCCCATGAGTAAGCGCGAACTTGGCATCCCTGCGGATGCCCATGGACCAGTGCACTGGCAGCTGATCACCGATTATGGCGGAGACAGTAAAGTCTTTACGTCTGAACTTACCTCTGTTCCGCCTTCTCACTGAAAATTATCCCTTTCAGGACTTAACCGATGACCACCTGCAGACTTTTACTCGTGGCCGGTCTGGTGCTGGCTGCTATTCAGGCACAGGGAAAGGTTTATACCTTCAACCCTGCACTGATTAGCGGAGGCGGAAAGGAAACAGACCTTATGCTTTTCAGTCAGGGCCGTCAGTTACCGGGAACCTACCCGACTGACATATACCTGAACGGTACGCATGTCGACTCACAGCCGGTGATGTTCATCCCAGGGCCAGACACCTATGGCCAGCAGGGACTGGTACCGTGTCTCACCCGTAAAATGCTCTCAAATTATGGTATCCGTATGAACCTGTTCAAAGCCTCCACAGAAGAGATTCGCAGAGGGTATTTCAGTCTTTCTCTGATACCCGACGCTCAGTTGGATTTTCGATTTAACGAGCAGTCTCTTCACCTGAATGTTCCACAGATATACCTGAAGCCCACGTTAAAGGGCATTGCGCCCAGACAACTGTGGGATGAGGGTATTCCTGCTTTCCTGATGAATTACCAGGCCGGTGCTGATCAAAGCTTTATGCGCGGTCATTCAGGAAATAAAAACCAGTACTCATGGCTGCAGCTTAGCCCCGGCGTGAATGTCGGTGCCTGGCGTCTGAGAAACTTTACCAGCTGGCAGAAAACGGAAGGAAAATCAGGGCACTGGCAGGTCATAAATACTTATCTGGAGCGGGGTATCAGTGACATGAACAGTCGCCTGACGCTGGGTGAGCGTTTTACCTCATCGGAGATCTTCGAAAGCGTCCCTTTTCGTGGGGTCATGCTCGCCTCAAACGACCGCATGGTTCCCTCCAGTCAGTATATGTTTGCCCCTGTCATCCGCGGTGTAGCCAGAACTCAGGCACGGGTGGAAATTAAGCAGAACGGCTACACCATCTATAACCAGATTGTCGCACCAGGCCCTTTTGCACTGACTGATTTCAATCCCACTGGCGCGGGCGGTGATTTTCAGGTCATGGTGTGGGAAGCAGACGGTGTACCTCAGGTTTTCACCGTGCCCTTTCAGACACCGGCTATCGCCCTGAAGGAAGGCTATCTGCGCTACAGCATTATGGCCGGACAATATCGCCCGTCAGACAGAAATGTTCTCAGAACGCCGATGCTGGAATCAACAGCCATGTATGGTCTTCCGTATGGCGTCACCCTTTATGGCGGTATTCAGGCAGCAAACCACTATCAGTCTTTATCAACGGGTGCCGGACTGAATATGGGAAACTGGGGCGCACTCTCTGCAGATGTTGCATTCAGCCGGGGGCAGCCGTCAGGTCAGAATATGCTGGAAGGACAGTCTCTGCGATTGCGTTACAGCAAAGAGATTACTGCGACAGACACATCGTTATCACTGTTCAATGTCAGGTTCAGCCAGGCGAATTATCTCACGCTGGGCGAAGCGCTGGATAGCTGGAAAATGCATGACACGCAAGGACGCGACGTAATAAGAAACAGAAGGAGAAACCGTTTAGGGTTCTCCTTAAGCCAGGGGCTGGGGAAATGGGGTTATCTGAATGCGGGTGCTGACCACACCACTTACTGGAACAGCAACCAGCACAAAACAGGTTTCAATGCGGGATACTCTGTTCCGTTTAAAGACTTAACATTGTCGTTAAACTGGTCAGCTAATCAGAGACCGAATTGTTATGGCATGGATCATATCGTAAGCCTGTGGCTGAGCGTTCCGCTGAAAAAATGGACGGGAGGCGATACCCGGGCATCTTATCGTTTCACGCACTCCTCTTCCGGCAATACAGGTCACTCAGCAGGTTTATACGGTAACGCTTTCGATCAGCAGCTGAACTGGAGTGTCAACCATCGTTACACCCCGGGAAAGTCATCCAGTCGTAATAATGGCGACGTATCTCTCGGATGGACTGGTACCTATGGCAACATCTCAGGGAGTTACAGCTATGACCGTGATTATCAGCAACGTTCAATTGGCATTGATGGCGGACTTATTGCACACCGCCATGGACTGACCTTTACTCAGACACTTGGCGAAACCAATGCACTCATTGAGGCGAAAGGTGCTTCAGGAGTGAAAGTCCGGGGTTCTGCCGGTGTCAGTACTGATTCCCGGGGATTTACAGCACAGCCATACCTGACCCCTTATCATGAGAATAATCTTTCATTAGACCCGACAACGCTTCCCCCTGAGGCGGAAATCGCGATCACTGACAAGAGTGTTGTACCTACAGCAGGGGCCATCATTCTGGTTAAATTCAAAACAAACGTGGGAGCGAAAGCAATTATTACACTTTTGCGTTCTGATGGGATAAAAGTCCCTTTCGGCTCTCTGGTGCAGGTTGACTCAGCGTCAGGAAATGAGGGTATTGTTGATGAAGATGGGAAAGTCTATATGTCAGGATTACCACCCCATGGGGATCTTATTGTCAGAAGTAAAATAAAATCACTCAGATGTTCCTACCATTTAATGAAAAATGATGAATCGCATGGGCTCAACTTCCTGACTGCACAGTGTAAATGAAGGAGAGCACTATGTACTATTCATTTAAAAAGGCCTTGCACTGTACTGCCATGATATTAAGTTTATTTAACCAACACTCTGAAGCCAACACAATAAAACTCGCAATAACACCAAAACAGGATTTACATGCGGGTAGAATACATGATGGAGTAGAGCTGGCAACAATTTATGTGTCAGGGATGAAAGACACCTGCGTGCTTAATGTGTGGATTGATCCACCCAGTCAGGAGACTCTGCCGGGGCATTATATTTTGACTGACAGCAAAAAAGGAGGAAAAAAGCTAAATGCAAGACTATCAGGTGAACACTGGCAACCTGACTTATCATTCGGCAGGGGCGTTCGTATGATAATGTCAGAGAAAATCATAAGCCTGAAATTATTAGCTTCTGGTGAGCAGACACTTGAACCTGACATCCTGCCAGTAAAGTTAACCGCAATGTGTATAACTGCCCCCCTGAAATCAGAGCATTAAAACAAGCTCAAAAGTCATAAATAAATTCAATAAACAACAGAAATAAATTAAATATATCATGAATTATTCCCGGAGGAACCAGAGTGAAAATACTTAAAAAAACGTACATCATCATTGCACTGTTTACCGCATCTCCTTTATATGCCAAGGAAAATCTAGAACTCACGGGCGAAACCATAACCCGCTCTGTAGATTTGATTTTCAGAGCGGAGTCAAAGCTTGATCTTCAAATAATACCTGTGAAGAACTTAAGAGCGCAACTGTATGCAGATAAAACCAAAGTGGCAATAATAAAAGTTAGTTCAACTCAACCCTATCAGTTAGGCATTCGCTTCACGCCAGGCTCAGGAGAAATTAACTACGCCGGACTCATTAAACTGAAAGGTAAAAGTCAACCCACTAACACCCTATCATTGGGTCTGCATGTTGATGGGCATTACACAACACAGGATAACTGGGCTATTTCCGCGGACAACATCACCTCACTTTCAGGTCAAATTCAGATTAATGGTGTTCAGAACGTACCTGCTGATATTTACACATTAAGCATGGATGCATCAGCATTCATTTCATAGTAAATGGCTTAATCAGGTTTGGTCATAAGCACGGATGGATGTTTTTCGTTAACAAAAATAAACATCCATTCATAACACTTCCCTGCATCTGTTTATATACAGGAGCAATCATGAATCTAAAGTATAGTCTCTTCTTCTTTCTCATCGTGCTCGCTTCAGTAACATCAGCTACTCACGCGAAAACCACATCCATGGGCGAACCCATAACAAGAAGTGTCGATCTGGCTTTCACAAGCATCCATGAATTAGATTTTCAGTTAACGCCTGAAAAAAACCTTACAGCAGGAGCTCATCATCACGATACCAGATTGGCGAAATTTACTATTTCGTCTAAACAGCCATGTCATTTAGGTTTCCGTATTCATCCCACGATACAAGAGGATAACTTGATTAACTCCGGAATAATTAAAGGGAGAGCAGACCCTAAACACATTCTTCGGATAATAACTTTTACAGAAATACCAGAGACAGTTCGAGGTGACGAGTGGATGATATCAGTACACTCTAAAACTCATCTAAAAGGTGTTGTAACGACTTTTAGTGACCAAACAATCCCTGCAGATATCTACACACTCATTATGGAAGCTTCAGCTTTCGTATCCTGAGATTGCTTTCAAAACTCTGCCACTCTCACTGAAAATAAATGGGCCATGGATAAATGGCCCTTTCCCATTACTTCCACGTCATAATATCGTCATTCAATGGAGAGAAAAAATGGAAAAGTGATAATCTTTCGTGACCGTTTGGTTACGCAACCAAGACTTATCAGAAGGGAAATTCAAAATAGCTTATAAACCAAGAACGTGTCCTTTCTGCAACTTCTGGGCCCCCGAAAGCGTCCAGACGGGAAATTTTCCTGCGATATGTGCGGGCTTGAATGGAAACCAGAACAGGATAAACGAGACAAAGTGAAACAATGAAGCCCCGCCATAGCGGGGTTATTTTTTGCCTGGGTGTGGCTTCAGGATTAAGTTCGTTCTGGCAGATAATCCATGGTCTGAACTACCCGCCGAGCACATCATGGGAAAGAATGAGCGGGTATGTGAAGCGAATCATCATGACAGAGGTTTATAAAGAAATAATGCATAACCTAAAAATTGATATCCCGACGCTCTTACAGATGCCCTATCTGAGTCTTGATGAAGCAGCCCTGATATTGCGTGTGTCACCCCAGACTATACGCAAATGGGTATCAGTAAACGGGCG
>Ga0308166_1003636_pt1 | contig 12958 bp, 11 predicted proteins | sample PhyCR2_2_FD_202137 | JGI IMG/M metagenome (GOLD analysis project Ga0308166, IMG submission 202137) | Phyllosphere microbial communities from UC Gill Tract Community Farm, Albany, California, United States - DLSLCC.R2 | ecosystem: Host-associated > Plants > Phyllosphere > Unclassified | place... | reverse complement strand
TCAGTTGCGGAATGCTGATGGATATTGCTCGAGACAGATGAGGGATCCAGCCCCAAACTTGAATAAATCTTCTCAAGCTGTTTGATTTCGGCAGGCGCTATCGTCCCATCCGAACAGGCAACACTAATGATAACCTTACCCACAGCAGCTTTTTCCGCGGCCCCCATCAACTCAATCCTGCTTTTCATTCCTGTCATATTGGCTGGGGCATGAAGTTGCCACGTTAAATACGCATGTAGAGAGCGTTTTTCATCATCGGTGAAGCCAGGATTGTTGTTGATGGCATTCTCAAGCACTTTCTGTTCAGCTTGATCAAGAGAATCGTCAATCAAGGCGACCATCGCCCCTAATCTAAGCGTCATTACAGCTGAGATAAATTCAGGAGAAGGTGAGAAGCGTCCACCTTCGGCGGCAGGGAATAGAACAAGTGTCCCATCAACATCCGCCTTCACATGGTGATAATACGGGTCAGGTGCCAGACCGTAACCCATCTTCAGAGCAAAGGCCTGCATCAAATCGGCCTCTTTTTTATTGATCTTATTGGGGCAACTGGCATTCATATGTGCCCAAAAGTCAGCAACTGAGACTAACCCCTCCTTGACGAGGATCGCCTCATCAGCCCAGCGTTTGAATGAGCTTAATATTTTTTCTGCGCTTTCATTAACGATCTCTGAAGGGAGCAACATAATTGCAGCCGTATCATTGACTGACGTACCTTTCCTACCAAGGTAGCGACTATAAGCATCAAGTTCATCCGTACATATGTCGGCAAGAGCCATAATTTTCTGGACAGGGCTCTTCAACGCACTTGGATCAGGCAGGTCGGGAACAGGAAGTCGAACACCTCGCAAACTAGGACTTGCTGGTGTGTAATCTAACCTTAGGCGCGTTTTATTCGCCTTAACGACCATCCCTTCACCATATTTGAGGGTGTAACGCCGTTTGAAAAGCGCAGCAAACTCTTTAGCACAGCGGCGAGCCGGAGTACGCAGCGAATACTCGGTGTGGTTTATTACCCAGTTCAACGCCATTTCAGCTGATACAGGAACTCCTTCATGTACAGTTTTTGCCAGAGCCAGCTTAAATTGCATGCTGTTGCTGAAACCTGAATTGCTATCGAGCTCAGTGGCTAAGTCCATGTTCGGGCGCAGAATAGACATGGCTTCGAGTAATTGGGTCGAATATCCACGGAAGGAGCGGTTCTCAATGAATACCGATCTTAACCGAGCGACTTCATTGAACAGATTACGGAACTCAGCATCAGGGAATTTTGGGTCAGTGGAATCTACGAGCGCTTTTCTTTCCAGGCCATAGAGGTAGATAAAAACATAGCCGATAGGACACGATGGATCAGACCTATCGCTGGCAAGCCAACTGACATACGCACCGCGTGCTTCTGGGGAAAGAGATGAAAAACTGGGCCAGTATCCTAATGAACTGTCCTCGTAAAGATAAGAAGTAGGTTTTATCTTACATGTGTCATCAATTAATGATGCCTCACTTCCATCGTCATAATAGCCGCCTGATTCTTGACCGGAGGGCTTCATACGTTGCCCCACGTAAATGTGGCCACCGCTAATTGTTACACCAGCTACAGTTATCATCTCACCCGGAAGTACCCATCGAGCTAGTGCACCTGCTGATTTGGAGGTGTTCCGGTAATGATTGGTTGTCACCCGAACTTCAACACCCCGGCCACCGCTCAATGTAAAAGTTGCAAGGTTATCGTCTTCACTATCATCATTTCGCACAACCGCCTCTTTTTTCTTGATGTCAGCGAGCCATTCTTTTGGCGGTGCTTTCACAGGGCTTGAAGCATAAGACTTTGGAGATTTACGTTTTTTCTTTCTAAAAAACAACAAGTAAATTACTAAAATCGCCGCCAGAAACTTCAATAACTCCATGATATATAACCTTAAAATCATTCTTCACGCATTTTTACAAGCAGTGGTGAAGGCAGGGAAAGTGGATTAATCTCAAAATAATACTTCTAAATTGCGAGGGTTAAAAGCAAATGACAATTAAAATTAACCAAATGATTTTAATGACAAAAATCATTGAATTAATGTGTTTAACCAGCAGTGAAATTTTAAGGTTTTAAAACCTGTTAGGCCATTCGCTTCTAAATGATGTTGTACTACTGCTAAGTTAACATGCGAGCAAATGTACTGCGGATGCACATCTGCCCCTTGTATCATGATACTTACCTATTCGCTGAGAATGTCGGCAACTTTAATGGCAGGGAAGTTTTTAGAGATTATACCGTCTCGTACTTCCGTTTATCGCTCATAGCTGCAGATGACGTGCCTTCATTTTTTGCTGGAGATGTCCAAATGAAATGCAAACAGGCAGTCAAGGAAAATGCAAATACCCACGCTCGACCCGCTCATCGTCACACCGCCCCGCACTTAGGCAGCCAGTCCGCTTCGCACTCGTCACTCAATATCAGATTGGTTTGTATTCCCTGCTTGGTGCGGCGTTTCAGCAGCGTATGCTCATACTCTTTCAGCGTCTGCGGCACCGCCTGGCCGAACGCCGTCAGGTTCATCACGTGCTGATAGCCCCGTGCCGCCATAAACGACAGGTAGGCGTGATACAGGTAGCGGCGTGGATTCGGCGGGGTGATGTTGGCGTTGCCGATCATCATCCCTTCCGGGGTACCCAGCACCGTCAGGTAACCACAAAAATCAACCAGCGGATCGGCATGCCGTTTGATTTCCAGGGCTTCCGCCGAACTCTGCTGCGCCTGGAGCAGTGCACGCGCATCATTCGGGTTGGCGAAGCGCTGCATCAGGTGACGCACAATCACGGCCAACTCTTCGGTGATCTTCGCCAGCAGCAACGGATCGCGCTCTTCGGGGGCGATAGCCTCCGGGAACGGCAGAATAACGCGGCGGCGCGAGATGCCACCGCTCCGGTCGCTGAACTGCATAGGGTTGTTGTTGACTGCCAAAATCACCGCAGGAATGTGCGCCGCGTAGGCGTCACGATATTTCGGGTCGATGGCGACCGCATCGCCGCCGGTGATGGCCTTAATACCCGCCCCGTCACCGCTCCACTTTTCCTGGTCAGGCAGGATAATCAGCGAGTAGCCGACCACCGAGGCACGTTCGCGCGCCGACTCCAGATTGTCGATGGTGGCAGAAGTCGTGTTGTCCGCCCCGGCCAGCAGCCGGGCGGTGGCCGCCATCACGCTCTTGCCGCTGCCGCCGGGGCCAGTCACTTCAAGAAACAGCTGCCAGTCATAGCGATTGGCCAGCACCATAAAGAGCGCCGCGAGGATGCGCTCTTGCTTGTCGTGGTTGCCCCCGGCGGCCCGCGTCAGCCAATGCCAGAAGTGCGGCGCATGGTCAGCCAGATTCTCACCGGCACGCGGCGGCGTGTAGTCTACGCTGTTGACGGTGCGCAGCCAGTGTTCTTGCCGGTGAGCGCTGAACTGGCCGCTGACGGTATCAAACACCCCGTTACGAAAACCAATCAACCGGCGGGCAGGCTCGCCCATCTGCGGCACCATCAGCTTGAGGGTGTCCAGGATGCTGTTGATACCGGCGGCGGAGAAAGGTGCTCGTACCTTCTGGAACAACGCGGCAATCTCCCGGCTCAGCTGTCGGTGTGGCAGCACCTGCCAGGCGCCGCGCGTATAGCGGCACAGCTCTTCCCCTACCGGCGGCACCGCCAGGGTGTTGCCGTAGTGCTCGGCCAGCAGCTCGGCCTTCTCGCTGGCGCTCATGGCTTTGAGGTCTGCATCGCTCAGCGTGTCGAACGGGCTCGGCTGCGACGGCTGGCTGAACGCCTGGAGCTGGGCGCGCGTGGCCTCGGCCCCTTCCCGGCCATAAACGTCGTTCCAGTCGCCTTCCGAGGGCGGCAGTGCCGGGATACCGCCGGTGACTGTGGCCGCCTCGGCGGCGCGGGTCTGTCCGGTGCCGCTGCGGTCATTATCAGCCGCCAGCAGCAGCCGCGCATCCGGGTAGTGGCTGCGCAGCTGCTCCGCCACCGCCGCCAGGTTATTGGCGCTCAGCGCCACGCACACTGTTTCACCGGTCAGGCGGTGCACGGTGAGGCCGGTGGCGTAGCCTTCGGTGAGCCAGATAACCGCGTTGTCCGGGCCGCTCAGGGTGTGGCAAGCGGCTTTCACCTGCCCGCCTGCCAACATACGCTTGTCCCCGCTAGCGTTAATCAACTGCACGTTGACCACCTCGCCTCCGGCGTTATGCAGTGGCAGCAAGAGGTCGCCGGGCTGGAAGGTGATACCGCCGACGCGCAGCGGCTGGCCCTGCAAGGTCAGAGTGTCCACCTCCGGCCAGCCCTTGGCGCTCAGGTAGGCATTGCCGGTCTGAGGTTGCGCGGAAGCCACCAGAGCCTGTGCCTGTCGCGCGGCTTTGCGCTGGGCCTCGGCCTTGTCTTGTGGTGAATGACCGCTCTCAGCGGCCGGTGGCAAGGCGCTGGCGCTATTCCCCATCAGGGCAGCCACCTGTTCGGCAGCAGCTCGGGTAGACAGTGACAGGGCTTTTTCCACCAGGTTGAGGCCGTCACCGGCCCCGCACTGATTACAGAACCAGGTGCCGCGTCCGTCCTGATTGTCGAAGCGGAAGCGGTCTTTGCCGCCGCAGGTCGGGCACGGCTGCGGCTTGCCGTTTGGCTGCAAGGCAATGCCGAGGGCCGGGAGTATCACCGGCCAGTGGCCGGTGGCGGTGCGTACGGTCTGGGAAACGAACTGGGCGCTCATCCTTTCTCTCCTCAGTGTACGGTCGCGTTCTGTGCCGCCGACAGGCGCTCGCAGCACAGCTCGTCCATCATCTTTTGCCCCAGCGCGGTCAAGCGCGGTGCGGCCACCAGAACGTCCGGCTGCACCATGTCGCTCAGCATGGTGCACGCCATGTCCATGCCGTCATCCACGCCGTACTGCCGCACAAAATGTCCCTCCAGGCGCAGGGCAATCGTCATCTGCAGCTCGTCCAGCGTGTACCCCAGGCTCACCCGGTAAAAGGCGCAGGTATCCAGATAGGCTTGCGCCACGGCGCGGCGGAAAACGGCGGTACGGACTTCAATCGGTAAACAGGATGAGGTATTCATGCGGCGGTGGCCTCCATGCGGGCAAGAATTTGGATTTCACAGGTGTTGACGACGTGGCCGAGCTGGTCGGTCAGCAAGGCAATGACCGAGGCAAACGACGCCTGTTGGACGGCATCAGGGCGCTGCCCGCCGAGGTCGAGGGTGTCCAGCAGGTCAAGGAACAGCACGCCGGTGGCGTGCGCATGCTGGAGACGCAGAAAATCGGCGTGCGGGATAGGGTAATGGGTGTCGCGGTAATAACGGTCGGCCAGGGTGTTCATGCTGCCGCCTTAACCGGCAGACGACCGGCAAAGGACAACACATAATCACGGGCCAGCACGCGGCGAGCGTTGTGCTCAGAATCCGCCACGGTGCGCACGATACGCGGGGCGGCAGTCAACGCAGAACGGCGCACGGCCGCAAACAAAAAGCAGAATGTAGGATGAGTCGGGGTGAGGGTCGTAGCCATGGTGGCAGCCTCCAAGGTTAATGGATTACCGCTACCACCGAAGTTCTCACGCAAGGGTGGTAGCCCAGACGGGGGTGAGAAACCGGCAACCTTGGAAACCGGCCAGCACAAAGGCTGCCCCGCCTGAGCCACCATTGATTGACTGCTGCGGTAGCATAACATGCACCGCGCAAAAAATGAGCGCACTAAGGCTGTGACATAAAAAAACACGCGTGGCGCGTGTTCATTTGTCGCCAAGATTAAACTCGGGTTCTCACGCCCGGCTGCCGATTTTGCGACAGCGGGAGGACTATAGCGCAGGGCCAGACGTGGGGGCAAGCCGTAAGACGCCCCCGGACGTTCAATCGATCGCATAGTGATCAACAGTCGGTCAACTGGTCGTTGCGGGTATCGGCAGCCGCGCAAGTCAGCGGCACCGGCCCGGCACGGAACAGGCGCGGCTCAGCCTGGCGACTCGCCAGACGAATAACGCCGTGTTTTTCGCTGCGGTGCTCCGGCAAGACGACGCCAGGCTCTTTACGCTGCAACAGGATAGCTTCCGCCACAAACAGCGCGTCGCGCTCATCGAGGGTGAAATGCTGGCGACCCAAGGTTAACTGCATCATACGGCGGCCCCCTGGTGACGGTTGGCGATACGTTCGTCCATCCACTGCTCGACCTCGGAGGCCAGCCAGGCGACGTTTTTACCGCCGAGGGAGACCTGAGCCGGGAACTGCTTGCGGCTCATCATCTCGTACACGGTGGAGCGAGATAGACCGGTGGTGTAAAGCACTTCCGGCAGGCGGATAAAGCGCTCTCGCGGGGTGTAACCGCCAGGATGCACCGGCGACGGGATAGATGGTGTGTGGGTGAAAACGGTCAACATAAAAACGCTACCTCTTTGTGTCCAGCCAACGCTGGCCGGGACTGTGTGAACTTCGGTAGCGCCCTATTATGTGAATATTTACCGGGGTGGCAACAAGGCGTTGTTGTGTGGCTCATTAAGAAATGGTTATAAAAACAACAAATTATAATAGCTCAGCAATCCTCACCACTCCTCACCCTTCCTCAACATTACCCCATAGTTTTCAACAATGAATTCATTGCTAATAAATAGGTATAAACAGACTAACCACTGCTAGCCAGGGAAAAGGCTGTTTTGGGCCGGGTGAACAGTGGTGAACACCGGGTGAAGAGTTTACAGGAAACTGTTCACCCTCTTATTTACTGATTTATCTATGTTTTTTATTTAGGTGAACAGTAGTGAATAGTTTTAGGTAAAACTAAAAACGGCTTGATGGTTTTCTCATCAGTGCTCAAGGCTGTTGTCCTGGGGACAGTCCAGCCGGGATGAATGGCGATGTTGTACGGCGGTCAGCAGAATAGCCTCACATTGACTGACACCGGAGACACGACCATGAGCACCACCGCCTTACCGAAATACATCACCGATAAACTGCAAGCCCTGCGTGACGCTCGCACCGCCCACGACAAAAACTATCAGGCGTTGACCGACGTCGTAACCGGCATTGCCCGCTGCCACCAACAGAAGGAAGACACCGAAGTGCAGAGCCAGGAGGCAGAAAGCCAGTGGCGCACCCTGTTTCGCAAACTGCGCGGAGAAATGACGCCGGAACTGCAAGCGCAACACCACAGCCGGATTTCCAAGCGGGAGCTGGCGAAAGAGTTCGACGGACTGATTGAGGAGATGGAGCTGGACAAAATGCAGCTTCACCTCAACTGCGGCGGCACAGCCCCGAAGGTGGTGAACGCGCACCAAGACGCCCTCACGACCTTTGCAGCTCACGCGATGCATCAGGCAGTGGATGCGCTGAGCAAGGCGCTAATCAGCCCTGACGTTATCAAGGCGTGTGCACTGGCTTCACGGGCTTACGGCGTCTATGCGGACAATCCGATGAGGATGATTGAGCTACAGGTACAGGGCGCACTACAAGGCCGCATTCGCGCTACCATGGCTACGCAAAATATCGACCACCCGGTGCTTAATGAGATTGGCCTGACGATACCGCAAGAAACCGGCGTATTGCCGGAACTGCAAAGCAGCCCAATTCGCCGGACGCAAGTGGCAAGAGAACTGGCGGAAAAACGCCGTCTGCTGCAAGAGAAAGGGGCCCAATCATGATGCGCTGCCCGCTGTGCACCCATGCGTCCTATACTCGCACCAGTCGCTATATCACGGAACGGACAAAAGAGGCGTATTACCAATGTCAGAGCCTGACCTGTTCTTGCACATTCAAGACGGTGGAAAGCGTCGATAAAATCCTGTGCCAGCCGATACAGGCGCAACCGGTCGATGAGAACACCTTGCCACCACCGGAGAAACGGACGTTGAACCGCTATCGCCGCTACAACAGCAATCATCCCCTGCACTAATCACACTCCGCCCCGCCGCTCTTGACAGCATCGCGGGGCATTCCCCTTCCGCCTCGCCCAAAACAGCCTTTTTCCTGGCTAGCCAGCCTCAAATTGCGCGTGCATGCATAGGGTGCATGATTTTGCATGCAAGAAAATGCACTTTTCATCCCCTGCCGCACCAGTACTGGCGCGGCCTGCGGCCGTTCATGCAACTGCATGAAAAGCGACACATGAAGTGCGCAGGCGAGGCGGGGGAAGTATTGCGCGCCTAGAGCTTAAAAAGGAAGCCCGCGGAGATTTCGTTTCAAAAGTGCTTGTACACGCGGTCGACCTCCCATTGAAGAAGTGAATTTCAGCCCAGACCTATAAATTTCTGGTAGGTAGAAGCGTTCGTCACCAACTTGATCACTATCTTCATATATTACCCCCAATTCCTTAAGAACATTTAAAAGCTGGAGATCCAAGCCCACCTCCAACGGACTGAACGGCACTCTTTTATTTTCAGCAGGAATAGACTTAAGTTTCCGCGTCCATTGTTCAAGTGGACGAATTTCCTTAACCGCTTCATCAACTTTTTCTTCACTGCAAGAGAGCAAAGATTTCCTCATAGCTTCTGGGGCCAAAACACGATCTGTCCACGTACCGACCTTAATTCCACTAATGGAGGACTTCAACATTTGTTCAGCGCAAAACTTTAAAAATCTAACAAGGTCTCTTGCCTGTAGACGTCCATTGAGGTCACATAATGCGGCGAAAACCCATCTGGCAGACCCAGCCTCTTTGGAATTATCTCTGCCGAGTTTCTTACCCCATAATCTCTCTAGACTTTCTATTAAGAAATTGATTGAACCAGACTCTGCATCTTTTTCAGTAGCATAAATTAAATTAGATTTAGCGCATATCCAATAAGCCAACCTTAAAAATGACTCAGATGTCCACTCCAATCTAAATTGTTGATATTTAGATACATATTGATTGACATTTTGTTTAATTGCGGACTGTACATAGTCAGCTCGAACAAAACAAACCAAACCTATTCTGCGTGATTGTAGTTCTGCAATAGCATTCGGAAGATTTAGCAATGCTCTAATTGCAGCATTATGATTATCATTTTGCTCAGGTGAGAAGAATATATCTTCAATCCCATCAACTAAAATAATTACAGATTTATCAATTTCGTTTAGGTAATCATTAACATGTTTTAATGTTGCTTTTTTACCAATAATTTCTGAGCTTAGTAGTTCTGCCCAAAACAAATCCCAATTAGTCTCTGGCTCAGCTAAAGCTGAGTTTATTAATGTCACAGTATCATTCAGTGTTTTAGCACTTTTGGCACTTATTAAAGCTAAACATTGTGATCGTTGTTCTGCGACCACACCTCTAACATTATCTTTCAAGTTCGTAGAGGAGATCCAAGGAAGTATATTTGCATCTATATTTAATTCATTTTCACCACGAACTTTTGAAATAAAATCTTTCCAAGTCTTAGCCTTTGAAACTTGTAGGTATGTAAATGTCTTTCCGGCGCCTTTAGCTCCAATAGAAATAGCATTGGGTAAAGTATCAACAAAATGTTTAGCCAGATTCCTTATAGGATCAATAACTAGCATATCTTCTTGGCTAGTATTTTCAGCAAATTGGAAAGATTGACAAATATCAAGCAATCGTTTTAAAGATTCGTCATCAGTACTGGTTTTTGTAAGGGGGGGATTTTTTTCAGAGAAATTACCCACCCACGTAGTTGCACTTTCGAAAATAGTTGATTTCTTGAGAACATTAAGAGCATCCTTTATGGAAGATAAACTCATCAAATTCTCATCAAAATCAAACTCTAATAACTCGATACTTTGAGAGATGTTATCATCATCATTTATGGATGGGTAAGCCTTATTAACCTCCTCAATGGCTGTAGCATATGCATCTAATTTACGCAATGTTTTAGTAAGCATACTCAAGACAACGGTTGGCTTATTAACACTTATTTCAGTGGCATTAATAAACTTGTCTGAATTATTTACCCTGGCCAATATTTCGCTAATACCAGATATTGATTGTTTCGCAATCGTGGTAACAAAGAAATGTTCTATCCGAGGATCAAAAAGAAGTGGACTTGATAACTCACTAAATCCAGCGCGTAAATCGATAAATATTGCATCGACTTCCAGTTTTTGCCCTAACTCTCTAATTAAATCACTTAAGATATAAGGATTACTGGTGTTTTTTGAAACAACATCTGGCGTGACAGGCATGTCCATAATGCCAGATAACGAGAGTGCGGACGGCAGAACAAATATTTCTTTTGAATCACCATCAATGTTTATGGAAGTTTTTTTAAGTTCCTTTGCATAAAACTCCAAAGTTTTATCAAAGTTCCCATTTGAATACTGAAGTGATTCAAGAAAATTAGTAAACGAAACATCTCCAATATTTTCAGCATCAAGCCATAAAGTCAAACCTGGAGCTTCTAAATCCCCATCAATTAGTAATATTTTTTTTACACTACCACTTTCTAAAGTCGCACTAGCATACGTCATTAAAGAAGTGGTACGGCCTACTCCTCCTTTAAAAGAGTGAAAGGCACAGAATTTTGGTCCATTTACCCATGGGGTTGGCTGTTTATAGTTCATACCGTCAATATAAACATGCTCTTTCCATAATGGATAAACAACTTTTGTTTTGTTTCTTTTTTCAGCGACTTGAATTAAATCGAAGGAATATATCTCCTCACCAACATCGAGTGTTACAAATAAAGAGGAATCCTTTTCATTTAGACTACTACCAAAAATCCCCTTTAATTCGCTTACTGCCTTGTCTTTATTTCCCGTGAACTCAACCTCAGCACCAGACGCATAGCATAATATTGCCGTTAAATTATTGAATTTATCTTTGTATTTGAAATTAGTCTTAACAGCTCTTTCGACATCAAGCCATGTAATAAATTTACTCATAGTTTAATTCCTTTTTGATAAATTCATTAAGTTGCTCCAGCTTATTTTCAAGAGCTAAGTCATCAACGCGTCCAACAAATTCGCCGCCATATCGCCAAGTTTGATTTATTTCAGCGGGACCAAGTTGTCTTTGTGTTTCTTTATTATCCACGAGGCAACTTTTCATCTGTAAGGAATTTGGCAGCATAAGTGTACTACTTACTGATAAATGCGTGCATAACTTATTAATATCATGAGAAAATTCTTCAGCGACCGTCGCGTCCACAACTGTTTTACTATGTTTTTTCAAGTAAGCTGCCTTTAGCCCGCATTCGATTGCATAGAAAAGCAATAATCTATGTGGATTCCCTCTCGGATCCGCCTTAGATATACTAAAGGCATTGCGCCAGGCCCTAGTTAACTCTCTATCTGTAAAGGGAATTTTTGCCATTTAAATCAAAACTCCGTGTGTGGTCGCCAAGATTTTTTGCTCAAAAATAAAATGTACCATCCCCACCCCTAAAGATCTTTATCAAATCTGCATACCTATCATTTTATGTGATATGAATACTAAGACGTGAGAAGGAGCTTTCAAGAGATTGAGTAGCTTATAATTACTTAGCGAAATCATAAGGTGTGATATGTTCTTTGCGATTAGCATCAAGATAATCAGCCCACCATTGCACCATCAGACTACGCTCATCCAAATGCTCAGAAGTATGAATATATGCCGCACGCACATTGTTACGCTCGGAATGGCTTAGCTGACGTTCTATCGCATCATCGCTCCACAACCCTGACTCACCTAAAGCACCGCGTGCCATCGTCCTAAAACCGTGTCCACAGACTTCCGTTTTGGTGTCGTATCCCATTGCACGTAGCGCATTATTCACCGTATTTTCGCTCATGACTTTATCGGGATCATGATCGCCGGGAAACAACCGTTTGTTATCGCCGCTTAAGGACTTCAAGCGCTCCAGCAAGAGCAACGCTTGGCGGCTTAACGGGACGAGATGCTCTTCTTTCATCTTCATGCCACGATGTGAATAGCGCACACCTTTGATTTCTTCACGCTGCGCCGGAATGCGCCAGCAAGCTTTATCAAAATCGAACTCATCCCAGCGAGCGAAACGCAGCTCACTAGAACGCACAAAGGTGAGTAAAGAAAGCTCTACGGCGATGCGTGTCATGAGACGTCCCCGATAAGCGGCAAGCCGTGCGAGAAACTCAGGGAAACGATGAGGCGGCAATGCAGGATAATGCCGAGCTTTGGTTGTTGCCAATGCTCCGGCCATGTCGCTGGCAGGATTAGAATCAATGTAATCGTTCTGAACTGCATAACGCATAATGGCCGTAACACGTTGCTGTAAGCGCTGCGCTACGTCGTGCTTACCGCTGGCGTCAACGGCCTTAATCGGTGCTAAGAGATGGCTGGTTTTAAGGCCACGAATATTAGCTGCACCAATGTGCGGGAAAATATACAGTTCCAAATAACGAAGCACTCTCGCTCGGTGATCTTCACTCCAGCGTTTGTTGTTGGCATGCCATTCTCGGGCAATGGTCTCGAACGTATATGCGCCCGCAGTTTCAGCCTGAGCTTCCCTTTCTTCTGCTTTTGGATCCAATCCTTGTACCAACAGCTTTTTGGCTTCATCTCTTTTGCTACGTGCCTCGGCAAGACTGACCGTCGGCCAAACACCGAAAGCAAGCCGATCCTCTTTTTTATCGTTAGGGCGGCGGTACTTCATTCGCCAATACTTGGAACCTTTCGTCGTAACCTCGAGATACAAACCGCCACCATCGGCCATTTTGTAGGTTTTCTCTTTGGGCTTTGCGGTCTCGACCTGGCGGGCGTTTAGCTTCATTTTGGGGGCACATTTTCTATCGAAGTGGAGATGCCCCCAATTATGCCCCCAGTGCCCCCTGGATTTCAACGGACGGGCTCGGACAACAGCGGACGCCAGAAAGGCTACTCTTATTGATTTTAAAGGATTTTTTGGACTTCGTCGGACGACTACGGAAGGGGGAATGGTGCCGAAGGCCGGACTCGAACCGGCACGTATCTCTACGGTTGATTTTGAATCAACTGCGTCTACCGATTTCGCCACTTCGGCACTGAAGTAGTATGCGGAAAACGGGTGAATTATACCTTCCC
>Ga0308166_1003635_pt1 | contig 12959 bp, 13 predicted proteins | sample PhyCR2_2_FD_202137 | JGI IMG/M metagenome (GOLD analysis project Ga0308166, IMG submission 202137) | Phyllosphere microbial communities from UC Gill Tract Community Farm, Albany, California, United States - DLSLCC.R2 | ecosystem: Host-associated > Plants > Phyllosphere > Unclassified | place... | reverse complement strand
GCCACGTTCGGCGGCGCCGGCGGCCAGCACGCGTGCCTGGTGGCCGACGCCCTCGGCATGACCCGCATCTTCGCCCACCCGTTCGCCGGCGTGCTGTCCGCATACGGCATGGGCCTCGCGAGCCAGACCGCGATGCGCGAGCGGACCATGGAAACGGCGCTGTCCGACGGCGGGCTGCGCGCCGCGCTCGACGCGCTCGCCGACGAAGCGGCAGCGGAACTGGGCGCGCAGGGCATCGCGGCGGACGCCGTGCGGGTCGTCGAACGGGCGCACCTGCGCTACGAGGGCACGGACTCCGTCATCATCGTGCAGCACGGCAGCGTGGCCGCGATGCAGGCGCAGTTCGAGGAAGCGTATCGCAAGCGCTATTCGTTCCTCATGCCGGACAAGGCGATCGTCGTCGAGGCGATCTCGGTGGAAGCGATCGGCGCCACGGATGCGGGCACCGGCCCCGCCTTCGACCCCGCACCGCGCGCCACGCAGCTGGCGCCGCACGAGACGGTGGCGGTGTATTCGGGCGGCCAGTGGCACGACAGCGCGCTGTACCTGCGCGCGCAGACCCGACCTGGCGACCGCATCGCGGGACCCGCGATCATCGTCGAGGCGAACGGCACCAACGTGGTCGAACCGGGCTGGATCGCGGAAGTCACGGCGGACGACAACCTCGTGCTTCAGCGCGTGGCGCCGCGCGCGCGCCGCAAGGCCATCGGCACCGAGGCCGATCCGGTCATGCTCGAAGTCTTCAACAACCTGTTCATGAGCATCGCCGAGCAGATGGGCCTGCGGCTGCAGAACACGGCGGTGTCGGTGAACATCAAGGAGCGCCTGGACTTCTCGTGCGCGCTGTTCGATGCCGAGGGCAACCTGATCGCCAACGCGCCGCACATCCCCGTCCACCTGGGATCGATGGGCGCGAGCATCCGCACCGTGATCGAAGCGAACCGCGGCCGCATGCGGGCGGGCGACGTCTACATGCTCAACGACCCGTACCACGGCGGCACACACCTGCCGGACATCACCGTGATCACGCCCGTGTTCGACCGCGCGGGCAAGGACATCCTGTTCTACGTCGCGTCGCGCGGCCACCATGCGGACGTGGGCGGCATCGCGCCCGGCTCGATGCCGGCGGACAGCCGCAGGGTCGAGGAAGAGGGCGTCCTGATCGACAACTTCCAGCTGGTGCGCGAAGGACGCTTCCTGGAACGCGAGACGACGGCGTTGCTGCTGTCGGGCGACTACCCGTGCCGGAACTCGGCGCAGAACATCGCCGACCTGCAGGCGCAGGTGGCCGCGAACCAGAAAGGCGTCGAGGAACTGCTGAAGATGGTGGACCAGTTCGGGCTCGACGTCGTGCAGGCCTACATGCGGCACGTGCAGGACAACGCCGAGGAAGCCGTGCGCCGCGTCATCCGCGCGCTCAAGGACGGCAGCTACACCTACCGCCTGGACAACGGCGCCGTGATCAAGGTGGCGATCCGCGTCGACCACGCGGCGCGCACGGCCGACATCGACTTCACCGGCACGTCGCCCCAGCTCGACAATAATTTCAACGCCCCGAGCTCGATCTGCATGGCGGCCGTGCTGTACGTGTTCCGCACGCTCGTCGACAACGACATTCCGCTCAATGCCGGCTGCCTGAAGCCGCTGAACGTGATCATCCCGGCAGGCTCGATGCTCAATCCCCGCTACCCGGCCGCCGTCGTCTCCGGCAACGTGGAGACGTCGAGCTGCATCACCAACGCGCTGTACGGCGCGCTCGGCGTGCAGGCGTCGTCGCCCGGCACGATGAACAACTTCACGTTCGGGAATGCGGACTACCAGTACTACGAAACCATCGCGGGCGGCTCGGGCGCGGGCGAGGGTTTCAATGGCACCGACGTCGTCCAGACCAACATGACGAACTCGCGCCTGACGGATCCGGAGGTGCTCGAATGGCGCTATCCAGTGCGCCTGGACAGCTACGAAATCGCGCACGACTCCGGTGGCCGCGGACGCTGGCATGGCGGCAATGGCGGCGTGCGCAGGATCCGCTTCCTCGCGCCGATGACGGCCTCGATCCTGTCGAACAACCGCATCGTCCCGCCGTTCGGCATGGCGGGCGGAGAGCCCGGCAAGTGCGGCCGCAACTACGTCGTGCGCGCCGGCGGCAGGGTCGAGGAACTCGGCTTCGTGGCGACGACGGACGTGCAGCCGGGCGACGTGTTCGTCGTCGAGACGCCAGGCGGCGGCGGGTATGCGCCGGCCGCGAACCACGAATAACCACAACGAGAAAGGGACAACGATGAAAATAATCCTGTGTGCCGGCGCGCTGGGCGCGCTCTGCATGAATGCCGGCGCTGCGGATGGCGCGTCGGTCAGCGTGTATGGCCTGGTCGACGTCGCGCTCGTCCGGGAAACGGGCGGCAGCGGCGGCGACGTCACCAAGCTCACGAGCGGCGTGGGCGCCGGCTCGCGGCTCGGCTTCAAGGGCCGCGAAGAACTGGGGAACGGCATCGCCGCCATCTTTTTGCTGGAGAGCGGCTTCCAGGCCGACACCGGCGCGCTGGGGCAGGGCGGGCTGCTGTTCGGGCGCCAGGCATATGCGGGGCTGCAGGGCGGCTTCGGCACGCTGACGGCGGGCCGCCAGTACACGCCGCAATACCTGACGGTGGTGATGGCCGATCCGTTCGCATCCGGCTACGCGGGCGATACGAAGAACCTGATGGCCCCGACCGGCAACTCGGCCAGCCGCATGGACAACTCGCTGAAATACGTATCGCCCGCCGTCGGCGGCGTGAGCGCGGAACTGGTGTATGGCGCCGGCGAGGTGACGGGAGACAGTGCAGCCGGCCGGCAGTTCGGCGGTGCGCTCGACTACACCAGCGGCCCGCTGCGCGTGCGGCTCGGCTACCACAACCGCAACAACGACACCGCGGCGATCAAAAATGCGGGCAGCGCGAAGAACACGGTGCTGGCCGCGGTCTACGACTTCGGCGTCGTGAAGGCGCACGTCGCGTACGGCGTCGACAAGGGCCTGAACAGCTCCCTGCTGCGTAACACGGCGAACCCGTACGGCCGGCCCGGCACGCCGGTTGCATCGAGCGACAGCCGCGACGTGCTGCTCGGCGCGACGATCCCGTCCGGCCCGCACACGTGGATGGTGTCGTGGATCCACAAGGACGACCGCGGCGCGCTCGACCAGGATGCGAGCCAGTATGCGCTGGGCTACCGCTATGCGCTGTCGCGCCGGACCGAGCTGTACACCTCGATCGCGCACATCGTGAACCGGCATGGCGCCAGCTATACGGTGGGCAGCGCCATCGAAGGGGGATCGGGGAACGGGGCGGTCGATGTGGGGATACGGCATGCGTTTTGATTGCGTAGGCATTCAAGACGATTAAGCTTGCCAAACCCGATGGGAATCGTGCTGTATGACCATGCAGCATGGATTTCCATCATACCGGATGCACCATGTCTCCTTCTCCCTTGCTTACGCCCGAAGTCGTCCTGCGAAACTACTTTCATGCCAAGGATGAAAATCGCCCCTGTTTGCTGGACCGCGTTTTCACATCCGATGCATCGCTCCACATCGACAATAGTTGCAGCAACATCACGTTCCCGACAGTCACGCAAGGGCGCGGCGCCATCGCCGATACGCTGGTCACGCAGTTCAACAAGACCTACGAGAACATCTACTCTTTCTATCTGGCGCGCCCACCGGAAGCTGCCGATGCTTTCTGCTGCGCGTGGCTCGTCGGAATGACAGAGAAGGACACGAAGAACACCCGCGTCGGATGCGGCACCTACGACTGGACGTTCAGTTCCGGAGCGCCGCGTTTGGCCAGCGCGCTCGTGATTTCCATCCATGCCATGGTGGTGCTTCCGCCGAGCACGGCCAGTCTGGTATTTCCGTGGCTCCAGCGCGCGGGCTACCCTTGGACTTCGGCAGCGCAGGCTTGCACATTCGCGCCGCCGCTGCCTGAGCTGGATCCCGTTGTTCAGTATCTCAGGCGCCAGGCCATCGGCGCCTGAGCCTGCCATCGAGAGGACACGCCCCGTCCTCGTCATTCCCGACCAAGTCTCAGCATTGTTCACAACCTGGCATTCAAGAAGATTAACCTTGCCAAAACCTGATGAGAATAGTACTGTATGTTTATACAGTATTTCTTCGCATCATACATGAATTGCTCAGGTTCAATATCTGCGGCGCCGGAGGCCTTGCATCCGTCGCTCTGGCTTGCCTCGCAGCTGGCGCGTAGCGACACGCGCTGCATCGATACCGGCCATCCCACGCTGTCGGCCCAGTTGCCGGGCGGCGGCTGGCCGACCGGGACGCTCGTCGACCTGCTGCTGCAACAGCCCGGCATCGGCGAGATGCGCCTGCTGCGTCCCGCGCTGGCGGCCGTAGCGCAGCGGCGCATCGTGCTGCTGCAGCCGCCGCATCCGCCCCAGGCGCTGGCCATGGCGGCGCTCGGGGTGCCGCCCTCGCAACTGATCTGGCTGCGCGCGACCCGCACGGCGGACGCGTTGTGGGCCGCGGAACAAGTGCTGCGCAGCGGCAGTTGCGGCGCGCTGCTGTTCTGGCAGAACAATATCCGCGCCGACAACCTGCGCCGCCTGCACCTGGCCGCGCAGGCGGGGGAAACCCTGTTCTTCATGATGCGTCCGCTGGCGGCCGGGCAGGACGCCTCGCCGGCGCCGCTGCGCCTGTCCCTGCGGCCGCAGGCGGGCGGCATCGAGATCGGTTTCGTCAAACGCCGCGGGCCGCAGCGTGACGCGACGCTGTTCCTTCCCTTGAACTCTTACCTGCCCAATCGCCATGCGCCTGTGGATCGCACTGCACCTGCCCCGGTTGCCGCTGGAGGTGTTCACACCGAGCTGGTCCACTGACACGGGCACTGACGTTGGCACCGTGGTACTCGAGCAGGAGCGCGTACTGGTGGCCTCGCCATACGCGCAGGACGCCGGCGTGCGCACCGGCATGCGTCGCGGCGGCGTGCTGATGCTGCTGCCGGACGCGCGCATCCACGAGCGGGCGCCGACGCTGGAGGCGGACGCGCGCCAGGCGGTGGCGCTGGCCCTGCTGCAGTACACGCCGCAGGTCGCGGAAGGGGAGGAATCGACCTTGCTGATGGACGTGGGCGCGAGCCTGCGCCTGTTCGGCGGCATCCGCGCGCTGTGCCGGCGCGTGCGCGCCAACGTGCGTGCGCTGGGCTTCACGGCCTCGCTCGCGTGCGCGCCCACCGCGCGCGGCGCGTGGCTGCTGGCGCGCGCGAATGCAGGCCGCGCCGTGCGCATGGAAGCGCTGCTGCGCCGGCTCGACCGGCTGGCCGTACTCCTGATGCCGCCGGCCCGGCCGTACGCCGCGTGGTTCGACGGCATCGGCTGCCACACGCTGGGCGACCTGCGGCGCCTGCCGCGCCCCGGCCTGCAGCGGCGCTGCGGCCGCGAGCTGCTCGACCTGCTCGACGCCGCCTACGGTCTCGTGCCGGAACTGTACGAGTGGATCGCGCCGCCGGAAACTTTCCGCGCGCGCCTGGAACTGTACGACCGCATCGACGACGCCGACCTGCTGCTGGCGGGCGCGCAATGCCTGCTGCTGCAGCTGACGGGGTGGCTGTGTGCGCGCCAGCTGGCGGTGGAGCGCATTACCCTGCAGCTGGAGCATGAACGGGGCCGCGTCGCGCGCCCGCCGACCAGCGTCGAGGTCGTGCTGGCCGAACCGACGTGGCGCGACGAGCACCTCGTGCGTCTGCTGAAGGAACGCCTGGGCCGGCTGACGCTGGAGGCGCCCGTGATCGGCCTTGCGCTGGAAGCGCTGCAGGTGCGGCCGATGGCGCCGCCGAACGCGTCGCTGTTCCCCGAGCCGGGCGGCAGCGAGGAAGACCGCATGCGCATGCTGGAACTGCTGGCCGCGCGCCTGGGCCCGGAAAACGTCCTGCAACCGCTGCCGCTGGCCGACTACCGCCCGGAACAGGCCAACGTCTGGGTGCCGGTGCAGCAAAAGGTCAGCGCCAGGGCCCGCGACGCGCAACTGCCGCCCGACGTCCTGAGCCTGCCGCGTCCCACGTGGCTGCTGGCGCGGCCGATCGCGCTGCTGATGCGCGATCACCGGCCGTTCTATGGCTCACCGCTGCGGATGGCGTCGAATCCGGAGCGTATCGAGGCCGGCTGGTGGGATGGGCCGGAGACGCGCGACTACTTCATCGCCGAGGGACTCGATCACACGTTGTACTGGGTGTATCGGGAGCGGATCGGCATGGGCGAGGATGGGCCGAAGTGGTTCTTGCACGGGTTGTTCGGGTAATAAAAATTTTTTATGGTGGACCGCAACTTTCAGGCTGCCGTCGGCGAACTGGGGGGTAGGGCGATCAAGAGGATCGCCAACCAACCTTTCAAGGAGTTCACAATGGCACGATTCGGCACCTATCTGGCACAAGCGGCAACCATCCTGGCATTTTCGGCATCCCATGCGCTCGCCGCCTTGCCGGAAGGCGCGAAAGCCCCCGATTTCCGATTACAGGCCGCGCTTGCCGGCAAGCCGATGACGTTCTCGCTGGCGCAAGCATTGCGCCAGGGGCCTGTCGTGCTGTATTTCTTCCCCGCCGCATTCACGCAGGGCTGCACGCTGGAAGCGCATGCGTTCGCTGAAGCGACGGATGATTTCAGGAAGCTGAATGCGACGGTGATCGGCGTTACCGCGGGCAATGCCGACCGCGTCGCCGAGTTTTCGAAACTCGAATGCCGCGACAAGTTCGCGGTGGCGGCCGATCCCGGCGCCAAGGTGGCCGGGGAATACCAGACCCAGTTCAAGACCAAGGGCGGCACCCTGTTGTCCGAGCGCACCTCTTTCGTCATCGCACCCGACGGCAAGATCCTGCTCAGCTACACGGATGCCAACCCCGAACAGCACATCAGGAAAACCATGGATGCCGTCAAGGCATGGCATGACGCGGCCAAATGAACATGAGCATGAGCATGCCCGCAACCCTGGCCGCCGCCTTCCTGGGCGGGCTGATTCTCAACCTCATGCCCTGCGTCTTTCCGGTCATCTCGCTGAAAGCGTTCGGTCTCATCCGTCATGTCCACGACCGGCGCGCGGCGCGGGTGGAGGGGCTCGCGTTCCTGGCCGGCGTCGTGGTCACCATGCTCCTGCTGTGCGCCACGCTGTTGGCGGCACGGGCCAGCGGCGCCGCCGTCGGGTGGGGCTTCCAGTTGCAGTCGCCGGTATTGATTGCCACGCTGGCGCTCGTCATGCTCGCCCTGGCGCTCAACATGATGGGCGTGTTCGAGATCGGACTGGCCGCGCAGCGTCTCGGTAACCTCTCCGGCTCCCGCCCGGGGCCGCTCGGGGCCGCGTTGACCGGTGCGCTGGCGATCGTCGTGGCGACGCCGTGCACCGCGCCGTTCATGGCGGGCGCCGTCGGCGCCGCGCTGCTGCGTCCGCCGGCCGAGGGCGTGGCGATTTTTCTTGCGCTGGCGCTGGGCTTTGCCGCGCCTTTCACCGTCGTGGCGCTCGTACCGGCCTGCGCGCGGCTCTTGCCGAAGCCCGGTGCGTGGATGGCGACGCTCAAGCACGTGCTGGCGTTCCCGATGCTGGGCGCGGCGGCATGGCTGGCGTGGGTCCTCGACCGCCAGGGCGGCTCCGCCGCACTGGGCGCGCTGCTCGCGGCGGCCGTGGTGCTGGGATTGGCCGCCTGGGTGTACGGCCTGGCACAACGGCGCCAGATTGCCGGCGTGCGTTACCGGCCGCTGCTGGGCTTTGCCGTGCTTCTTGTCGCAGGCGTGGGCGTGTCCCTGGCCGGCCTGCCGGCGACGAGCGCTGGCGGCGGCACGCTGGCACGCGCGGAGACGCCGGTCGTGTGGACACCGCACGCGGTCGCCGCGCAGCGCGGACACGGCAAGCCGATCTTCGTCAATTTCACCGCTTCCTGGTGCATCACATGCCAGGTCAACGATCGCGCGGCGTTATCCACCACGGTCGTGCAAGAGGCATTGGCCCGGACGGACACGATCTACATGGTCGCCGACTCCACCACATATAATCCGGAGATCGACCAGGCCATCAACCAGTTCGGCCGGGGAGGACTGCCCGTGTACGTCGTGTATCCGGCCGATGGGGGCGCACCGGTGCTGCTGCCGCAACTGCTCAGTCCGGATATCGTGGTGTCCGCCTTGAAAAAGGCTTCGGCAAACAAGTCTTGAACAACGCAACCGAGAACGATGCTTCGAGGGCGGCCTGGCCGCAGCTCATGCTCCGCGCCCAGGACGGCGACCAGGCGGCGTACTGTCGCCTGTTGAAGGCGATCGTACCCGCCATCCGCGCGCTCGTGCGACGAAAAATTTACCAGGACGATGCGTTGGTCGAGGACGTGGTGCAGGACGTCCTGCTGACCGTCCACCGGGTCCGGCACACCTATGATCCCGATCGGCCCTTCTTGCCGTGGCTGTCCGCCATCGTCGCCGCGCGCGCCATCGACGCGCTGCGTGCGCGCGGCCGCAGGGAACATTGGGAGGTGAGCGACGACGAGGCCGTGCTCGGGCATCCGGACGAATCCGGCCCGGATGGGCAGGCGCAGCGGCAAGTGGATCATTTGCTGAGCCGTCTCCCCGCGCGTCAACGGCAGGTGGTCGAACTCGTCCATTTATCCGACATGAGCCTCGCCGACGCCGCGGCGGCCAGCAGCACGACGCTGGCGGCAGTGAAGTCCCTGCTGCACCGCGCTTTCGCCACACTTCGCCGCAACAAGGAAACCGACCATGAATAATCACGATGCCCTGATCGAACGGCTGTGCCGCGACGCGCATCCCGTGAAGCGGACCGCACCGCCCTGGCGCCGGGCGGCAGGATGGATGCTCGTGGCGCTGCCCTGCGGCTTTCTCGCCTCCCGGATCCTGCCGCAGGCACGCCCGGACTGGTCCAGCCCGGGCGCGTTGTGGGCAGGGTTATGGGTCGTGGCGTCGTTCTGCCTCGGGATGCTTGCCATCGGAACGGCCTTTGCCCTCAGCATTGCCGGGCAACGCATCAGGCATTGGCGCGGCCTTGCCGCACTGACCGCTGCCTGGTTACTGATCGGCCTGACCGGTGTGACGAATTCGCTGGACAAGATCGGACATGCCGGAGACGGGATCTATTGTTACGCCTTCCTCATGGTCGTCGGCCTGCCGATGGTCGCGATCATGGTTGCCGCGATCCGGCGCACCCGTTCGCTGCATCCGGTCCGTAGCCTGGCCGTTGCGGGCCTGGGGATCGCGGCGACGTCGCAAATGCTGCTGGGGCTGTGTCACCCGGTGGCGGGGCAATTGTTCGACCTGGCGATGCACCTGGCCGCCACCCTCACCCTCGTCGCGTTCACATCGCTCGCGGGGCGGCGCTGGGTCAGGATCTGATCTCATTTGCAGGGCCGCCTGCTCCCGTCCACGATTGCATCCATTTGCGCCTGCGTCAGTACCTGGGGCATCGGCTCGTCGACAGGATTGCCGTCCGCATCGAAGCGCAGCGGTGGACGCGGCGGCTCGTTGGGGCAGGCCGGGATGGCGCGCGGCAGCGATGCGGCCAGCGCGAACAACCGGTCGCGCAAGGGAACGCGCACGACGTTGGCATCGACCCACAACTGATAGCCGCGCCGCCCTTCGAACCAGGACAGCACCGAGACCGCCTTGCCTGACGAGGTTTCCAGGATGACGAGCCTGGCCGGCAGGCCATTGATGCGTTCCGGCTCGTCTTTCGGATCGCGCCAGCTGCGGCTGCCGTCGGCGGACATGTCGTGTTCGAACAGGGTGACCTGGTGCCCGTCCGGCATGCGGAAGCCGCGGTACAGGCGCGAGGGGATGTCGTTGACATATTCGGCCCGGCCGCCCAGGCTCTCGAACTGCGCGAACGGCGTGTGCGCCAGGTCGACCGGCGGGAACGCCAGCTTGCGGGTGGCCCTCGCGAGCGACTGGAACCCGATGTCGTAACGATCGAGATCGATCGCGCACACGTGCTCGACACCATCCTGTCGCGTGCCGGCCGCGTGCCGGGACCGGTCGACGCTGCACTGGTAGTCACGTACGCCGGTGCGGACGAGCGAGCCGCAGGCGATGACCACGGCGACGCCGGCCGCGGCCAGCAATCCGCGCCTGACGGGCGAGGGCGCGGGCGCAGGTTTCCACAGGCGCCGGCCGCCCCGGCGGATCAACCAGGCCAGCCCGAGGACCGGCAGCGCCATCGTGGCGGTCACGCGCAGGACGTCCAGCAGCGGCGCGTGCAGCCAGGCGACGCAGAACAGGACGTACATGCCGGCCGCCAGCAGGGCGAGCACGTTGACGACGTGCCCGGCCGACCAGAGCAGCACGCCGATGGCGCCTTTCAATGTCATGAGGGCGGACTCCAGCGCCGCGCGACGATGTGAAAGCGCACCTCCAGCTCGTCCTGCACCGCCAGCAGCCCGGCGCCCACGGCGAATGGCGTGATGCCGAAATCGGTCTGTTTCAGGCGCGCCGCGCCGCTTGCGGTCACCTGGGCCGCGTCGACCTGCACCGCGGCCGGCAGTTCCAGCCGGCGCGTCGTGCCGTGCAGCGTGACGTCCACGCGCAGCCGGCCGTCCGCCGGCAGTTCGGCATGCAGCGTCACCACCGGATAGTGCTCGGCGTCGAGCACCGGACCGAGCATGTTCCTGCGCGTGCCTTCGACCGCTTCCGGCGACGGCGACGTGCCGATGCCGGCATCGCGCAGCAGTTGCGGTTCGTCGACGGTCAACTGGTCGAGGCGGAACGAGATGTCGGCACGGCCCATGCCGGGCGCGGCATGGCCGGTCAAGGTGTGGCTGGCCACGACGTGGTCATGCCCGAGCCGCGCCATCAGGCCGCCGCGGCGTACCGTCACGGCCACCAGCGAGGCGCCCGGGTCGATTGCGTAGACGGCAGTGCCGGACGCCGCAGCCGTGCGGTACGCATCCGAGCCTGTTGCCAAGGCGGGCACCAACGGTGCCTGCGGCGCCAGGGGCTGCCCGCAGGCGGTCAGCAGCATCAGCAACGGCAGGAGGCGCCCCGGTACGTTCATGCCCGCTGTCGCAGCGCCCGCTCGATCTTCTGGTCGGTCTTGAACTGGCTGAGCGCATACACGGCCCAGATGGTGGCCGGCAGCCAGCCGATCAGCGTGATTTGCAGGATCAGGCAGATGATGCCGGCGATAGGGCGGCCGATGGTGAAAAAGGTCAGCCAGGGCAGGACCAGGGCGATGATGAGGCGCATGTGGGTTCTCCTTCAGGTAAGCCTCCAGCATAACGCCTTCGCGGACCCGAAAGCTCACGCATTTCCACCCGCGGAACGCGATTTCAAGCAAAGATTGCCGGCTTGTTCCACAATGCCCACTGCAACGAACACGGAACCATCATGCTCACCGAACGTATCGACTTTCCCGGCCCCCACGGCAAGCTCTCCGCCAAGCTGGACGCCCCCACCGGCACGCCGCGCGCCTACGGCATCTTTGCCCACTGCTTCACCTGCAGCAAGGACGTGCTGGCCGCCACCTTCATCTCGCGCGGCCTCGCGAGCCTGGGCGTGGCCGTGCTGCGCTTCGACTTCGCCGGCCTCGGGGCCAGCCACGGCGATTTTGCCGACACCAATTTTTCGTCCAACGTCGAAGACCTCGTCGCGGCCGCCGACACCATGCGCGCGAAATTCGCGGCGCCGCAGCTCCTGATCGGCCACAGCCTGGGCGGCGCGGCCGTGCTGGCGGCGGCCCAGCGCGTGCCGGAAGCGAAGGCCATCGTGACGATCGCGGCGCCCAGCGATCCGCACTACGTCGTGAACACGCTGCTGGGCGAGCACCTCGACACGATCGCGCAACTGGGCGAGGCACGGGTAAAACTGGCCGGGCGCGATTTCAACATCCGCCAGCACTTCGTCGAGGACGCCGGCCGACACCGGCTGCATGAGAAGATCGCGACCCTCGGCCGCGCGCTGCTCGTGATGCACGCGCCCCAGGACGACACCGTCAGCATGGACAACGCCACCCGCATCTTCGAGCTGGCGCAGCATCCGAAGAGTTTCATCTCGCTCGACGGCATGGACCACCTGATCACGCGGCGCGAGGATGCCGCGTACGTGGCCGGCGTCATCTCGGCGTGGAGCGCGCGCTATCTCGACGGGAGCGGCGCATGATCGGGTTCGAACGGCGGCGCGACCGCTTCGATTTTTTCGACCGCATGGAAAGCCCGGCGGTCAACCTGTGCTTCACGCTCGACGTGCCCGATTTCCGGCCGTGGTGCAAAGCGCAGGGCCTGGCGCCGTTCCACGTGATGCTGTGCGCCGTGCTGCGCGCGGTGCTGAAGGTGGAGAACTTCCGCTACCGCATCGTGGATGGTGAGGTCATCCGCATCGACCGCCTGGTGCCGTCGTTCACCGTGATGAACCAGCACGGCGACCTGAATTTCGCGCAGTTCGACTGGTCCGACGACGTGCGCGAATTCGTCGCGCGCGGCATGGCGGCGCGGGAAGAGGCGTCGACCATGACGGAGCTGAACGTCAAATACCGCACGATGTCGCCGCGCGACGCGAAGGACCAGGTGTTCGTCACCTGCATGCCGTGGCTCGATTTCACCTCGATCCAGCATCCGATGGCGTCCATCGCCGCGCCGGACATCCCGTCGTTCGCGTGGGGCCGTTTCCGCGACGGGCCGGACGGCCTGCAGCTGCCGTTCTCCGTGCAGGCGCATCACGGGTTCGTCGACGGCTGGCACATCCATCTGCTGGGGCGCCAGGTGGCGGAAGAGCTGGCGGAGATCATCCGCTGAAAGCGATGCCGTCGTTCCCGCGAAGGCGGGAACCCATTCTGAGGCCTCAAAGTCGACCTATCAAGCACACCGGTATGTCGCCAAGATACGGATTCGGTTGTTCAGCATGGATTCCCGCTTGCGCGGGAACGACGGTGTAACCCCTCAGTCCCCGCCGCACCCGCCCCCGCAACTGCTGCCGCACCCGCCGCCGTCGCCGCC
>Ga0308166_1003633_pt1 | contig 12975 bp, 12 predicted proteins | sample PhyCR2_2_FD_202137 | JGI IMG/M metagenome (GOLD analysis project Ga0308166, IMG submission 202137) | Phyllosphere microbial communities from UC Gill Tract Community Farm, Albany, California, United States - DLSLCC.R2 | ecosystem: Host-associated > Plants > Phyllosphere > Unclassified | place... | reverse complement strand
CGACGCGGACGAAACCGTGCTCGCGGCCGCGATCCGCTCCGGCATCGGCCTGCCGTACGGCTGCAAGAACGGCGCCTGCGGTTCCTGCAAGGGCAAGGTCGTCGAAGGCACGATCCACCATAAGCCGCACCAGGCACGCGCGCTGACCGACCAGGAAAAGCTGCAGGGTCTCGCCCTGATGTGCTGCGCCGTGCCCGAGGGCGACGTCGTGATCGAAGCGCGCGAAGTGGGCGGCAGCAGTGAATATCCGGTGCGCAAGATGCCGACCCGCGTCACCGCCATCCGCCGCGCCGCGCCGGACGTCGCCATCCTCACCTTGCAGCTGCCGGCCAACGAGGCCCTCGCCTACCGCGCCGGCCAGTACATCGAATTCATGCTCAAGGACGGCAAGCGCCGCGCCTACAGCATCGCCAGCGCGCCGTCGCTGGGCGGCCCGGTCGAACTGCACATCCGCCACCTCCCCGGCGGCGTGTTCACGGACCATGTATTCGGGGCGATGAAGGAACGCGACATCCTGCGCTTCGAGGGTCCGTTGGGCACGTTCTTCCTGCGCGAAGACTCGGACAAGCCGATTGTGCTGCTGGCCTCCGGCACTGGCTTCGCGCCGGTCAAGGCGCTCGTCGAGCACATGATCCATCTGAAGTCGGAACGTCCCGTCGCCCTGTACTGGGGCGGACGCCGGCCGCAGGACCTGTACATGCACGCGTTATGCGAGCAGTGGGCGCGCGAGCTGCCCCACTTCACGTACGTGCCCGTCATCTCGGACGCGCTGCCGGAAGACGGCTGGACGGGCCGCACGGGCTTCGTGCACGCGGCGGTGATGCAGGACATCCCCGACCTGTCGAACCACCAGGTGTATGCGTGCGGCGCGCCGGTCATGGTCGATTCCGCACGGCGCGACTACGTCGAGCAATGCGGCCTGCCGGCCGACGAGTTCTACGCCGACGCCTTCACGACGGAAGCGGACCTGGCCCAGCCCTGAAGTGCCCGGCGGGGCGCACATGCAGACACGATTCCTGTATATCTCGACAAGGATTTGGAGTATGTTCCCGTTTGCCCCGGCCGCACCGGCCGGTTACCAAACAAGAAAGGGTCCATTAACATGCACAAGACGCTCCGCCGTGCCCCTGTCCTGCTCGCCCTGTCGGCCGCCCTCGTGTCGACAGCCCTCCTTTCGGGCGCCCTCCCCGCCCACGCCGCCGACCAGGCGAGCAACAACTGGCAAACCGTCCTCGCCAGCCCGCTCCGCACGGACGACGACCGCAAGGGCGACGCACACCGCAAATCCGCCGAATTCCTCACGTTCGCCCAGGTGAAGCCGGGCATGAAGGTGCTCGACGTGGCGTCCGGCGGCGGCGCCACCGCGGCCCTGCTGACGGCGGCCGTCGGGCCCAAGGGCGAGGTCTGGGCCCAGAACGCCAAGCCGAACGCCAAGCTGGACGCGCGCCTGGGCCAGGCCACGCTGCCGAACCTGCACGCCGTCGTGGCGGACTTCAACGATCCGGTCCCGAAAGGCACGCCGCCGCTGGACCTCGTCACGATCAACATGTCGTACCATGACATCGTCAACACGCCGGCCGACCGCGCCGCGCTGAACAAGCGCCTGTACGACGCCCTCAAGCCGGGCGGCCACCTCGTCATCATCGACAACGCGGCCAAGAAGGGCAGCGGCCTCACGGCCACGAAGACCCTGCACCGCATCGACGAGGACACGGTCGTCGACGAGGTGACGAAGGCCGGCTTCAAGGTCGACGCGAAGAGCGACTACCTGCGCGCGCCGTCCGACCCGCGCGATCTGCCGTTCTTCGAAATGAAGGGCGCGCCGGACGACAAGTTCGCGATCCGGTTCGTCAAGAAGTAAAGCCGCTGTCAAGACAGCACATCGCGCGGACATCAGGCACAATGAGGGTTGCATTCCCGCCATTCCCTCTTCCAACCTATGTCCGTGCTTTCTCCGACAGGGCGCCTTGCCGTCCTGCGCAACCGTAACGTTTCGTTCTACCTGTCCTCGCGCTTCCTCGGCACGCTCGCCGTCCAGATGCAGAGCGTGGCCGTCGGCTGGCAGGTCTACCAGATCACGCACAGCCTGTTCGACCTCGGCCTCATCGGCCTCGCCCAGTTCGCGCCATTCCTTGTCCTGATCCTGTGGGCCGGCCACGTGGCCGACACGCACAACCGCCGCAACATCGTCCTCGCCTGCATGGCCACGCAGCTGCTGTGCAGCCTGCTGCTCGTCGCGTTCACGCTGTCCGGCAGCAAGACCGTGTGGCCCGTGTACGCCGTGCTCGTGCTGTTCGGCAGCGCGCGCGCCTTCATGCAGCCGGCGTCGCAAGCGGTGCTGCGCAACCTCGTCGCCACGAAGGATTTCTCGCAGGCCGTCGCACTGAGCTCCTCGACGTTCCAGGTGGCCGTGATCGTCGGCCCGGTGCTGGGCGGCCTGCTGTACGTGTTCGGGCCGAACGTCGTGTATGGCGTGTCGAGCACGCTGCTCGTCATCGCGGTGCTGCTGATGTGCGGCACGAAAAGCGCACCGCAGGCGATGAACAAAGCGCCCGTCAGCTGGCACACCCTGCTGGAAGGCCTGCGCTTCGTGTGGTCGCGGCCGATCGTGCTGGGCGCGATTTCGCTCGACCTGTTCGCCGTGCTGTTCGGCGGCGCCACCGCCCTGCTGCCCGCCTACGCCCATGATGTGCTGCATGCCGGGCCCACGAGCCTGGGCCTGTTGCGTACCGCACCGGGCGCGGGCGCCACCTTGTGCTCGATCGCCCTGGCGTTCTGGCCCATCACGCGCAAGGTCGGCCCGTGGATGTTCGGCGGCGTCGCCCTGTTCGGCGCGGCCACCGTGACGATGGGCCTCACGCACAGCTTTTATGTCGCCCTCGTTTCGCTGTTCCTGCTGGGCGCGGGCGACATGGTCAGCGTCTACATCCGCCACCTGCTCGTGCAATACGAGACGCCGGACGAGATCCGCGGCCGCGTCAGCGCCGTGAACGCCGTGTTCATCGGCGCCTCCAATGAACTGGGCGAATTCGAATCGGGCCTGACGGCGAGCTGGTTCGGCCTCGTGCGCGCGATCGTGTTCGGCGGCGTCGCCACGCTCGTCGTCACGGGCACGTGGATGAAGCTGTTCCCCGTGCTGTCGCGCATGGACCGCTTCCCGCACCATGACGCGGAACAGGCGGCCAAGGCCGGGGCCACGTAATGGAACAGCAGCCAGGCTTCCTGTTGCGCTTCATCCGCAGCCGCCCGTACCTGCTCGGCGCGCTGATGCTCGGCGTGGCGGTCGCAATGCTCGTGCCGGCGCACTACAGCGACCTGCGGCGCGCCCTGATCGGCTGGAACAGCGGCGTCTGGTCCTATCTGCTGATCATGGCGTGGACGATGTTCCGCGCCGATCACAGCCGCGTGCGCGCGATCGCCGAAAGGCAGGACGAAAGCGGGGGCGCCGTGCTGGGCGCCGTCGTCGTCGGCGCGATCCTGAGCGTGTACGCGATCGTGACGGAACTGGCGAACATGAAGGAGGCGACGGAGCACGTCAAGGCGCTGCACTACGGCTTCACGGCGCTGACCGTGATCGGTTCCTGGCTGCTGGTCGGCGTCATGTACTGTTTCCATTACGCGCACATCTACTACACGGCCAGCAGGCACGCGCTGCCGCTGGAATTCCCCGACCGGCACACGCAGCCGAATTACTGGGACTTCCTGTACTTCTCGTTCACGCTGTCGGTCGCCGTGCAGACGTCGGACGTGACCGTCAAGACGCGCGCCATGCGCAAGCTCGTGCTGGGCCATTGCGTGCTCGCGTTCTTCTTCAACCTCGTCATCCTCGGCCTGTCCGTGAACATCGCGGCAAGCCTCGTGAACACCTGAGTGCGCGTGCGGAACGGCGGGTTTTCTCCGGAGCGGGTAATATCGATGCAAATGTGACCACTTTTGGAGGAGTTTATGGAAGTTAATGTCAACACCGATAACACCATCCAGCGCCATTCTGGCCTCGACGAACGCGTCCGCACCATGGTCGAAGAAGCGATCGGCCGCTTCGGTGACCACGTGCGCCGCGTGGACGTGCACCTCTCCAACGAGAACAAGGAAAAGCACGAAGACGGCAGCAACTACTGCATGATGGAAGCGCTCGTCTCGGGTTATGCGCCCGTCGTCGTGCATGCGCATGCGGAAAACCTGCAGCAGTCGATCACGAGCGCCGTCGGCAAGCTCAAGCGCGCCCTGGACAGCGCCATCGGCCGCCTGAACGACAAGAACAAGCGCGAACCGCTGCCCGTGGACGCCGAGTCCGATAAAGACCTGACCAGCAATTCCTGATCGCGGTCGCGGCAACGGACTGCCGCCAGTCCGTTGTCCGCCAAAAGTGTTGCAAAAATTAAAATATGCTTGCGTCATCCGGAGCGTCCATATACGCTTGTACGGACAACTGCGAGCACCATGACCACGACTGCACAACCCACACCCGCCGCCCGGACCGACAAGCTCCTGACCATCGAAGCGGCCCGCGGCATCGCCGCCCTGCTCGTCGCCTTCTTCCACGGATCGCACGTCGTCGAACTGACCCAGCCGGAACGCGGCGCGCCGTTCGGCGGCTTGTTCACCTTCGGCCATGCTGGCGTGCCATTCTTCTTCGTCCTGTCCGGCTACATCATCTATTACATCCACCATGCCGACCTCGACCGTCCCGGCAGGCTGGGCTCGTTCGCATGGAAGCGCGCGACGCGCATCTATCCGCTGTACCTGGTCGTGATGGTGCTGATCACCGCGAAATACGGGTTCGCGGGGAATTTTGCGTGGGATTACTGGATAAAATCCGTGCTGCTGCTGCCGCAGAGCCAGTTGCCGATGCTGATCCAGTCCTGGACCCTCGTCCACGAAGTCCTGTTCTACGCCCTGTTCGGCCTGGCCATCTGGCGCGTGCGCGTGAGCCGCTGGGTACTGCTTTCCTGGGCGATCCTGTTCTGCACGGCGCGCGTGATCGATCTCCAGCTGCCGGCGGGGCTGTTCGGCGACACCGTCCGGACGCTCGCCTCTCCGTACAACCTGCTGTTCCTCCTCGGCATGGGCGTCGCGTGGGTGCTGCGCCACCGCACGATCGCCTTCCCGCGGCTGCTCGCGCTGGCGGGCACCCTCGCCTTCCTGGCCACGGGCCTCGTGGAAAACACCGGTCTCTACAAGAGAATGGCCGAACACGGCCTGTTGCCGGTCGTGCTGTACGGCGTGAGTTCCGCCTGCATCATCATTGGCCTCGTCGCAGCCGAGACCGCCGGCAATCTGCGCGTGGGCCGCATCGGCGGCCTGCTGGGCGCGCTGTCCTATCCGCTGTACCTCACGCACGGCATCGCGATCAGCATCGCCGTCGAGGCCGCGCGCAAGCTGCACTACGCCGGGTCGGGCGCCCTGCTGCTGACCGGTGCCGTGGCCGTGGCCTGCGTGGCGGCGCTGGTCGTGCACCGCTGCGTGGAAAAGCCGGTGGCCAGGTGGCTGCGCAACGTGTGGGCCCGCCGCGGCGCGGCGCCGGCCTTTACTTGAGCGTCTGCAGATAGCGGAGCCCGGCCAGCGCCCGGCTGCCGTACCACGACATCATCTCGCCGTCGACGAGATAAACGGGAATCCCCAGCTGCTTTTCCAGCGCGTCCGCATGGTCTTCCGTGAAGCGGTAGGGCTCGGTCGACAGCAGCACGGCATCGAGCCCGTCGACGAGCGCCTGCGACCAGGCGAAGCGCGGATACCGGTCCGTGCCCAGGTCCGGCACGCGCCAGCCCAGTTCGGCCAGCATGTTCGCGATATACGTGTCCTTCGACACCGTCATCCACGGATCCTGCCAGATGCAGTAGAGCACCGTGCGCGCCGGTCCCTTCGGCGCCGCGTGCAGGGCCGCGTACTCGGCCTCGAATGCCAGGCACCAGCGCGCGGCGGCCTCTTCCGCGCCGAAGATCCCGCCCATCAGCCGCGCCAGGGGCACATTGTCGCGCGGCGTGTTCGGATGCGTGACGACGACGTGCGGCACGAACCCGGCGAGTTGCTCGACGGTCGGCTTGGCGTTCTCGTCGATGTTGACGACGACGTGCGTGGGCGCGAGCTTGCGGATCTTCTCGATGTTGACGTCCTTCGTGCCGCCCACCTTGGGGATGGCCGCGACCACGTCGCGCGGATGGATGCAGAAACCAGTGCGGCCGACGAGCTTGCCCGCGAGGCCAAGGTCGCACAGCAGCTCGGTGATCGAGGGCACGAGGCAGACGATGCGCGCATCGGGCGCGGGTGCGTGGTGGTGGCCGAGGGCGTCGGCCAGGAAATCGGGGGTGGTAGTCATGCCGCCATTGAAACACTGTTGTTTATCGGCGCCAAGCATCGGCGCTGGTGTTTCGTTAAGGTATCATGCGAGGTTGTCAATATAAGTTGTCGCCTGGCAGTCAATCCGATGATCGTGACCGGCACTTTCGGTGCATCCCCCTACCGCATTCGCGACTTGCAGCTCTTTCGCGACATCGACGATCCCGCCGTCGCGCAAGCGCTCGCCGATTCCCGGCTCGTGCGGCTGCCGCGGGGCGAAGCGCTCGAGGACGGCCTGCGCGCCCGCCTCTACATCCTGCTCGCGGGCAGCCTCGCCGTGGAGGGCGCGCTGGGCGAAGGCAATGTCGAGCGCATCCTGCCGGGCGAAAGCGTGGGCGAGCAGTCCGTGCTGGACGATGCCGCGAACCTCGACGCCATCGTCGCGCTCGAAGACAGCGAGCTGCTCGTCATCGAACCCGACCGCGTGTGGCAATTGATCGATGGGCACAACGGCGTGGCGCGCAACCTGCTGCGGCTGCTGTCGTTCCGCATCCGCGCGACCAACGCCCGCCTGCGCCGGCGCCAGAAGCTGGGCGAGTTCTACCGCCAGCTGTCGTTCAACGACGGCCTCACGGGCCTGTACAACCGCGCCTGGCTGAACGACGCGCTGCCCAAGCTCGTCACGCGCGCGCGCCAGGACGGCGGGCCGCTGTCGCTCGTGATGATCGACCTCGACCACTTCAAGCGCTTCAACGACACGCATGGCCACATCGCGGGCGACGCCGCCCTGTGCGCGGCCGCGGGCGTGATCCGCGCGGGCCTGCGTCCGACCGATTTCGCCGTGCGCTACGGCGGCGAAGAAATGATGGCGATCCTGCCCGCCACCCCGCAGGCGCAGGCGCTGACGGTCGCCGAGCGCCTGTGTGTGCGCATGCGCGAGGCCGCCGTGTTCGACGACATGCGCCTGCCGCTGCCCCACGTCACCGGGTCGTTCGGCGTCGCCACGCTGCTGCCGGGCCAGGACGAACGGGGCCTGATCGAGGCCGCCGACGCCGCGCTGTACCGCGCCAAGGAAGCAGGCCGCGACCGCATCGGCACGTGAAGTTCCCAAAGCCGGATTGAGCCGGTGCTAGGCCGTGCGAATCATGCACGTTAGAATGGCGCCACGATGAGCAACCACACCTTCCTCTGGCACGACTACGAGACCTTCGGCGCGGAACCGCGGCGCGATCGTCCCGCACAGTTCGCCGCGATCCGCACCGACGCCGACCTCAACGAGATCGGCGAACCGATCATGCTGTATTGCCAGCCGGCGCCCGACTACCTGCCCGACCCGCAAGCCTGTCTGATCACCGGCATCACGCCGCAGCACTGCCTGGAACACGGCGTGCCCGAACACGAATTCGCGGCCCGCATCTGCGCCGCGTTTTCCGAGCCGGGCACGATCGGCGTCGGCTACAACACCATCCGCTTCGACGACGAAGTCACGCGCTTCCTGCTGTGGCGCAACCTGATGGACCCGTATGCGCGCGAATGGCAGAACGGCTGCGGCCGCTGGGACATGCTCGACGTCGTCCGCATGGCCTATGCGCTCCGTCCCGACGGCATTACCTGGCCGCGCCACGACGACGGCCGTCCCAGCTTCAAGCTCGAACACCTTACGCGCGACAACGGCCTCGTGCACGACGCCGCGCACGACGCGCTGTCCGACGTGCGCGCTACCATCGCGCTCGCGCGCCTGCTGCGCAGCAAGCAGCCGAAGCTGTTCGACTTCTGCCTCGAACTGCGCCGCAAGGACAAGGTCGCGGAACAGATGGGCCTGCACCTGGACCGCGCACTGCGCCAGCCGTTCCTGCACGTCTCCGGCATGTTCCCGGCCGAGCGCGGCTGCCTGGGTGTCGTCTGGCCGCTCGCGACGCATCCCACGAACAAGAACGAAGTCCTCGTGTGGGACTGCCGCCACGACCCGTCCGAACTATTCAACCTGAACGTCGAGACGATCCGCCAGCGGATGTTCACCCGCGCCGCCGAGATGCCCGAGGGCATGACGCGCCTCCCGATCAAGAGCGTGCACCTGAACAAGTCGCCTATGCTGGTCGGCAACCTGAAAACGCTCAGCACACAGATGGCGGCCCGGTGGGAACTGGACGTCGAGCAATGCCTCGCCCACGCTCGCAGCGCCGCGGCCGGGCCGGACATGACGGCGATCTGGCAGAAGGTGTACCAGCGCGATGCGGTTACCGCGAGCGTCGACGTCGACGAAGACCTGTACGGCGGCTTCGTCTCGAACGGCGACCGGCGCCGGCTGGAATCGTTGCGGGCGGAAGCCGCGCCGAAGCTGGCGACCTTGCGCCCGTCGTTCGAGGACGAGCGCCTGTCGCACCTGCTGTTCCGCTACCGCGCCCGCAACTTCCCGCACACGCTGGGCGAGGACGAGCAGCAGGCCTGGGAAGACCACCGCGCCGCGCGCCTGTTCGACGGCGCGGGCGCTGCGCGCACGATCGATCAATTGTTTGCCGAGATAGACGCGCTGTCCGAGACGGCAGACGAGCGGGCTGAGGAAATCCTCGGGGCCCTGTATGATTATGCGGAGATGATCGCCCCCAGCCGGTATTGATCGGCGCGACGGTGGGCACCCTGTGTCCACCATTCACGCCGATGTCCCGTGCATTCCGTTCGTTAAGCAATTTTAATTACCGCCTCTGGGCCGCCGGCGCCCTGGTCTCGAACGTCGGCACGTGGATGCAACGCACGGCCCAGGACTGGCTCGTGCTGACGGAACTGACGCACCACAACGCGTCGGCCGTCGGCACCGTGATGGCCCTGCAGTTCGGCCCGCAATTGCTTCTGCTGCCGTGGACGGGCTGGGCCGCCGACCACGTCGACCAGCGCAAGCTGATGATGGTCACCCAGACCGCGATGGGCACGCTCGCCCTCGTGCTCGGTGCGATGACGCTGAGCGGCGTCGTCGCGCTGTGGCACGTGTACGTGTTCGCCTTCCTGTTCGGCTGCGCATCGGCCTTCGACGCGCCCGTGCGCCAGACGTTCGTCGCGCACCTCGTCGGGGATGCCGACTTGCCCAACGCGGTCGCGCTGAACTCGACGTCGTTCAACGCCGCGCGGATGATCGGCCCCGCGGCCGCCGGCCTCCTGATCGCCGGCGTCGGCACCGGCTGGGCGTTCATCGTCAACGGGCTGTCGTACGTCGGGGTCCTGTGCTCGCTGGCCTGGCTGCGCAAGGACGAGCTGCACCCGCGCGCGCCCAGGAGCGCAGGCGGGCGGGGCATGCTGGACGGCGTGCGCTACGTATGGAAGCGGCCGGACCTGATGGCGCTGCTGGGCATGCTGTTCCTGATCGCCACGTTCGGCCTGAACTTCCCGATCTTCATCGGCACGATGGCCGTCTCGGTGTTCCACACGGATGCGCGGGGCTACAGCCTGCTGTCGTCGACGATGGCCGTCGGCAGCGTCGTCGGCGCGCTCCTCGCCGCGCGCCGCGAGCATACCCGGTTCAGCGCACTCGTCGTCGGTGCCGGCGTGTTCGGCGCCGGCTGCGCGCTGGCGGCCCTGTCACCCGGCTACCTGTGGTTCGCGGCCGCGCTGGCGCTGACGGGCGTGGCCGCCCTCACGTTCACGAATACGTCGAACAGCCTGCTGCAACTGTCCACGGAACCCGCGATGCGCGGCCGCGTGATGGCGTTGCGGCTCGGCATCGCATTGGGCACGACGCCGATCGGCGCGCCCATCGTCGGCTGGGTGGCCGACCATGCGGGGCCGCGCTGGGCGCTGGGCGTCGCCGCCGCATCGGGCTTCGCGGCGCTGGCGGTCGGAATGCGCTACCTGGCTGTCGCCCGGCAGCGCGGGGACGGCCTGATACGGTAGGGTGGGCGGCCCTCCGCCCACCAAACGTATGCGTCGCGCTAACGCATGGTGGGCACAGGGGTGCCACCCTACTGGGACGGATTCTTAACCGCGGTGCGCGTTGATGGCGTCACGCGTTTCGGTCGCCACGCGGCGCGCGGCCGCGGCGAAGTCCTCGCCGCCCTGCGGCTGCGCGTAGATGATGGCGCGCGAGGAATTGATCATCATGCCCGCGCCGCCGGCCGTGCGGCCCGACTTGACGGTCGCCTCGATGTCGCCGCCCTGCGCGCCGATGCCGGGCACGAGCAGCGGCATGTCGCCGACGATGGCGCGCACCTGCGCCAGCTCTTCCGGGAACGTGGCGCCCACGACGAGGGCGCACTGGCCGTTCCTGTTCCACTTTTCCGCGACGAGGCGCGCCACGTGCTGGTACAGCGGCTGGCCGCCCACGTCGAGGAATTGCAGGTCGGAACCGCCCGCGTTCGACGTGCGGCACAGGACGATCACGCCACGGTCCTTCCACGCCATGTACGGTTCGACCGAGTCGAAGCCCATGTACGGGTTCACGGTGACGGCATCGGCGCCATAGCGGTCGAACGCTTCACGCGCGTACTGGTGCGCGGTCGCGCCGATGTCGCCGCGCTTGGCGTCCAGGATCAGCGGGATATGGGGGTAGGTCGCGCGCAGATAGTTGCAGATGGCTTCCAGCTGGTCTTCCGCGCCGAGCGCGGCGAAATAGGCGATCTGCGGCTTGAAGGCGCAGGCCAGGTCGGCGGTCGCGTCGATGATGGCCTTGCAGAACTCCACGATGCCGTCCGGGCGATCGCGCAGGTGTGCGGGGAAGCGGGCCGTGTCCGGGTCGAGTCCCACGCACAGCAGGGAATCGTTGCGCTTCCAGGCGGCGTTCAGTTTGTCGATGAAGTTCATGGGCGGCCTCTCTGATCTGATTGCAAACCCTCTATTGTAGCCTTGCGCCCGTTTGTCTCGCCATCACTGTGGCATTTCGGTTATATTTTGGCCATTCGACAACTAGTTACGGGACGTCAGATGAAACCTTCCCTGTTCACGCGCTGGGCCGGCATGGTGCTGGCCGCCGTACTGGCCGCCACGCTGCTGTCGGGCTGCGGCTACAACCAGTTCCAGGCCAAGGACGAGGCCACCAAGGCTGCCTGGGCCGAGGTCGTCAACCAGTATCAGCGCCGCGCCGACCTGATCCCCAACCTGGTGAACACGGTCAAGGGCTATGCGACGCACGAGAAGGATACGCTGGAAGCCGTCACGCGCGCGCGCGCGGCCGCGACCAGTTTCCAGATCACGCCGGAAGTCTTGAACAACCCGGAAGCCTTCCAGAAATTCCAGCAGGTGCAGGGTGAGCTGTCGAGCGCCCTGTCACGCCTGATGGCCGTGTCGGAGAACTATCCGCAGCTCAAGGCCGACGCCAGCTTCCGCGACCTGCAATCGCAGCTGGAAGGCACGGAGAACCGCATCACGGTGGCCCGCCAACGCTATATCGCAGCCGTGCAGGACTATAACGTCACCGTCCGCAGCTTCCCGACCAACCTGACCGCCATGATGTTCGGCTACCAGGCCAAGCCGTCGTTCACGGTCGAGAACGAGAAGGCCATTTCGACGGCGCCGACCGTCAACTTCGGCAAATAAGGCCATGCCATGAACGCCCTGCCGCGGTTGCTGTGGGCCTGGATGCTGACCTTGCTGCTGGCCTGCCAGGCGCACGCCCAGCAGTTCAAGCCCGTGCCGGCGTTGCACGCGCGCGTCACCGACGAGGTCGGCATGCTGACGCCGGACCAGCGCCAGAAACTGGAAGGCGTACTGGCCGACTACGAGGCCAAGACGGGCAGCCAGATCGCCGTGCTGCTGATCTCGTCGACGGAACCGGAAGCCATCGAGCAGTACAGCATCCGCGTGGCCGACGCATGGAAGCTCGGACGCAAGGGCGTCGACGACGGCGTGCTGCTGGTCGTCGCGAAAGACAATCCGAAGGCGCTGCGCCGCCTGCGCATCGAGGCCGGGCGCGGCGTGCAGGGCGTCCTCACGGATGCGCAATCGAAGCGCATTCTGGAAGACACGATCGCCCCGCACTTCCGCCAGCAGGACTGGTACGGCGGCCTCGTCGCGGGCGTGGGCGCCATCGCCACCCTGCTGAACCAGGAAAAGTTCCCGGCACCGCAGGCGCAGCCGACCGCGCAACAACAGGAGGATGACGGCCCCAACGTCGTCGTCAGCATCTTCCTGATCCTCGTCGGCATCACCGTCCTGCGCTCGGTGTTCCGCCCGCGCCGCACGCGCCTCGCGCAGCCGGGCCGCTATGGCGCCGGCTGGGGCAGCGGCACCACCGGCTTCATCCTCGGCAACATCCTCGCCAACGCGGCCAACCAGCACGACAACGACCGCTGGCGCGGCGGCGGCGGTTTTTCTGGCGGCTTTTCGGATGGCGGCGGCGGCGGCTTTTCGGGCGGTGGTGGCGGCAGCTTCGACGGCGGCGGCGCCTCGGGAGACTGGTGATGGAAGAACCGAACCGCCTGCGGCGCGCCCTGCGCCACCTGCTCAGCACGCGCAACGAGGCCGAGCGCGCGTTCCCGCCGGAAGCGCTCACGGCGATCACGGAAGCCATCACGGCGGGCGAACAGACGCACCGCGGCGAAGTGCGGCTGATCGTCGAAAAAGGCATGCCGCTGTCGCTCGCGTGGGCCGGCGTGACGACCCGCCAGCGCGCCATCGCCCTGTTCGCCGACTATGGCATCTGGGATACCGAAGACAACTGCGGAGTGTTGATCTACGTAAATCTTGCCGACCGGAAGGTCGATATCATTGCCGACC
>Ga0308166_1003626_pt1 | contig 12993 bp, 10 predicted proteins | sample PhyCR2_2_FD_202137 | JGI IMG/M metagenome (GOLD analysis project Ga0308166, IMG submission 202137) | Phyllosphere microbial communities from UC Gill Tract Community Farm, Albany, California, United States - DLSLCC.R2 | ecosystem: Host-associated > Plants > Phyllosphere > Unclassified | place... | reverse complement strand
GCCGATTTGATCAAGGGATCACAAGTCGAAAATCTTTCATGAATCCTCCTCCATGCTGGATCGAGAATTCACCTTGCAGCGTTGCACTACGGGACCGTATTGGAATGATCTCGCCAGAAATAAAAAAGCCGCGCAAAGCGCGGCTCTCGAATCTTGGTGGGCCCAGCAGGACTCGAACCTGCGACCAAGGGATTATGAGTCTCTTTTCTCTCGATTTACCCAGTTTTACCAAAAACTATAGAGCCTTGTATTTATTGGGCTTCAGCCATATTCTTGCTTTACGAAGTTTAACAGTTTTCGACCTTCGGTGATTGACCGGTGATTGACAGCCCAGTTCGGAAAGCGAGCAGTGAATACGACAGAGACCGCCTTCAGTTTTACTAAGACAGCCTTGGCCGGTATCAAACCGACCGATAAACGCGCCTGGTATCGGGACTCCAAAACCTTGGGGCTTTCCATTTGTGTTACTCCTGCGGGCTCCAAGACCTTCTACGTAATTCGTCGCGTTGCGGGCATGGGTCGCAGGGGCAATAACGAGTTCATACGCTTGGGGGGGTTTCCTGATATGACCGTCGAACAGGCCCGCGTTAAAGCTCGCCATAACCTCAAAAGCTTGAATGCTGGTGAGAGCGTTCGCGCCGCTGCTACTGCCAGAAAGGAAGAATTGACCGTAGGTGATATATGGGATGTTTGGAGAGATGAGCGCGCAGTCGGGCCGGTTTCCGAAAAGCCGATCAAGCGTAGCTGGAAGAAAGATCAGCGCCTGTATGACTGCCATTTGAAAGATCGTGCCAGGCGTCGAGTAAGTGAGATCACATCTACCTTGGCTGGGAAAATTTTCAGCGATGTGACAGTTCTGAGCGGTCCGGTGGAGGCGAACCACGTGAAACGTCTGGCTCGTGCGATGTGGAACCATGTCATCAAGCATCACGGCCTGGCTGTCCGCAATCCGTGGTCAACGCTCAAGGACAATCACGAAGCTCGGCGAGAGGAGTGGATCAAACCCTCGCAAATGCCAGCCTTGTTCAAGGCCATCGATTCCGTTGGTAATAAGGACGTAGCGGATATGGTCAGGCTATGTCTGTTCACGGGGGCGCGTTCGGGAAACGTTAAGGCGATGCGCTGGGACCAGTTGGACCTGGATACTGCTATCTGGACGATCCCCAGCAGTCATCACAAAAACAAGCTGATCCATACGATACCGGTGCCTCCACCGGCTCTGGAAATTCTGCGCGAGCGTGTCGGTGTGAGTCGGGATTGGGTTTTTCCAGCACCGACCAAGGCTGGTCATATGGGGGAAATTCGTAAGACTTGGCACGCCATGCTCAAGACTTTTGCTGCTGAGCTGGCACTGGCTGAAGTTCCGGACCTACACATTCATGACCTTCGCCACACAACTGCAAGCTGGCTGGTCGGGCAAGGTGTGAGCCTACCGATGGTTGGCAAACTGCTAGGGCACACGACGACAGTTACCACCGCCCGATATGCCCACTTAGCGACCGATCCGGTGCGAGAGGCATTAGAGAAAATCACAGCAGCGATGGGGCGCACAACCAACGCGTGATCAATGGTGGTCAGCCTAGCTCAATCCGGCGAAAAGCAGGTCGCCTACCCGATGGGCAGGTCACCTTCAGCAGGTCGTTTGCAGGTCGTTTAAAGAGGAGATGTTGCATTGGAGGAAATCGGTCCCGAGGAGCTGATGGCCCAAGAAGAGAGTGCAAGAGGCTTGGCAGCTCTAATGATCATCTTGGACGCCATTGATGGCAGTACTGAATTTGGATATGCCGACTTCATAAGAATTTGTGTAGGAGAAGACGATAGCGAAAAAGATTTTTTGGGCTTTTTTGAAATAGATCCGAAGGAAGGGCTCTATCGGCATCAACTTCCTGATGGTATTCGATCCAGTCTCACCCGTGCAGAAAGAAATCTTCTGGGGAAACATCCATCCAACAATTTGAGCAAACCTGTTTTGCCATTCCCTTTCACAATGGATGATTTTAAGAAAGTTATTCGTTGGTCTATAGGTCAGGGGATCGAGATTCCTATTGATGAGGAAGGTTTAGCGGAAGTCATTGATGAAAAAATATATGAGCAGCAAGAGCCTCAGCTAGTAGACCAAAAACTTCCATTGCTTGAGCAGCGCATCGAATATCTTCGTCGCTGGTTCAAGACTCAAAGCAAGTTTACGGCGGCAAATCTCCGCTCCGCGCGGAGTGGAACAGAGGGAGCACGTCACATGTGCTGGGAATGGGTCGTTCGACAAGGATTGACCAACCCAGGCGGCTTGTTTAAGGGCGCTAATCAAGGAAAAAGCGCCAAGACAAAAGCATTTGTAGAAGCTTGGGGGCGTTTGCTTATAGAGGTCGCGAAGTAATTGTAGGAATTGGGCCACACTTTGGACGAGTCGGCGCAAACGATGGGTTGGTAGCGAAAAAATAGATGCTCCGCTGCGATGCTATTTCTCAAAATAAAGGTAGACCCGGTCTACCTGGACCACTTGCGCCTGGTCCAGTAGGTTGCCCCATCGTTCTCCTCGCCCCCTGACGATTACGAGGATTAACGATGACCATTTACGACGCGCGTACCGATATCAAGTCCCAAGCCATCAATGAGATTGTGGCCCAGATTTCCGTCGCGCTTGGCTACCCTGCAGACAAGCCGCCCGTGCAGGTCAACGATAAGCAAGCAGCCCAGGCGCTTTGCATCAAAGCAAGTACCTTGAGCGTCTGGCGGTCCACTGGCCGCTATAACCTGCCCTTCATCAAGGTTGGCCGTCTGGTGCGCTATCGCGTGAATGATTTGGCGCAGTTTCTGGCTGATCGCACCACTGCCCATACCGGCGAGATCGCCTAACATGACGGAGAGCAATAAGGCCGCCCAGCAAGCGCGTCCGACGGACACGACTATCGCCAAGACTGAGCAGAACATCCTGATGCCTGCGGCCCATGTGAAAGCATTGCGTTTGCAGGAGCCCTCTATCAAGACCTTCATCACTGTGACCGCGGATCACGGGCGCCCTTATCATGACCTTGTTTATTACTTCGGCGCATAGACCGAGTCTAATACCGCCGCTTGCAACGATCGAGACGCCATTCAATCAGAGGTTTAAACCATGAAGGATTTTCAACGCGGCCAAGAGGCGGTGATGGTCCCGGCTTGCCTGTTGAATGTAGGTGTTTCGGTTCGCCTTCAACCGCTGGCCGCTGAGATGGCGACGCTGCCCCTCGTCGCTAGCCTATTCGCAGTGGAGGATAAACTGACCAAAGCCTTGGTGCTCCAATGACCGTCGTAGTCGGGAAATTGCTTCGCCGAGGAGATGAAGTAAGTATTGAGCTTGGACGGCTCGTCATCCGCCCGTCCAGTGAAAAGAATGTTCCTGAAGAGTGGTTGCAGAAACATAGAACAGCTCTTTTGCGCGAGATCCTAGTCACGCTCGGAATCGATGCATATGAGTATGGCGGTTATTCGACGGGTAAGTTTGGTCATCAGCATGCGCCTGGCGTGGCGATTCAGCTTCCGTCGTTTGTAGGTGGTCTGGATTCCCACGCTATATTCAACGCGGAGCTGAATCGTGACCGCACCACAAAGGCAGGAGCAAAAGGCTCGGATCTGCCGAAAGGGCACTTTCGTGTCGGCAAACGCAGCCATCTCTATCGTTTCTGGCAGTCAACCGGCCTTCCCACGCCAAAGCGCCTTTCTTCGCTCCATGACTATCTGGGTAACCTGCGAGACATCCTGTTTGTTGCAGATATGGTAGTCGGCCGAAAAAACCGGCTGAACACCGCATCGCTTCGCCCCCTTTCCATAACTTCTGCTGAGGTGCGTAACGCCTTTCAGCCGGACAACCGCCGGACAACTGCCGGACAATCAACGGACAACTGCCGGACAAAAGTGCCGGACAAGGATTTTGCTCCAGCCCAGCAAAATCAAGGTTTACAGGGGAATCAAACCACGGGTACTGAAAACCACGGTAAAACGGTCATCAGTACAGACGGGTACACGGCAATCAACGTAACTACCCAATCGCGCAAGCGACCACAAGAACAAACAGAGGAGGAGTGGCTGGCTGAGTGCTTTCCATCCGATAGTGATCACATCTGATCTACTCATACCGGAGGACATCTACAAAGCCAGACGTAAAATCGAGTACCTCAAAACCAAGACGCCGCCAAGGTCGAGCATCCGTTACAGGTGATCAAGCGCCAGTTTAGGTATGTGAAAGTATGCTTTCGCGGGCTGATGAAAACACGGCGCAATTGACCACGCTGTTCGCACTTTTAAACCCTTGGACGGCCTGTAAACAGCTGATGGGTATCGGCAAGTCACGCGCTTAATACGGAGAACCGGACAAAAAACGCCTCGACGCACGCTGCAACAGGCGGTTTTTAGCAAATAGAGCTGCGTGCCGAGCAAATTACGACTTGCCGCCACTGCGCACAAGTTGATCGGAGCATCCCGAGAGGTTAATGGTGCTTCTGATCAGTCTGATCAAGCGCATAAAGTCAGCGTTGTTGCTTTGGCTTTTCCAGCGGTTGGCAAAGCGACAGACGATCTGCAGGTTGCCGGGGGCATAGTGGCCATCGCTGTCGATTCGGTCGAGAGAGCACAGCTGTTCGTCATCGTCCTGCGCCCGATCCAGCTGCATCCTTATGCCCGTAAGCGCGCACAGGCCTTCCTGCATGTGGTATAGATCTTCAATGTAGAGCTGTAATTCTTCTTCGTCTGAAAAGCCGAAATCTTTGTTCTTGGCCCAGCGGACTACTTCTTGGCCGTTGGACTGTTGTGTTGTTTCCCATGCGGTGCGTGCCATCCGGTATGCAGCAACTTTGAGGTTGCTAAACGAGCTCACAAATCCCGCTTTACGCACGGCCGCTTTTTCTCGCCACTCTCGGCGCTCATGCCATGGGGTGAGGTCGTTCCCATGGACAAGCGCCAGTGCGTATTCCGCATAGTCAGAGGATAGCTCCTGAAGGGTAGCCTCGGTTGAAAGGAAGTCCCACGCCTTCGGATGCAGTGCGCTCCATTCCAACCGACTACCGCTCAAGCTGGCTTTTGCCCAGGGTTTGCAGGGCTTATGGCACACGTAGACAGGCTTGGGAGACTTACCGCTGGGATCTTCTCCAAGTTCAAAGGTTGGGGCATCAGGTAGCGACTCGGTCCACCACAAATCATTTTTCTCGCGGTGAATCCAGATATCGCCGGTTGTTTGCGCAATGATGGTCATCAAGTTAAACCAGCGTGATGCCACCCCCAGTGTTGGTACCATGCCTCGAGCAGTTTTCTCATGTTTAAGTGTGGTCTCTATAAATCCTTTACGGTCGCCTGCAGCCCAGAAGCTATGGGTTTTTTCGGCGTTCATGGTGGCAACGGTCGAACGACGAAGGCAGTTGGGCCACTCGTAGTTTTCACGACCAAAATTCGCGATGAACACCTGCTTCATGTGCTTTTTCTTCCTCGCTTGGACTTGGGCGTGGCGGCGTGTTGGGCCTGGATGCGCTTCAGCAGCACGCTGGCCGGTTCGTCGTTGGGGTCTTGCGGCACCAGTTCGCCACGGAAAGCTTTGGCCAGAATGCTCTGGGTCAGGTGGTCGATGCGGCTTTTAGCCGAGATAACTTTGGCTTCCACTTGCTCGGCAAAGGCGAAGAGTTGTTCAGTCCGGCGGACTATTTCAGCCTGCTCTTCAATTGCGGGGCTTGGGATAAGACACTTTTTGATGTGCTCTGAGCCGACGTTGCCCTGACTCACTTGACCAGTTTCACCAGAGAAAAATTGCTCGCGAAACCCTACAGATTGCAGGCACAGCAACAAAAAACGACTATTTACCTTGTCCTTCTGCGGCCGTAATTTACCTACCCTTTGATTTACAAGAATCCCGGCAGGAGCACTGCAAGCATAGCCATAGTCTCTTTTGTATTTTGTGCCTGTCATCGATAAAAGGATGTCACCCTCTAAGGTCATAAAGCGCTGGTATTCAGAGCCGATCTCACGGGAAACAAATGCTGGGGAGTTACCCAATTCTGCTTTGCTGTTTCTGACATTTCCAATCTTGGCGACCTGAATATCCCCAGTTTTTGAAAACCAATCACTTTTGAAGGCGAATCCGTTTTGAAAGTCGGCAAGCGAATCTAAGGGAACCTCGCGATAGGCGCTAGGATCTAGCTGATCAACAGGAGTTGTCTTCACGCGCCATTCTTCTGTTAATTGCCCGGAAACTGCAGCGGCGAGGACGGATTGGCGAAAGCGCTTGAGCAGGGCGGGGATGGCGTCGATGCGGGTTTTAAGGGTGTCGACCTGGGCCAGCAGCTCATCGAGCTTTTGGGCTATGCGAGTTTGTTCGCCACGAGGCGCGATAGGTAATTCAATCAACTCGAAATGAGTAGGCTTCAAGTTGTTTATGTTTACCCCTGCGGATAGCTCGGAAACACGAGATCTATATTCAGCGCTCTGAGTAAAAAAATAGAAGTATCTGGGATCGATTTCACTATCGGGGCGCAATACTCCACAGAAGGCTCCAAAAGCACCTGCCCAATCCGATCCTGCTTTCGCGGCCTTGCCAACAACGCTTTTACTGCCGCTAGACATGGCGATTACTACATCGCCAGCTTTGATAAGCTGCTGATGGGAAATGCGGTTTTCAGGAACATATACCAAGTCAGAAAATACGAGTTTTCCGACTTGAATGTTGTTGGCTCTTAATACTGGTAAGTAACCCGGTATTTTGTCAGTGCTGCTTTCCATCTTGTTGTACGTCACCCCACGCACCATGGTGCAGATTCCTGATACTGCAATGTGCGCCCAACTTTCTGGTAGTTCACTCACACCCATTCTCCTGAGCCACTGCCAATCCCATCACTTGCGCTATCAATTGCTTCTGTGCCACCACTTCATCCCCAGCCCCCAGCGCCTTCATTAGCTCTTCCAGCTCGTGCAGCGCTTCAGTCAGCTCTGCCATAGCCTCACCCGCCAGCACTTCCGGCGCTGGCAAGTCGTTAGCATCCAAACTGTCCGCATTCTTCAACCAATTGATGTCAAGTGAATCGCCGCGCTGTTCAATGAATTCGCGCGTGAACACCCGGAAGCGGCTCAGCTCACCAATGCCTCCAACATTCTCCGCACGCGGACTATTGCCATTGGCATCCATCCCGTAAGCATCTTCAAAAGGCTTCAGGTGCGCCGCACCAAACGGCGTGCGTTTTCCAAAACTAAGCATGTTGCTACGCAAGTCATAAACCCAAACACGCTGCGTGCAACCTTGATCCTGACGCGGGTTTTCGGCCGTGCCTTTCTGGAAAAACAGCACGTTGGTCTTCACGCCTTGAGCGTAAAAAATGCCCGTCGGTAGACGCAGAATGGTATGCAGGCTGCACTTGTCCATCAGGTCGCGGCGTACGTCGGTACCGACACCTGCTTCAAACAGCACGTTGTCGGGCAGTACTACGGCCGCACGGCCGCCAGGTTTGAGGCCGCGATAGATGTGCTGGAGGAAGGCCAGCTGCTTGTTGCTGGTGCGGTATGTCAGGTCGTCACGGGTCGGGCCGCCGCCGCCCTTAGCAGTGCCAAACGGTGGATTGGAGAGAATCACATCGACCTTTGGCAGGCCCGCGCCTACCTGGCCCAGGGCGTTCCCCAAGTGGACGACGCCCTCGTCATCGCCTTCCATGCCGTGTAGCAGGGTGTTCATCAGCGCCAAACGGCGGGTGCCGGGCACCAATTCGATGCCGACAAAGGCGCGACTGCGCTGAAAGCGGCGACCCTTTTCGTCCAGCGTATAGAGGTCGTCTGTGTGGCTCTTGATGTAGGCGTCGGCGGCAATAAGGAAGCCGGCGGTACCGGCGGCCGGGTCCTGGATGGTTTCGCCGGGCTGTGGGCGGATGCAGCGGATGATGCTGTCAATCAGTGGTCGTGGGGTGAAGTACTGGCCTGCGCCGGATTTGGTTTCGCTGGCGTTCTTTTCCAGCAGGCCTTCGTAGAGATCACCGAGGCCATCTTCCCGGGCGCTGAACCAGTCGATGCCATCGAGGCTCTTGATAAGTTGCTCAAGGTGGCGCGGTTCCTTCAGGCGGGTCTGGGCGTCGGCGTAAATGGCGGCGATTAGCGGGTCGCTGTTCTTACCCAAATCCAACAGCATCTGTCGGTAGTGGTTGAGCAGAGTGAGTCCGGACTTTCCTTCGAGGTCAGGCCAGCGGCCGCCAACGGGCAACTTGTGGGCGAAGTCGGCGTTGTTCTGCACCTGCTCGTATTCCATCTTGATGAACAGCAGCAGCACCAACTCGGTGACGTAGTCGCTGTAGTTGATGCCGTCGTCGCGGAGGACATCGCAAAGGTTCCAGAGTTTCTGGACAATATTGCTGTTGTTCATGGGGCTCTCGTAGAAATTGTAAGGCTGATATAGGAGCGAATTCACTCGCGAAGAGGGCGACGTAAAGAGGCGGGTGATCGTGGCTAAATTTGCTCGTGCAAAGACGTGCGTTGGGAGTGCGGTACTCGCTTCCGCGGTCGTCGAGGATACTTAACCTGTCTGCGGCCAAAGGTTCTCGTTCAGCGCTTCTATGACGTGACTGAGGTGACCAGCGAGTAGTTTGTCTAGCCGCTTGGCGCCGCCATCTTGGGCGAAGTTTCGATTGAGCACTTCATGGTCGAGTACCACTTCGTGAGTAAGTTGCTTGGCCAGGCGGTCCAGCCATTTACGCTGCACTGGCGTCCAGGAATGCAGACCGTAGATTTTCTGCATCGCGTTGTGTACGCGCTGCTCGAAGGGCAGGAGTGCTTCGCCGATGGCGGCCTGACGAATGTAGCCAACGATGCTAGCGGCGATTTCCTGGTTGGTCCGGTTACGCCAGGCGCTGCTCAGGTTCGCCTCGCTGTAGCCGTTCTTGTCCAGCAGTAGGCGGACTTCGCGAAGCTGTTCACGAGTGAGGTCTTTGGGACGGTTGACCACCACGCCGAGCGCGATGGACTGGTTGAGCTGGTTGTGGATGAACTGGTGGAAGCTCTCCAGGTAATCCTCCGGTTTCTGATTAGTGCCGTAGTTCTGTTCGCGCAACACTAGCTCGTCGTTATGGGTGGCGATCACCGGAAAGTTTTCCGAGCCCAGAAGGGCGCTAACTTCGGCCAGTTGGCCAAGCAGGTGGCTGTGCTGGCGCACGAAGCTGGCGGCCTGCTGCGGGCCGAGGTCCTGCAGGTGCCTGTGCAATTGCGCCGGCGCTACGCCCCAAGCGTCCTCCAGTTCATTGAGTTTCTTCTGCAGCGTCGGTTCAGTTTCAGCCTTGTGGCTGGCCTTGCGCAGGATGCGCATCACGCGTTGGCTCAGTTGGTCGAGCACGTCATGGGCGTGACTGCTGCCTTCCACGTTGCCAGGGGCGTCGAAACTGCCGCCATGGGTCAGCTCTCTGACCAACTGCTCCAACGTTACATTGGGGTTCTTCACCAGCGGCTTCATAGTGTCAACTTCTTCCAAGCTGGCGTAGAGGTCGACGGGGTCGTAGATGCGGAACACAGTCTTGCCGATGTCGTCACAGCGACGAGTCGCGCGGCCTTTCATCTGCTCGTAAAGGATGCGCGAGCGTACGCGACGCATGAACACCAGATTGCAAACCGCCGGAACGTCGATACCGGTGGTGAGCAGGTCAACGGTGATGGCGATGTTGGGGGCGCGCTCGTTCTTGTAACGGCGGATGAGTTGTTCGACCTTATCGCTTTGGCCGGTGATGATCTCCACGCTGGCCTGGTTGTATTGATCTCCGTGTAGGTCCTTGAAGGCGTCGTCCAGCAGGTTTTTGACTCGTTCTGCGTGGGCTTGGTTGACGCAGAAGATCATGGTCTTCTCGTCGCCCTGCGGGTCCAGTTCCTGAGCCAGCTCTTCACAGATCACCTTGTCGAAACCGGGAGTGATGACCCGTCGGTTGAAGGATTCGATGTTGAAGTTGAGTTCGTCTTCCAGCTCGGCTACATCGACTTCCCCGGTCTGAGTGTTGATCACGCTGACACTATCGCCCTTGGCGAAATGAATGCCGTTCTGGCTCAGCAGGGTTTCATAGCGGATTGGCGGTTCGTGGTCGATCAGCCAGTCCTCAGCCACGGCTTCACGGTAGCTGTAGGTGAACACCGGTTTGCCAAAGATTTCGCTGGTGTGTTTGGCCGGGGTGGCGGTGAGGCCGACCTTGCAGGCGTCGAAGTAATCAAGCACGCGGCGGTACTGGGAAAGGTACTGGCCGTGATCGCGCACTGCCAGTTCGCCTTCGGTCATTTCCTGGTCGAGGGTGTAACCGCGGTGGGCTTCGTCGACGATGATGCAGTCGAACTCATCGATGGGTGGAGGCGTGTCGGACTGGAAGATACGCCGCACCATGGCCTGCACAGTGGCTACTTGAATGCGGGTTTCCGCTTCGGAGGCCATGTCGCCGAGCTCCTTGACGTCATAGATCTGCGACAGGGTGTGGTTCTGCTCCAGTGGTGCTTCATTGAACGCGTCGATAGCCTGCTGGCCAAGAGCGCTACGGTCGACCAGAAACAGAATGCGCTTGAAGCGTTCGGCTTTGAGGAAACGGTACATCAGACCGATGATGGTGCGTGTCTTACCGGTGCCGGTAGCCATGGCGAGCAGGCAGTCGCGCTGGTTTTCAGCTAGCGCCTGCTCCACTGCACGGATGGCATTTTCCTGATAGTCGCGTAGCTTGAGATAGGCGAAACCTTCCTGTTGCAGTTGCGCCTCGGCTTCCTCGCGGCTGCGCTTGAGCAGGTCGAGCAGACCGGTCGGAGTGTGGAAGTTCTGCAGTGGTCGCCGCAGGTACGCCGGGCTACGCAGGTCGCGAAACCAGATGCCCGACTGTTCTGCCAGTTGTTTGATATAGGGCCGGCCGTTGCAGGCGAAGGCGAAGGGAATGTAGAAGCTACCGCCTTGACCATCGAGCCATGGCTGACTCAGGCCCGAAAGCTGCCAGCCGTTTTGATGTTCGCCCGCGAGGACAAATTGGCGGGAGTAGCGTTCTGCCTGGGGTATGCGGTTGGCAATGTTGATGCGTTTGCGTTTTGCTTCGACCACTGCGATCGGTGTGAGCCCGGCGAACAACACATAATCGGCGTCCTCCCCCGGCTTGTTTGTTGGCCATTCGGCGATGGCCTTGTTCTTGCCCTTCTCTGGTCTTGCACCCTTGCTGTACTTGAGATCCAGCGAATCTGCCTCCCAACCGGCTTCAATCAGTTGCTGATCGATCAGGATGCGGGTGAGGTCCTCGTTGAGGTCAAAGCTGCTGCTGGCTTGCTGGGTCTTGTGCATGACCAGCTGCGTGGTCTGCGGTTTGGCTGCAAGCTCCTGCTGTAGTGTTTTGACGCGCTGCTCAAATTCATCGCGCAAGTTGGTTAGTTCGGCTTCGTGTGCCTCGGCGATTTGCTTGTGGCCACGTGACTCCGCATCCATCTGCTCGGCAAGAACAGCATATTCCTCTGCCTCGCGCTTTTTTAGCTCGGCGAGTTGCTGGTTCGATTCCAGTTGTTGATTGGATTCATTGAGTTGGGCTTTGAGTAATTCTATCTGGCTTTGCAAGTCGCGCAGCGGAACACTGGGGTCTGCCGGTGTAGCGAAAGAACCTGGTTTGAAGGCGCTGCCTGCTTTGCCCAGCGCCTTGTGAAACCAAACGCACAGCTCACGTGCCACCTTGAGGCCATCCAAAGCATCGCGGTGAAGTGTGTGGAATCCGTGGGTGGCCTTGTTGCCTTCGATGCGCAAAGTGTGGAACAGGCTGACGATGTTGCGATCGAGCTGGATTTCGCGGCCTAGCTTGTAGAGCAAGTCGGCCTGCGTAGTGTTGGAGTCGAATTCGATGCCGGCGCGACTGGCCAGATCCTGTGCCAACGCTTCTCCCAGTTGCCGAAGCTTTATCAGCGTGGTGTTGGGGTCGCTGGAGAACACGTGCTCGGCCGTATTGGCGAGCTGAAACAATACTGGGTCGTGTTCCAGGAGGAAGGCAAAGTTACTGCTTGTGGTCATCGTCGATCCTTCGCGAAAGCCTTATGCCTCTGGCCATGAATGATATTGCGCCTAGCTTTACAAAAGTTACCGTAATGATATGCACATGGCCAGATGCCAAGCGTGCTTCTCCTCGGAAAAGCAAAGACGTCTGATCAGGAGCCAATTGGGACGCTAGCGGGCGTTTTGAGAGAAATAGGGATGCAAGGACGTGCGGCACAGCTGCTGCTCAAGGTCGAGGTGATTGACCGGTGATTGACGGCTGGGTTTTTGAGAAAAGGGTTGTGAACACAACCCCTTGATTTTAATGGTGGGCCCAGCAGGACTCGAACCTGCGACCAAGGGATTATGAGTCCCCTGCTCTAACCAACTGAGCTATAGGCCCCAGAAGGCCGCCGATTATAGCGATGGATTGCAGGGAGTGCTATCCGAAAAATCTGTAAGGCGCATACGAAGAAAGGTCGCGGCGAATCGGTCGGGGGGCAGGGGGAGGCTGACGAGGTAGCCCTGGATCTGCTCGCAGCCTTCGCGGGCGAGGAATGCTTGCTGCGCGGCGGTTTCCACGCCTTCGGCGATGACGGTCAGTTGCATGCTGCGGCCCAGGGCGATGATGGCGCGTACGATGGCGGCGTCGTGGGGGTCGTCGGGCAGGCCGCGGACGAAGGACTGGTCGATCTTGAGAATGTCCAGCGGCAGGCGCTTGAGGTAGCTCAGCGATGAATAGCCGGTGCCGAAGTCGTCGATGGCCAGTTGCACCCCCAGGCGCTTGAGCTGATGCAGCACCACCAGTGCTTCCTCGGTCTGGCTCATGATGAAGTTTTCGGTGATTTCCAGTTGCAGCGATTGCGGGCGCAGATCACTGTCGGCCAGCAGGCCTTCGATGCGCTTGAGCAGGTTGGGCTGGCGCAGTTGCGCGCCGGCCAGGTTGACCGACAGCGGGCCGAACTCGTGGTAGAGCTGTTTCCATTCGCGCAGCTGCCGACAGGCCTGCTCCAGCACCCAATCGCCGAGCTGCAGGATCATGCCGT
>Ga0308166_1003625_pt1 | contig 12996 bp, 12 predicted proteins | sample PhyCR2_2_FD_202137 | JGI IMG/M metagenome (GOLD analysis project Ga0308166, IMG submission 202137) | Phyllosphere microbial communities from UC Gill Tract Community Farm, Albany, California, United States - DLSLCC.R2 | ecosystem: Host-associated > Plants > Phyllosphere > Unclassified | place... | reverse complement strand
GCCGCCGGGCCGCACGCCCATCGTCACGCGCGCCATCGACCAGAACCGGCGCGACGAGGTGATCGAGCGCGTGCACGCCGCCGCCCTGGAAGGGCGCCAGGTCTACTGGGTGTGTCCGCTGATCGAGGAATCCGAGGCCCTGCAGCTGCAGACGGCCACGGAAACCTACGAGACCCTGGCCGAAGCCCTGCCCGATTTGCAGGTCGGCCTGGTGCACGGGCGCCTGAAGCCGGCCGAGAAGCAGGTGATCATGGACGCCTTTGCCGCCGGCGAGGTGCACGTGCTGGTGGCGACCACCGTGATCGAGGTCGGCGTGGACGTGCCGAACGCCTCGCTGATGGTGATCGAGCATGCCGAACGCTTCGGCCTGTCGCAGCTGCACCAGCTGCGCGGGCGCGTGGGGCGCGGTTCGGCGGCCAGCGTCTGCCTGCTGCTCTACCAGAGCCCGCTGGGCCAGGTCGCCAAGCAGCGCCTGATGACGATGCGCGAAACCACCGACGGCTTCGAGATCGCGCGGCGCGACCTGGAAATCCGCGGCCCCGGCGAGTTTTTGGGTGCGCGCCAGTCGGGCCAGGCCATGCTGCGCTTTGCCGACCTGGAGACCGACCAATGGCTGGTCGAGCATGCGCGCGACGTGGCGGCCAGCCTGCTGGAGAACGAAACCCCGGACAACGTGGCCATCGTCGACGCCCACCTGGCGCGCTGGCTGGGCGGGCGCGAGGAATTCCTGAAAGTCTGACCACCACTTTTATTTGTGCGGCCGTGTGAGAATTCGATAGACATTTGGCCCCTGTTTGGCGATATCGTTGCGGCCGGAGCGATATGCCTGGATGGCAGTGCTCCGCCTTGATAACAACAAACAGGACTCGGCCATGCCCTATCTCGGACTCGGACTCCACATCCTCGTCGCGCTGTTCTTCGCGGTCCATGCGGTGCGCACCGGGCGCCAGATGTACTGGCTCCTGATTCTCTTTTCCTTCCCCCTGCTGGGCAGCATCGTCTACTTCGCCGCCGTCTTCCTGCCGCACTCGCAGATCGAGCGCCAGGCACGCCTCGCCGGCCGCGCCATCGGCCGCACGCTCGACCCGGGCCGCGAGGTGCGCGAGGCCCAGGCCGACTTCGACCTGACCCCGACCGCCTACAACCAGATGCGCCTGGCCAGCGCCCTGCTCGACAATGGCCAGAACGCCGACGCCGTGGCGCAATACGACGCCTGCCTGCAAGGCCCGTTCGGCGCCGATCCGGAAGTGATCTTCGGCGCGGCGCGCGCGCAGCTGGCAAACAGCCAGCCGGAGCGCGCCGCCGCATTGCTGGCGCCGCTGCATGCGAAACAGCCGGGCTTCCGCCCCGAGGAAGTCGGACTCGCGCTGGCCCGTGCCTATGCGGGCAGCGCACGCCAGGACGAAGCCGGCGCCCTGCTCGAATCGGTGGTGGAGCGCTTCGGCGGCATCGAAGCGCGGGTGGAACTGGCGTTATGGGCGCTGGCGAATGCCAGGGAAGGCCTGGCCCAGCGCGAGCTGAAGGAAGTCGCGCACGCGCGCAAGCACATGACCAAGTACACGCGCACGCTGCACCAGGGCCTGTTCAGGCGGCTGGATGCGGCGATCGGGGGCAAGCGGAGCTGAGGCCGTACCGGTGGGTTCGAGAACCCACCCTACTTCGCCGAAGCGCTGATCGACCGCCGTACAGCGTGGACTCGGGAGTCCACCCTACAAGAGCGGGTTTCGTAGGGTGGACACCTGTGTCCACGCGGTATGGAGCGTATGAAAGTGACGTAGGGTGGGTTCTCGAACCCACCAATCATCACCGACGTTACGTACTGATCGCCGTCGTAAACGTCAACCGGTTCCCGAACGGATCCTTCACCGACATGTCGCGCGTCCCCCACGGCGTCGCATCGATCCCTGGCCGCGCATATCCGTATTCCTTGCCAGCCAGCTCAGCATGCAGGGCATCGATGTCGTCGACCTCGATGCGCATCGCCGCGCCGGGGCAGCAGTCGCCATGGTGCTCGCTCAAATGCAGCACGCAGCCGCCGCGCGAGACCTGCAGGTAGAGTGGCAGCCCGGGCTCGAAGCGGTGCTCCCAGTCGACCTGGAAACCGAGAAAGTCCACGTAGAAGCCGCGCGCTTTCGCTTCGTCGAAGATGCGCAGGATCGGGGCGATGGCGCCCAGCTTCATGGGGCCGCCTCGCCGACGCGGGTCAGCTCGACACCGTCGACCGTCATCTTCCACTTGCCGTCCACCTTGTGCGGCGGCTTGCTGACCACGAAGGTCGAGCGCACGAAGGGCACGCCGACCTCGAAGTTGTCTCCGCTGAAACCCTGCAGGTCCAGGCTCAGGTCCAGCTTCTTGCCGGGCCGGTCGCGCTTGTACTTGACCTTGCCCTCCTTGTCGAGCTGGATGCGCATGTCCTTGCCTTGCCAGTCGCCGACATACGCCATCTTGTCGGCGGGAACAGGGCCGGCGTGGGCTGCCGGCGGCAGCAGGCAGGCGGCGAGGATGGCGGCCAGGATGGCCGCGCGAGGGGTATGCCGAAGGGTATGCATGTCGAACTCCGGGTCGGGAACACATCGATGAGCGGTCCAGTATTCGATGCGCCGTACGGCTTGTCAACATGCATACGCCGCCAGGCGACGGCGGATCACGCCATCCGGTCGGCCTCGTAGGCGACGCCGACCTGGCGCCGGATCTCGTCCATCACGCGCATCAGCGCCAGCGTCTCGTCGTGGGTCATGCCGGGGCTCTCGACCAGGCCGGCCCGGAAGCAGCGCTGCGCCTCGATCGCCTCGTGCACGTAGCCGTTGCCGAGATACGGCGTGTCGACCGTGCGCGTGCTGCCGTCTTCCAGCGCCACCGTCACCGAGCGGGCGCGGTGGAACATGGTGTTCATGCGCACGTGGCCGCGCGTGCCCGACACGGTCAGTTCGCCCGGCGTGCGCGCCAGGAAGGAGCAGCTGCACACCGACATGCCGCCGCCCTCGTGGCGCAGCGTGAAGGCGGTCTGGACATCGACCCCGGTCGGTCCCAGTTGCGCCTGCGCCTGCACTTCGCGCACCGGCCCGAGCAGGCTGGCCGCGATCGACAGCGGATAAATGCCCAGGTCGAGCAGCGCGCCGCCGCCCAGCGCCGGATTGAACACGCGGTGTTCAAGCCCGAAGCTGGCGGTAAAGCCGAAGTCGGCCACCACCTGGCTGACCTCGCCGATCTCGCCGGAGGCGATGATGCGCTTCACTTCGGCCAGTGCGGGCAGGAAGCGCGTCCACATCGCCTCCATCAGGAACAGTTTTTTCGCGCGCGCCAGGGCGACCACCTGCTCGGCCTCGCGCGCGTTCACGGTAAACGCCTTTTCCACCAGCGCGCCCTTGCCGTGTTCCAGCACCAGCAGCGCGTTGGCGGCGTGCTGGGGATGCGGCGTGGCGATATAGACCAGGTCGATGTCGCCGGCGGCGGCCAGCGCTTCGTAGGAAGCATAGGCGGCCTTGGCACCGAATTCGGCCGCGAACGCCTCGGCTTTTTCCTGGCTGCGCGAGGCCACGCCTGCCAGCACGGCGTCGGGCAGGTCGCCCAGCGCGGTGGCAAAGGCGCGCGCGATCTTGCCGGTGCCGAGGATGCCCCAGCGGATTGGTGTATTCATCTCAGGTTCTCCGTTTTGGGCGGAACACGCCGGTGTCGGCATAGAAGGCGGCATCCTGCCCGGGCCACCAGCCCGGCACGCCCAGCACCGGCAGCGGCGTGAAGCCCGATGTGCTCAAGGGTTCATCGGCCAATTGGGCGGCCACGTGCTCGTCGATCCAGGCGCGTTGCGCATCCGGGGCCAAGCCGAAATAGCCGTCGCCGGCGAACACCACGCGCGTATGCGCGGTGATCGCCTTGCGCGGCGCGACCAGCTTTTCCATCAGCGCGTGGCCGAACAGCCAGACCTGGGCGTCGCGGCCGAACATGGCGCGCTTCTCGAACAGCGCCGCGTCCCAGCAGTGGGCACGCAGTTCGTCGACCAGCGTCCGTCCTTCGCTCGATGCGCGCACCACCAGCAGGGCGGCGTTCTCGTCGAAGATGGTGGCGGCGTCGCGCGCCGCCCCGCGCGACTGCCCCACCCCGCCGGCGGCCTCGATCTGCGCGGCCTGCAGGGCGTTCAGCTGGCGCTTGATCAGCGGGAAGGTCTGCCACACCAGGCCATTGAAGAAGTCGTGCAAATTGTCGCGGGTCGGCACGCCGCCGGTGGCGCTGATGAAGGCCTCGTAGGCCGTCCCTTCGGGCAGCGACTCCTGCGGCACGAATGTGATGGGCAGGTCGCGGTGGTTGCGCAGGGCGAGGCTGGCCGCGTTGCGGTTGAAGGCGGCGACGAAAGCCTCGTCCTCGAGGCCGAGGCGCGCGAAGGCGGGACGGACGCTGTCGTACCAGGGACGGGACCAGGCGATCTGCGCCAGCATGCTCAAGCCTGGACCATCTTCCAGCCGATGTCCTCGCCCGCGTTCAGCGGCACCAGGCGGTCTTCGCCCATCGGCACCGTGTTCGGAATGGTCCAGTTCTCGCGCACCAGGGTGATGCTGCCCTCGTTGCGCGGCAGGCCGTAGAAGGCCGGGCCGTTGAAGCTGGCAAATGCTTCCAGCTTGTCCAGCGCGCCGGCGTCGGCAAAGGCTTGCGTGTACAGCTCCATCGCGTGCAGCGCGGTGTAGCAGCCGGCGCAGCCGCAGCTCGATTCCTTGGCGCCGATGGCGTGCGGCGCCGAGTCGGTGCCGAGGAAGAAGCGCTCGTCGCCGCTGGTGGCGGCCGTGACCAGCGCCAGGCGGTGTTCCTCGCGCTTGAGCACCGGCAGGCAGTAGTAATGCGGACGGATACCGCCGCGGAAGATCTCGTTGCGGTTGTACAGCAGGTGGTGGGCGGTGATGGTGGCCGCGATCGGGCCTTCGGCCTCGGCCACGTACTGGGCCGCGTCCTTGGTGGTGATGTGCTCGAAGACGATGTTCAGGGCCGGCAGGTCGCGCCGCAGCGGGCGCATCACGCGCTCGATGAACACGGCCTCGCGGTCGAACAGATCGATGTCGTGGTCGGTCACCTCACCGTGCACCAGCAGCGGCATGCCGACTTCCTGCATCGTTTCCAGGACCTTGTAGCACTTCTTCAGGTCGGTGACGCCGGCGGCCGAATTCGTGGTGGCGCCCGCCGGGTAGAGCTTCACGGCGTGGATGAAACCGGTGTCCTGGGCACGGCGGATCTCGTCCGGGTCGGTGTTGTCGGTCAGGTAGAGCGTCATCAGCGGCTCGAACCTGGCATCCTCGGGCAGCGCGGCCAGGATGCGGTCGCGGTAGGCCGTCGCGTCGGCGGTGGTGGTGACCGGGGGTTTCAGGTTCGGCATCACGATCGCGCGCGCGAACTGGCGCGCGGTATGCGGCAGCACGCTGGCCAGCGCCGCGCCGTCGCGCAGGTGCAGGTGCCAGTCGTCTGGGCGGGTGATGGTGATGGATTGCGGGATCTCGATGGTGGACATGGCGGCTCTCGGATTGCGGACGGCGATATTTTACCTGTATAGCGAGTGGCGGAGCGCGCCGGTTACGGACGCCGACCGGCCGGTCCGCACGAACTCAGTGGATGATCCTGGCCAGGAATTCGCGGGCACGTTCGGAGTCCGGTAACGTAAAGAATCGCTGCTTGGGACTATCCTCGACGATCCGCCCCCCGTCCATGAACACGACCCGGTCCGCCACCTTGCGCGCGAATCCCATCTCGTGGGTCACCACCATCATGGTCATGCCGTCCTGCGCCAGGCCGGTCATCACGTCCAGCACCTCGCCGATCATTTCCGGGTCGAGCGCCGAGGTCGGCTCGTCGAACAACATCGCCACCGGGTCCATCGCCAGCGCGCGGGCGATCGCCACCCGCTGCTGCTGGCCGCCCGAGAGCGCGTTCGGAAACTTGTCCTGGTGGGCCATCAGGCCGACGCGGTCGAGGTAGGCCAGGCCGCGTTCCAGCGCCACGGCCTTGCCGCGTCCCAGCACCTTGACCTGGGCAAGTGTCAGATTCTCGCGTACCGACAGGTGCGGAAACAGCTCGAAGTTCTGGAACACCATGCCGATCCTCGCGCGCAGCGCCGGCAGGTCGGTCTTGCGGTCGGTGACGGCCAGGCCGTCGACACGGATCGTTCCCTGCTGGACCGGCTCCAGGCCGTTGACGGTCTTGATCAGCGTCGATTTGCCCGAGCCCGAGGGGCCGCAGACCACCACCACCTCGCCCTGGGCGACGCGGAGGCTGCAGTCGGCCAGTACCTGGAAGCTGCCATACCACTTGCTCACCTTGTCGATTTCAATCATGTTTGGAATGTGTGTCCAGGCTCTTGGGCGTGCTTGACAGCACTAACAGTGCCTAGGATACTGCGGAACTTGCCAAGACACTCAGAACGCATTCCGTTCGCACGCAGAACCACCCCACTTTGCCCAGCCTCGCCGGCGCCAGGACCACGAATTCCGGTGCTGGCGGGATAGAACGCAGGCCGACCACAGGAAGCACATGAACAATCGAAACCGCCTCACCACCTACATCCTGATCGGCCTCGTGCTCGGCATCGTCGTCGGCTACGTCGCCAATACGAACCTGGCCGATCCGAAAGGCTTCGCCGACACCCTGTCGCTGGTCACGACCATGTTCCTGCGCCTGATCAAGATGATCATTGCGCCGCTGGTGTTCTCGACCCTGGTGGTCGGCATCGCCAAGATGGGCGATGCGAAGGAAGTCGGCCGCATCGGCGTCAAGGCGCTGGGCTGGTTCGTGATCGCGTCCGTCATTTCGCTGTCGCTGGGCCTGGTCCTGGTGAACCTGTTCCGTCCGGGCGACGCGATGCACCTGGCCGGCATGGCGCCGCCGATGGACGCCAAGACCGACATCGTCACCACCGGCCTGACGATGAAGGAATTCATCACCCACCTGATCCCGGCCTCGATCGTCGACGGCATGGCCAAGAACGAGATCCTGCAGATCGTGGTGTTCTCGATCTTCTTCGGCACCGCGGCCGCCGCCGTCGGCGCGCGCGCCACGCCGCTGATCGACGCCGTCGACGGCATCGCCCACATCATGCTGAAGGTCACCGCCTACGTGATGAACTTCGCGCCGATCGCCGTGTTCGCGGCGGTGGCCGGGGTGATCGCCAAGAGCGGCCTGGGCGTGCTGTCCACCTACGGCATCTTCATGGCCGAGTTCTACCTCGGCATCATCCTGCTGTGGGTGATCCTGATCGGCATCGGCATGGCCTTCCTCGGCCCGCGCGTGCTGCGCCTGATCGGCCTGCTGAAGGAACCGACCATCCTGGCCTTTACCTGCGCCTCGTCGGAAGCGGCCTTCCCGAAAACCCTGGAAGGGCTGGAAAAGTTCGGCGTCAAGAACCGCCTGGCCGCCTTCGTGCTGCCGATCGGCTACTCGTTCAACCTCGACGGCTCGATGATGTACTGCACCTTCGCGGCGGTGTTCATCGCCCAGGCCTACGGCATCGAGATCCCGCTGTCGACCCAGATCATGATGATGCTGGTGCTGATGCTCACCTCGAAGGGCATGGCCGGCGTGCCGCGCGCCTCGCTGGTGGTGATCGCCGCGACGCTGGCCCAGTTCAACATCCCGGAAGCCGGCCTGCTGCTCCTGCTGGGCATCGACCACTTCCTGGACATGGCCCGTTCGGCCACCAACGTGATCGGCAACGGCATCGCCACCGCCGTGGTGGCGAAGTGGGAGGGCGACCTCGAGGAACCCGTGCCGCACAAGGACGTCGCCACATCGCCGCTGCGCTGACGGTGCGGTAACAGCTACCGGGGCCTTCCAGCAATGGGAGGCCTTTTTTTCATAAGAAGAGAACGAGGAGAACACATGAGACAGCTGGTCGCAGCGGGTTTGCTGCTTTCCCTGAACGGCGCCCACGCCGCCACCCAGACGGTCGACTGCGGCCGCCTGCTCGACGTGAAGAGCGGCGCCTGGCGCGAGCGCGTCAGCATCGTGATCGAGGACGGCACCGTGAAGTCGATCGGTCCGATGGCGTCCAGTCCCGCTCCGGGGCGCATCGACTTGTCCGGTAAATCCTGCCTGCCGGGCCTGATCGACATGCACGTGCACCTCACCAGCGAAACCCAGCCGGCGGTCGACGCCTTCCGCGACCGCTTGACCGCCGACCCGGCGGACATGGCCTACCGCTCGGTGAAATACGCCGAGCGCACCCTGATGGCCGGCTTCACCACCGTGCGCGACCTGGGCGCCGAGCAGGCCCTGAACGTGTCGCTGAAACGGGCGATTGCAGCCGGCGCGATTCCCGGCCCGCGCATGTTCACGGCCGGGAAATCGATCGCCACCGCCGGCGGCCATGCCGACCCGACCAATAATCTGTCGCATTTCCTCAGCCACGCGATCGGCACGCCCGGCCCGGCCGAAGGCGTGATCAACAGCCCCGACGAAGGCCGCCAGGCCGTGCGCGAGCGCTACAAGGAAGGCGCGGACCTGATCAAGATCACCGCCACCGGCGGGGTGCTGAGCCAGGCCGCCAGCGGCCAGAACTCGCAGTACACCGAGGACGAACTGAAGGCCATCGTCAGTACCGCCAGGGACTACGGCTTCCGTGTGGCGGCCCATGCCCACGGCGCCGAAGGCCTGAAGCGCGCCCTGCGCGCCGGCGTCGACTCGATCGAGCACGGCACCCTGATGGACGACGAGAGCGTGGCCCTGTTCAAGAAGACCGGCGGCTGGTACGTGCCGACCATCTCGGCCGGCCGCTACGTGGCCGACAAGGCCAAGGAGCCGAACTATTATTCGGCCCTGGTGCGCCCGAAGGCGGCCGCCATCGGCCCGCAGCTGCAGGCCACCTTTGCCCGCGCGCATAAAGCCGGCGTGAAGATCGCCTTCGGCACCGACGCCGGCGTGTTCCCGCACGGCGAGAACGCGAAAGAGTTCGGCTACATGGTCGAAGCCGGCATGACGCCGATCGACGCCATCCGCGCCGCCACCATCCACGCCGCCACCCTGCTCGACCAGCCGAAGCGCCTGGGGCTGCTCGAGCCGGGCTTCGCGGGCGACATCGTGGCCGTCGACGGCGACCCGCTGCGCGACGTCAAGCTGCTCGAGCAGGTGAAGTTCGTGATGAAAGAAGGCGTCGTCTACAAGAACCTGTAACCAGGGTTCGCGTCGCCAGTTTTTTTAGGAGAAGGTCCATGCTGTTCCAACGTTATTCCCGTTCGGCCGCCGCGCTGTTCGGCTTCCTGTTCTGCGTCGTCATGGCAGCCCAGGCGCAAACCCAGGCCGCGCCCAAGCTGCCGAACGTCACCATCCTCGCCACCGGCGGGACGATCGCCGGCACCGGCGCCACCAGCACCACCACCGTCGGCTACACCGCCGCCACGGTGGGCGTGCAGGCGCTGATCGGGGCGGTGCCCGAGATCACCAGGGTGGCGAACGTCACCGGCGAACAGGTGTTCCAGATCGCCAGCGAGAACATGGGCAACGAGCACTGGCTGGCGCTCGCCAAGCGCGTCAACGTGCTGCTGGCGCAGCCGAACGTGGACGGCATCGTCATCACCCACGGCACCGATACGCTGGAAGAGACGGCCTATTTCCTGAACCTGGTCGTGAAGAGCAAAAAGCCGGTGGTGGTGGTGGGATCGATGCGTCCCTCCACCGCCCTGTCGGCGGATGGCCCGATCAATTTGTACAACGCGGTGATCCTGGCAGGTTCGCAGGAAGCGGTCGGGCGCGGCGTGCTGGTGGCGCTGAACGACCAGATCCAGGCGGCGCGCGACGTCAGCAAGACCAACACCACCACGGCCGACACCTTCAGGGCGGCGGAGCTGGGCATGCTGGGCTATATCCAGGGCGGCAAGCCTTATTTCTACCGTAGCCCGACGCGCAAGCACACGCTGGAGACCGAGTTCGACGTGAGCGGCCTGTCGGTGCTGCCGCAGGTGGAAATCGCGTATGCGCATGCGAACGTGGGGCCGGTGGCGGTCGAGGCGCTGGTGGCCTCGGGCGCCAAGGGGCTGGTGCATGCAGGCGTCGGCAATGGCTCGCTGCCGGCCAAGGTGCGGCCGGCCTTGTCGGCGGCGCGCAAGAAGGGCGTGATCATCGTGCGTTCGAGCCGCGTCGGGCAGGGCATCGTGGCACGCAATGGCGAGGCGAACGACGACGAGCTGGACTTCGTGGCGGGGGATAATTTGTCGCCGCAGAAGGCGCGCATCCTGTTGATGCTGGCGTTGACCAAGACGACCAATACGCGCGATATCCAGAAGATGTTCGGGACGTATTAAAAGCAGTATGCAGGCGGTAATGGGGCTGTTGCCTGCCCTGTTATCGGTATGTTGAATCCGCGTGGGCACGGGGTGCCCACCCTACGGGAAGCGTCGCGTATCCGCGTTCCGTATGATCAAGCATCGACGGTGATGATTTCTACATGAACTCGCCGATAACGGTGACCGTAGGGTGGGCACCCCGTGCCCACGCGGACCATGCGAACCGATACCTCAACACGCAACAGCGCCACGTCCTCCCGCACGGGATAACGCCCATCACTCCCCCTGCAACTCCAACGGCGGCGACGCCAACTCCTCATCCGGCCGCGCCAGCTGGCGCTCCCACATCTGCGCATACAGGCCGCGCGCCGCCAGCAGGCTGCCGTGCGTCCCGCGCTCCACGATCCGCCCATGATCGAGCACGATGATCTGCTGCGCATCCGCGATCGTCGACAGGCGATGCGCAATGACCAGCGTCGTGCGATTGCGCGCAATCTCCTTCAGCTGCGCCTGGATCGCCTGCTCCGACTTCGAATCCAGCGCCGACGTGGCCTCGTCGAAGATCAGGATCGCCGGATTCTTCAGCAAGGTACGCGCAATCGCCACCCGCTGCTTCTCCCCGCCCGACAGCTTCAGGCCACGCTCGCCCACCATGGTCTGGTAGCCGTCCGGCAGGCTCTCGATGAACTCGTGGATCGACGCCGCCCGCGCCGCCGCCACGATGTCCGCATGGCTCGCTCCCGGGCGCCCGTAGGCGATGTTGTACTCGATGGTGTCGTTGAACAGCACCGTATCCTGCGGCACGATGCCGATCGCCGACCTGAGCGAAGCCTGGGTCACCCCGCGGATATCCTGCCCGTCGATGCTGATCGATCCCTTGTTCACGTCATAGAAGCGGAACAGCAGGCGCGACAGGGTCGACTTGCCCGAGCCGCTATGCCCCACCACCGCGGTGGTGGTCCCGGCCGGGATCGCGAAGTCGACGTCGAACAGGATCTGGCGCTTGGCCTCGTAGCTGAACTCGACGTGCGAGAACTCGACGCGCGCGCCTTGCGTCAGCAGCGCCTGCGCCGACGGTGCATCCGCCACCTCGCGGTTCTGGTCGAGCAGGCCGAACAGCCGCTCCATGTCCGCCAGCGCCTGCTTGATCTCGCGGTAGATCACACCCAGGAAGTTCAGCGGGATGTACAGCTGGATCATGAACGAGTTCACCAGCACCAGGTCGCCCAGCGACATGGTGCCGGCGATCACGCCCTCGGTGGCGCGCCACAGGATCAGGGTCACGGCGCTGGCGATGATCAGCGACTGCCCGGTGTTCAGCACCGACAGCGAGGTCTGCGAACGCACCGCCGCGTTCTCGTAGTGCTGCAGGCCCTGGTCGTAGCGCCTGGCCTCGTAGTCCTCGTTGCCGAAATACTTCACGGTCTCGTAGTTCAGCAGCGAGTCGATGGCCTTGGTGTTGGCCTTCGAGTCGAGCTCGTTCATGGTGCGCCGGAAGTGGGTGCGCCATTCGGTCACCACCACCGTGAAGGTAATGTAGGTGGCCAGCGCGCCGGCCGTGATGACGGTGAACCAGATGTCGTAATTAAAGGCGAGGTAGCCCAGCACCAGCGTGATCTCCACCAGCGTCGGCAGCACGTTGAAGAGCGAATACGAGATCAGGGAATTCACGCCGCGCGTGCCGCGTTCGATATCGCGCGTCATGCCGCCGGTCTGGCGGTTCAAGTGGAAACGCAGCGACAGCGCGTGCAGGTGCCGGAACACCTTCAGGGCGATGGTGCGCACCGCGCGCTGCGTCACGCGCGCGAACAGGAATTCGCGCAGCTCGGTGAACACCGTGGTCGACAGGCGCAGCGCGCCATAGGCCAGCAGCGCGCCGACCGGCAGCACCAATAAAGCCTGCGGATGGGCCGGGTCGATGGCGAGTTGATCGATGAGCCGTTTCAGCACCAGCGGCACGCCGACGTTCGCCATCTTGGCGCCGATCAGCGCGCCGAGGGCGGCGATCACGCGCCATTTATAGACCCAGAGGTAGGGGAACAGGGTGCGCAGCGTGGCCCAGTCGGTGCGCTGCCGGTCCTTGCGGTCTTTGCTATCGGGGGGCGGTGGAAGGGATGAAGCAGAGGAGCGTCGCATGACAGTGGTCCGGTATTTGTGGTTCAATTCGGGTCGATTGTAGCTTTTCACGAGAATTCACGATGACCACGCCAGAAAAAGACGACACCCCGACCAACCGCCTGCCGGAAGGGAAGATTCCGCAGCTGCGGGTGATGCCGGGTGCCCCCGACGCCAACATCTACGGCGACGTGTTCGGCGGCTGGATCATGGCCCAGGTCGACATCGCCGGCTCGCTGCCGGCCACGCGCCGCGCGAATGGCCGCGTGGCCACCATCGCCGTCAACTCCTTCCTGTTCAAGAACCCGGTCTTCGTCGGCGACCTGCTATCGTTCTACGCCGACATCGTCAAGGTCGGCAACACCTCGATCACGGTGTACGTCGAGGTCTATGCCGAGCGCAACCGCCTGCAGTCGAACATCGTCAAGGTGACGGAGGCGACCCTGACCTACGTGGCCACCGGCCCGGACCGCAAGCCGCGCCAGCTGCCGCCGCTCGAATCGCTGATCCACCACCACCAGCAGTAATGGAGAGCGCACGCCGCGTCTTCCTGTTGGACGCGGCGCGCATTGCAGCCGCAAGCGCCGCCGGCACGGCCGGCCTGGGCTTCGCGGCCAGCGCCGGCGCGGCC
>Ga0308166_1003623_pt1 | contig 13006 bp, 11 predicted proteins | sample PhyCR2_2_FD_202137 | JGI IMG/M metagenome (GOLD analysis project Ga0308166, IMG submission 202137) | Phyllosphere microbial communities from UC Gill Tract Community Farm, Albany, California, United States - DLSLCC.R2 | ecosystem: Host-associated > Plants > Phyllosphere > Unclassified | place... | reverse complement strand
CTCGTTGAACCACACCCAGAACTTGTTGTCGCCCTTGTAGATGCCCTTCTTCATCGTCACGTTCCCGACCTTCATCATGCCGGGCATCTTCATCTTGCCGAACGACTTGCTGTCGCCGGCGCGGTAGGTGAGCTCCTCCATCTCGACCTGCAGGCCGGAGACTTCCTGGAACGACATCACTTCGGAATCCCACTTCACCTGGAAGTAGAACTTCGGTAAGGGCCACAGGTTTTTCGACTGTGCGGAACCGTCATCTGCCATTGCATCCTCGCTTCGTTATGGTTGAAAGGCCGCCGCGGCGGCGCCGGGTGGGGTCAGGACTTCTGCATCTGCTGCTGGAACGTGATCTCGATGAACTCGGCCGGCCGCGACAGCGCCACCAGCACCGTCATGTTCATCCGGCCTTCGAGGATGTCTTCCGGCGTCATCGTCTCGCCCAGGCCCACGTGCACGGAGAACGCGTCTTCCGGCGTCGCGCCCGCGAGGCCGCCGCGCTTCCAGATCCCGGTCAGGAAGTTCGCCGCCATGCCCTTCACCGTCACCCACGTGTTGGCGGTATTCGGCTCGAACACGTACGCCGCCATCGCCAGGCGCAGCGATTCCTCGAGCATGATCATGGTGCGGCGCACGTTGATGTAGCGCCAGTCCAGGCTGTTGCCGTCCAGGGTGCGCGCGCCCCAGACCAGCACGCCCGAGCCGATGAAGGCGCGGATCGCGTTGATCGACTTGCCGGACGTCGTCACGTTCAGGTCTTCCTGCTCGGCGTGGCTGATGCTGACGGTCGGCGCGATCACGCCGTTCAGGCTGACGTTGGCCGGCGCCTTCCACACGCCGCGGCCGTTGTCGACGCTCGTGTACAGGCCGGCCATCGCGGCGGCCGGCGGCAGGCGGTTCAGGCGGCGCGCGAGATTGGTCATCAGGCGCGCGTACAGGGGACTGAACTTGGCCAGCATCTGGTGCAGCGTGAGCTGGGCGCGCGCCACGTCGTCCGGCGTCTTGAGCTTGTCGCCGTCGACTTCCCACTTGCTGTCCAGGAGTCCCACGGCCGCCACTTTCTCGTCGAAGCCCTTGCGCGGGATCGGATCGGCCGGCGCCTGCGCCGGATCGAGCTTCATGTCGGCCGTGAGCAGCGTCTTGAGCAGGCCCTTGTCGTTCAGGTTGAGGAAGCTGAGCGCGCTCTCGGGCACGATCGTCGTGTCGAGCCACGGGTAGTAGGCGGCGGCGAAGTCGAGGTGATTGACGCCGAGCGCGTCGCGGAACTGCGCGATCGGATCGCCGGCCGGGTCCTTGCGGTCGCGCCAGCCGTCGTAGATATCGAGGATGGCGAAGCGGTTCTTCATCAGCTCCCCGCAATGCTGCAGCACGGCCTGCTGGACGCTGATCGCGGCGGCTGCCGGGCTTTCGGGCGTACCCTTGAGCAGCATCGCGTCGGGCACGACGACCATCGTCGGCTCCTGCTCCTTGCGCAGCGCCTCCAGGCCGGCCAGCAGCGGATCGGACTCGATGGCGTCGCCGTAATGGCCGACCGACGCGACGTAGCACGGCCCGCCGCCGTTCTGGAAGAACAGCTGCATGCTGTAGTACAGCAGGTATGCGCCGCTGTCCTGCGTCAGGCGGTACGCTTTTTTCGGGCCCGTCGGGGCGGCCGGATCCGCGAGGAGGATGTCCGATTCGCCGGCCTCCTTCGCATCCACCTCGGCCAGGTTGAAGCGCGCCGGCGGCGGGCCGCCGAAGTACTCGATGTACTCGCTCAGCGACGTGACGCGCCATGCCTTGCCGGCCAGCGACGTGCCTTTGTTGTCGGCCTTCTCCGTGTAGCCGATGAACGCCGGCACGGCGGTGGCGACTTCGACGACCGAATTCGGGAAGGCATCCTTCTCGACGATATATACACCAGGGGTTTTGTAAGCCACGTCATCCGCTCCGCAAGTTAGAGATTGAGAAAAATTTCCGATACCAGCACCGCCTGCCCGCCGACCAGCGCCCGCGTGCAGCCGCCGGCACTCCCCATGGGCAACCTCTTCACCAACACCTTTTCGCCGAACGCCGCCTGCTCGCGCAGTTCGAACCGCTGCGCCGGTTGCGCGCGCAGCGGGATCGGGCGGTCCGACAGGAACACGGCTGCTTCCCGGCCGCCGACCGCCGTCTCGTCCGTGCGGGTGAACGACACACCGGCGTCCACGTCCACGATCGCGACGGGCCGCGCCGCCAGCGTGCCCTGCAGGTAGTACTTCCAGTGGCTCGCGGCCGCGTCGAGCCGCACGACGCAGCGCAGCGGCTCGTCGCGCTCGGCGCCGCCGGCCCCGAGTTCGTCCGGTGCGATGCGCACGCGCAGGGCCGCGGGCAGCCTGCCGGGCGCCATCGCCGTCTCTTCGATGGCCTCGGGACCGATACGCTCCCGGGCGTGCAGCCGCCACGCGCCGGTCGGCTCGCGCACGGCCGCGCGGCTGTCGGCCACGAGCAGGCGCCCGGCCGGCACCGGCGGCGCCGTGTAGCAGGCAAACCGCGGGTCGTCGAACACGACGTCGAACAGCAGGCGCGTCGGCGCGTCCGCGTCCGGCATCCGCTCCGCCGGCGCGAACACGGCCAGACCGCCCGGCACATCCCGCGCCAGCAGCCGCTCGCGGCGCAGCAGCGCGCGGGTCGCGTCCGTGGGCTGCACCCGCAGCGCCGTGCAGCTGCCCGGGCCGTAATACGCGTGTTCAATGCCGATACGCAACCATTCGCGCCAGGCGGTCATGGCAGCCCTCCGGGCACGGGTGTCGTCGCAACCTGCGGCTCGGCGACGTACGGCACGCGCGCCCGGACGGCATCGCCGGCCAGCGCCACCATGCGCACGCGGTACAGCACGGACGGCAGATAGCGGCCGCCGAGCACGCCCCAGATATTGCTCATGGCCTGAGGCGACGTATTTTCGATATCGAGAATCAGCTTCTCGATGCGCGCATCCAGGTCGGGCGAATTCAGCCGGTCGATAACGGGACGTTCGTGGAAATGGGAAATGGCCAGCGACAGGAATTTGAGCGCTTCCGGATAATTATTGCCGGTGAAATTCGCGGCCAGCATCAGATACAGATTCAAAAACAGCGGCGCGGATTGGGCATAGCCGCCCGCATGCGTTTCCGGCGCCCGTCGCGCCACCGCATCTCTTTCGACGGACGTCAGGAACAGGACGATCCGGTTATTCACATTGGGTGCCGGGGTTCCATCCGGCCCCAGCAGATTCGATACCACGACAAGGTCTTCGGACGTATTCAACAAGCTGCGCAGATATTCATTCAGCTGGGCCGCAATCTGCCCGATCGCACGGTCAATCATTTACGTCCCGATTCTCGATTACCAGAATTCCGCCGTCGATAACGGCAAGTCCTTCATTCAAAAAACGCGCGGCGTGCGGATGACACGCCGCCTGCGGTCGGGCATGCGACAGCCAGCCGTCAAGCCGGCCCGCTGCAGTGATTCCCGATGCAGTTATTCCCGATGCATGGCTGCGCAATGAAGCACGTATCGTGCGCCGCCAATTCAAGAAAAATCAAATAATCTCATTGGTGAAATAATGCACCTTGCAGAAAAAAAATTCACCCCCTTTTTCGAAAATTATTTTTCAATTCCGGGCCGCCAGGTGATTGTCAATTATCCGATCCGGACGGTAAACTTGGGAGGCCGAACGTCCGCCCCGCCTTTACCCATCTGATTCCCGCCTCCCGCAGTCGTTTTCGCCTCAACCCAGCGCGACTTAAACCGTTGCATTCCACGCAAACACGTTTTTGTTATTTGGAGTTTGATATTTATCAAAGCCCCTTAATGGAATTGTGATAATCCGAATTTCGCGTTAAAAATGGAAAAGGAAATGCGGAATCACGAATTTCCCGAAGATAATAGAATTAATCCACGGGCAATTCGAGTGGGAATGCAGGAAAACGACAGTTCATCGGCACGCGGCATGCGCTTCGATGGGCGTGCCGAGGTTGCGCCGGCCCGGCCGCTGTCTGCCGCCGGGACCGGGGCCGGCGCCGGCTCAGCCGCGGCGGCGGCGCGCCGTCATGCCGAGCAGCGACAGGCCCGCCAGCAGCATGCCGTACGTGGCCGGCTCCGGCACGGCCAGCACGACGTTGTTGGCGGTCGGCCAGTAGTCGCCGCCGGCCGTGCCCAGCGTGACGGACGCCAGCGGCGCGGACGAGACGAAGCCGACGAACGACGACGGCGTGGCGCCGGTCAGGTCATACCTGAGGATGCTGCCGTCGGCGGCCGTCAGCGCGACGGTTCCCGGGACGTACTCGCCGCCCAGGTTGGTCGGGAAGAAATTGCCGCCGAACGCGCTGACGCCCGCGCCGAATTGCGAGAACACGATGGGGTTGGTGCGCACGTTGTTGGACAGGGAAACGTCGCCCGGACCGCCCACGCCCCAGAGGCCGCCCTCGGAATAGGCCTGGTAATCGTAGGCGCCGGCGGTGCGGTAGAGGGTGTCGCCGTAGGGACCGACCGACAGATCGTCGAACGTGTCGATGCCGGGGGCCGAGACGGCGCCGAGAAAGTCGGCCTGGTTCGTATAGACCGCGATGCCGGCCTGCGCCGCGCCGGCAGCGCACAGCAGCGCCGCGAGGCACAGGGTCTTCAGCGAAAACTGCGAGGGGTTACGCACGATGCACTCCTTGTAACGGGTTGGACGGCCGGACGGCCATCCCCAGTAAACCCGAAGAATGCGGTGCGCATATTCATGCAAACCGGGTCGCGGGCCCGGCTTTGCGTTGCGTCTAGCGTGCGGCGCGCGCGCCCGGATGATAGCGGCGTTCGAGCTGCTTCTCGATCTCGTCCTTGTAGAACAGCACATCCTTGAATTCGCCGCGGCTGTACATGGCGGCCTGGTCGTTGAAATGCGGCGACGCCGGATCGCTGCTCTCCCCGCCCGCCAGAATGCTTTTCGCGCGCACGCGCGGCCCGAACTCGACGACGGCGACGAAGCTGTTGCCGCGGTCGCCGTAGATGCGCTTCGTCGTCTGGGGCGCGCTCATGCCGAACGACGCCAGCGAACCCCAGTTGGCGGATGCGAACGGCACCGGCAGGCTCGGTTTGCCGTCGTCGTAGCGCGCGTCGACCGCGCCGGACAGGCGCTGGAAGCGGTTGATCTCGCCCCACGGCGTGCGCCAGTCGCCGAAGTCGGCCTGCAGCGTGTCGCTCGCGCGCGCCAGCGCATCGAGGCGCTCCTGCGGCGTGAGGCGCGTCTGCACGAAGTCGATCACGGGCACGCGCAGCGCCCTGGCACGCGCCGACGCCGCCTTGACCATGTCCTGGCCCCAGTACACGGCAAGCGACGTCGGCACCGACGCGAGTCCGAAGCGCAGGTCCCAGCCGCGCAGCAGCGCGACCTGCTCCCGCAAACGCGCCTTCAGCGGGGCGTCCGGCGGCAGCGCCTCCCAGTCGTGCACGAGCGCCGGCACGAGCGGTTCGAACGCCGTCAGCGTGGGGTCGTAGGCCTTGGCGATCAGGCCGTCGAGCGTGAGGTCGTGCGCATCGTGCAGCACGCGCTCGGCGTGGATGCCGCGCGGGTTCTGCGGCAGCGACCACATGTACGCCGGATAGCGCGCGCAGTCCGGATTGCTGCTGCCTGCGCCCGTGCACGGCCAGTTGTTCGTGTTCGACACATAGCCGCTCTTCGGATTGAACAGCGTGATCGTCTCGTCGACGCCGTGCAGTCCCTTCCATTCGGTGGCCGGGTCGCTGCCGTCGACCGGACGCGTCCAGTCGAAGCGCGCATCGCGGCGCGGGATGAAATTGCCGTGGAAGTAGGCGATGTTGCCGTCGGCATCCGCGTACACGGTGTTGTTCGACGAATTCGTGCGCAGTTCCATCGTGCGGTAGAAGCCGGGGTAATCGCGCGCCTTCGTGCGGCCGTACGATTGCATCAGCGCGTGCAGCGGGTCGTCCATCATGCGCACCGCGACCCACTTGCCGTCCTGCTCCCGGATCACGGGGCCGTGGTGCGTGAAGTACGCGGTGACGGTCCGGTGCGCGAGGCCGTGCGCCGTGCGGTACGGCAGGTCGATGGCTTTGGCGCGCACGGGCCGCTCGCCGTCGGCGTAGCGGTAGACGTGTTTGCCGTCCTGTTCGCGCACAGTTTCCAGGTACTCGTCGATGACGTCGCCGCCGCCCGACGTATGCATCCAGCCGATGCGGTCGTTGAAGCCCTGGTAGACGAAGAACTGGCCCCACGTGACGGCGCCGTACGCGTTCAGCCCCTCGGCGCTGACCATGTGGATCTCGGGGCGGAAATAGAACGACGTGTGCGGATTGATCAGCAGCAGCGCATGCCCGTCGGCCGTGCGCTGCGGCGCGATGGCGAAACCGTTCGAGCCGCGCGGCTCCGGGTCGAATCCCCTGCCGCCGTCGGCCGGACCGGACAGGCCGGCCAGCGCGGGCGGCTGCGGCGCCGCTCCCCCGTAGAACGCTTCCAGCGCCTTCAGGTCGATCGTCTCGATGTCGCCGCCGATGCTGCCCTCGCTGAACGCCAGCGCCATCCACGGCTCGAAACGCGCGAGGAGCTTAGGTTTGACCCGCGGATGCGTGACGAGATACCAGTTCAGGCCATCCGCGTACGCATCCATCAGCTTCCTGAGCCAGGCGGGACTTGCCGCGTACTTCGCCTTCAGGTCGGCCGGATCGATGTACAGCTTCATGCGCAGGTCGCGCCAGATCGCCTTCTCGCCCTCGACCTCCGCCAGCCGGCCGAGCGCGTTGATGTAATTGAGCTCGACGCGGTCGAAGTCGTCCTCCGCCTGCGCGAACAGCGTGCCGAACACGGTGTCCGCGTCCGTCTTGCCGAACACGTGCGGGATGCCCCACTTGTCGCGCAGGATCGTCACGCGCCGTGCCGTCGCCGCCATGCGCGCCCGCTCCGCGGACGTGAAGGTCGAGCGGACCGGCGTCGCGACGGCCTCGCGTGCCGGCGCCCCCGCGTGCGCGTGAAGGGGCTGGCACAGGGCCAGCAACAAGGCGCAGGCGGCGGCAGCCGGCGTGGCGCGGGACGTCGTCATGGAGTCTCCTCGTAACCGGCGCTCAGGCGCCGAGCGCGGCGAGCTTCTGGCGCAGCACTTCGTTTTCCGTCATCAGGGTGGCGACGCGGTCCTTCAGTTCGCCCACCTGGGCGCGCAGCGCCTTGACCTGGTCTTCGGGCGACTCCGGCACCGTCTCCTTCTTCGGCTTGGCGCCGGCCTTCTGCTCGCGTACGTGGCGCGCGGCCTGCTGCAATTCCTTGCGCCCGCCCGCGACGGCCGCGACCTGCGCTTCCGGCGGCAGCGACGCCACGCTGGCCGCGGCGCTGACGGAAATCGTGCCGCTGCGCACGGCGTCGACCAGTTCCGGCGCGGCCGTCTTGCGGATGCGCTCGATCTGGCTCAGTGTATTGGCCGACACGCGCGCGGCCTTGGCGACGTCCTCGCGCGTGCTCCACGGCGGGTCGCTCGGATCGTCCGCCGCCTCGGGCGCGGCCTGCTCGGGCGCGGCCTCGGCCGGCTGCTGGGCGGCACGCTGGGCGGCGCGCGCGGCGACGATTTCCTTCTTGCGCAGCGCGAGCATGCCGCGCTGGAAGTCGGACACGCTGCGGCGCGCCAGGTTATTGTCGATCACCCACAGCATGACGTCCTCGAGCGAGTCGAACTTGTCGTTCGAGACGGTCCGGAACGGAATGCCGTGCTTGCTGCAGATGTCGTAGCGGTTGTGTCCGTCGATCAGCACGTCGCGCCACAGCACGAGCGCGTCGCGGCACCCGTCGGCCAGCAGACTGCGTTCGAGCGCCGCGTATTCGACGGGCGTGAGGGGATCGATGAAAGAGCGGAGTTCCTCGTTGATCGTGATATTCAATGTGTATCCTTGCATGGTCCTGCCACGGCGACGGCGGCCGTGGGCGTATCGCCCCGCATGCTACACCATGCGCCGGCCGGACTCCAGGCGGCGCGGTGCGCGCGGGCATGCACGGCGAATGGTGCGCGCGGCCCGATCGGCGCAAAATGACGCGATCCCGTCCGTTTTCGAGGAGCCGACGATGAACCGCCGCACCGACCGCATCTCCGCCCTGTTCATCGACGCCGTGCTGGACGCGAGCCGCCAGCACGGCGTCGCCCGCGCCGCGCGCGCCCTGCACGACGACGGCGTCCCGCTGTCCGTCGCCCTGCGCGTGCTGACCCGGCCGGCGCTGCGGCGCTATGGCCCCAAGCCGCCGCACGTGCTGATGGCGGCCGCCGCGGCGCTGGTACGGCCCTTCGGCTCGGGGCAAGCTCGCGTGCCCTTTCCGTCAACCTTGCATATTCGACCCTGAGCGGGTCCGGCTGTGCTAGAATCCTGCCCGCTGCCCGGATGGTGAAACTGGTAGACACCCGGGACTTAAAATCCCGTGCCAGCGATGGCGTGCCGGTTCGATCCCGGCTCCGGGCACCAGTATTCGTGCGGTTGTCAAGGCAAGCAGCGACTTCGTTTTCGCGACTTTCGCGAATACGAATTCCGCAAAAGCGCAGCGGCTGCGCAAACTTGCCTTGCCGGCGCCACGAGCGCCCCTGCTCGGTGCCGTACATGCTGCCGTGCCTCCCTGCCCATCCCCTTCTTCCTCGTCCGGTTGCATGCCCGATGCTTGCAAACGCGTTCATGCCCCACGCCACCGCGACGGGTGAATTGTTGCTCGGCCGCGTCGAAAAACTTTACATTTGCGTGCTTACAGCTCGAGTAGCTTCCGGTAAGCCATTGATCTTACACAGTCCCTACGCACTGGCACGGTCGTTGCTCTGAAAACCATATCGATTCTTCAACCACGAGGAGACATTGATATGATGACGAAAGCAATGGTTCTGGCAGCGGCCGCCCTGTTCTGCACGAATGCATCGGCCGGCTACATCGAGTACAAACTGACGGGCGGCGTCGGCGGCACGATGCTCATGGACGACGCCACCAAGCAGGTGCTGTACTATTCCGTCGGCAACTTCAAAATGCATGAAACGGCCTACCCGGACCACTATGCCGTCCTGATTTCAGCCACGACCAGCTTTACGGGCATGGGTCCGACCAACATGCTGTTCGTGAACGAATGGTTCACGAACGAGCGGCAGATCGGCCGACTCCTGTTCAGCGAAGGCGATCCGCAGATGCCGGGCACGTTCAACTACGTGCTCGACGCGCACGTCGTCCCGGGCCGGGAGTCGCCGCAGTTCGAACACTACGACTACCGGCGCGAGGGGTACGCCTTCCACGTTCCGGCCGAGCAGTACCTGGTCGACTGGGTCACGGGCCAGAATCCCTATCTCGAACGCATCAACAAGATCTACCCGTATTTCGACCCGGTCAATGTGCCCGAACCGGCCAGCCTCGCGCTGTTCGGCGCTGGCGCGCTCGGCCTCGCAGCCCTCGGGCGCCGGCGCAAGACGGGGTACTGAGCGGGATCCGCAAGCCGGCTGCCGCGCGACAGGGGGCGTCGTCGCGCCGTGGCAACCGCAAGGCGGGGCGCCGGCCTTCAGGCGCCCGTCACCGGCGTCCTGCGCGCATCCGCGACCTGGTTGCGCCCGCCCCGCTTGGCCGCGTACAGCGCCTCGTCAGCCCGCTGCAGCAGACCCGACAGCGACTCCCCGGCCTCCAGACCGGCCACGCCGACGCTGACCGTGTAGCGCACGGCCGGGCCGCTCGCCACGCGCACGCTGGCCCGTTCGAACGCGCGCCGCAGTTCGTCCGCGAGGCGCACGGCCGCATCCGCTTCCATGCCCGGCAACAGCACCGCGAACTCCTCCCCGCCCAGGCGCGCGCAACCGGCGCCGCGCAGCGCCAGGTGCGCGCGCGCGACGAGGTCGACCAGCACCTGGTCGCCCACGCCGTGGCCGTGCGTGTCGTTGATCGCCTTGAAATGGTCGACGTCGAAGATCATCAGCGCCAGGGCATGCCCGGCGCGCAGCGCTTCTCCGTGCGCGCATTCGGCATGGCCGAAGAAGGCGCGGCGCGACAGCGCGCCCGTCAGGAAGTCGTGCTCGGCGGCATGACGCGCCTGCCCGATCAGGCCGGCATTGGCCATCATCACGGCGCCCAGCGTGAGGCCCGGCAGCGCCAGGGTGCCGAGCGCGAAGCAGACGAGGTTGACGGCCGACCCGTCGAACAGCGTCACCTGGGCATCGTAATGGGCCGCATACACGGCCGTGCGGCCGGCATGGGCGACGGCGAGCGTCGACGCCGCCCAGAAGGCAAAGCGGGCCGGATAGCGCGGCCCCCGTTCGCGCCGGCGCGGACGCACGCTCCACGCCAGCGCGCAGCACACCGCGCCGTGGCTCAGCGAGGACAGCGCGACGCGCAGCGCCGGCAAGTCGACGCCGTAGTGGAACGCGGCCTGCAGCACCGTCGCGACGGCCAGCAGCCCCACCAGCGCGCCGAGCGCGGGCCGGCGACCGAGATGGTGCTCGAAACCCGCGTACATGGTCATCGGCGCGGCCAGGAACAGGAAGTTGGCGGCGTCGTACGACAGCACGTCCGCGACGCGGCCGCGCGCGGCGAACAGCAGCAGCGCCACGATCGCCAGCACGTTGGCGGCGGTCCATTCGCGCACGCCGGCCACGCCGCTGCGTGCCAGCGAGCGCAGCACCATCAGCATGATCGCCGACAACGCGATGGTGACAAAAAGGAAAAGTAGGACGCTCAACTGGACGGGCACGGGGCCGGACCGGCCGACGGCCGGCGCTGGCGCCCACGTTACAAAAGAGAAATAGATCAGTAGTCTAGCAAATATGTGCTCTGCAGCATACCGCATTGATGAGAAGCACTAAAATTTAGGCATGATGCCGGTAATTGCCCGATCATCGCGCCATCGTGGCTGACGTCAATACAACAAACGGACGCGCGCACGTGTGGTCTAGCGAACGTTCGCGGCTGCCCATCTGCGCTACGATCATCCCATGTGTGGACGATTTGACCAAAGCCAGACGGCGCGCCATTACGCCAGCCTGCTCGGCTGGGCCGATGCCGTATTCGACAGCGAGTCGAAGCCGACGACGAATGCCGCGCCCGGCACCTACCGCCCCGTCATGCACGTGCAGGACGGCGAGCACCGCGTCGACGACGTGTTCTGGAGCTATCGGGCCAAGTGGGCCGACGGCAAGATTCCCATCGTAATCAATGCGCGCCTCGAAAAGCTGGCGAACCGCTACTGGTCGCGTCTCGTCAAGAACGGACGCGGGATCGTGCCGGCCGAAGGCTGGTATGAATGGACGGGCGAGAAAGGCCACAAGCAGCCGTGGCACATCCACCGCAAGGACCACGGCCCCTTGTTCATGCTGGCCGTCGCCAACTTCGGTCCGTTCGAGGAAAACCGCGCGGAAGCGGGCTTCGTGATCGTCACGGACGACGCGTCCGGCGGCATGCTCGACATCCACGACCGCCGCCCCGTCGTCCTGAGCGCGGAAGATGCGCAACTGTGGCTCGATCCGGCGCTGTCGCCCCAGCAGGCGATCGAGCTGGCCCGCCATGCGGCCGTGCCGCCCGATTCGTTCGAATGGTACAAGGTCAGCACGGCCGTGAACCGCGCCGGTGCCGACGGTCCGCAGATCACGGCGCCGCTGGACGACTGATCTCCCTTCCTGCCGCTACGTATCCATGCCGCCGCCGTTGGCGGCATGACGCCGCTTGTCGGGCTGGAATGTCGTCGCCCGACGTTCGGAAAATTCACAATCGCATCGATTCATGGTCGATCTCAAAGCCGAGATCGAACCCAGCGCACGCCGTTATGAGCTGCGTCGTATTGCGTGTTGCAACCAAGCGCGACGATCGATGGTCATACGAGACCGGAAGACATGACGAAAGGGTTGCGCAATGGGTGATTACCTGAGGATCGAAGAAATGTTGAAAGAAGGCGAAGCCTATGCCGGCCTGATCATCGGCAAGAATGGCGAAGCCGACTACCACCTCATTCTGCTGGCAAACGAAGCTGCCGAGGTCAGCTGGCCTGCCGCACGCGAATGGGCCACCACGCAGGAGGGGATGCTGCCGACACGGCGCGAACTGGCGCTGCTGTTCGCCAATCTGCGCGAACGATTCGACCGGGTCTGGTACTGGTCGGACGAGGCGCACGAGACGCGCCCGCAACTGGTCTGGGGGCAGAATTTTGCCAGCGGCATCCAGACCGTGTACGGCCGGCCGTTCCGCGGGCACGCCCGGGCGATCCGGCGCATCGACGCCGGGTGACGTCGGCGCGGTCCTTGCGCGGCACGGCAAGGGCCGCATGCCGCGGACACGGGATGTCCGGGCAGCGCGCGACCGGAGGACATCGGCGGACGGCCACGATGGCGTCACGCTCCACCGGGGCGCGCCGCCGCCCCTGCCCGGCCTTATTTGGCGGCCTTCGCTTCCGTCACGACGTTGGCGCGGCCGATCGGCTGGTCGAGGTTGGCCAGGAACCATGCCGTCGTCGCCATCACGGCGGCGTGGCGGCGCAGGTTGTCGGGATTCACCTTGTCGAACGTATCGGCGGTCGTATGGTGATAATTGAAATAGTCCGACGAATCGATCCACGGCTCGAAGCTCGGCACGCCGGAATCCTCCAAATCGTGGAGGTCGCCGGCGCCGACGACGTCTTCGCGCCGGAATGCGCCCGCGCCCATCGGATACAGCGCCGCCTGCAGGGGCGCCATCAATGCCGCGCCGGCCTGGCCGATGCCGGCACGGACGCCGAACGGGCGGCCCGAACCGTTGTCGTCTTCGTACGCGGCGAAGTGTTTTTCGGCCAGCTTCTTGTTGGCGGCGTCATACGTGAAACCGCCGCGTCCGCCGTTTTCCTCGTTCATCCAGGCGACGACGCGGATCGTGCGGCGCGCGTGGTAGTCCAGCTTGCGCAGCGTGTTGATCACTTCCATCGCGCTGACGACGCCCGAGCCGTCGTCGTTGGCGCCGGTGGCCAGGTCCCACGAATCGAGGTGGCCCGACACGAGCACGATCTCGTCGGCCTTGTCCGTGCCGGGCCAGTCCGCGATCACGTTGAAGCTGTCGGCGTCGG